>LFIK01004349.1_pt1 | contig 11469 bp, 13 predicted proteins | sample 643401 | NCBI WGS metagenome assembly LFIK01 (sample SAMN03777447, study PRJNA286221) | soda lake metagenome | biome: soda lake; feature: Kulunda steppe; material: water; isolation source: sample T5-Br brine of Lake Tanatar-5 | place: Russia: Kulunda steppe | collected 2010-07 | reverse complement strand
GGTCTTGGTAAGAGGCGCTGATCTCTTGGTCCTGGATATGTTGTAGGAACTGGTCATATTTCTCATGATTGTTTTGAAAGACCTGTGCAAATACAGTAGCGCGATCAGGTCGCCAACGTAGGAAGGAGCTTTGGGATTGAAATGGGCAAAGGAAGTTGGGCACGGAAGGAAGGAAATCAAGAGTTTACAAGTTTGACCTTCAGCCATAGAGGAAGCTTAGTACGACGTCGTGATGCTACATATTACATGGTAGATTCTTATACTGGTAGCTGTTATGGATAATAATTACAGCAAGAATCTTTGGGGGGAAATGTTAGGTAAATAGCAAAAGGGGGGTAAATAGGTGTTGGCAGTGAGAAGCGCATAAGAGCAGGCCCACTGCACAGAATAAACGCAATCCCACTGCACAGAAGAAACGCAATTCTCTAGACGATACCAGGAGACCATACTCTACCCATATCAACTGTATAATCGAATCACAAGGATCAATCAGTGCACAAGGATATTTGCTCCATGCATACGCACCCACTAGTGGATTCCCAAGTACTTGAAAAGCAGAAGGAGTAGCAGTTGAAATCCTTGTAAACCCTTATTAACCCTTGAAATCAAACTGTGATGATGCATGCCCTGAAGCACATTTTGAGCAAGCAAGAGAGCTGACTTCCAGCCTCACTCAGATGCCTAAGTCTCAGGGATGCAAGAAGGTTCATCTGTGCGCACACTGCGCAGTGCACACTGTTTTCTGCTGGGAGTACCAAAGACAGATGGGAACGCCACCAAGTGAAACACCACTAGGCAAAATTAACAACAGATTAGTGTTATGTCAGACTTGCACCGCTTTGAGATCAGGAGGCTGGTTGATTTAGTTAGTTTACTGAGTGTCTGACCTTGACTGCCATACAGCATTCGCGGCATCCCCAAACACTTGCTTGCCCACATTATCTATATCACAAAGACTCCATCCATAGCTTTCTTTCTCTCTGAGCTCCCTTGACTAGGGTTCATGCACGGTGTGTGTAGAGCGTGCATGGGCTCATATAGTCAGACATAAGATTATTGATTTAATTTCAATTTATAGTTGATTTGATCTTGATTTTGTGCTCAAATTATTGTTGTGCGCTAACATATTATAATTTTCATGCATGGACGTTGGATTTCGCCTTAAATCCCAGAGAGGAGGAGCGCTCTGCTGCGTGAAAGAGAGGAGGAACCAAGCTCCCAGGCAGCAGCAGCACCACCACCACCACCACCAGCACCAGCAGCGTAGAAGCCAGCCAGGGATGGCTCCCAAGGCATCTTGTGAGATTAAATGCTGGTTGGAAGTTTGTGCCATGTGCCCTGAACCACCCTGATATTACTCTGTTGCTCCTAACCCCTGCGCGCAGCGGAGCGGCCAGGAAGTAGCAGGGGTAGGTTAGGGAACAAGCGTGGAGCCCAGGAGATCACACCTTCAGTGACTGAGGGTTACAACTGTGCGGAAGTGCCTGCAGAGGTGCGAATGCTACAACCCAAAGCCAGCCCATCATGCGTACAAAGCAAGATGTAGACTTAAATTAGTTAAGTGCGTGCCTACAGTCATGTTTTTGAAGGAGGGTTGTTTGGATGTTCAGGCTACACACAGCACAGCAGTTGGGACTAATAAGCACCATGTGTCTCATGCTCTCATGCTTGTACATGGTCAGCCAGCATGGCAATGTATGAGTGAAAAGAAGTAAGCAATCAGCTGCCTTGGGCATATGGGTATGTGCGATTGCGAATTTTGGACATACCGCTACAAACACGTATGTTAATGTGCTCAATTGAACTGGACCAGCAGATTTACTATGACCTACTCAGGGACATGCCAAACAAACATCCATCTACCATTGCTGAACAAACTTTGACAAGGACACAAAGATCATTTAATGTGCTTAAGTCTCTAGCAACCTAGTTGCTGAGTGCATACCCTTTGCTCAGGAGCTGTCTCGCTCAAATGATTACTGTTTACTTGCTCATGTCCATGCTGAACGTTATGCTCGCAGCCTGTTCCCTTGAAGCAGCTCATTGCAGAAGCTGTTAGGCGCTGGTTTGAAGACACACTCATTGAAGCGCAACGAGGGGATGTGAAGCAGCAGGTGCGGACATAGCTTGATTATGTCATTCAGGGAAACGGGCAGCTAAACCACATGAGGGTTGCTGTGGCTAATCCTAGACAACACCATTTAGATCATCGAAAGAGACTGAGGATTGCCTTTGATACGTGTATTTCACAAAATGAGGCGCTCACACCACCTCAAACCTGGTTGCAGTGACATTGTATTTTAGCTGATTGGGGTGTACTTAAAATGCCACTAACTCAATGCACTGTGAGGGTAGGGTGGGGAAATCAGAGTTGGCATGCCATGACGGCTTTGTCTTCAGGCCCTACTTGGCCAGATGTATGCGGAAGGCTATGGATGTGCAAAGAACCCGAAGGCTGCCAAAGAGTGGTCGGATAAAGCTGCCATGCGCGGCTACAAAATGCAAGGTGCGCTCAGGCAGTGACTAGCTGGCCTGGTAGATGCCTGGTATTTTGAATATAAGATTTTTGCAATTTAAGTGCCAGGTGAAGGCTAGTGCTTGGGTCTTCCAGCAACTTAGGAAGGTTGTGTCAGGATTTGTTGTATTTTGAGCCGATTATGACCAATCCTGTGAATATTGCCACATATGTGTGAGCACACAAATATTGGGCATCCTTTTGCCTGCGCACTCGCGCGCGCACACACACACACATATGCACACACACATGCACATACATGCGGACATGCAAATGCAGGAGTCTATTGTGAGCTTTGATCATTGATGGTCCAACCTAAAGCACTGGTCTCATAAGCCAGCTATCATCGATTCAAATCTGACCGGCACCTAGCCTCTTTTTTTAAGCTTGTTTGCTGGCCGAGCTGCTTTGTCAGCTTTATTCTCGTGCCGCAGTTTGAATGATTTGCTTCCCCAGAGCACTGGTTCGTTAGAGAATGCAAGTAAATGCTGCATTTGCTGTACAAATGGCGTAAAGTGTGGATGTTGCAGCAATTAGGAGCAGCAATTGGATGGACTTCAGGAAATTTTTAGCTTTGGGGCTGGCTCTCTAGCCCATCTGGTATTTGCCTCTGGCCTTGCATTGTGCGATGCCACAATATTGTCTTGTTAAGCTATGTGTCATACATCAAATTTCAGGAACACTGGTAGTAAAGAAGAAAAGACAACTACGCAGGCAGTAAAACTCCCTGCATAAATCAAGGGAAAGGAGACAAATTGGCCCTCAGAGCTGTAGGGAGAAAAGTAGAACTAGTGAGGATCTGGAGGGTGGTGAGCAACCCCCTGCCGCATATCAAGACCTTGGGAGCAGCTGGTTTTTTCAAGAGCGCGTTTAATGGTAGCCGATTTGTGCGCACAATGCGAGGAGTGAGCGTGTAATTTAAGGTTAGGTAACAAAGCTGTACCTGCCAAACGAGGGCAGCTTAGCAGAGCGTGTAATTTAAGAGCGGTCTTAGACCATTAGACCAGTGGGCTCTTTTTGTGTCAAGGCTGAGCTCTTCAAGTTACAATGGATTTAGACCTTCAGCCAGGTGGGTTGACTGCTGAGCTTGCTGGGCACGCTCTTTAAGATAAGTTATAGTATAATTAGTACCAGAGATTGATGTGAGGAACTTTTTGCTGCTTGCGTAGTTTTCTTTTTCTTTTCTATCAGAGATGCTTGCGTAGTTTTTCTTTCTTTCTTTCTTTTTCTTTCTTTCAGAGACACGAATAGAACCTCACACACCACTGGTGTGTGTACGGCTGATATGGCATCAACTAGAAGCGCGGCTGACTACTGAACTTATCAGCCGAGTCTAGAAATGTCTGACGTGATGGACCGCCTTTTTCTGTATCTAGGTATCTGCATCTGGATTTAGGCAGGCAAACACAGCGCAGTGTGGCACGTTTCAGGTTACATTCCCATGCGCTGCAAGTTGAGACAAGGAGCTGGGGACATCATGGTGGTACCTGTGATAAGTGTGGTGGTAGCAGTTCAAGATGAAAAACACGCTCTTTTCTTGTGCCCTTGCACACAAATGTGTTCGTTGAGGCTTCAATTTGCAGACTTGTTTCACGATTTACCTATGGCTCACAAAATTACTGTCAATCAGACTGGAGCTTTTAATTTCTCTCAAGCTTGTTCTGAAGATGTTTTCAATTGTTTTCCAGAAACAAACTAATGATTCTTATCGTTTTATTTCAGAGCTTAGGGATGTTTTTTTCATGGCTGGTGTTCACCAGCAACCTGATCAGTCAAACTACCTGGCTGGAGGTGAAACTTAACTCGTAAACTTGCAACTACTTATTCAGTCTGCAAGTCAGCTGAGAATGACTCGGCTTGCAGCCTAATACGGTGTTTTCCCCCCTAATCTGTGTCCGACAGTACTTCCCACAACTTGTGTTCCCACAACTTGAAGACCACACTCAGTGGCTCTGTATGCGCCAAACAATAAAAAACTGGAAATCAGTTGAGGCAACCACTCTCTGCAATTATTCCTTAGACACCATGATCAATAATGATGTAAACACAAATATGTGATGGTGTCAGATGTCCCAGTGTCATGTTACTTTATTTCGTCAGTCTGAAAGGGAAGGTTGGGAGCGCCAGTCCCTTGTCTGTGTTAAGAGGGTCAGCGACAGTCAACAAATAGTCTGCTCTCAGGCGTGTCGCAGTTGGGTGCAACAGTGTGGAGCAGGAAGTGAGTGCCAGCCTGGACTCAACGCACAGCCGACCGCTTTCAATCATACTATTTCAGGCCAGTCAATGGGCGCGCACAGCAGGGCGCACCAAGAACAGAGAGCAGCTCTTCACTCTGCACAGCGCTGCTGGACACACCCAAGCACGACCCAACAACATGCGCCCCACACAGGCCTTCCTACTTCTTGGCCTTTTTAGCCACGTCAGCCGCCTCTACGTCCCGTGTGCGTTTCTCACCCCCACTGCCCTCCCCTGCGCCTGACCCGCCCACTGTGCTGAGGCCAGTGGGCACTGCGGGCGCCGCCTTCCGCCTAGCATGTTCCTCCTTGACCGCCCTGTCCACGTACTTGCAGTAAGCGGAGATGTCGAACTTGCGCTTGCAGCCCGCGTAATTCATGTACCTGATTTTTCCAAAGACGGCGCGCTCTCCCCAGCCCTGGCAAAAGCGAACCAAGGGCAGGGGTGAGGCAAGGGTGTGCAATGTCTCTCTGTACTACACTCCAGAGATCGCATGGAAGGGCAGGCAGGCAGGAGCGAGGAGGGTGAGCAACAAACAGCGACAACATTGAGTGAGCCCCCATCACATGGTACGGGAGGTGGGGCTTGCTCCAGGATCGAGGTGCCATGCGCGCCAAACTGGCTCGTGGCACAAAGGGCAGCAAGGAGAGCACGCTCTCTGATTCATCATCAAAAGCCCTCCCCCCTGCCACTCTCCCCTCCGATCCTTGCCAAGCATTCAGCTGACAAAAGACAGGGACCGCTGGTTAACAGCCGGCGCATGCAGGGCAGGGCAACACGCGCAAGGGTGGTCGATGGCGCTGAAAGCCCACAGCAGGGCTGTGGCTGCGCGACGACATGCACGGAGTCTGTGCCGTGACAAGCAAGCGCCAACAAGGTCACCCAGCCATGTGGGCCTCTGCGGCTGCGCATCGCGAACACTCATCACTGTCGAGGGGCTCCCAGCGGCGGATGCACGGCTGGCAGGCGCGCGTGGGCGCCCTCGCGCACCTGATCATGGATGCCTGCCATAGACCACATGATGCCGGTGTAACCATTGGGGTCGCGCCCGTCCAGCTCATACTTGTCATTCAGGTAGATGGCAAACTCGATGGCCTGCTCGGGGGACTCCGTCCACTCCAGGATCTTCTTGGCCTGCACAGGTAGACGCATGGTCGGGGCTGGGACTGCATGGTCGGAGCTGGGACTGCATGGGACGCATGGTCGGGGCTGGGACTGCATAGGATGCATGGTCGGAGCTGGGACTGCAAGGACCTCTGTGCAGGCCCTTCTAAGCCTGGGAATACTCGGCAGTGCAAGGGAGGGGTGGATCACTGCCCCCTGCCCTCCACCCCTCTCCAGGCACGTCTACATTCAGTCTGTGCCTCCAAGGCATACATGCCCAGGGAGAGATGAGACAGCTTCGGCAGGCCCACATCCTGTGCCTGCGCACCCTCTGCTCCAGTCTGGCATGCTCCCCTTCTTCGTGGGACAGCAGCTCACTTGCATGATCATGATCCAGGGCCTGCAACATCCCTTAGCTACTCAACAACACTCATGCGCATCATATTCTCTCCCCCCCCCTCTCTATCTCTCTCTCTCTCTCTCTCTCTCTCTCTCTCTCTCTCTCACAGAGACACACACCTCCATACATTACGCGCATGTAGCTTGCCCAGAGCGTAGAGTCGGCAACAGCAGCAAGCCGAGCGGGCGGCCATCACACAGGGAGCAAAAGGCAGCAGAGGCCATCACACGGGGAGCAAGGCAGCAAAGGCCCCTCTGCCAGTGGCAACGGCCATGACGACGCACCCAGTACATGCGCATGAAGCCGTGCATCTTGCCCAGGTGCACCATCTCCATCTGGGAGGCATTCCAGAGCTCATCATGCGTCTTCCCGTGCTCCAGCTTGTCCCTGCAGACGCGCGAGGCACGAGCACCAGGCATGCACACACACGCGTCATGCCGTATGCGCCCGCTCCATGGCATGCAAGCGCAGCCTGGCAAGCGCGCAGGCCATGCGCAGGGGAACACATGCATCACATATGCTCACGTGTCTGGCACCCTCTGCAGGGCACGCGCCACAACGTGGCTGGTATGCCATGCCAGGCATGCGGCATGCGTGTGCGCTCATGTGGCATGTGTGTCTGCGGCACACATGTCCGCTCATGGCAAAGGAAGCTGGCTTTTGTGTTAAACATGTACATGGTGTGCTTAGGTTGCTCAGGCACTCGGGGCCTGTGGAGGCTCACGCAAGCTGTGCCCTTGCAGTGGCACACCTTCCAAGTCTGCACAGGCCCTACAGTGCACTCAAGGCGCCAGAGCCAGCTGCTGACCAGGCCCAGCGGGCGTGCTGTCAAGCACTTACGGCAGGCGGCTGCCACAAGCTTGGCGCGGCTTCCAGCGGGGGCAACGCCACACTCAAGGCGCGCCGGGTGGCTCACGCGTGCATGCTCAGGCCCTACAGTGCACTCAAGGCCCTACAGTGCACTCAAGGCCCTACAGTGCACTCAAGGCGCGCCGGGTGGCTCACGCGTGCATATGCTCAGGCCTGTGTGGGCTATTGGGGCGTGCAGCCTGCGCCAGTGCTCGCCAGATCTGAGTACAGGCGCTTGCGCTGGGGTACAGGTGCTCTGCTCCCGGCGGAGTACACCAGGACATGTGTGCATGAGAACTGTGGCACTGGAGCACTGGGGTACGTGCGTGCTGGGTTGCACGAGCACTGGGTTGCATGTGTACATGAGCGCAGGAGTGCAGGTGCCCCCGCTGTTGGGTACAGGTGCCCACCCACCTGGGGTACAGGTGCTCCCGCTTGTCGGCACGGTGCAAGTCCAGGCTCTCCCTTGCCCAAGCAGCCGCGCAGTCCAGGGAGTCGTAGTTGGGCGTGTACCTGCGCCAGTGCGGGCGCGCAGCAGGAGCAGGGCGACGGCTGCTGTGTGAGAGGGGCAGCGGTTGCTGACGTGAGGGGGCAGCAGCCGAAGTGAGCCGGGTGGGGGAGGGCGCAAGGCCAGCGCAGCAGGGCAGCAGCTGATGGGAGGCAGGGGGAGGCTTTTGCAAGCATGGCTAGGCAAGCACAGCACGCGCAGCGCATTGCGCAGCCGCCTTGGTGCACACATCCAGCATCACCTGGGCCGCCGCATTGCCCTGTGGTAGCTTTGGATTGGTGCTGCACATCCAACCGTCCGAGCAGGGGTGGATCACAGCAGGGGCACACACACACACGCACGTGCACACACACGCGCACACACACACACATGCGCGCACTCACACACACACACACACACACACACACAAGCAACGGGTGAGCAGGGTCGGATCACAGCAGGGGCACACTTCCCAAGCATAAGGTGTGAGCAGCAGCTGTGAGTGGGTGCATGGGCCTGGCCACAGCCACCAAGGCAACACCGCAGAACCTCCAGCCGCGCAGGGCCACGCAGGTGATCGGAGGCCATGGAAGCGAGGAGCACTCCCGGGGTCAAGGCACCGCCCGGGGGCATAGCAGAGCTCACACTGGACGCCTGCTTCCTGGGCAGCTCATGGCTGCAGCACACCCCTACCAAGCCCTGACGCCACTCACTCGCAGAAGTTGTCAGACTGCAAGCACCATGGAGCGGGAGTGAGGAGGAGGTGCCCGTCAGCCTGTCAGAGGTGTGGGCCCCCACAAAAAATGGTGCAGGCCCCCGACAAAGGGGTGTGGGCGAGCCACGCACAGGCTTAGCGTGCTTCTAGGGGCTGGAACTGGGGCACGCTGTGTACTCGTGCCCTGCGGGACAGAACTGATGCCTTGTGACAGGACTGTTGCCTCTTGGGACAGAACTGGGGCCATCTGCCAACAGCCACCTTGGTTGGCCATCATGCCTAATGGCGGGGACGCAGCCTGGGAGCATGTGACAGGGTCCATCCATCCTCCAACCTGACAGGCAGGCTGATACGTGGCTGGTGTGATACGTGGCTAGTATCTGGATCTGACTGGCAGGCTGATACATGGCTAGTATCTGGACCTGACTGGCAGGCAGATACGTAGCTAGTGTCCCCGAGCACGGCCAACGCGCGGGTGCTGGGAAGTGGAGCTAGAAGCCCTCCCACTTAGAACATGCGCGTGCGCACGCACCAGCAAGCCGCTAACAAGCTGACTGTTTTTACGGCAGAGCAAGCCAGCCTGAGCATATGCTTCCAAGCGGCAGATGCAGCGGTACAGCCGGCAAGACACGCACCAGCTCCCTGCGCACGACCAGCTCCTCAAGGAAGCCATCCACCGCCTCCTTGTATCTGCAACGCAGCATGCACAGCATGCACAGCCGCAGTTCACGCTGTTTACTTGCCCAACTAGCGGGTGCTGAGCACCGGGGGCTTGAGGCTTTTCACGCACGCCGCCGGCCATGAAGACTGCTGTGAGTGACAATTGTTCTGCACAATACGGCAGCAGGGGCATGCTTGGGCAGCGAGAGGCCGCACGTGTCCTCTGAACCTTGAACAGTAGCAGTGCGCCTTGCATGTGTTTGAGGCAGCAGGTACACATGCGTGCCTTGCCTGCGTGTGAGGCAGCCTTGCCTGTGCGTGACAGCGGCTTAGCTTTGTGTGTGATAGTGTCTTAGCCTGCGTGTGACAGCAGCTTTGCCCTTGTGTGAGGCAGCGGCTTTGCTTTGTGTGAGACAGTGGCTTAGCCGAGGGTAAGGCAGCGACTTTGCTGGTGCGAGTTGCGTGTGTGAAAGCATGCCTGAGGGTGATGCTGCCGGCTGGTGCTGACGTTTGGCCCTGCAGACCACAGTATGCGCACACCCCACACCTCAGCAATGGCTGACGCCAAGGGACTGCATAGCTGAGCAAGAAGCGCCACCAATATCACAGTAACTGGGCCCCAGCTCAGCCAGCAATAGCACAGCAACACAGCACCAGCTCAGCCTGCAATGCCACAGCAATGCAGCACCAGTTCAGCCAGCAATACCACGGCAACGCAGTACCAGTTCAGCCAGCAATACCAGAGCGATGCAGCCCCAGCCCAGCCAGCAATTGGGCTCAACTCACTTGGCCCGGTGCTTGGAGGCTGAGAGCGCGATCCTTTGTGCTGACAGCTGGCCGTAGTGGAGGTAGGGTGACAGGTTCGATAGGGCCTGCACAAGCGACAGAGGGCAGGTGTGCAGGAGAGGGGGGGGATATTGGTGAGGCATGGCCTGCGCAAGCAACGCAAGCTGCTGTGCAGATGGCGGGAGCAGGTCAAACAGGGTCATCATAATGACAAAAGAGCAGCTGTGCAGATAGGGGAGACTGGCCAGGGCGTCCTGCACCACTGTGCAGGTAGGGGAGACTGGCCAGCGCGTCCTGAACAGCTGTGCAGGTAGGGGAGACCAGCCAGCGCATCCTGCACAGCTGTGCAGGTAGGGGAGACCAGCCAGCGCATCCTGCACAGCTGTGCAGATAGGGGAGACTGGCCAGCGCGTCCTGCACAGGCGATGACGAGCTGCTGCGCAGCGGGGTGCGTAGGAAAGGCAAGCTAAGGGTTACAAAGCTGCGCCTGCCGAATGAGAGCAGCTTAGCTGGAGCCATTCTGGCCTGCAATCAAATCCTACGTCCGCCTTGTATGCCACAGGCCACGGCAACTCGGCGCAATGACAGCAGTGCATGCGTGTCAGCCAACCAGCCGCATAAGATACCAATCGAACGCATGGGTGTCAAAGCAGACGCAGGGGGCTGAAGGCCCTAGCACTAACAGATCTGGAGGAAGGGATCCTGACATTGCAATGACGCCTTGATGGGGGTACTGATGCCTTGTTTATGTACTGAGGCATCAGTTGGTTAGTGAGTTGGTTGAGCTGCAGCCTGCAGCTCGGCGCGGATCCCTCTGGAATGGGCCTGGTGCTTTTCAATCCTGCAGGCACACAGCTGCCTGGTGCTTTTCAATCCTGCAAGCACACAGCCCCCTGGTGCTTTTCAATCCTCCACGCACACAGCCCCCTGGTGCGCTTGAATCACCCCCCCACACACATGACTGCCCTGCCACAAGCAACAGCTCCTGTGACCGGAACCCTGGGCCTCGTGAGGGAAGCGGCAGCACACACGTGAGGGAAGCGGCAGCACACACGGGTGCGCACCTTGGCAGAGGGGTCGTTGCGCTTGGCCGCGTACTGGGACAGCCTGCAAGCGCGTGTGTGTGGAAGGCGATGCACAGGGCGTACGTGGGCCTCAGCGCAGTGCGCGCGTGCAAGAGGCTGAATGCAGCGCGCGCGCATGAGCCCGAGCGCATCAAGCGCATGCGCTTGCATGCTGTGGGCATGCGCCAAGCAGGCGAGGGATCAGGCACGCACGGGCACAGGGCGCAGGCACGGGCTGCACAGCGGCATGGGCCCCCCCCTTGCCACAGTGCGTGCATGGGGTGGGGCGCGCCCCTTTGATCCGACATGCGACAAAGCAGCAACTCATTCACATGTCTCATGGGCGCGCTGGGGCAGCAGGGAGCGCAACCTGCTGGGCACTCTGCTGGTACGTGGCTAGTATCTGGACCTGACTGGCAGGCAAGCACAGCAGGGGAGCAGCGCACCAGGCATGGGCACGCACTATGCGCACAAGCTGGCCGTAAAGATGTGAGGAGCAAGGCACAAACGCGTAAGCCCCGCGCAAAAGCAACAGGCTTGAGCACGCTCGCGTGCAGGCAGGCCGCGCAGGCCAGGATCTGCCAGGCCCTGGGGTAATGGGGAGGGGGAGGACATGCGGAGGAGCAAGCACGATGCCTTGATGGGGGGGAATGG
>LFIK01004348.1_pt1 | contig 11470 bp, 9 predicted proteins | sample 643401 | NCBI WGS metagenome assembly LFIK01 (sample SAMN03777447, study PRJNA286221) | soda lake metagenome | biome: soda lake; feature: Kulunda steppe; material: water; isolation source: sample T5-Br brine of Lake Tanatar-5 | place: Russia: Kulunda steppe | collected 2010-07 | reverse complement strand
TTGGTGCTAACTCTCATATATTCCAAACTTTGACCTATTTACAATACTCGTTAGTTTAAATATAGACAAGTGCTTTTGTTTTAAATTTTAGTATTTACTACAATATTAAACATTTTAGCTTAAAATCAATTGAATCTGAATTAAAACCTCATTAGTTGATGACTAATCATCTGCTCCACAAATATTGATGCTAGTACTAAACATGTATCTGGAAACGGATTTATACTAAACGTAAACATGAACTGGAAGAATCATAAAAACTAAAACTCTTACTGAAAACTTTACCTTATGAAAACCAAATTCTATTTGAACAAACAAGGGGAGTGAACCTCTTGTTACTGTTATTTTGAAATTGAGGACTAGAGCGGATTAAGGTTGATTAGTACCTGAATGTAACACAGGCTATTCCTTACTTTGAATATGATTTTTTAAATAGTTTTTTTGATAAAAAAAGCTTTTAAAAATGGTGAATTTTGTAGAAATAGCTTGTGTGGGTTGGTTTTTGGTTAACGGTAAATTGTATGAGTAGTGGCAGATTGCGTGGTACATTCCTGTCAAAACGCTACTCAGTTTGAGCGGGCTATAAAACTTGATATTTGGCACTTTCCCTGCCATTACTTATACAAAATGTTGTGGGCAGTTTTACCATTTTCTCTTTAAAAATCCTTTTGATAAATAACCCGTGTATCCATTGACGTAAACCTTGAAATATACTTCTCCACTATTATCTATTACATAAACTATTGCATTCTTTGGTAAAGTATAAACTACTCTTGAATTAACACTTGGTTGACTTCTTAATTTAACGTCAATTATAGAGTTGTGTAATGTGGTTTTATACTTATAGTTCCCTGTGTAAACACTTTCTTTAGAAGAATAATTATTTGTGGTTGAGTAGGTAGTGCGTTCTGAATTGTCATATACATAATCACTTGGTCCACCAAGGATAGTCAATGTACTTTTTGCGTAGTCAAATTCTATTTTGCCTAATTTGCTCAGTGCTGATTGCCCCAGCAAAATTGGTGCACTCAGATTATGCACAATACTCGCTTCAACGTTATATAATTTTAGTTTACCGATTTCAATAGTTTTGAGTACGATTTTTGTCCCTTCTTCAATATCTCCATTTGCAATTCGATAATATTCGGTTCCGATTAAATCATCTTCCGATAAGTAACCATTTTTCAGCATAAACAATGCTTCTGTTAAAGAAATTGACACATCGCTTGCTCCGGTGTCAAAAATGAACTTCAAGGTAAGTCCGTTGACTTTACAAGGCATTACGTAAACTCCATTTAATTTTTCCATTTTGACTACTGTCTGCGCATTTAGTCCTGTCAGCATTGCCAAAATCAAACCGATTGTAAATATTGCTTTCATATTCATCTTGATTAATTCACTTGTCTTTTTTCAAATTGCCCACAACTCGTATATATCCCAAACTTTGACCTATTTATCTTATTCAATAGTTTAAATATTAACAAGTACTTTTGTTTTATATTTTATTAATTTACTACAATATTAATCATTTTAGCTTAAAATTAATTGAATCTGAATTAAAACCTCACCAGTTGTTGACTAATCATCTGCCTCATGAATGTTGATGCTAGTACTAAACATGTATCTGGAAACGGATTTTTATCTAACGCAAACATGAACTGGAAGAATATTAAAAACTAAAGCTTTTACTGAAAACTTTAGCTTATGAAAACCAAATTCGATTAGAACAAACAAGAGGTGTGAACCTCTTGTTACTGTTGTTTTGAAAACAAAGACTAAAGCGGATTAAGGTTGATTATTAATTGAATGTAAAACAGGCTATTTTTAGTTTTCAATATAATTTTTAATTGTTTCTAACTTAAAATCATGAAATTCGAAACATTACGTTTATATAATTGATTAGTATTTAGATTTGGAGCCTTTCTTTTCATATTCAAGGTAGAATTTGTCCGGTGCATATTCTTTTAAATCATTAAAAAATCTATTGGTTTTTTTACCGCAAATTTCTTCTTGCTTTTTATCATAAAATAATGATACAGGATAATTTGTAACATCTGAAACATAAAATTCATTTGCTACTTCTACTTTAACACCATCAATTTCATAAGTTATCAAATTACTGAACTGAACAGGACTGTTTTCTGAATCATATGATAAAGTATTAATATTTCTTTTAGTTGGAAAACGTTCTAATTCACAGTCCCTAATTAATTTATTGCTTATTTTGTATTCATCAATAATTTTATTTGTCTTGGGTGGTATAGTTATTTCTGATTTTTCTTTAAAAGAAGTTGAAGAACCTGCAGTCATTTTAAGGCTAGACATACTAGAATTGTTGTCCTTATTTATCTGAGTATTGCCACCTAAATTAACAAACATCTCAGCAACCGAAAAATTATATCTTTCAGACCTTGAGAATGAGTTAAAATTTGTATCAGTTTTTTCTCTACTCAAATAGTAATCATAAGCAAAACCATTTAAAACAAAAAAACTTTCATCTAATTTAATTGTAATAAATTGATCAGTTTTATTAAAGAATACAAAGCCAATATTACCACCATTCGACCACATGTTGTATATAATTTTACAGTTTTCATCTTCAAAAATTAAAGAATCCGAATCATAAGTCAAATCACCTTTAGACTTAACATCATAAACTTGAAAAAAGGTAGTTGAACAAGATGTAAAAAATAAAATAATTAATAAAAAAAGAATTAATTGAGTAGTTTTCATAATAAAAGTTTTAATTAAAATTTTTGATAAAATTACGTAAAAATAATTTGTCTTACAACTTATTATTTTGTTTTAAAATTTATAATTGCTTGCGCAAAATAGAGTTATTAAATAAATTTTATATGATTGCTTATGAATTTGTAGCTTTAGCTATAGATTAAAATTTATTTACCATCCGTATATCTCAATATGTAAGTTTTTTTTAAAGTTTTTATAGTTTCATATATTACACATGTTTTTTAATTATTTAAGTACACCATTCTTGTGCTTCAGTTTTTTTATTTTTTTACCAGTTTTTTTGTCAATATAAACAGTTTTGCCGTGTCTCAAGCCGTTTTTAATTTTTCTGATTTCTTTAATGTTTTTGTCTTCATTTATAATGGTAAAATGACCTGTAAATGGTTTATCTGACAACGTAAGATATAATTCTTTTAGTTGTGTATTATTTTTATATTGAGTTTTAATTTTCAAATCTTGATGATAATAAAAGTGAAACCAATCACCAACTTTTTCGCTTTTATAAAATGCACCCACAACAACAGGTTTTCCATCTGTATCATTTACTAAATATTCACCGTCTTTGATCACGTTTGATTCATTGTTTAATTTATATAAAAAATCTGTTTTAAAATTTTTATGATCAATCTCTTCGCTATTTTCTACCCAATATTTTTGAGAAACACTTCCTCTATTATTTAAGATTGTATAAGTACAAAAATAGCCACTGGTATATTTATCGAAAATATCAAATGTCATAATTGGTTTTTGATTACTCCTATTGAATACAGTAAGTTTTTTAAGTTTATTATTTTCGAAAAGTTTTATTTCTTCAGGCATATCATCTTTATACCAGTCTATATATTTGCCATGATATTTGTCGTTTCTGAAATTTATTGTTTTGATGATATCGTCTTTATCCACATATAAAATCCACTCTCCTTCTTTCTTGTCATTAGTGTAGTTTCCTTCCATGTAGTAATAAAACAGATTACCATCATTTCCTTTTTCTGAAAACCTTTCTATCCAGATGCCCTCTTTTAAGTCATTTTTAAACTTACCCTTTGAAATAATATTGCTAAGTGAATCACGTAATTCAAAAATACCATTAAGCTTATCATCTTTATAGTTTGATATTTCTTTAACTTTCTGGTAAACCAGACGTTTACATGAATCGTTTGCTTTTTTATCTTTATTTATTTCGGAACATTTATAGTTTTCTTCAATTAAATATGAAAACCTTCTAGAAACACCATTTAATTTACCTTCACTAAAATTTTGAGTTTGGTATAATTCATTTGAATAAGGCATATAACCACCTTCACCACTGTCCCATTTTGAATAATAATATTTCCATTCATTAGTTTTGTTACCGTTTTGATAAGAACCCTCTTCAACTAAATTACCAGTGATGTCATAATATTGCCAATGCCCAATTTTTTTATCATTTTTATAGTTACCTTTTTCAACCAGTTTTAATTTTGTGGTGTCTGTTTTAATTGTACCTCCTAATAAAAAACGTTTTGTATCAAAGTATGCTCTATAGGTACCGTTCAATAAATCATTACGGTAATAAGAAATGATCAAACTATCTCCTTGCACTTTCCTAAAATATCCATTCTTCAAACCATTTGAATAATTTGTTACATTTAATATTTTGTATGCATCTGAGTCAATATAAACCAAATTCCAAGTTCCATCTTTTTGGTCATTCATATAGTTCCCTTTTAGAGCCAATTTTAAATTTCCAGTATCGTCATCATAATAATAATCAGTCGATTTGCCATTCCGCAAGTCGTTGTCCATAAGATACTCAGATACTAAGTCTCCATTTTCATCATATTCTCTAAAGATTCCACTTGCTTTGCCATTACTAAATGCTCCTGTTTTTTTTAAATTACCGTTTTCATGATATACACTTATTGCTCCATTTAATTTACCATCTTTTAGGGTGTACTCAGCATGTTTAGTGTTATCGTAATAATAATCTACTTTTTTTCCATTTTTTGGATCGTAAATGCTTGACTTTTTCACCAAATCAAATTTATAAGCAGTAATACTTCCACCGAAATTATTATCGCCTTTTTTTTCTGTTGTTATATTAAGAATGAATTCGTTATTAGCATAGGTAGAAATTATTTCATTGTCATCAATTTCACTATTCTTGAGTTTATAATTATTTTGTTTTAATGATTTAAAAATAAAATCATAAGCTTGTTTATTAAACACATTGTAATTTATTTTACTTGGCACTCCCTCATACGAATATAGGTAAAACCAAGCTGAGGCTTTGTCTTCGAAATTTTTCTCATAGGACCAAGTAATGGAACTATATTTGGTTGAATTTCCTTTTTCAGATTCATAAAATTCCCAATTTTTAGCCATTAAAAATTGATTAACTTCTTCCCAGCTAGATTTTTTAGATATATTTTCTATATCATTTAAGGTTAAATTCTGACAAAAAGAAAAGGTTATAAAACATGTTGCGAATAGGGAAAAAGCTAACTTCATTGTGTTACGTTTTTTATTCATATAAGACTAGTAAAATAATTGTCATCATGGACATTTATTTCATTTGAACATTTTTTTGAAAGCTAGATTTAAGCTTAAAAATTTAACTACAATATTAATCATTTTAGTCTGAAATCAACCCGATTAAAATAAAAAACCTCATCCATTATTATTTAACCTCTTATTCCACGGATATTGGTGCTAGTACTAAACATTTATCTGGAAACGGATTTTTATCTAACGCAAACATGAACTGGATGAACATCCTAACTACAGATTTTACTGAAAACTTGATCTCATGAAAACCAAACTCTATTAGAACAAACAAGGGGTGTGAACCTCTTGTTCTTGCTGTTTTGAAATTGAGAATCTAAGCGGATTAATATTGATTAGTACCTGAATCTAACACAGGCTATTCCTTACTTTGAATATGATTTTAATTGCTTAATGTTTTTTTTTGCTTAAAAAAGCTTTTACAAATGGTGAATTTTGTGGGAATAGCTTGTGTGAGTTGGTTATTATTAACGTACCGCGCATAACGAAAGTGGCAACTTAAAATGCGCAAGTTTTTCGGTTAAACTTTTACTTTTATAAAATTACACAAAACCCTCGTTTCAGCAATAAATTCGCCATTTTTGTTATGCGCTGTTGTAGCTCGTTTTTCTATTTGTAATTTTATTCGATTCGGAATGTTCCGCAGATATTATACACACTATGTTATTCAATGTCAAACTTCAGAGATTTATTATAATTTTGGTTTATTGCTGTTGATTTTATTTCCAAACTAATTCATTTAAATTCTTAGCTATCAAAAAACCAAATGATAATTAAGAAATTCATATTACTTTCAAATTATGAACTTTTATTTCTATTGCTTTTAGTCAATTTAATGATTAACATAATAAATCCAATGGAAAATATTATAGAACCTATTAATATTGCTCCATTCGTCAATTTAAGAATATCACTAATCGCTAATAATGGTTCATTATAATCTATTAAGACATAATTAATTATAGCTCGACTAGTTATCGAAGTCAACAATACAATTAAAGATCCTATAAAAAGAGTTACGCTTATCGAATTCCTGATTTTTTTAAGGTAATAAAAACAACCGATAAAAATTATTAAATGATGGATATTACCAATCAAACTACCTAAAATTTCTAAAAATATCTCAGTCATTAAATTAATTCAGTTTATCGTTATTTTCGTTTTTAAATGAGCTACAACTCGTATATATCCCAAACTTTGACCTATTTATCTTATTCAATAGTTTAAATATTAACAAGTACTTTTGTTTTATATTTTAGTAATTTACTACAATATTAATCATTTTAGCTTAAAATCAATTGAATCTGAATTAAAACCTCATCAGCTGTCGACTAATCATCTGCCTCACGGATGTTGATGTGAGTATTTTACATGTATTTGGAAACGGATTTCTATCTAACGTAAACATGAACTGGAAGAATATTAAAAACTAAAGCTTTTACTGAAAACTTTACCTTATGAAAACCAAATTCGATTAGAACAAACAAGGGGTGTGAACCTCTTGCTCTTGCTGTTTTGAAATTGAGAATTAAAGCGGATTAATGTTGATTAGTACCTGAATGTAACACAGGCTATTCCTTACTCTGAATATAATTTTTTTAAATATTTTTTTTGATAAAAAAAGCTTTTAAAAATGGTGAATTTTGTGGGAATAGCTTGTGTGGGTTGGTTTTTGGCAACGGCCCTGGGCTAAAAGCTGGTGGGCATTAAAAACCACTTACCTCTCTGCCAGCACAAAACTAGCAAAAATAGATGATGTTTCGTTTAGCACTTTCTGCCCACTTGATTTTAGCCCATGTTAACGTTTCGTTGGTTCTTTTTCATTGGTCTTACTTTCAATACAAATTTGGCAATTCCACCACTCAAATATGCGTGGTTAAACCAATAACCCGAAAGCCTTTTAAAAATCATTCGTTTTCTTAGTTTGTAGCTCTTGTAATGTTTCATTATTCCTAAATACGAGTTCATACTGCTCAAAAATGCTGCTTTGTCTTCTTTAGTGGGTTTGTGATCGCAAATGATTTTGTTTTGGTTTTCGATGGCACTGTAAAAATTTCCTTTGGTGCGGTTGGCAATGTAAATGCGATTGGGTTTTATTACTGTTCCTAAAAACTTTACTCCTTTGCTGTAATGTTGCAGGTATATTTTCTTTGGATGAAGTGTGAGTTGTAAAGTGGAAAGTAGAAAGTTTGAAAGTTTTGGAATGAGTGACTTCAAATAATCTTTGTCGGGGTGCACGATTACAAAATCATCTACATAACGCCCGTAGTATTTCAGTCCTAATTCTTTTTTGATAAAAGCATCAAAGTGGTGCATATAGAAATTGGCAAATACTTGTGAGGTTAAATTACCAATGGGCAAACCACAATTGGGCGGACTGTGAAACAGACTCTTATTTTTGGGTAAGCCGTCCCAATCTTTTTTATTGCCTTTGATGATGCAATTTTGAGTGGGTTGATTGAAAATGATTTTTTGGGTGATTGCTAACACCAATGCCTTATCTGCTTGTGTGTAGTATTGATGGATAAACTTTTCAAGCATTGTAAAAAGTAAGTTGCGGTTGATGTGCATAAAAAAGCCCTGTATATCTAACTTCAGGATGTAGCAGTCTTTGGTGTAATTTTCGGAACAAGCTTTTATAAACGCATCGGCACGTTTTACCCCATAATGTGTGCCTTTGCCCACACGGCAGGCATAGCTGTCTTGTATAAAAAGATTCTCAAAAAGGGGATTGAGTTTATTGATAAGCCAGTGATGAACTACTCTGTCCCTAAAATCAGCGGCAAAGATTTCTCGTTTTACAGGTTTGTTTACAATAAATGCGATGCTACGGCCAAGCTGATAGTTGCCTTTGTAAATTTCATCAATAAGTTTGAAAACATTTTGCTCTAAGTGCTTTTCGAATTTGAGGGCATTTAAGGTGTTACGCTTGTTTTTACGGCAATAAAAATAAGCACTAAACAATTCCTCGGTTAGTTGCTGATAATCTATATGACTAAATAAATCAAGTTGCATAGTGTAAAATAAAGCCCCCGGGTGTGAACCGAGGGCTTGTTTCCATTGAATCCCTGAGGCAACGGACAGAGAACCCATTTTGCTTATTGTTGTTGTTCCTGTTTACATTGCCATTCTTGTAATTCAGGTTGCGGTTCCAGGCATTGTTTGTATTGTTCTCCGTAGAACTCCACCAGTTACCGTTCTTGCCAATGTTGTTGAATGTTCCATTGTTGTTACGGTTACCGCCCGGAAGACCTGACGTAATAGTAACCACTGTTGTTTTAGCTACACAATACCATTTATTCAACGTATGGTCTTTACTCATGCAGCGGGTTACCGGATTTAATTGGCACGCTTCTGTTTGCCTTGACATTCAGAACTCTGACCGGAAACTATTTTTAGCCCATCGCTTTTTGCCATCCTGATAATTGTTTAGATACATTTTCAACCACCTCATTGATTTGAACAAACTGTTTCACGCTAATCTGCTGCATATCTTTCATCAAACGGATAAACAAGCGTATTACTTCTATGCGCTCTCGAGCTTCCTGCAATACCTCTTGTTTATCTCTTTTTACATTGGCTCTGTAAATCAATGTTAGCAGCTCTATAGTCTCTTTTTTCAAACTTTCACCCACCGTATATTTATACTCTTTGCCAAAATCTTTCGTAAAGCGAAAAATTGCAAGCAATAAATCATACGTTGCTTTATAAACAGGCAAATCACTGTAAAGAGCCATTTTTTTAAAAAAATCGACCGCTTCGCGGAAATTATCAAATAATCAAATTGTCAAATGAATCAAATAAATTCTAATCCCTGAGGCAACGGACAGAGAACCCATCTCGCTTATCGTAGTTGTACCTGTAGACATTGCCATTCTTGAAATTCAGGTCGCGGTACCAGGCAGCGCCTGTAATGCCCTCCGTAGAACTCCACCAGTAACCGAGCTTGCCAATGTCGTCGAATGGTCCATAGTCGTTACGGCCACCGCCCGGAAGACCTGAGAAACCACTTTCGTTGGTGCCGTAGCCATTTTCTTCCCAACCGCTGGTGCTTTTCATTTTGGTGCCTGCTAAATCTTCACCACCCAAATAATCAGTCAAAATAGTCCATTCTTCATCGGAAGGAATATGATACCCAACAGGTGCGAGACCTCTTTTGTCATTCACTGCATACCAATTATACAACTTACCATATTTCGCACCATTCGCTGGGTTGTTGTTATAATAGCACCAGGCAGGTTGTTGGTTTTCACCTGCTTTTTCCCATTCCTCAACTGTTTTTGCTTCAGGAATGGGGTCACCATTGCGGAATTTGTCCACGTTGAGGTTTTCGCTCATCCATACTTGTTTACCGATGGTTACTTCTGCTGATGCCCCCCCCCCACAAGAACTTAGCATCATTGCAGTCATCATAAGTGCGCTTAAAATTAAACTTACTTTTTTCATTTTTATTTGTTTTTAAATTATTCACTACTCAGTTAAAAAGGCTTTTCGGATTTCACCTGTCAAATATATTGTTTTTATGTTTCTGTCGTGTTTACCAATGACCGCCAACGGTCTAGTGTATGAGCAGTAGCGGATTAAAAACCACAAACTTTTCGGTTAAACACTTACCTTTATTAATATTCATTTCGTTTCAATTTAGCACCAAACCCGCTATTGCTTATACACATTGTTGCCAGTAGTTATTTTTATCCGCTCTTTTAATTCTTTAAATATTTCTTTGTCAGCCAATGTAAATAGTAACATTTCAAGTTCGTATGGTTTTGCATTTATTCCATATATTTCTTTAGTTGCTTTTTTGACAAAATCGCAAAATTTAAAATATGCTTGTTGTTGAGAAACAAATAATTTCACTTTTTCCATATATTCCGAAATGTGAGAAATGTTAATGATTGTATTCATATCGAAATCCGCAATTATTCTATTCCGACCACTTGGCATTGGATAATACTTTTCATTCAGTCCGTTTGCATTTTCGCAAGTCAAAATCAACCAATTTAGAGTGTAAATAACTCTTGAGTCATAAATCACAAATTTTTCTGGATGCAAAAAAGATGAAATTTTCGAAAGAGATGAAATTGTGCTGAAACAGTCTAATGTTAATCTGCCTTTCTCAATCTGTTTTTTAAATCGCAATATTTTGTCAATATTCCGCTCGTTTGGTTTAAATCCACGAATTCCACCCCAATTATTAATAATCCAAAAATCTATAAAATTCTGTTCAGAATTCGATTGATATTTTTCGCTTAAAATCCATTTCAGCTCAACATTTTGGTCAAAAGGATTTTGATGAGTTTTCAGTCGTTTAGTTTCTATGGAAGTGAAAATTTTATCGGATAGGTCAAAATTAAAATCAAACCTCTTTTTCAAGTCAATTTGCTTACTAAATTCCTTTAATTTTTCTATTACGTTCTTCATTTTCTAATTACTGGCAACTCGTATATATCCCAAACTTTGACCTATTTATCTTATTCAATAGTTTAAATATACACAATTGCTTGTGTTTTAAATTTGATTAATTTACTACAATATTAAACATTTTAGCTTAAAATCAATTGAATCTGAATTAAAACCTCATCAGTTGTTGACTAATCATCTGCCCCACGGATGTTGATGAGAGTATTTTACATGTATTTGGAAACGGATTTCTACTGAACTAAAACATGAACTGGAAGAATCATAAAAACTAAAACTTTTACTGAAAACTTGACCTTATGAAGACCAAACACTATTTGAACAAACAAGGGGTGTGAACCTCTTGTTGCTGTTGTTTTGAAATTGAGGACTAAAGCGTATTAAGGTTGATCAGTACCTGAATGTAACTCAGGCTATTCCTTACTTTGAATATGATTTTTTTAAATATTTTTTTGGTAAAAATGCTTTTACAAATGGTGAATTTTGTGAGTATAGCTTGTGTGGGTTGGTTTTTGGTTAACGGTTTGCGCATAACGAAAGTGGCGACTTGAAATGCGCTCCCGAAGCTTCGGGATTCGGTTAAACTTTAAGTTTCTAAAAATAGCAAAAATTTTGTTTCAGCACCAAAACTCGCAATTTTTTTGTTATGCGCTGTTACCCGCTGGCTTTTTCTATTCGTTTTAATATTCGTTCATTTCTTTTGTTCATCAAGTCAATCGTATGATTTTTATATCTCTTGTATTCGTCAACTGTCTGA
>LFIK01004347.1_pt1 | contig 11472 bp, 10 predicted proteins | sample 643401 | NCBI WGS metagenome assembly LFIK01 (sample SAMN03777447, study PRJNA286221) | soda lake metagenome | biome: soda lake; feature: Kulunda steppe; material: water; isolation source: sample T5-Br brine of Lake Tanatar-5 | place: Russia: Kulunda steppe | collected 2010-07 | reverse complement strand
TTCCCGAAGGTGATGTGGAAATGCAGGGTTTTTTCCCGCATTCGGACTTTCTCGTTTTCCTCCCGCAGGGTCTTTGACCGCTTGTGCATCCAAAAATGCCCCCATCTTCAACTTTTTTCCCCGCACTTCTGGTCACGCCCGACGTTTGTTTTAATCATTGAAATTTTTTTGCGCTTGTCGCGAAATACCCCCGATGCTTCTTCCTGCTGTGTTGCAGCTTAAGGCTATTGCCCGCGAACGAATCCACCGGATGATTGTGACGGTTGGTTCTCGGCGGGTGCGCCGTTTTCCACACATGGACCTTGCCGCCGACGCGAAAGGAATCCGGGTTCCTCTCGCTATGATCCACAATTCTTCTTTTCACCTATCTTGAGTTTCCCGTCCACAGAGTCTTCCCAGAGCAATTTTGCCTTTCTTTAGGAGCACGACCCGGTTTTCGTTGAACTGGCGCGCAGCGCGGAGAACGCCTTTACCAGCGACCCGAACACCACGCTCGTCAAGCTTCGCCAACTGGGCGAAGCCTTCGCGCAGGATCTTGCGGCGCGCTGCGGAATCGATTTCGATGAACAAACCAGCCAGGCCGATTTGCTCTATCGGATCAATCGCGAGCTACGGTTCGAACCAACCGTCAAAGAGCTTTTCCACACGCTTCGAATCGAGGGGAATAAAGCCACTCACCGCTTCACGACCAAACACAAGGAAGCCTTGGAAGGGCTGAAGGTTGCCCGCGAACTCGCAGTTTGGTTCCACCGTTCCTTTGGGGAGCGCGGCGCCAACTTCAAGCCCGGCCCTTTCGTTCCACCTTCGGACCCGAGCGCCCATTTGCGCTCCCTCCGAACCGAAATAAGCGGCCTCCGCGCGCAACTCCTCGCAGCCAACGAGCAGCTCGAAAGCAACCAACGTCTCGCCGAGCTTCTACAACGCGAGAAAGACGAGTATGAAGAGCTCGCCGAGCAGATGGACGCCGAGTCCCGCCAGCTGGCCGAGCAGGCTCGTCAACACGAAGAGGCGCTCGCCCGCCAAAAGCGCGACTTCGAACAGCGCCTCAAGGGTCTGCAGGCAGAGCTGGCCAAACAAACGGAAGCATCCGCCGCGAAACAAAAGCAACAGCTCAATCGCAACGCCCGCACCGCCGCCGAGCACCTGGTTCTCGACGAGGAGCTTACCCGAATCCTGATCGACCAGCACCTGGTGGAGTCCGGTTGGGAGGCGGATTCCCAGGAGCTGACCCACAAACGCGGGGCCCGTCCGGAAAAAGGCGTCAATCGGGCCATCGCCGAATGGCCCACCAGGTGCGAGGGAAAGGACGGCCGGGCCGATTACGTTCTCTTTCATGGCCTGATCCCGGTCGCAGTGGTCGAGGCAAAAAAGGAAAATACGAATGTGGTCGGCAAAATCCCGCAGGCCGAGCGCTACTCCCGTGGATTGAAGGTGGCTCCTCCCCTGGAAGGCGCGTGGCATCTGGAGGGACGAACCGTCGCCTGGCCCGACGAAAAGGACGGCCACTACCACGTTCCCTTTGTCTATTCCTGCAACGGCCGCCCGTTCGTCCAGCAGGTCGCCGAGCAGTCCGGCACCTGGTTTCGCGACGTTCGCGCCCCGAGCCACACAGCCAGGCCCCACCAGCAATTCCCCACCCCGGAAGGGCTGGTGGACAAACTTAAGCGCAGCAAAGAGGCCGCCGAGACACTCCTGAAAAAGGAGGGCTTCGCCTACCTGAAGCTGCGCGACTACCAGGTCGAGGCTATCAAAGCCGTCGAGGCAACCCTTGAAGGCGAGGCGTTGCGCTGCCTCCTGGCCATGGCCACCGGCACCGGCAAGACCCGCACGATCATCGGCCTGATGTACCGGTTCCTCAAGGCCGAGAGATTTAAGCGAATCCTCTTCCTTGTCGATCGGACCTCCCTCGGCCAACAGGCGCTCGACTTTTTCGACGAAGCTCCGCTGGAGCAAAACCAAAGCCTTTCGAAAATCTACAACATCGCCGAACTGGGCGACATGGCCGCCGAGGCCGAAACCCGCATCCAGGTCGCCACCGTTCAGGCGATGGTGAAGCGGGTCTTCATGTCGGATGCCCCGCCGCCGGTGGACCAGTTCGACTGCATCATCGTCGATGAGGCCCACCGCGGTTACACGCTCGATCAGGATATGACCGAGGGGGAATTGGCCGTTCGCGATCCCAACCAGTATCTGTCGACCTACCGCCGCGTTCTCGATTACTTTGATGCCGTCAAAGTCGGGTTGACTGCCACCCCGGCCAAACACACCAGCGAGATTTTCGGCAAACCGGTTTATATTTATTCCTACCGGGAAGCCGTGGCCGAAGACTGGTTGATCGACCACGAGCCGCCCATCCGCTACGAGACGCTCCTCACCCGCGAGGGCATCAAGTTTGAGAAAGGCGAAAAGGTAAAAGCCATCAACACCAGGACCGGTGAAATCGAAACCGCCGAACTGGAGGACGAAATGAATTTCGACGTCGAGTCCTTCAATCGCCGGGTCATTAATGAAAACTTCAACAAGGTCATCTGCAACCAACTCGCCGACGAGCTCGATCCTTTCGGGGAAGAGAAGACCCTGATCTTTTGCGCCACCGATCGGCACGCCGACATGGTGAAGCGTCTGCTCGATGACGCGTTTAAAGAACGCTACAACGGCGAATACAATCAGGCGGCGGTTTCAAAGATCACCGGCCAGAGCGACAACCCCGACCAACTCATCCGCCAGTTCAAAAACGAGCGGTATCCGAATATCGGGATTACGGTGGACCTCCTCACCACGGGTATCGATGTTCCCGAAATCTGCCACCTCGTCTTCCTGCGCCGCGTCCGGTCGCGCATCCTCTACGAGCAAATGATTGGCCGCGCCACGCGCCGTTGCGACGAAATCGGAAAAACCGTCTTTCGCATCTACGATCCGGTCGATATCTACGCCACCCTTGAGGAGGTCTCCACCATGAAGCCTTTGGTGAAGGACCCCAACGTCACCATCGAGCAACTGGTCGCCGAACTGACCGATCCCGAACACCTCGAACGCGCCGCTCAGGCACCCGGAGAATCCGGCGACGACACCCACGCCGACGTCATTCTCAGCCAGCTCAGCCAAAAGCTCATGCGTGTCCTGCGCAAGGCCGGGAAAAAAGCGGAAACCAAGCCCGAGCTGAAACAGAAGTTAAGCGACCTGCACGATGAATGGGGCGTCGAACCAACCAAACTTCACCAACATCTCCGCCAGTTGGGCCCTCAGAAAGCCGCGGATTTCATCCGGACCCACGGTCCGGCTTCCTCAAGCGGCTCGCCGAAGTCAATGCGTTCCTGGGCAGTGAGAGTTATCCGCTCGTCTCGGATCACCAGGATGACCTGCTGGTGCGCGAACAAAGTTACGGAATTCACAAAAAACCGGAGGATTACCTCGACAGCTTTACCCGCTACATTCGCGAGCACATCAACGAGTCCGCCGCACCTTTCGGCCGTCGTCAACAAACCCGGCGACCTCACCCGCCGGCAGCTCAAAGAAATCCGCCTCCTCCTCGATGCCGAAGGTTACAGCGAAGCCAAGCTCCAAACCGCCTGGCGCGAGCAGACCAACCAGGACATCGCCGCCAGCATCATCGGCCACATTCGCCGGGCCGCCCTTGACGAGTCTCTCGTTCCCTTCGAACAACGAGTAAAGCGCGCCATGGATTCCATATACGCCAGACACAAATGGACCCCCGCCCAGCGCAAATGGCTGGAGCGCCTCGCCAAGCAGCTCACCCACGAAGTCATCATCGACCGTGAAACCATCAACGCCCTTCCGGCCTTCCGGGGCGGGGCCAAGAGCCTCGACAAAGTCCTCGGCCACCAACTCGACGACGTCCTCGACGAGCTGAATGGGAAGATTTGGGAAAAGGAAGAAAAGGTTGAGGGATGAAGGTTGAAGGGTGAATTATGAAGGATGAAGGATGAGGGTTGAAGGATGAAGGAATACGAATTGCAGGAGTCAGAGCCGTGGCTGGTGGAAGAACGGCTACGGGACATTCGATCGAGGACCAAGGCCTACGCACTACGGATCATCAAGTTATTCACCGCCTTGCCGAAATCTACCGAAGCTCAGGTCCTCGGCAAACAAGTCCTCCGCTCCGGCACCTCCGTGGGAGCCAACTATCGCGAGGCCTCCCGCGCCCGCTCCAATGCCGAATTCATTTCCAAAATCGGCGACTGCTTAAAAGAAGTGGACGAGACCGCCTATTGGCTCGAACTCCTCGCCGAATCCGGAATCGTCGCCTCCGAAAGACTCGCTGCCCTCCAGGACGAAACCAACCAACTCACCGCTATCCTCACCACCATCTCCAAAAACGCCAAAGCCCGCCCAAAATAACTTCACCCTTCATCCTTCAACCTTCACCCTTCATCCTTTTCTTCCATGTCCGACATCGTCCAAAAACTCTGGAACCTCTGCGACGTCCTTCGCGACGACGGGATCAACTACAGCGACTACGTTACCGAACTTGTCCTGCTGCTTTTCATCAAGATGGTTCACGAAAACACCGAGGCCGGCCTGCTCGACCAGCACAAGCTCCCGAAACATTGCCGCTGGCCCGAGCTGGAGTCGCGGTCCGGGCTCACCCTGATGAATCACTACCGGCAGATGCTGCTCGACCTCTCCAAGGATGACGACCCGCTCATCGCCGCGATCTATGCCGACGCCCAAACCCGCCTGCGCGAACCGCGTCACCTCGAGCAGTTGATCAAGTCCCTCGACCAGATCGACTGGTTCAGCGCGCAACGGGACGGTCTCGGCGACCTCTACGAGGGCCTCCTGGAGAAAAACGCCAACGAGACCAAATCCGGCGCCGGCCAATACTTCACGCCCCGGCCCCTCATCAACTCGATGGTCCGCTGCGTGAAACCGCGGGCCGGGGAGGTCATCCAGGATCCCGCCGCCGGGACGGCCGGATTCCTGATCGCCGCCGACCGCCACATCAAGGACCAGACCGACGACCTCGCCGACCTGAAAGCGAAGGATCAACGCTTCCAAATGAACAAGGCTTTCATCGGCGTCGAACTCGTCCCCGGCACCCGCCGGCTCGCGCTGATGAACTGCCTCCTTCACGGGATGGAAGGGGACGAGGAAGGCGTCGTCCACCTCGGCAACGCCCTCGGCCAGGTCGGTGCCGGCCTGTCAAAAGCCGACCTGATACTCGCCAATCCCCCCTTCGGCACCTCCAAAGGAGGCGAAGCCAGTATCACCCGTGACGATCTCACCTACAGAACCAGCAACAAACAGCTCGCCTTTTTGCAGCACATTTACCGCGGCCTCAAGCCGGGCGGGCGCGCCGCCGTCGTCATGCCGGACAACGTCCTCTTCGAGGCCGGCGTCGGCACGGAGGTCCGCCGCGACCTCATGCACAAGTGCAACCTGCACACCCTCCTTCGCCTCCCGACCGGCATTTTCTACGCCCAGGGCGTCAAGACCAACGTCCTCTTCTTCACCAAAGGCCACCCGAAAAATCCCCGCCAGGAGGAAAACTGCACCGAGAATGTCTGGGTGTATGACCTCCGGACCAACATGCCGAGCTTCGGCAAACGCACTCCCTTCACCGAGAAACACCTCAAACCCTTCGAAAAGGTTTTCGGCAAAAAATCCGACGGCGCCAGCCGGCGCAAAGAAGGCGAATGGAGTTTCGGGGCCGAAGAGATCGAGACCCCCGCACGGACGCGAACGAAGATGTCCCCCAGGACCTCCAGACCAGCCGCTGGCGCTGCTTCAGCCGCGACTGGATTTGCGAAACCAAGAGCGACTCCCTCGATATTACCTGGCTCAAAGACAGCGAAAGCATCGACGCAGCCGACCTCCCCGAACCCGACGTCCTCGCCGCTGAAACCATGAGCGAACTCACGGAGGCCCTGCGGGAACTCGACGGGTTGATGGAAGCTCTCGGGTCGGAGGACGAGGCAGTGGCGCAGAAGAAGTTGCTGGCCGAGGTGCTGGGAATAAAAGAGAAGGTCGTGGAATGAGCCAAGATACAGAAAGCGGATCTTGGGCATATGTTGCCATCGGGGAACTCTGTCACCTCATCAATGGTCGAGCGTTCAAGCCATCAGAATGGACGGACAATGGAATTCCTATCATCCGTATTCAAAATCTCAATAACCCAGATGCGCCATACAATTATTTCGACGGCGAATTTTCTGAAAAACATCAGGTAGTGAAGGGAGATTTGTTGTTTGCGTGGTCGGGAACTCCAGGCACATCCTTCGGGGCTCACGTTTGGAACGGAGGCACAAGCGTGTTAAATCAGCACATTTTCAAGGTCGCGTTTGATGAAGGGAAGATTTCCAAGACCTTCCTTCGTTATGCCATCAACCAGAAGCTGGATGAACTGATCTCGGGAGCCCATGGAGGAGTCGGCCTCCGCCATGTGACAAAAGGTAATTTTGAACAAACGCAAATAGCATTTCCACCCCTCGCCGAACAAAAAGTCATCGCCGCAAAGCTGGATGAACTGCTCGGGCGGGTGGACCGCCTGAAAAGCCGCCTCGACGCCATCCCCGCCATCCTCAAACGCTTCCGCCAATCCGTCCTCGCCGCCGCCGTCAGCGGCAAATTGACGGGGGATTGGAGGGTTGGAAGGAGAACCTCGGACTGGGAATATAGGTCAGTCGAAGCCATTGCCAAAAAGAAAAGATACTCGCTCGGAATTGGACCATTTGGAAGTAATCTCAAAGTATCGGATTATAAAAGTGGAGGTCATCCGCTTGTATTTGTCAGAGAAATTAGAGCCAATTTTTTTTGCGGTAGCACGACAAAATACGTAAACAATGTGAAATTTGAGGAGCTAAAAGCACATCGCGTAACCCCTGGAAATATATTGATAACAAAGATGGGCGACCCCCCGGGTGATGTTTGTATATATCCAGAAAGTAGACCCGAAGCAATAATCACGTCTGACTGCATCAAATTGGACGTTGACGAAACCGTAGCATTACCTCGATTCGTGCTTATTTTCATGCAATCTGAACAATTTCGAAGTAACGTTGCAGGGATCTCTGCTGGAGTCGCTCAGCAAAAGGTTAATCTCAAAAAGTTTCGTATGCTCGAGTTACACCTGCCCCCCCTTCCCGAACAAACCGAAATCGTCCGCCGCGTCGAACAACTCTTCGCCTTCGCCGACCAGATCGAGCAACAGGTCAAAAACGCCCAAAGCCGGGTTAACCACATGACCCAATCCATCCTCGCCAAAGCCTTCCGGGGAGATTTGACCGCACAGTGGCGTTCCGAGAATCCCGACCTGATCTCCGGGGAGAACAGCGCCCAGGCACTGCTGGAACGCATCAAGGCTGAGCGCGAACGAACCCCGGCAACACAACGTGGAAAGAAACCCAAACCGCCACGGATCACGCAGATTCCCGACGCCCAATCAAACCTCAAGGTGGTGGAAAATTCCGGCGTTTACAATTAACACTGTTCAGGTGGTTTTCATCCTTCATCCTTCATCCCTCATCCTTCATAATTCTCCTTCTGATGTCCGATTCATCCGCCAATCAACCCTTCAAACTGGACCGACCGCCGATCGTGGAAACGGTGGTCGATATTGACTGCGATCTTCCGCCGGACCGTCCATTGACCGAAATCGAATCCGAGGCCGCTGCCTCACTGCATGACGATTACCCGAATCTGGAGAAGAAGTTTTTTCAGCAGGTTCATATCGAAGTTCGGAAATCGGGAACGACGCAACCGCCGCATCAAGTCAGAGAGGGACTGGAGGGACTCTTGCTTCGCAGTCGTGACGGACGGCAACTCACGCAGTTTCGTGCCGGTGGTTATTCATTCAACCGCCTCGCGCCCTATGAGGGTTTGGACACCTATTTGCCGGAAATCAAACGAACCTGGGAAAACTACTCGGCCATCGCACGCCCGGTAAGCCTGCGCAAAATCGGATTGCGGACCATCAATCGCATTTCGTTGCCGCTCGATGAACACGGGCGATTAAAACTGGGCGACTATCTGGCGACGGATCCACGGTTGCCTGGGGTTGCAGGAAAACAACTTTCGTTTACCGGTTTTATGAACCAGCATAAGCTGAGAGACGAAGCATCGGGACAGGAGGCCACCATTGTTCTCGCCTCAAAGGGACGCAAGGACGGCCACTTAATCCTGCTGGTCGATATCGATGCTTTCGACCGGAATGTCGCCGACTTAAAGAGTTGGCAGGAGGTCCATCATGTCGTCCAGTCGCTTCGAGGCTTGAAAAACGGGTTATTTTTCAACACATTGACGGAGAAATGTCTGAAGCAATTTTAACACCTGGAGTTTTCAAAGTGGGTGCAAGCGGAGTCATTGCCTGGTCGAGCCTGACGGGTTCGGTGACCGGGGTGTCGGATGAAGCCGCTCAGTTAAGGGATTTTGCCTCAGAAATTTCAGAACACTACGAAAGTTCGCAGGCGCTTTTCGGCGATAAGATGCGCTTGATCAGCGAGCTTCATCAAGTAGCTGAAGAATGTACTGAAGACGACTGGGACGGCTACGGCGCCGAGGCCGTGAATGCGGCAGCCCTCCTGCGCGCGGAGGCATTTATTCGCTCCCTGCCCGACGATTTCCCATTGCCCGAGGTCTCTGCGGAACCGGATGGCGCGATTGCTTTGGACTGGATGCCTTCGCCATCGAAAACCTTTACCCTCAGTGTAGGCGAGAGTAATCGCCTCTCCTATGCCTGGATCGATGGCACCGATCGCGGGCACGCCGCGGTGAAGTTCGAAGGTACGGAGATCCCGTCCCGCATCCTCACCGAACTCGAACGCCTGATTTCCCATGCCCCTGCCTTCCGGTCTGCCTGAGCGCGTTGAGGACGCGGAGCCGATTTCGCGGTTTTTGACGTCGAAGGGCCACTTCAATGCAGCGGCGGTCAAACAAGCCGCCTTTTTGCCCAACCGGAAGAACGGTCGGCTCTCGGTGGCCCGGCACAGCGGCAGCCCCCTTGAGGAATCCGCCCGGATCGCACGCGAAGATTTTCAGTTGAATGCCGCGCTCGGCGTTGCCGTTGTGAAAGCGGAAGCCTTTCGAGAAGAAGCGCTCGACTTTGAGGCCGACGACACCCCTCCGCGCCATGCCGATGTGATCGGTTGGCCCTGGTCCGCCAATGATCCGGAATTCGGAAAATCCGAGCAGAAACTCAAAGCCGCGGCCCTGGCGCAAAAGGCAACCCGGCATGTTTTCCCTTAAGCCGACCTTCTATCACCATTTTGCGTCCCCCTCTCCCAGAACCAACCGAAATCGTCCGCCGCGTCGAACAACTCTTCGCCTTCGCCGACCAGATCGAGCAGCAGGTTAAAAACGCCCAGAGCCAAGTCAACCACATGACCCAATCCATCCTCGCCAAAGCCTTCCGCGGCGACCTAACCGCCGAATGGCGCGCCCAAAACCCGCACCTCATCACCGGCGAAAACAGCGCCCAAGCCCTCCTGGAACGAATTAAGGCTGGGCAGAATCCGAACAAAGTCGAATCGTCGCCAAAGTGGACCAACTGATGGCCTTGGGGGACGAATTGGAAACGCAGATCATCGCCTCCCACGCCGCCGCTGAAAAACTGATCGAGGCTGTTGTCGTCGAGGTTATTCAGGTGACTGATCCAGCCCCGATATCCAAGTATCTCATCGCCGCCGAAGCGTCAGCCGAATATCAGTCTGTGCCGTGATCGATTTTATCAAAGACAAAGAAACGGGAAACTTGATCATGCGCTACACACCGGAGCGCGCCGACGAAGATTGGCTGGTCAAACCGTTGCAGTCGGACAGCCAAATCCCGCTTTCGGGTCGTGTTTTCCACGTCCGTGCGGATATTTATCGGCCCCACACGGAGGACCCGGAGTTTATAATGGACACGTGTTACCACTTTGTCGTGGGAGGTCTTGAAGGCGAGTATTACCGGATGGATCGCGACTTCTTGGGGATTGATTACGAGCTTTTTCTCCACCGATCTTTAACCTTCAAGCGCACAACCTTCGTCGCGGAAACCAACATCCCGATTTTTCGCGGTTTCAACTCGTACGGATTTTCTGAGTTCTGGATTGGAGGGGAGCGGACCGATGCACTGCCCGCCGACGTTTTCGAGGAAATGCTCAGGCAATTTCCGAATACCTACGAATTAAAAAAATACGCCCGAGCTCGGGTCAGCAGCATGATCAGGAACTATGTTCCCATCGAAGCTGACTTCAATGCTCAGTATCAGAAGTACAGAAACCGCAAACGGTCGGCGAAAGGCACACAGCCGCGCGAGCAGTTCAGCAAATACGAGGCCGATAAGTTCTCGGCCCTCATCGCCAAGATCGAAGGAATGCTGGCCAGTGCCGACTCATACTCGGAAGCCCAATGGCAACAGGAAATCCTTCAAGTCCTGCTGTTCCTTTACCCCAAATACGTTCGAGCGTTCCCGGAAGCGCCCGTCAGGGACAGCTTGGCGGGAAAAGATCGGCAGATCGACTTTTTGGTAGTCGACGCGTCAGGATATGTGGATGGAATTGAGATCAAGAAACCGTTCGAGGAGTGCATTGTCACCAGCAATCGCTACCGCGACAATCACGTCCCCATGCGCGAACTCAGCGGCACTGTCATGCAAATCGAGAAATATCTCTACCACCTGAACCGTTGGGGGGAAGATGGCGAGAAGAAGCTAAATCAACGATACGGGGCGAACCTCCCTGTTGGGGTGGAGATCAAAATTGTTAACCCTTCAGGCATGGTCATTCTTGGCCGGGACACCTCACTCACACCCGACCAGAAAATGATTTTGAGGTTATTCGCCGAAAGTACCGAAACGTCGTGGAGATCATGACCTACGACGACATCCTGCGGCGTCTGAAAACGATCCGGGATCAATTCACCTCGCCCTCGTCTGATTCCCGCTAATCGGCCTGCCTGCCGTGACGTTCCTAGCCGACTACATACAACCCACTAATTCGAGATCGGTTATGAGACGATAAGTGCGCCTTTCTGTCGCATAACTGTGTCTAATGGTCGCACTCGCGATTTTGCCCCATCGGTCTTATACTGAGAATCGGATGTACATCAAATTGCCGGTGAGGCACATACGAATTTCAGAAATTATCAATCCGTATCTGGCCTGAAATATGCTTAAGGCTTTCCCCGATGGGAACAGAGATTCAGGAAGTCAGGAAGGAGCCGTTGACGCTCGAGGAAGTAGCAAACTCACTCTATACACGCTCGAACCACTGGTGGAAGTTCTCGCTCGTAGTTCGTTGGGGCGCTTTAATTCTGGGTACGGCGGTGATTTTCGGAGGCATTCCTGCCGGATGGTTCGCTCTCATCACTTTCGGGCTTGTGTTTTTTGCTGAGGCCGGAGTTCTCAGATCCTCCCATTTTAAAGGGCGCGCGGAAAGGGTCAAACGGCTTCATGAGGTGGAAAAGGGTCTTGCTATCAAACCGTCAAAAAATGAAATGTCTGTCCTTCGAGCACGATATTTTCTACGGAAGG
>LFIK01004346.1_pt1 | contig 11472 bp, 14 predicted proteins | sample 643401 | NCBI WGS metagenome assembly LFIK01 (sample SAMN03777447, study PRJNA286221) | soda lake metagenome | biome: soda lake; feature: Kulunda steppe; material: water; isolation source: sample T5-Br brine of Lake Tanatar-5 | place: Russia: Kulunda steppe | collected 2010-07 | reverse complement strand
CTGCAGCTGCTCCTGCACCTGGGGCTGCGTGCCTTCCTGCAGCTGCTCCTGCACCTGGGGCTGCGTGCCTTCCTGCAGCTGCTCCTGCACCTGGGGCTGCGTGCCTTCCTGCAGCTGCTCCTGCACCGGGGGCTGCGTGCCTTCCTGCAGCTGCTCCTGCACCGGGGGCTGCGCGCCTTCCTGCAGCTGCTCCTGCACCTGGGGCTGTATGCCTTCCTGCAGCTGCTCCTGCACCTGGGGCTGCGTGCCTTCCTGCAGCTGCTCCTGCCCCTGCCCCTGCTGCTGATGCCGTTGCCGATGCTGGTGATCTGTGGCCGGCCTGAGGAGACCGGCAGCAGCACTGCCATCATTCACTGCTTGCAGCGCCTCTGGTCTGCTGTCATGCGGGCAGAGGCCTTCTACCGCTTGCTGCTGCTGAATGTAGCCTAGAACTGTGTGCCCATGCAGCATGCCCTCCCTGCCGTTGCACGTGCTTGCAGGTGCAACCGGCGCGAGGCCAAGCAGGCTGCCTGCGTGCAAGAACTGCGTGCTGAGTAGGGCGGCCTGCACGTCCGCCTGCCACGACTGCGTGTGCTCGGCCAGGATGCTGGCCAGCTGGTCGTCAGGGGGCCCGTCCAGCCTCTGCAGCTGTGCCGCAGCAGGGCCCTGCTGCTGCAGCTGTGGCTGCAGTTCCGCGGATGAGCTGGCGGCTGGTCGACCTTGCGGGGGGCCTGGCGGGGAGGCTGGCAGGTTGGACACAGTGGGCTGGAGCTCCGCTGGTGCAGGTAAAGGAGGTAGCGCCGCCTGCCCTGAGGCCCTCGAACCTAAATCTGCTGAGCCATCGCCACGCGTGATGCTGCTGCTGCTTCCCTGGGCATGGCCAGCACTGTCTACTCCGCCCCCTCCTCCTGCGCCAATGCCTGCTTCAGCCCTTTGCTGCGTCCGCGAGATGGGGCCGCCGCTGCTGCTTTCCTCTTGGCCTGCAGTGACAAAACGAGTCAACAAAGGAGCGGCATCACTCTGCCAGTATATGTGTATGAGTGTGTGGGGGGAGGTGCATGCTTGTGCGTGCGCAGACCCCCCTTCCATATTGGTGTCTGACACGTGAGTAGGCACGAATGAGGTACAGGTCGCGCAAAGCAGTCACAGACTGTAGCCATTTGCGTGCACCGACAAGGCATCTTGTGAGTGGGCTTGACTGACTGCGCTGACCCAGCGTGGAGCGCACCCGCCAGTTGGAAGAAGTCATCATCAGGGACGAGCGCACCGGGAGGAAACAGTCCAGCATACTTGGACTTCAGCCCTAAGGCACATTCAAAGCAGAGGCAGAAGTAAATGTGGTCAGCACACACGTGCGTTACCCAAACGCTGCTGCACCAGCTGCCCTGCTGCTGCACATCTGAGGAGTGCACTCAAGTGGGGACGCAGGCAAAAACAGTGTGCTGGGTGCATGTACGCAGGAGAACACTGGAACAATTGAGCCTGTCCCAAGCCTCAAGTGCACACAGGTGTTTCCCGCCACGTCATCAAAACACCGCACCACTTTCTCAGATCTAAATGTCTTATTTGAGAAGGTATACCTTGCCTTTTGTGAAATTTGCTTCATGTGTGATAACGGAGCGTTGCACAAAAAAAGCAGCAAATCCTACGCTTCGAGTGCATTGCCTTTGCTAGCACTCCTCTGGAGCTCCATGTGTGTACATGAGCAGGTTTTTTGAAATCCAAGGAATTTGCGAGGTCCTTGAGAGCTTGCCCTTCAAATGCATGCAACTGATCAGCTTCGAAACCGCAGCGCGAGTGGGCGAGCTGCTTGCCCTTCTGAAGGTGAGACCAAGCGTGCTCGTGCGTGACAATCATGAGCACATACCTTTAAGAAATCCAGCCAAGTCGTCCTCATCAGATGAGGCATCCATAGGCTCTGATGCTACAGTGCCAACATTTGTAAAGTTGACCGACAGCCCACACCTATTCAAACACAACTAGATTTGATTGTTCTTTTCTTGCAACTGTTCATGATATTTAAGTCCTGCGATGCCTCCCATGCAGTGGGTCGGCAACACAAAAAACCAGCCGAGGATTAGCAAAGTAGGATTTCTCTTTATTTTATCATAATTGTTTTAAAGCACAAAATGATATCTGGAAAGAGCCCCTCGCTGGCAGCTGTGTATGCTCTATGCTCCTGTGCCTTGAGTGGCCAGGCAGCTGCCCGGAGCGCTCACTGCTCATACAGGAGCCTCCATAACAGCCAGTGCAACCTGGCCACAGGTGTTGATAGCTTGCTTCCATGTTGTGGGATCTAACCCCTCTTGCTTGCATGAGCTCAAGCTACCTGCATCTCCCTGCCTCTTGCCAGACAACCAGCCAACACCTGCGTCAGGGAGTCCACAGCCCACGACCCTGGACTCGGCAACCACCAGTGAAGCCCAGCAAACGCCAGCGACCACCTCCACCTCTCCGCAACAACCCCAGGCGAGGCACAGGGCAGACATGCACCAGCGCATTAAGGACATTGCCGGCAAGTTTAAGATGAATACCAGCTTAAGTCCTGACGAGGGCCTCAGTAATAGTATTGGCTTGGTGCCTGAGATGCAGCGGAACCAGGAGTTCCAGCATCAGTTGCGCCTGGCAGAGAGGCGTCTGGCCTTGCAGCATGCTCACAGCAAGAACGCTGCAGCGCCTCTGGAGCAACGCTTGAAGGCATCCTTGGAAAGATTCCAGTGATGTTGCGTGCGCTCTCAAGGTATCCTTGATGCTCACAACCGGTCAGGAATATTTTGCCCAGGCATCGCATATCTCTGATGGCTAAGTTTGAATGTCAATGCTTGGATGCAAATTGCTGAGTTTATGAGCATTAGACGGAATAGGCTTTTTGCGCATACCTCTAGTATGCATCAACATTATCTAAATTGAAGACCAATTGACTCCCAGTTCAGTTTTTACACCCTTGTGCTGCCCCAAGGAACGCACTTCAGTCTACAGTGTGGATTTTAATTTTCTTTTCTTGTTGCCCTCACTTCTTCAACATTTTCATCTTTGTTGCTCTGTGTGTGAAATACTACTTGTGTTGTGAAATAAGTATTCGCTCTCGATCACACCGTCGACGCTGCTTCACGAGTATGGAACGAACGTGCCTCACACGTAACTATAATTAAATCAGATCAGACTAGCTTGACATGAATTTATTTGACAGATTTGATGTACAAAATAATTATGAATAGTGCATCGGAAACCAAGTAATGGATTTAGCCGGATGACCCCGGCAGCACCATGACATCAGCGGTCGTGCTTGCTACCGCGGGCTATGATCACACCATTAAGTTCTGGGAGGCAACATCAGGCATATGTTACAGGACTTTGCAGTTTCCAGACAGCCAGGTGCGTGTGTGTGTGCGCAAAATGGGGAAGGCGTGCAGCAAACATGAGCGGGCACATTTGAGCCTGCAACTTGCTGCTCATTCGTCCAGGACCTGTTGCACTTGAAATCCATCAATCTGTCAATCACCAATCATCAAGGCCTGCCAAGCTCACTGACATGTTGATGGTGATGCCAGGGATGACCCCGTGACCATCCACTTGTTGTCCCAGGTGAACAAGCTCGAAATTACAGCGGATAAAACGCAGATAGCCGCAGCCGGGAACTCGCAGATTCGTATCTATGATGTCAACTCCAACGACCCACAGCCCATAAACAGCTTTGAGGGTCACAACGGAAATGTGACCGCCCTAGGTTTCCAGAAGGACACCAAATGGATGTACTCAGGTGGGTTGGCAGGCAATGCAGCTGGTCTGACACAGCCACAGCGCTCAGTGAGCCAGTGCAAGCACGGCAGGGGGGCGAGCCAGTCGAGTGCAGTCCTCCTGCACAAATCTCACTTGAGACTGAACAAATGCAACCATTCCACTTTAGCACGCTGTGCTTGTGGTAGAGAGAGACGAGCGTGGCGAGGTGCGACCCAGCAGTCCTCCTTGCCCCCCAGCCATGCTCATGATCTTGTTGGCTCAGGGTGCTCTGAGGGTGGTAAGACGCTTGCACCCCACACCCTCGTGCCTTATATGCACTATCCTCCAGGCGGTGAGGACGGCACAGTGCGCATCTGGGACTTGCGGGCGCCCGGGTGCCAGCGCTCATACGAGAGCAGGGCAGCAGTCAACTCTGTGCAGCTCCACCCCAACCAGGGCGAGCTCATCTCAGGTCTGTTGGCGGTATGACAGGGCCACTGCCCGATGGTTGATAAGACAGCCCACCAGCAGCTCCGTGCATGTGCTTCTGCATGCACACTGCACCATCACACAGGCATCAAGCTGGTCTGGCGCTTGCTGCGGCCCCAGTGCCCCTCTTGCCCTTCAGCAAACCCTGCTTCATGGGCATGCACCCCAATCAAATTATTGTCGGACTTTACAATGCCTTGCAGGCCCAGGCCCTGTCAAGGTGTGCTTTGCTGCGGGCACGAGGGGCCTTTCGTGATTGGAAATGCAAATGCACAATGATAAGCCCTGCGCGGCTGTACAGCACAAACCGCGCATCCCGCAGCACCGCACAGGCCTCACCATCTGCAAGCCCAGTGCTGACACAGCAGTCCCATCTCCCAGCCATGCACACCATGCGCACGGCCTCGCCCGTGGTTGCACGCGCGCGCCCTCCCACCGCTGCCCTGTTGCAGGAGACCAGACGGGACATATCCGAGTGTGGGACCTGACTGCCAGCGCGTGCAGCTGCGAACTGGTCCCAGAGATTGGCACCCCTGTGCGCTCTTTGACGGTTGCCTTGGATGGCACGATGATCGTGGCCGCCAACAACAACGGCACCTGCTACGTCTGGCGCATGATGCGAGGTAGGCGCCGATGCCCGCGCGAGCGCGCGTGCAACGTAGGAAGTAGCTTGGCAGGACATGGCCACGCTGGGGGAGCATCCGCTCAGGGTGTGCTTTAGGACAGCGCCGAGGTCGCAGCGCAGGTGGCGTCTGCCTTGCAAGTGCCTGACTTGGAGGCGCATGTGCTGTCCTCTGAAGAGCATGCGTGATGTTAAGCCCACCCTGCTACCCAGCTTGCTGCCCATCAAGTGGCGTGCGGTGTCCCTGGCCTGGCCGCTGCGCAGCTGCGCATGACATGGCTGCCGCACGTGCGGGTAGGTTCTGCCCCAAGCCGCGCAGCTGTATGCTGTGTGGTGCACTGAGTGCACAAGCCAGCCAACCTCTGCACGCCGTCGTGCGCGACTCTCATCCTGCAGGTGGGACGCACACCACCCACTTTGAGCCCCTGCACAAGCTCCGTGCCCACCCCACGTACATCCTGAAGTGCCTCATTTCCCCCGACAGCCAGCAGCTGGCCACCACGAGCGCAGACAAGACGATCAAGCTGTGGAATTTGGAGACCTTTACGCTGGACCGCACGCTGCTCGGCCATGCCAAGTGGGTAGCGAGGGCAGGGGCGCATGGCTTGCAGGGGACTGCTCGAGCGCAAACCTCGTGCGGGCCTCTTGCAGGTTGGGAGGGGGGTCATGTGGGTGCGGCTGTTGCTGGGTTGGCCGGCGGACCGCGGGTGGAGCAATGTGCATCGAGCCAGGGCTGGATTTTGTGGCACTCGGGCGTCCACCACAGTGGGCAGAAAGCTGACCACGCATCAGTGGCCTCCCAGTCCGCCTGGTTTTCATGCCGAGGGCATGAATACCCTGGCCGGGGGAAGGGAGCACATTGGTGCACTGGAGCACATCAGACAGACTAGAGCACACTGACAAACTGGAGCACACTAGACAGGCTGCAGCACACACTGGATGTGTGATAGATACGTATGTTGAGCTGATCCCCCTCTCTTAGATGACGTGGGCCCTCGTTGCTGGCAGGCAGGGTACAGCTGAGACACGGCATGCTGGGACGGCGGAGTCGCTCCTCTCTCAGTGAGCCCACGCACTTGCATGCTGCTGCGCTGTGCTTGCAGGTGGGTGTGGGACTGCGTTTTCTCTGTGGACGATGCCTACCTGGTCACAGCCTCTTCTGACCACATGGCACGCTTGTGGGACCTTTCAACCGGAGAGACTATCCGCACGTACACAGGACATGGCAAAGCCCTTGTGTGCTGCGCCTTAAACGACTCTGCCATAGACGGAAAAGACATAGATATGTGAACCGGGTAGGTGGTGCTCCTTGTGACTGGGTAGCAGCTGACGGGTCGGCTGGTATGTTGGGCCTGCTGGAAAGTACACTAATTGCTGTAACAATTCATGCTTGCCCTTGGGCTGGCTGGCTCATGCATGCCAAATTGCTCAGTCCCGGTTCCATCTCCTTTCTGTCAGACCACCAATGCATCATTCGAAAAGCTAGATGAACACACCACGGCTCCTTCCTGCTCCGTCCTGCTATGGTCTTGTTTGTTATACCCTGCGATCATCATTGCCACGCACTTCTCAATGCCTAGCTCTGCTAGCAGCCCCACCCCGGTCTCATGAATTTGAATGTATTCCAGTATGTACTCTGCACTTGTTCTCCTGTATTCTATTGGCTTGCCTGGTATACCATGTCAATGTTATTCATAGTGATTGGATGTTACACCCTGGAAAGAAGTCTTACCACCGTTTTGTTAATGTCTGTAAACAAGATCCATCGTAAAAGTGGTCCATCAATGCATGTGTTCCGGATTTAACAGTGAATTTATGTTCAGTTTGGTTTAGATGTTTGCCAGCCCAGGCAGAGAAAAAGGTCTTGCCTTTTTAGAAGGCTTCTTCATGCTCATTGCTTATATGCTTTAGCAGTTCAAACAAAACCTGCATGCCACGTTTGCTGTCAAGCATAAGTTGATGCTTTTAAGGGGCCCCGCTAGGTGCCCCACCTCGAGACAAGTCTACATGCTGTACTTAGTTCAAGGCAAAAGTTAATGTAATTTAATGAAAAGAATGAAAAGAGGACAAGCTCAGTCTCCAATTGATTAACTCCATATGCTGAGATCCAGTTTGAGCAATCTGCGACAGCCACCAGAGTGCATGCACAATGCTCAGTCGCACCTCAGGCTGTATCAGAATATCATATGATATCAACGAGAGCGTATACAGAACCAGCCTGGCTTCCTGGCTCCTATCGTTTTATTTCAAAGCTTATGGATGTTTATATGATGGCTGGTGTTCACCAGCAACCTGATCAGTCAAACTACCTGGCTGAAGGTCAAACTTAAACTTGAACCAGCCTGGCTTTGAAGGAGGAGACACTGAAAGAAAGAAAGGGTTACAAAGAGAGACACCGTGCGTAATGAAAAGAAAGAAGAAAAGAAAGAAAGAATGAAAAACTACACCGTGCTTACTGGGAAATACTGCACTTCATGTTCCTCTCACGCGCAAGAGGCCCTGGGCTCCCTCCCTGCCACTTTCAGCATGTCCAGGGATCAGCTTGTTCTACCCTAGCCTTCTTATTGAGGTAGATACCTGAATACATGCACACTCAGCACTGCGCAGCAAGCAGGTACCTGATTCCTTGGCCACACAGGCGCCTACCCCCTCAGACTCCCATGCCAAAATGGACAGGCAGGCCACGCCTAAATTGCAACGCCACCACCATGCCTGCCCCTGCGTGGTCCTGCCCACTCAAGTGCTTGGGCCCTCCAAATGTGGCACTCAGGGTGTCCTCATTGCTTGCAGGAATTGTATTGGCCCATGTAGCTTGAGCCAGCTGCTCCCACCGGGATGCCTCGCTCCCTGGACATGAGATGGAAATCAAATGGAATCATGAGGACAGCAGTTTGACTAAAGCCCACACGTGGTAGCCTGGTCCCCTACGACAGGGAAGACGACAGTGAAAGTGCATGATGGATTGAGTGGTGATGCATGTGTTTGTTTCATGTGTGTGTAGAGCGCAGCAAATGCTTATCTTTCACAACACTCTTTGAAAGACAAGTTATGGCATCACTTCAAACGTCGAATGGGGCCACAGACCTCCGGAATAGGTGGGTTACTTCAACCCTTTTACGACGGATTGAAATTAGGTATTAAAGAACCTATTCTTCCGGAATTAGCTTTATCTGGCGCTTTACACAAGAAAGCGCGCCGCTGTGTAGGAGAGTGCCTTGCCCCTGTCTGGGTAGGTGCAGGCAACAGCAGGACTTCAGAGATGAAGGCTGATGCAAGGATTTGTACAGCACTGCTTGGCAGTAATAAAGTTGAGTTCAACAAGGGTTCCTGCCCGAAGGAGTGGGCAGGGAAATGGGTCATGGTGAACACACTCCGCTAATCAGTGGGTTGCCACCGGCATAGTTGGATGACCTGTTGATCAGAAATTACGGGCAGGGTGCAAGCTCAGAGTGCTGGCTTGAAAACCTCATAGACGGCACTCAATCCTCATAATGGTAGCTGGATGACTTGCACGTAGCTCCTTGATGGCAGGAGCCCCCACAAGCGGCACTGCGTTGCACTGGTGACCCTACGCAGGTCCCAACCAGCAGTGGGCTTCGCAGCTTGTTTCTTGGGTCAGGTGTTGCAGTCACCAAGGTATCTTCTGCTTTTCCAGGTCGGTGCACGTTATGAAAGAGACACGCACACCTCCTGGCTTAGTTACTCAGGGTCAGGCATTCTTCCACATATTCGACCCGGCACTTCTTTATAAGGTTGGGCTCAAGGCAAACACAGCCAGGCAGATCCTGCTGCAGAGGTTCGTGTGCATCCGTAGAGCGTCTGTATGTTTGTCCCAAAGCATTCAACTTGATGCTTCACATTCAATTGCCAGAGGTCAAATTTCTTGCAAGCCTGGTATTCCTGTGCACTGAACATTTGCCAAGTAAGAACAGACTTTGTCAACAGTGATCACATTGAGTCTTCAGCTTCCCAAAACTATGGAATGAGAAGGGGTGACATAAAAAAGTGCCTGGATGCTCACCTCGGTTTGGCATGACTGCCAGGAGCTGGTAGAATCGCCATGCCAGCATGGCTACCAGATTTGCGTGCAAGGGTGGTGGCTGGAGGTGCCATGTTGCTTCACGCGCTAAATCAATCTACACAAAGATGATGAAAAACAAATAAAGCAGGTAAACTGGAGACAGAGCGCATTGATCTCGAGTGTCTCATGAGTATAAAATTTTAGCAGAAATCGGATGCACCCATAGCAGGTATCCTTGGTGAAGATGCCTGCTGTGTGCAATGTGTGCACGCAGGGGGAAGTCGAATAGTTGCCATAGGCACTTGCGAGCAGAACAAACACTTGCTCTGCACATGCACTAGTCAGACACCTGCCCGCCACTCCATAGTGTGCGATAATCTGATAGATAGTGGTTGCATCCCTGCTTAGTTACCCTTCAGCAAAAGCAGCTCACCAGCAATCGTGCACATGTTTCATGACCTACCTTGAGTATCTTAGCACACTCTCGGTACAGGCCTTCAGCAAAGGTTACACGCGCTGAACGCGAGTACACATAGCCCAGCTGCGCGAGTATGGGGACTACCCTTGGGTGTGTGTCGGTGCTGATGCCTGCAGATTGTGACCATGCGGACCCTTGAGCTGCCCTATTCTGGGCATCCAAGATGTGATTGTCAAGCTGCCCCTCCCACTTGTGTGCATTTGTTTTCCATGCATTGTAAGACTGTTCATCACGCCGCACCTTGCTCAGCACAACTAGAACAAGTTTATCACTTGTTTTGTATTTGCTGCTTAGATGGACAAGAAGTTGTTTGGGTCATGCAGGGGCAGTACAGAAGCATGCAATAAGAGATATGTTGATGGCAGGCCCTGATGTGCTCACTGCAGCCCCATACCCGAAGGCAAGCTGTATGCTGGTGCAGGAAAAGCCCAGGTAAAGGTCAATCACATGCGCTTGCATGCAAACGCACACAAGAGAGTGCATGTCTTCGTGCGCGTGCGTGCATGCAAATGTGTTCAACCTTGATGATGCTATCAGCCAGGCAGTGAGTCCCATGTCCACCCCTTCAAGTTCCAAGCCTGCCTGGCAGGCTCCGCACCTTCGGCCACCTGCAAAGCCTTGCCCAGGCAATCCTCTGCCTGATCCCATTCTGAAGCCCTGGCTGCGATGCCTGCTTGCCCTACCAGGCACGCCGCCCTGGCCTCTGCCTCTTCTAAGCTGCCTTCAAAGCTGCAACATTACAGCAGGAATAGCAGCAGCACGTTATAACAATCATCATAGGCATCCTGGCGCATAACTGGCTGCAACATGTCCCTTGGCCTGCACGCATACCGCAGAGATGCAGGCTCACAGTGTTGCTGCATCAGGGTATCTGGGTGCTCAAGCAAAAAAGGCATGGGAAGTCATGCCAGCCCTGGATTCTCCAGCCCTGGATTCTTTAAACAAAACGCCTGCAAAGACATGGATGTTCTATGGGCTTGCAAGGCCACCATAACATGTGATTCACAATGCGATTACACAGTCCTTTGTCAGGAACAGGCTAGACTCAGATGTCCTGATTGCTGTGCCTGCAGGGCATGGCCTGCCCTGCATGACAAACGCACCTGCGGGCTTCCTAACCTGCATAAATCATAAGCCAGCCCACCTGGAAGTCTCTGGGCCTGACTGGGCACCACGCTCAAATGCTGCTTTTGCCTCTGCCTCTGCCTCAGGTCCAGCTCCCCGCTGGGCAGCATGCCACTGCCCTAGCGCTGCAAAGGCCCTGGACAACCCTAGGGGGGGTGTCCCATGCTGCACTGCACCGTGGCACTGCTGGCTGGCAGACACGAGCTGCTCCGCGGCTTGTAAGGCAGGCTCCCAGCTTGCTGCACACATAACATTGCGTTGGTTGCCAGCTCAGTTGCCAGGAGTGGTCTCCCAGCATGATCAACACCACAAACCAGGCCGGACATGACACACTGCACCTCCTCACAGGACTGTTCAGTACATGCGTGGCTAATGCTTGCGGTGGCCTTACCATGGTTAAGTAGGCAAGTAGGTAGGGATGTTTAGATCAAAGAGAGTGGCAAAGCAATGCAGCAGAGCCCTAGGTCTTGGTGCAAACCTTAAGGTAGCTGCAGTTGCTTAGGCATGCAGCATAAATACGCCAGGCATGGGACATCAGAACCTGCTCCAGTTCGAAAGTTGGAACCCTGCTGCACAGCTTGTGCAGAGGTAGAGGAACATTCCTCAGAAATGCCCTTTGAATTTCAGCAAAAGGACTGTTATCATGATGTTGGCAGCACTAAGCATACCAATGTCCACCAGCTTCAGTGGGGGACGCATTTGAAATTGAGCTCTGCCCAGTGGATTTAAACACACACCGGCAGCATGGCGGCTTGACAGTTGAAGGCCCAAGGAGGCCACTCCAGCAGTGGAGCAGGAAGGCTGAAGTGTAGCCTGCACAGGTGAGCATGTTGACATTGATCTGATTTGCTGTGTAGCAGCAGCAAATGCACCACCACCAACACCAACAACAACACCAACACCAACACCAACACCACCACCACCACCACCACCACCAACAACAACAACAACAACAACAACAACAACAGCAACAACAACAACAACAACAACAACAACAACAACAACAACAACGCAGGAACCACCACCACCACCTACATT
>LFIK01004345.1_pt1 | contig 11474 bp, 10 predicted proteins | sample 643401 | NCBI WGS metagenome assembly LFIK01 (sample SAMN03777447, study PRJNA286221) | soda lake metagenome | biome: soda lake; feature: Kulunda steppe; material: water; isolation source: sample T5-Br brine of Lake Tanatar-5 | place: Russia: Kulunda steppe | collected 2010-07 | reverse complement strand
GTCGAAATAGCTGTAGGAGGAGTCCATGTAATACTGGAAGGTGAAGGCCACATCCTCGGCGCGCACCGGCTCGCCATCATGGAAGCTCATGCCTTCGCGCAGCGTCACCACGATGGTGGTGTCGTCCTCTGCGGTCACGTCGGTCGCGGCCCAGTCCACCGGCTCGACCTCGGGCGACAGGCGCACGAGGCGGTCGTAATAGAGCCGCATCCACTTCCAGCCCCACACCGAGGTGGAGTTGAGCGGGTTGATGTTGTCGGGCTCCTGCGGCCCGCCGATGCGCAGCGTGGCCCGCTCGCCCACGGGCTCGGCCTCCATCGGGCCCCATTCGGAGTAGAGCCCTTCGCCGGCCATCGCGTTCATGTTCGTGAAGGCGGTGTTGTTGTAGGCCACGACCTCGTCGCGATGGAACAGCACGACGACGGGCACGTCGGGCATGTAGAGTTCCTGCATCTCGTGCACGATGTCGCGCCGCGCCTCGATGTCGAATTCGCGCGACTGCGCGTCGAAAAGCTCGTCATATTCGGGGTTGTCGTAGCCGCCCGGATTGTTGGCGCCGGGCTCGGCCTGCCGGCTGTCGAGCGTGCCGAGGAAGAACTGCGGATCGAGCCGGTCGACGCGCCCCGACCAGCCGAGGATGGTGGCGTCGAAATCCTGCTCGGAGTAGAACCGGTCGAGCAGCGTGGAGAATTCCATCGGCGTGACGGTGACGTCGAGGCCGAGCTCCTCCCAGGCTTCCTGGATGATGAAGGCGCCCTCGTAGCGGATCGGGTCGTAGGACTCGGTCGTGGTGTAGATCTCGACCGGCGCCACGGGGTCCTGCGCCAAGGCCGCCGCCGGCACAACGAAGGCCGCGGCGAGCGCGATTGCGGATGTCGTCGTCTGTCTGGTCATGGTTGCGTTCGTCCCTGTCCGTGGCGCGGGTTCGCCCCGTGCGCCGATTGTTCGGCGGGTTCGCCGCCGATCGTGCCCGACCGCATGCGGCGGGCGTCGCTCGCATTAGTGCGGCGCATCGCCGCCGAGGTCAATCGCCATCGTCGCGTCGCGACGCGTCAATCGCGCGGGTCAGCCGCGCGGGCGCGCATCGAACCGAAAGCGGTTTTCCGGCACGCGCAAGCGGATCGACCATGGTTCACTCGCGCAGATCGACCACGGCATCACCTGCGCACATCAACCACGACGCGCCCGCGCACCTCGCCCTTCAGGATCGCAGCGCCGAGTTCGGGCAGATCCTCGAGCCGCGCCTCCTGCACCATGTCCTCCAGCTTCGCCATGGGCAGGTCGGTGCCGATCCGCTCCCAGGCGCGCACCCGGTCCGCGTAGGGGCGCATCACGCTGTCGATGCCCAGCAGGTTCACCCCGCGCAACAGGAAGGGGATCACCGTGGCCGGCAGATCCGCCCCCCCCGCGAGCCCCACCGCCGCGACCGATGCGCGGTATTTCATCTGCCCGAGCACCCGCGCGAGCATCGCGCCGCCGACCGCGTCGATGCAGCCCGCCCAGGTCTCCGCCTCGAGCGGGCGGCGCACCGTCTCGGCAAGCTCCGACCGGGGCACGATCCGCGACGCCCCGAGCCCGCGCAGATAGTCCTCGGTCTCGGGCCGCCCGGTCACCGCCGCAACCTCAAAGCCGCGCTGCGCGAGGATCGCCACCGCGACCGAGCCGACACCCCCCGCCGCCCCGGTCACCAGCACGTCGCCGCCGCCGGGTTCGAGTCCGTGATCCTCGAGCGCCATCACCCCGAGCATCGCGGTGAACCCGGCCGTGCCGACCGCCATCGCCTGGCGCGTCGTCAGCCCCTCGGGCAACGGCACGAGCCAGTCCGCCTTGGCGCGCGCGCGCTCGGCGTAGCCGCCCCAGTGGCGCTCGCCGACATGCCAGCCGGTCAGGATCACCTTGTCGCTGGGCGCATAGCGCGGATCGTCACTGGCCTCGACGGTCCCGGCAAAATCGATCCCCGGCACATGCGGATACGCCTTCACGAGCCCGCCACCGCCGGGCGACAGGCACAGCCCGTCCTTGTAGTTGAGGGTCGAATACTCCACCGCAACGGTGACCTCGCCCTCGGGCAGGTCATCCGGCGACAGGTCGCGCACACCGGCGGCGCCGTCCTTGCTGTCTACGACGAGGGCTCTGAAACTCATGCGGATCTCCCTTGGTCTGAAAATGCGGGCCGGCCGTCAGCGCAAGGGCCGGGTCGCAGGGGCTGAACCGGCGCATGTGCAGGCGCGCCGGTCCCCGGCGGCGCGGTCGGAAGGGCGGCGCGGTCGACGACCGCGTCACGCGCAGCCTGCGCGACACTGATCCGCTCTGCAAACATATTTCCGCACGACGCGGCGCGCCGCGCGAAACCGGTCAGCGCAGCCGCCGCCCGCCCGGCGCCTCGCGGCGGGCGGGCGGCGCGGGGTCAGGCGTCGGGTTCAAGGCGCACGAGCGGCGCGTTCTCATCGTCGATCAGGACATAGATGAAGCCGTCCGCCGGGCCCTCGGCGATGTCGCGGATGCGCCAGCCCTGGCCGTCGAGCAGCCGACCGGTCTGTTCGACCTCGTGGCCATCGACGGCGAACTGCCCCAGGTATTGATGGCGCAGATTCCCCATGAAGGCGTTCCCCTGCCAGTCGGGGAAGGCGGCGCCTTCGTAGAACAGAAAGCCCGACGGCGGGAAGCCTTCCGGATGATCCGGCTCCCACCAATAGACCGGGTCGATCGTGTCCGGGTTCTCGGGGGGCGTGTCCGCGAAAACCTCGCCAGTGCGGTAATCCACGCCCCAGGTCGCGATCGGCCAGCCGTAATTTCCGCCGCGCTCGATCACGTTGATCTCGTCGCCATTGTTCTCGCCGTGCTCGTTGGCCCAGAGTTCGCCGGTCTGCGGATGGACGGTCATCCCCTGCGGATTGCGATGTCCGTAGCTCCAGATCGCATCGGAGGCGTCGGGATCGTCCACGAAGGGATTGTCGTGGGGGATGGCGCCGTCCTCGGTCAGCCGCAGGATCTTGCCCAGATCGTGCGATAGGTCCTGCGAATAGTGATCGGGGCCGAAATCCTTGGACTGGCGGTCCCCCGTCGTGAAGAAGACATGCCCGTCGCCATCGAAGGCGATGCGCGAGCCGTAATGGCCCTGCGCGTCGAGGTAGGGGCCCGCGGCGTGGAGTTCCTCGAGATCGGTGAGCGCCATCGCCTCGGCGTCGAAGGTCGCGCGGCCCAGCATCGTCGCCGTGTTGCCGTCCGCATCGGCATCCGACCATGTCATGTATACGAGGCCGGTCTCTTCGAAATCGGGATGCAGCTTCAGGTCGAGCAACCCGCCCTGGCCGCGCGCATCGACCTCGGGTGCGCCGCCGACATCGCGGATCGCGCCGGTCTCGACATCGACATGCCTGAGCGCGCCGGGCCTTTCGGTGACCAGAAGCTCGGTCCCCGAGGGCAGAAAGGCCATGCCCCACGCCGTATCGAGAGGCTCCGCGACGATCTCGACGCTGTAGCCCTCGGCGAGGGCGGCGGAGGTCATGATCCCGAAGCCGAGCGCGGTGGCGCCGAGCGTCCGGGTCAGCCGGTGGGATTTATGATCGATCATCTCGCTCCTCCTGTCGTGTCGGCCGCACGCGAACGCGGCCACGCGTCTCCAACCTAGGATCTTGCGGCGCGCTGTGAATGATCGCCGGCAGGAAAGGCGGAACGCCGCCGCCGCGCTATTCGCCCGGGCGCTTCAGACTGAAGACGTTTTCGACCACCGCATAGTCGCGATACCCAAGCCGCGAGAGGGGCTGGAAGGTCGTCACGTCGAAGATCCCGTCGCGCAGGCAGTCGTCGCGCAGATGCACCCCGACCACCTCGCCGATGACGAGGAAATTCGCCGCCCCGCGCAGCCGCACGATATCGACGAGCCGGCATTCGAGGCTGGCCGGCGCGTCCGCCACCCGCGAGCAGGGGATCGTGGCGCAGGCGGCGCGCGCCGCGCCCGAATGCGCGAATTCGTCGGTGTCCTTCGGCCAGGGTCCCGACGTGGCGTTCATCACGTCGCGCGCGGCGTATTCGACGACATTGGCGCAAAACACCCCGGTTTCGCGGATATTGGCGACGCTGTCCTTGGTGTCGCCGCGATCCTCCTTCGCGCTGGTGGAGGAGAAGATCACCTGCGGCGGCACATAGGCGACCCCGTTGAAGAAGGAATACGGCGCGAGATTTTCCGAACCGTCGGCGCCGCGCGTCGAGATCCAGCCGATCGGGCGCGGCGTGACGATCGCGTTGAACGGATTGTGGGGCAGGCCGTGGCCATCCTCGGGGCGGTAGAACATCGCGGGCTCCTGTCGGTTTGCCCGTCTCCTAGCGCCGTGCTAGGGCCGCGGCCACCGAAAAAAGTCACGGCGGGCCGGCAGGGTGGAGCTGACGCAGGAAACCGGGGCCGACTGGTGGGAGGTCGAGGCGCTCTACGATCTGGTGTTCGCGCCGGGGCGCGAGGCGCTCTCCTCCTACCGGCTGCGCGAGGACGGCCCGCCCGTTCCCGGTCTCTGCCTCGTGTTGCGCGACAGCGACGGCACGCTGGCCGCGGCGATCCGCTACTGGCCGATCGTCGTCGGCGGGGCGCCGGCGCTGCTGCTCGGCCCGGTGGCGGTGCACCCGACGCATCAGGGCGAGGGGCTCGGCGGCTACATCATCCGCGAGAGCCTGCGCCGCGCCGCCGCGCTGGGCTGGCGGCGGGTGCTGCTGGTGGGGGACGCGCCCTATTATGGCCGCTTCGGATTCGCCCGCCTCGACGGCGTGGAGATGCCGCCGCCCACGAATCCGGCACGCATCCTCGGGCATGGTGAGTGGGACGGCGTGCGCGGGGTCGTGCGCGCGGCGCCGCGGGCATGACGCTTGCGCGACGGTTGCCGCGGCTCTAGAAACCTGAAGGTGTCAGGCAAGCGCGAAAGGGGGCGGATGGCGCGCCTCGTGATGAAATTCGGCGGCACCTCGGTGGCCGACCCCGCCCGCATACGCGCCTCGGCGCGCAAGGTGGCGCGCGAGGTCGCGGCGGGGCACGACGTCATCGTGATCGTCTCGGCGATGGCCGGGCGCACCAACGAACTCGTCGGCTGGGTCAACGAGATCGCGCCCTTCTATGACGCGCGCGAATACGACGCCGTCGTGTCCTCGGGCGAGAATGTCACCGCCGGGCTCATGGCGCTGATGCTTCAGGAAATGGACGTGCCGGCGCGCAGCTGGCAGGGCTGGCAGGTGCCGCTGCGCACCAACTCGGCCCATGGTGCGGCGCGCATTCTCGACATCGAGTGCGACGCCATCGCGGCGAAGTTCAACGAAGGCATGCGCGTGGCCGTCGTCGCCGGGTTTCAGGGGCTTAGCCCCGAGGGTCGCATCACCACGCTCGGCCGCGGCGGCTCAGACACCAGCGCGGTGGCCTTCGCGGCGGCGTTCGAGGCGGTGCGCTGCGACATCTACACCGATGTGGACGGGGTCTACACGACCGATCCACGCATCTGCGCGCGCGCGCGCCGGCTCGACCGCATCGCCTTCGAGGAGATGCTCGAGCTCGCCTCGCTCGGCGCCAAGGTGCTTCAGACGCGCTCGGTCGAGCTCGCGATGCGCTACAATGTACCGGTGCGCGTGCTCACGAGCTTCGAGGAAACCGACGATGCGTCGGGCACGCTGGTTTGCGGCGAGGAGGAAATCATGGAATCGCGGGTCGTCTCCGGGGTCGCCTATTCGCGCGACGAGGCCAAGCTGACGCTGTCATCGATCGCGGACCGGCCCGGCATCGCCGCGGCGATCTTCGAGCCGCTTGCCGAGGCCGGCGTCAATGTCGACATGATCGTGCAGAACATCTCCGAGGAGGGCCGCACGGACATGACGTTCTCCTGCCCGATCAGCGATGTGCCGCGCGCCGAGCGCGCGCTCATGGCGACGCGCGCCGCCGGCAACCTCAACTTCGCCGAGCTCACCGCCAACACCGAGGTCGCCAAGGTCTCGGTGGTGGGCATCGGAATGCGCAGCCACGCCGGCGTCGCGGCGCGGATGTTTCGCGCGCTCTATGACGAAGGCATCAACATCAAGGTCATCACCACCTCGGAGATCAAGATCTCCGTGCTGATCGAGCGCAAATACATGGAGCTGGCGGTGCAGGCGCTGCATGACGCCTTCGAGCTGGAAAGTACAGGGTGAGTCGGGCCCGGGGGCGCCGCCGCGATGCCTGAACGTCTCGAAACCGAGAGCCGCAAGCTCCTGCGCCGGCTGCGCGACACCCTCGCCGAACCGAGCGCGGGGCAGGAGCGGCTCGACCGCATCACCCATCTGATCGCGGACTCGATGCGCACGCAGGTCTGCTCGATCTACCTCTTCCGCGATCCCGAGACGCTGGAGCTGTCCGCAACGGAGGGGCTCAACCCCGAGGCCGTGCACCAGACGCGGCTGCGCCTCGGCGAGGGGCTGGTGGGGCGCGTGGCGCGCACGGCGCGGCCCGTTAACACCGGCGACGCCACCAGGGAGAAGGGCTTTCGCTACATGCCGGAGACGGGCGAGGAGAGCTTCTCCTCGTTCCTCGGCGTGCCCATCCAGCGCCTCGGCGAGACGCTCGGCGTGCTCGTGGTGCAGTCGCGCGCGGCGCGCGAATTCTCCGAGGACGAGGTCTATGCCCTCGAGGTCGTGGCCATGGTCCTCGCCGAGATGACCGAGCTCGGCGCCTTCGTCGGCGAGGGGGCGACGCTGGCGCGGCCGCATCAGCAGCCGGCGATGTTTCGCGGGGTCACCGGCCAGGAGGGTGCGGCGGAGGGGCATGTCTGGCTGCATGAGCCGCGCGTAGTGGTCACACGCCCGGTCGCCGACGATCCCGATGTCGAGCTCGAGCGCCTGCGCGAGGCCGTGGACCGGCTGCGCGTCTCGGTGGACGAGATGCTCACCACCGCGCGCGCCGGCGATGGCGAGCAGCTCGAGGTACTTCAGGCCTACCGGATGTTCGCGAATTCGCGCGGCTGGATGCGCCGCATGGAGGAGGACATCGCGCGTGGCCTCTCCGCAGAGGCCGCCGTCGAGAAGGAGCAGTCCGCCGCACGCTCGCGGCTGCAGAACGTGCCCGATCACTACCTGCGCGAGCGGTTGCACGACCTCGACGATCTGTCCAACCGGCTCTTGCGCATCCTGACCGGGCAGGGAAACGACACCGGCGCCGAGATGCCGGCCGATCCGGTTCTCGTGGCGCGCAATATCGGGCCGGCCGAGCTGCTCGATTACGGGCGCGCGCTGCGTGGTATCGTGCTCGAGGAGGGCTCCGTGGGCAGCCACGCCGCGGTGGTGGCGCGCGCGCTCGCCATCCCGCTCGTGATCAGCGCCGAGCGCGTGACCACCGAGGCGCTCAACGGCGACCATATCCTCGTCGACGGCACCGAGGCCGTCGTCCATCTGCGCCCCGAGGAAAGCATCGCGACCGCCTTTCGCGACAAGATGGCGATGCAGGCCGAGGCGCAGAAGCGCTATGCGGGGCTGCGCGACAAGCCCGCCACGGCGCTTTGCGGCACGACGGTCGCGCTGCACATGAATGCCGGGCTGATGGCGGATCTGCCCTCGCTCGAGGGATCGGGCGCCGAGGCTGTGGGGTTGTTTCGCACCGAGCTGCAGTTTCTCGTCAACAACAAGATGCCCCGGCGCGGCGAGCTCGCGGGAATCTATGGCAAGGTGCTCGACGCCGCGCGCGGTCGCAAGGTCTGCTTTCGCACGCTCGATATCGGCTCGGACAAGGTGCTGCCCTACATGAAGCCGCGCGACGAGCCCAACCCGGCGATGGGCTGGCGCGCGATCCGGGTGGGGCTCGACCGGCCCGGGGTGATGCGGATGCAGCTTCAGGCGCTGATCCGCGCGTCCGCGGGGCGGCCCTTGTCGGTGATGTTTCCCTTCATCGCGCAGATGGAGGAATTCGCCGCCGGGCGCGATCACCTGATGCGCGAGCTCGAGCGCGAGGACCGGCTCGGCCATGCGCTGCCGGAGAGCGTCGAGGTCGGCGCGATGCTGGAGACCCCGTCGATCGCCTTCGCGCCGCATCGGTTCTTCGAGATGACCGATTTCGTGTCCATCGGCGGTAACGATCTCAAACAGTTCTTCTTCGCCGCCGATCGCGAGAACGAGCGCGTGCGCCGGCGTTACGACACGCTCAATGTCAGCTTCCTGACCTTCATCGAGCAGATCACCGAGCGCGCCGCCGCCGCCGCCACGCCACTGTCTTTCTGCGGCGAGGATGCGGGGCGACCGGTGGAGGCGATGTGCCTCGCCGCGATGGGGGTGCGCACCCTGTCGATGCGGCCGGCGTCCATCGGCCCGGTCAAGCACATGATCCGCAGTCTCGATCTCGCCGAGGCGCGCGCCGTGATCGACTCCGCCCGTCGCAGCGGTGCGCAGAGCGTGCGCCCGGCGGTCATGGACTGGCTGCGCGGACAAGCGCCCTGACGAAAGCGCGCCGCGCGATAGCGGTCGGACGTCGCCATGGCGGGCGCGTCAGCATGCGCCCGATGCCGCGGCGCGGCGCCACGGGCTCGTGCGCGCCTCAGTTGGTCCTGCGTTTCGGTGTGAAGGGCAGCGGGGCAATGGGCACGCCCTCCTCGATCAGCGCCTTCGCGTCATCGGGCCGTGTCTCGCCATGGATCATCCGCGCCTCGGCTTCGCCCGCGTGCATCCGCCTGGCCTCCGTGGCGAAGCTCTCGCCCACATAATCGGAATTGGCCTCGACGTGCCGTCGCAGCGCGGCGATCTTCTCGGCGCGATCATCGCGCGGCACCGATGCCTCGCTCCGGGCCAGCTGCGGCGCCATCGGTGCCTTCTCGATGCCCGTATCGCCGCATTCGGGGCAACTCACATGTCCCGATGCGCGCAACGCGTCATAAGCCGACCCCGACTGGAACCAGCTCTCGAAGGCGTGCCCGCCACTGCATCTGAGCGCATATCGTATCATCACGCCACCACCGGGTTTTCAGTCACCTATCCGCCGAAGCGCCGAATTCAAGCAGCTTCCGCCTTGAAGCTGCGCCGCGATGCCTTACCGTGACGTGGATGCGCAATCTCGAGCAGCCGCCCGCGCCGCGCTTCATCGGTGCGCAGGTCTACCGCGGTTCGAGCTACGGGGCCGCGCATCCGCTGCGTATCCCCCGCGTCTCGACGGTGATGGATCTCGCCGGGGCACTCGGCTGGCTGCCCGCGGCGCGATACGTCACCAGCCCGCGCGCCAAGCCCGCCGCGTTGCGGCTGTGGCACAGCGCCGACTACATCGCTGCCGTGCAGCGCGCCGAGGCGGAGGGCACCGTCGATGCCGCGACCCGCGCGCGCCACAGGCTCGGCACGACGGCCAATCCGGTCTTTGCCGATGTCTTCCGCCGCCCCGCCACCTCCGCCGGCGGCACGATGCTGGCCGCCGAACTCGTGCGCGAGGGCGGCGTCGTGCACGTGCCGGCGGGCGGCACGCATCACGCCTTTCCCGATTACGCGAACGGCTTTTGCTATTTCAACGATCCGGTCCTGTGCCTGCTCACGCTGCGCCGGCAGGGGATCGCACGGGTCGCGTATCTCGACATCGACGCCCATCACGCCGACGGCGTGTGCCACGCCTTCGAGGGCGATCCGCAGGCGCTGCTCATTTCGGTGCATGAGGAGCGGCGCTGGCCCTTCACCGGCGCCCTGGAGGAGGATGGCGGTGGTCTGCACTTCAATCTGCCGGTGCCGCGTGGCATGAACGACACCGAGATGCGCGCGATCCTCGATCAGCTGATCCTGCCCCGCCTCGCCGGTTTCGCGCCCGAGGCACTGGTGGTGCAGTGCGGGGCCGATGCCGTGGCGGAGGATCCGCTGTCGCGGCTCGCGCTGTCGAACAATGCGCATCGGGAGGTCATCGCGGCGGTGCGCGGGCTCGCGCCGCGGCTCGTGGTGCTCGGCGGGGGCGGCTATAATCCGTGGTCCGTCGCGCGGCTCTGGACCGGGGTCTGGGCGGTGCTCAACGATCTGGTCATTCCCGATCGCCTTCCACCGCGCGCCGAGGCGGTGCTGCGCGCGCTGGTGTGGCCGAGCGCGCCGCGCGTGGGGCGCGACCCGCCCGACCACTGGTTCACCACCCTCGGCGATGCGCCGCGCGAGGGCCCGGTGCGCGCCGAGCTGCGCGACCGTCTGGCGGCGCTGGCGCGGCGATGATCCGGGCCTTCGTGGCGATAACCCTGCCCGAGGCGGTCCGGGCGCGGCTTGCACTCTTGCAACATTTTTTGCCGCTACCGCGGCGCGTGGCGCCCGAAAACATGCACATAACCCTCGTGTTTCTCGGAGAGCAGCCCGAGGACCGACTCGAGGAGCTGCACCACGCCTGCGCCGCCATCCGCGCCGAGCCCTTCGCGCTCACGCTGCGGGGGGTGGGGGTGTTCGGCGGCGACAAGCCGCGCAATGTCTGGGTCGGGGTGGCGCCTTCGCCGCCGCTCGAGCACCTGCAGCGCAAGGTGGAAACCGCCGCGCGCGGTGCGGGCATCGACGTGGCGGCGCGCCGCTTCACGCCGCATGTCACGCTCGGGCGGATGCGTCCGCACGAGGCGGACCTGGTGCGGCTCGAACACGCGATCGCCGCCTGCAACGACTTTCGGGCCGAGCCCTTCGATGTGACCGAGTTCGCGCTGATGCGCAGCCATCTCGGCCGCAAGGGCGCCGAATACGCGGCGCTGGCCACCTATTCGCTCATGCTGCGCGATTAGGGCGCGTCGCGGTCATCCGAATCCGCGTGACCTGGTCCAACCACCTGGATTCGCATGTTCGAAGGGCGCGAAATCGGTTCCCGCATTCGCGCAACATGCTTTAGTGAACGGTGACCACGGTGCAGTCGGCGTGATCCGAGATCTTGCGCGAGACACTGCCCTGCATGAGCCGCTTGAGCGGGCCGAGCCCGCGCCGGCCCATCACGATCATGTCCGCGCCGATCTTGTCGGCCGTTTCCAGGATCGTGGTCGCGTAGTCGCCGGGCAGAACCCTGGTCGCGGCCTGGCCCGCGCCGGCCTTCTGCGCACGCCGCGCCGCACGCTCGACGATCAGATCGCCCATCGCCGCGACGAGCCGGTCATGCTCCTCGGTGGACTGGATACGATCGAAGAAATTCGCGAGCTGGCCGGGCACGTAGTCGATCTTCGGCGCCTGTTTCGCGGCCTGCGAGACGAGATGCTCGCTCTCGGCGAGGCGCGTCCATTGATCGCCCGGCCGATCCTCGATCAGTACATGCAGGATGGTCAGCGCGCCGTCCATCTTCGCGGCCATTTCCGCGGCCAGATCGACCGCCCTGTCCGAATGCTCCGATCCGTCCGTCGCAACGAGTATCTGGCGCGTCATCCCCGGTCCTCCTGATTTCCACCCGAGACTATCGCCCCCACGGCGCGGACGCAACGCGCGGCGGCTCAGTAATGCGGCGGCTGCGCGTCGCCCAGCGGGACGGTGCCGCCGTCGTGCAACTCGCGCTCGGCCTCGCGTTCGAGCGC
>LFIK01004344.1_pt1 | contig 11474 bp, 18 predicted proteins | sample 643401 | NCBI WGS metagenome assembly LFIK01 (sample SAMN03777447, study PRJNA286221) | soda lake metagenome | biome: soda lake; feature: Kulunda steppe; material: water; isolation source: sample T5-Br brine of Lake Tanatar-5 | place: Russia: Kulunda steppe | collected 2010-07 | reverse complement strand
CTCGGGAAGAACTGGAGCGTGCCGTCGGTGATGGTGTGCTCGATGCGGATCAGCGGTTGCAGGTGGCCAAAGTGCTGGCCTGGGCTGATCAGGCCGCACAGCGAGTCCAGTAATGCGCGAGCCAGCCAAGGGCCCGTTCACCGAGTTCAAAGCACGGTGGAAGGGCGATGGCATCTGGCAGGTCATCGAGGACTTCAAATATCACCACCAGACGGGGCCGATCCTGGTGCCCGCTGGCTTCACCTCTGATCTGGATAGCGTCCCCCGCATCCCTTACGTCTATGCCGCGGTGAAGGGCAGGGCCACCAAGGCGGCTCTGGTGCACGACAAGCTCTATGCATCCGGGCACATCAAGGGCGTCCGGATTACCCGGTCACTGGCGGACAGCGTGTTCCTGGACGCGATGAAGGATGAGGGCGTTTCCTTCCGCCATCGCTGGGCCATCTATCTGGGCGTGCGCGCTGGTGGGCTGCTGGCCTGGCGCCGGCACAGAAAACAATGAGCAGGGAGAGAAGTGTGCCGGTAAGTGACCCCGGAAGCTGGCCCGCGTGGGTCTATGCCATCGGTAGTGCGTTGACGGCCGCCATGGGTGCGGCTGCGGCACTCTACACGGCAAAGCGGAAGTACCAGGCCGAACGCCAGCGCAAAGAGGACACCTATCGGTCCGATCAGGAAACCGCATCGGCCGTGATGGCCTCGATTGTTGATGCCCTGCAGCGCCGGGTCGAAAGCTTGGAAAAACAGGTCACTGAGATCCACGAGTCCTATCAGAAGCAGTACCGGACAATGGAAGAACACTGGCAGACCCGCATCACACTGATCGAGCGTGAACTGGGTCAGGAACGCACATGGCGCCAGGAACTCCAGACCGAGATCCGGGAGCTGGAGCGCAGCTTGAAGAGCGACAGCGGGACGCCTGGAACCTGATGGCTCGCAACCGCTGGTACAACATCAACGGCTGGAAGGCACGCCGGGATCAACAACTGCGCGAAGAGCCGCTGTGCCGGTACTGCCAAGACATGGGAAGGGTCACGCCGGCCACAGTGGCGGATCACGTCATACCGCACCGAGGCGACTACGACCTGTTTTGGCATGGCGAGCTTCAGAGCTTGTGCGCCGAATGTCATAGCGGCCCTAAGCAGGCGGAAGAGAGTCGCGGCCAGAAGGTCGGATGCCTCCCTGATGGCACGCCAAGGGACGCAGGGCACCACTGGAACAAGATGTGAGATAATGGGCGAGCCGCAAGGTGTTGACGCACCAGGCGGCTCTAATCACCCACCTACCTGGCTAGAGGTACGGCAGATGACTAACCGGAAGGTTACGCGGCATGACAGGTGCTGCCAACAGTGCGGCAAGACGCCAATAACGGGATACAAGTTTTGCGGTGCGAAGTGCTCGGCAGAGTTTCGGAGGCCTAAAGGACAGCGAGTCAGTCCCGCAGCGCGTGGTCGCGGACCCTTCACCTGTGGCTGCTGCGGAAAGGAATACAGGACAACGAGGCGCCGCGGCGAAGGCGAGAAGTATTGCAGCCGTGAGTGCGCGTACACCGACCTCAAGGCGTGGCACGCCAAAGCTCGCAGCGTCGTATGGCTCCCTGAATACAGCCAGGTCTGGCCATGTAAGAACTGCGGGGCAATCCATAAGAAGAAGGCTGGCGATTACTGTTCAGCGGCCTGCCGCAGGGAAGTGAATAATCGCGCAAGCAAACAAAACGCAGCACGTCGCCATGTCTCTGTTGAGCGTGAATGTTCAGAATGCGGAAGCGCATTCGCCACGGATTATGGAGACAAGAGAAAGAAGTTTTGTGCTCCGTCCTGCGCTAAACGGCACAGCCAGCGCATACGCAGAAGCAAAGAGCGCGCAAGGCTGAAGGCCGCAACTGTAGAGATAGTCAATCCGTTCAAGGTCTTTGAGCGGGATGGATGGCGCTGCCAGATGTGCGGCAAGAAAACCCCAAGAGAACGGCGCGGAACCCGTTATACAAACGCACCTGAGCTGGATCACCGCACACCGTTATCGAAAGGCGGTGAGCACAGCTATGCAAACACACAGTGCTCATGCAGGCAGTGCAACCTATCCAAGAGCAACGCGAATGAGGCGGGCCAGCTTCCGTTGTTGGCTGCATGAGGTGGTGGGCGGGTCCAAAGTCAGAGGCATCCGCCCAAAATACCGGTGGGATGACCTTCTTTTCATAACCGTAAGGAATTTTCATGGCGCAGCGCGGAAGAAAATCTGCAGCGTCCATGGCCACGGTGTCGACGATTCCGGGCAACCGGGTCCGGGCGCCTTGTGATCTCACAGAGTTTCAAACGGCGGTCTGGAACCGCGTCGTTGATACTAAGCCATCCGACTGGTTCACCGCAGACACGCATGACCTGCTGGCTTCCTATTGTCGGCACGTCAGCACAGCAGCTGTTATCGATCAGAAGATTGATGAGTTTCGGCCAGAGTGGTTGGCAGACGACGAAGGCATGGATCGTTACCGTAAGCTGCTCGACATGCGCGAGAAGCAGACCCGCGCAATATCTGCTTTGGCCCGCAGCATGCGGCTGACGCAGCAGAGCAAATGGCAGCCGGCCACGGCGCACCGTAAATCAGACAAGGGTGGCAAGAAGCCGTGGGAGCTCTCTTGAATCGAGGTAATAGAAACATCGCCTGGATCGAGAAGCATTGCCGAATACCAGAAGGGAAGTTTGTAGGCCAGCCGGTCCGTTTGCGGCCATGGCAGAAGAAGATCATTCGCGGCATTTACAACACCTCGACCCGGCGGGCCATCGTCAGCTTTGGGCGGAAGAACGCCAAGACCACGCTTTCCGCGTTCCTGCTGCTGCTGCACCTGTGCGGTCTGGAAGCGAAGGCAAGGCCAAACTCGCAGTTGTATAGCGCGGCGCAGTCTCGGGACCAGGCAGCAATCCTGTTTGCGCTCGCTGCAAAGACGGTTCGGATGTCACCGGATCTGTCGTCTGTCGTCACGATTCGGGACACGGCAAAGCAACTGTTCTGCGAAGAGCTCGGCACGCTCTACCGCGCCCTTTCTGCGGAAGCGTCTACCGCTTATGGCCTGAGCCCGGCGTTCGTTGTTCACGATGAGTTGGGGCAAGTAAAAGGCCCGCGCTCTGAGCTTTACGATGCTCTTGAAACGGCAGCGGGCGCTCAGGAAGACCCGCTGTCGATCATCATCAGCACACAGGCGCCAACCGATGCGGATCTGCTGTCGGTGCTGATTGACGACGCCAAGCGTGGCGCTGACCCGCGCACCAAACTGTTCATGTTCTCGGCAGAGCCCGACGCGGACCCGTTCAGCAAGAAAGCACAGAAGGCGGCCAATCCTGCCTTGGGTGACTTCCTCAACGAGCGCGAGGTGCAGGAACAGGCCGCGGCGGCTAAGCGTATGCCGGCCCGCGAGTCGGCTTACCGAAACCTCGTCCTGAACCAGCGGGTGAATCAAGTCTCGCCGCTGATTCCTGCGGCAACCTGGAAGGCCTGCAACAAGAACCCGCGTGAGGATTCGTTCGCCGATGGTCCGGTGTTCATGGGTTTGGATCTTTCGTCTCGGTCTGACCTGACGGCGCTGGTGATGATTGCCGAGGGTCCGGACGGCGTATGGGATGTCCGGTCGCATTTCTTCGCGCCAGCCGATGGCATCCACGACCGCAGCCAGCGTGACCGCGTGCCTTATGACGTGTGGCGCGACCAGGGATTTATCACTGCAACGCCGGGCGCGACGGTCGATTATGGTTTCGTGGCAGCCAAGTTGTGCGAGATCTGCGACGACTATCCGGTCACTGCAATCGCGTTCGACCGCTGGCGCATCGATGTGCTGCAGGGCGAATTGAACCGCATCGGCGTCGAACTGCCGATGGTGCCGCACGGACAGGGCTTCAAGGACATGGGTCCGGCGCTGGATTCCATGGAGGCAGAGCTTGCCAACGCAAGACTGCGCCACGGTGGCAACCCGGTTCTGACGTGGTGTGCGGCCAACGCGATCGCGGTTTCGGACCCTGCAGGAAACCGAAAACTCGATAAAGCCAAGAGCACCGGCCGCATTGACGGCATGGTCGCGTTGGCTATGGCTCTCGCGCAAGCGACGAAGGGCGCCGACGAAGCCGAGCCGTTATCGCCCTGGGAAGACCCCAATTACCGGATGCAGGCATAGCTATGTGGCCGTTCAGAAAAAAGGAACAGCGCAGCATCGAGGATCCCAGCATTCCGCTGAGTGACCCGCGTGCATTCGAAATGCTTTTCCGTTCAGTGTCGTCGGCCACGGGCGAGATCATCACCAGCGATAAGGCGCTTCGGGTGCCTGCTGTGTGGGCTGCGGTCAACGTGATCAGCAGTACTTTTGCCTCGGTGCCGCTGAAACTTTACGCACGTACGGACGAAGGCCGAGATCATGTGACGTCGGATCCTCTGGCTGCAATTCTGCATGATGCGCCGAACCCGGAATGGACCAGCTACCGCTGGCGGAAATACAGCATGACGAGGACGCTTCTGGATGGGCGGTCCTACACCTTCATTGAACGAAACGTCGCCGGTCGGGTGGTGAATCTGTGGCCGCTGAGTCCGAATAATGTTGTGCTTGAGCGATCGAACGGGCGCACTCGATATCACTACTACGAGGGCGATAAGTCGAATCAGCAGACGGCGATTTATGAGCCGCACGAGATCATCGATCTGCCGTGGATGCTGGACCTTGACGGCTTTCGTCATGTGGATCCTGTCGCGAAGATGCGGGACACAATCGCTCTCTCGCTTGCTCTGGGGGACTACGCCGCTGATTTCTTCCGCAACGGTGGGGTGCCGCCGCTGGTGCTTGAAGGCCCGGCAATGAGCCCGGCCGCCGCCAAGCGGGCATCTGACGACATCACGCAGGCTCTGCAGGGGCGAAAGTCGGACGGCAACAACGTGCTGACGATGCCCGCCGGGCACAGCCTGAAGCCTGTCGGCGTGGATCCTGAAAAGACGCAGATGCAGGAAGCGCGGCGGTTCCAAGTGGAAGAGACGAGCCGCGTCTACGGGATCCCGCCCGTGTTTCTGCAGGATCTGACGCACGGCACCTTCAGCAACACCGAGCAGCAGGATTTGCACTTCGTGAAGCATACGATGGCGCACTGGTTCAAGGCTGCCGAGCAGGAGTTGAATCTGAAGCTGTTCGGGCATCGAAACAATTCGCAGTTTGTTGAGTTCAGCCTTGACGGTCTGCTGCGTGGTGACTTCAAGACGCGGATGGATGGCTATGCACAGGGCGTGCAGAACTCTCTCATCACACCGAACGAAGCGCGGCGCATGGAAAACAGGCCGCCGATGGATGGAGGCGATTCGCTGTTCATTCAGCAGAACATGTCCGGTCTTAACGCACTCGGCGAGGAGCCAAGCAATGACGACGCATGAATACCGATGTGAGACGGCGAGCGTCTTGCAGATTGAGACACGCAAGGACGAGGACGGTAAGAAGCGTCTTCGTGGCTATGCGGCCATGTTCGACCGCATGTCGGAGAACCTGGGCGGATTCCGTGAGCGGATCAACCGCGGCGCATTCCAACGCAGCCTGGACGAAGGCGCCGACGTTCGCAGCTTGTGGAACCACAATAGCCAGTACGTGTTGGGTCGCACCCGCTCGGGAACGCTGAAACTAACAGAAGACGAGGACGGCCTGCGTGTCGACATCGATCCGCCCGATACGGCATGGGCGCGTGACCTGATGACCAGCGTGGAGCGTGGCGACGTGAACCAGATGTCGTTCGGGTTCCGTGTCCGGGCGGATGGTGACAAGTGGGATGAGGACGATGAAGGCCGGATTATCCGGACCCTGACGGATGTGGAGTTGCTGGAAGTCTCGCCGGTTACGTTCCCGGCCTATCCCGACACGACGATCGCATCGCGCTCGCTTGAGCAGTGGCGGCAGCAGTTCCTTGGCGTGACGCCAGGCATCCGGCGCCGCCGAAAGGAGCATGATTTGCGGATGCGGAATCTTTACCGGTAGCGGATCTCCCGCGCCGTTTCCCTGGCCACCCATCGGTGGCTTTTTTTATGTCTGGAGAAAGTAGCTATGACTAAGTTGATCGAGCTGCGGGAGAAGCAGGCCAAGTTGGTTGCCGATGCCCGCGAGAAGCTGGAAACGATTACGGACGAGACCACCGAGGCCCGTGCCAAGGAAGTCGAAACCGAGTACGACGCATTGATGGCTGACCATGACCGCATCGAAGGTCAGGTGCAGCGGATGCAGAAGCTGGAGGATGCCGAGGAGCGCATGAACGCGCCCGATCCGCGGCGCCCGAAGGGTGAAGACCGTGCGGTTCCTGGTGGCGAAACGCCGGAGCACAAGGAGATCGATCTCGACTCTGCGTTCCGCTCTTATCTTCGCTCGGGCATGGAAGGCATGAACCCCGAGGAGCGCCGGGCACTGAAGGAGCTTCGTGCTCAGTCTGCCGGCACCAACTCTGAAGGCGGCTTCACCGTGCCGCAGGGGTTTGAGGCCGAACTGATCACGTCGCTCAAGATGTGGGGGCCGATGCTCGACCCGGGCGTCACTCGACAGATCGTGACTGCAAGCGGCAACCAGATCGATTGGCCGACGATGGACGACACCAGCAACAAGGGTGCCATCCTCGCCGAGAACACCGCAGACAGTGAACAGGACGTGGTGTTCGCGCAGAAGCAGTTGGATGCCTTCAAGTACACCTCGAAGATCATCCGGGTCTCTGAGGAACTGCTTCAGGATTCGGCGTTCGACATCGAGTCTGTGGTGCGTGATGCGATGGCAGAGCGTCTTGGTCGTGCGGTCAATGAGCATCTGACCGTTGGCACTGGCGACGGGCAGCCGAACGGCATCGTGACGGCGTCCAACGAAGGCACAACTGCGGCGGCTGCGGCGCTCACGTTCGACGACATGATCGACCTTTACCACTCGGTTGATCCGGCCTATCGGATGGATGCGGCGTGCTCGTTCATGTTCAACGATACGACCCTGTCGATTCTTCGCAAGCTGAAGGACGCCGAGGACAACTACATCTGGCAGCCGGCAAATGCTGCGGCGAACCAGCCGGCGACGATCCTGGGAGAGGCCTACGCCATCAACCAGGATATGCCGGATGTTGGCGCGGAGAACCGCTCTGTCGTCTTTGGTGCCATGAACCGCTACGTTGTCCGCCGCGTGCGTGAGTTTGTGGCCCGTCGACTGGTTGAGCGTTACGCCGAGTTCTATCAGGCCGGATTTTTGGGCTTTGCTCGGTACGACGGCGAACTGGTTGATACCCGAGCGGTGAAGCACCTCGTCCACGGCGCGTAACGATGAGGGCGGCGGGTCGCAAGGCTCGCCGCTTCTTTTATGAAGGTAATGATTCTTAAAGGCGTGGCGGGTGCGCGATTTTCGTATTCACGCGGCGTTCACGACATTCCCGAGGATTTGGCCAAGAGCCTTATTAAACATGGCAGTGCCGAAGCGTTGCCGAAAACCGAACGCGCAACGCGAGGAAAGCGGGAAAAGGCGGTGACCAATGAGTTGGACGAAACTAGTCAGGACCGTTGAACCCGAGGTTCTTCCGGTCACCGTGTCGCAGTTGAAGCAGTGGCTGCGAGAAGACCTGGATGATCAAGACAGTCTCATTGAGACACTGATTCAGGACGCCGTGGATTACATCGAAGGCCCGGACGGCATCGGTGTCGCCATGAGTCCGCAAACATGGGAAATGAGCCTCGACGCATTCCCGCATGTCATCCGCATCCCCTTGTCCCCGGTGATGTCGGTTAAGTCGATCACATACACGGACGAGGAAGGTTTGCCACAGGGAGTGACGGATTTTCAGGCAGACACCGTCAGCAAGCCAGCGCGCCTGATGCCGGAGCACGGCAAGCGATGGCCTCAGACGCAACGGTCTCTTAACGCGGTCGTCGTCGAGTTCAAGGCAGGATATGACCGTGTGCCGGGCGATCTTCTTCGTGCGGTCGCTTTGCTTGTGGCTCACTGGTACGAGCACCGCGAGGCGGTTGTGGTCGGCAGCATTGCGACGGAGACCCCGTTCGCGGTCGAGTCTATTTTGAACAAATACCGTGTTGGTAGGTTCGGCTGATGGCGGCGGGAACTCTCGACCAGCGTGTCACGTTCCTGCGCGAGGTCCGCGTGCCGGACGGCATGGGCGGCGCCACGGTGGAATGGCAGGAGATTGCCACGCTCTGGGCCATGGTTCGTCCGATGTCTGGCCGCGAACGAGAGCGTGCAGGCCGCGTCGATGCGGAAATGATGTACACCATCAAGATCCGCAACCGTGAAGACATCACCGAGAAGGACATCGCCGAATGGCGTGGCCGTCAGTTCAACCTGCGGGCGGTGAAGTACGCTGGGCCGCGAGAGCACTTTCTATACATTGACGCTGAATTGGGCGTTGCGACATAGTGACACGTCACCCATTGAGAGCGTGACGCCATGAACGAACACCAACTGATCGCGAAGCGAAGCGACCACAAGACAGCGCACATCCTGCATTTGATTCTCTCTTTGATCACCGTGGGGCTCTGGATTCCGGTCTGGCTGCTGGTGGCAATCTCGCACCGCAACGAGCGGAACAAGATCGACAAGAAGCTGGGGCAGTTGTAATACCCGGCACTCACCAGAAACCCGCTTCGGCGGGTTTTTTATTGGGCGCAATTTATGGCACGCAGAGTTGCACGCGGCGTACGCATTGACGGCCTCGAAGAAATGCAGGACATGCTCGGCAACGTGATGCCGAACCAGGCGCGCAATATCCTGCGCTCGACCGTCCAGGGTGTGGCCAGCGACGTGGCAAAGCAGATGCGTAAACGCGCCCCGAGGGATGAGGGCACGCTGCGCAAGGCGATCAAGGCAAGGCGCCGGCGAGGCACGCCCGAGGAAGTCGTTTCGGAGGTGCGGATTGAGCATGGTCGACGCGCCAAGAACAACGCCTGGTATTGGCACTTCATCGAGTTCGGGACGGTGAATCGTCCGCCGGTGCCATTTATTGTCCCAACGGTTGAGTCGATCGGCCCGAGGCTTCCGAGCATTTTCCGCGAGCAGTTCGGCAAAAAGTACGAGGCTGCGCTGCGCCGGATCGCCAGACGGAATGCGAAGCGATGAGTTTCGAGACAGCGATTCAGACCGCGATATTCGGGCGGCTTTCAGAATATGCACCGCTCGCGGCCGTGCTGGCAGAGCATGGCAGCGTGGATGGCCCAGCGATCTATGACGACGTACCGCAGGCGGCGCAAGCCGAAGACAGCGATGCGTATCCGTTCGTGACCATCGGTTCCGACACGCACGCGTCCTGGGACACGGACAACAGCACCGGTGCGGAATCCACGATCACCATTGATTCATGGTCTCGCTTCCGTGGTCGCAGCGAAATAAAGACGATCCAAGGCCTGATCTATGACGCTCTGCACCGTCACGAGCTACAGCCAGCAGGGCTCAATCTGGTGACGATCGAATGGGAGTTTTCCGAAAGCATCATGGACGCTGACGGGCGCACCCGGCACGGGGTGCAGCGTTTCCGAATTATCACTGAGAACTGACCCAACCCCTTCCCGCACACAACCCGCCAAGGCGGGTTTTTTATTGCCTGGAGAAAAGCGATGACTGCAGTTGTCGGACGGCGAGTAACGTTCACACCCACGAATGGCGGCGCGGCTGTCATTGGTGTGAGAACCAAAAGCATCACCATCAACAATGAACCTGTCGACATCACCTCCGATGACGACAACGGGTTCCGCACCCTGCTCAACGAAGATCCCGCAGAGCGTTCCATCGACTTCAGTGCCGAGGGCATCCTGAAGGATGCGGCCCTGATCAACCTAGCTTCCGCGGGTGGCTCGATGCTGATCTCGGAATACGAGATGGAGATCCCGGGCATCGGCACTTTCACCGGTGACTTCTATTTCGGGAATATCGAGATTGGCGCCGAGTACAACGAGGCCGTGACTTTCTCGGCAGAGATCCAGTCGAGCGGAGAGTTCACGTTTGCGGAGCCTGCATAACCATGGGCGCCGTCTTCAAAGAACTGACGCTTGAGTGGGACGGTGAGACGTACAGCGTCAAGCCGACGATGGATCTACTCAATCAGATCGAGCAGAAGGTCAGCCTCTCGAATGTCGCCTATCGGATTGCCAACGGTGACCCACCGCTGACCCAGCTTGCGACCATCATCGCCGCATTTCTTCGTGCTGGTGGCTGCCGCAAGGTCACGTCCGAGGATGTGTATCTGCAGATCATGCAAGGCGACGAGGCACAGGTCCGAGCCATGGCAGAGAGCCTGATGATGGCCGCATTCCCTCAGTTGGGAAAAGCCGACGCCCCAGCGACCGCATCGAAACCGGCGGCGAAGCGCAAGCGGAAGAAGTCGACTGGGGCTACTTCTACGACGTAGCGGTCGGCATCTGGAGCATTCCTCCGGCGGATTTCTACGAGATGACGCCGGAGGAATGGTGGCGCCTGTACGAGATCAAGCGCCCGCGTGATCCGTTTACCGACTATGCCGGCTCGCTGACTGAGCGGGACTGCGCCGAACTATACGAGATGCTTTTATGAGCCAGATCGGGACACTCGCGGTACGGATCGGAGCGGACACATCCGGCCTGAACCGTGGACTGCGTCAGTCTCGCAGCACGCTCGATCAGTTCGGACGTGAGACGCGCCAGACCATCAACCGCATGGGCCAGCTTGGCGTTGCGGCTGGTGCGGCTGGTGCGGCCTTGCTGGCTCGCCTGGTGCGTAACGGGCTTCGGGCGATTGACGAGCAGGTCAAACTTGCGCGGTCGATCGACGGCACCATTGATGGCTTGCGCGGGCTGACTGAGGCCGCGTCAGACGCGGGTATTTCGCAGCAGGCCGTTGCACAAAGTGCGCAGATCCTGAACCAGCGTCTTGGTGAGGCAAGGCGAGGCACCGGCACCGCGGCGGATCAGCTGGACCGGCTTGGCATCAGTGCGGAAGAACTCTCCCGCATGGATGTCGACCAGCGCATGGCGACGATTGCGGACCGGATGCGGGATCTTGGCTTTGATTCCCAGCAGACCGGGGACGCGCTGCGTCAGCTTGGCATCCGCAATCGCGAGATGGTCCTGCTCATGCAGCAGGGCGGCGATGCCATCCGCAATGCCCGGGCAGAGGTGGACGAGTTCGGCCTGTCGATCAGCGAGGTTGATGCTCGCCAGATCGAGGCGGCGAACGATGCGATGCGCCGGGTAAGCCGGACGTTCGAGGTGGTGCGCAACCAGGTCACGATCGCTCTCGCGCCGATCCTCACCGAGCTTGCGGGCCGGCTGAATGACGCGGCACACGAAGCAGGCGGGTTTCGCCAGGCATCAGCCGATGCAGCAGAGACAGGCATCCGCGCGTTTGGCCATCTGGCAGATGTTGTTGAGGGTCTGCGACGCACTTTCCAGCTTATGGGGCAGGCCATCGCCACGGCGATGCTGGGCGCCCAGGCACTCGTCTGGGAAACCGCCGACGCTATCATCAGCGG
>LFIK01004343.1_pt1 | contig 11476 bp, 17 predicted proteins | sample 643401 | NCBI WGS metagenome assembly LFIK01 (sample SAMN03777447, study PRJNA286221) | soda lake metagenome | biome: soda lake; feature: Kulunda steppe; material: water; isolation source: sample T5-Br brine of Lake Tanatar-5 | place: Russia: Kulunda steppe | collected 2010-07 | reverse complement strand
CAGCTGCAGCTGCGGCCACTTCTTCTGGTGCCAGCATCACCTGGTACAGCACCAGGCACGGGGCAGCACTGCGTCGCTGGATTACCATGCATGATGTGCTGCTGCTGCTTCTGTTGCTCCATGAACGCACCATAAGAGGTAGGCCGGCGCCGCTGGGCCCCAGGCCCCAGGGGCCACGGCTGCTGCCACAATGACCACAATGACCAGGCCACAATGACCACAATGACCACAATGACCACGCCACAATGACCACAATGACCACAATGACCACAATGACCACGCCACAATGACCACAATGACCAGGCGCCGCTGGGCCCCAGGCAGGGGCCACGGCTGCTGCCACAATGACCACAATGACCAGGCCACAATGACCAGGCCACAATGACCACAATGACCACAATGACCAGGCGCCGCTGGGCCCCAGGCAGAGGCCACGGCTGCTGCCACAATGACCAGGGTCTCGAATGCATTAGCCGTACTCAGACAGCAGGCAGCAGTGCAAGCCGGTGCATGCAAGCCCGTGGGAAACAAAAGGCACAGCCGCGATCTGGAAGTTAAATGCAGCAGTGTCTCTCGTGCACGGTGCACGCATTTGCAGCAGATCACAAGAAGGAAGCTCTGCCCTCATGAAAGAGCCCATCTGGCAACACCGACACAATCGCCTGCCCACGCACTTGCTGCGTATTAGTTGGGGGCCAAATGCAGCCAGCTCACAGAGCACATGCTCTCAGACCAAAACAACTGCAGGCTGGTGCTTCCATGCGCAGCAGAAACGATTCCCATCCAATGCACAGCTAGTCACATCATGTACAGCAACAGCCCCCTCACAAACAGGACCAGGTCGTGGCATGTAAGGCAACAGCCGCCTGCAGGCACGCCCCACCACGCCCTGCCCCACCACACCTGCCGGAGGTGGGAGGCACCTCCCCCACTGCCTCCGACGGGACGTGCCAGGCCATGCTGCACGCCTGCACTGGCAGCGGCATGAGGATGTCTGTCCCAGTGGGTCCATGTGCCGCCCATGGAGCTCTGCATGCTGCGCGCAGCAGAGCCTGGGTGCTGCAGCAAGCCTTGGTGGGGAGGCGCAGCGGAGTGCTGCGTACTGTGCGCGGGAGCATTTGGGTGTTGCGGCAGGTGTGCGTGACCTGCTGCATCGTGCGCACCATGTGTGTGGGCAACGGCAGGCTGCAGCTGCGTACCCTGGCCACCTTGAAAGGGGGGGTCAAAATTGTACGCGTGTACAGCAGTAGCTGCTGGGTGCGGCACGCTGCTTTGGTCGCTGGGCACAAGGGCATGGGAGCTGCGCGGTGCAGCGGTGCTGGCCAGGGGGGCACCAGGAGCGGCCAGCGCGTGCGCTTCTGCTGCAGTCGCTGAAGAGGAGGCGGGGGCAGCATTGGCGCTGCTGGGCTGTGCGGCGTGGCTGGCGTGTGCCGCTGGGTGCTGGGGATAGCTTTGTGGGAGCTGTGGTGCCGGTGGCGCCTCTGCCTGGTCAGGCAACGGGCTGGGCTGGCCCGCAGGCGCATGCTGGTGGCCGGGAGGGTGGGGAAGGCTGGCAGGGAGCTGGTGATGGCCAGGCAGGCCTGGACCAGAGGTGAGGCCTGGACCAGAGGCGTAGGCTGGCCCGGTAGGGAGGTGGGAGCCAGGCTGGGAGTCGAGAGGAGGGGCCTGCGCAGGCAGCGGCCCGAGCTGCGGGGACGGCGGCTGCGCTTGGGGGGGCTGCAGGAGGACAGGGTGCTGCTGCTGGGGCGGGAGAAGGAGCAAGGGAGAGCTGCCGCCTCCTGGCTGCTGCTGCTGCTGCTGCTGCTGCTGAGTGTCTGGTGAGCTGTTTGGGACGGCGGTAGGCTGTTGGCAGTCACCAAATGCCCAGCCCAGTTCGCTGCTAGGGGTTCCGCCTTGGGTGCAGTCCCTGCTGCTGGCACAGCCCCTGCTGCAGAGCGTGTTGGGAGGAGTGCCTTCGGAGCCAGGCTGTGGATACGAGCCAAAAGGTGCTGGCTGCTGCTGCTGCTGCTGCTGCTGCTGCTGCTGCTGGCTCTGCAGCAGCCGAATGGTGGTCTCCAAAGCAGCCACCTAAGTTTGGAGGGAGCAGAATGTTGAAGCAGGTGGATCTCAAGGTGGGATGACGAGCTACGGATAACTAGGCTGGCCACGCAATTGGGCATATATGGATGGGGCACGCATCACCCATTCCAAATGCAACCTAGTCGGTCCTTTGGTTGCATTGTTCCGCGAGCTTCAACCAAATGCTATCACAGCTGCACACATGCAAACATGTGGAAAGCTGATGCTAAAATGCACATGGGCCAATGAACTGGCGTTGGTCAACCCTAAACTTGTGCTTTTTGCACATGTGCTTGCATTCAGACACACTTATGCTAGCACAAGCGCATGCACACACGTGTCATGTAAGCACACATGTGCACCTTTTGCTGGAATGCACGCAGCACCGTCAGCATGTGTGCCATCTTAGTCCGCAGCCCCGCATTCTCTTGCGCCAGCTGCAAGTTGCATTCACCCAGCTTTTCGGGCGCTGGAAGGTATGTGGCGCTCAGGGACCCGTCAGCATCACTATCTGGGCGTGGCTTGCTCTGGCCTTGCTGCTGGCAGCCAGGTTGGTCGCTGGCCTCCTTGGCCTGGACATGACACAGGGCAGCAGCGATGGAGGCATGCTCAGTCCGCTTTACCAGGCATGTGCGCATGCCATGGCATGGTCTGCTCCATTGGCCCATTCTTTCATGTGCGCACGCCTGGGCAAAGTAAAGTAGCTGCTGCACAGCAAAGAGAGGGCCTGAGCTTGTACCTGCTGTGCCGCTGCAAGCCCCTCTCTGAGGGTCTTGTTTTCTCGCCCAAGCTCAACAACCTGAAGACAGACAAGCATCAGGCTTGCGTGTGTGTGCGTGGGATATAAAGGCAGCAGCAAAGGTTGAACTTCAGGAGCGAGCCGGTGGGAAGGAAAGGAGGCATTCAGACTTGCTCAATTGGGCCGGAGCGGAATTTCAAGCATTGACCTCACCTGCTTGAGTAATCTAGCCACTTTCTGCTTGTCTTCAGGGCAAAGATCATGCAACGTGCAAGATTCAATTTGCTTTGATTGTTGGGCACACTTTTTGGGCGGACCCAATACGGCAGCTTTACAAACTTGGACCTGTGATCAAGGAGACACATGCACTTTTCCATTGATGGAGGTGGAATTTACACCATTGGGCGTTATCAAGACCGCCTTTAATTTTCGTGCCTTATATTTTCATGTTGGGGTGCATGTGGGTGCAAGTGTAAGTGTCTACCGCCTGCGCACACGAGTGCTTGTAACAATGCAAGCATTTGTGTGGAGATATGAGCAATTGCCACATCCTATGTCACGTATCACCAATTCAAGAACTCATTTGAGTCACCTGAGGTCCCTTTTTCATGATCCTCGGCAGTCAACTGACAGCTGGGCCTCCTGATTCGGTAACCCAGCCCATGCCTGGTAGATTACTAAGATTTAAAAACTATATTCTGCATACTTGACAGGTATCCACAACAAAAGATGTCGAATCTGCTATCCACTGCTATCAGTGAGTTTCTTCATCATTCATAATGGAATAATTCCATGGACTTCAAATTAAATTATTTGCATTTTAGCGTGTTACCGGTGTCGTTTTCCCCTGTATACTTAGAAGGAGAGCGGCCTCTCTTTTGATCAGCAGCCTGATTGGTGCCTGATACGTAAATTGCACCCCAAGTTTGTCATGGTGTTTGTCAGTGGCCTGCAGTAGGGCGCCAGCGGGGTATAAGAGACTCAACAGCCCGTCATTAGCTCGAAGAGACAGGATGTCGATGTGCCACTGTGATATCCCAGATGGCAGGAAGCCCCCCAAGAGAGGCCACCTGGCCAGAGGTGTGCTTGAGATTGAACTTACTCTGTCCTGCACGGGAGGGGGACTTTTCCACTAACAAGGCACTAATTGTCGGACTGAGGTTGCTCCTTCATGCCTTTTTGCCTTGCTGCAGCTGTGGAGCAAAGAGAGATGAAAAGGAGGGAGCAAGAGGCTGTGCGCCTGGAAATGGACAAGTGAGTGTTTGACCATGTCAACATTAGAGCGCTGCAGGGCTCGGCTGCCCGTTGCTCTTCCCGTCACAAGCCGCAAGTCACTTTGTAATATTCTGAAACGTTGTGTGTCCATTGTGCGCCACAGATTCTACGCAGAGCAGCGAGCACATGACCAAAGTGCTGGGGACCCGCTCAGAGAGGACATAAAGAGGATGCAACGACAAGCAAAGGAGAGACAACAGGAGGCCCAAATGCTGGATTCCATGTACCAGGTATGTTCTACGGTCTCTCATTTGAACATGGTCCCAGTTTTCTTGTACTGGCAAAACCTGTGCTTCTTGTACTGGCAAAACCTGTGTTAGCAGGCTGTGGGCACATGCCCAAAGCCTGCCAACACAATCAAGTGCCATGAACTTTGAGCATTCTGCATGGCTAGCCAGCGCTATGCCCAAGCTGTTTTCCTATTTAGATCCATAGCACTGGATTTATTTCCTATACAGAAAGTGGTGGCCTCTGAGTATAACCTGCCACACAAACCAAGCATTGGGTGCTTATGCATTTGCTTGAGTGCTGTCAAGTTCTCTAGGTTGCAAAACTGCCATCACCCACGAGGTGTCATCTCCTCATAGCCATGCACATATTGCTTGTGTTTTGGAACATGCGACCCGTGCCTGCTGCACTGCAGGCAGGGGAACATCAGGAGCTCTGATCTGATGTAGAGCTGAGGGCAGTGTGTGCACAATCAGCAGTGCATGCATGCACACAAGCGCCAGCTCTGCTTGGTGCTATGCAGGGGGTAATGCACCTGAATGGATTTTTATAAGGATTGTGATGCTGGGTGTGCCTGTGTGTTTGCACGACTGTGCAGGCGGAGCGCACGCAGGCGCAGGCGCTCTTGAGGGCGGAGGAAGAGGAGCGGTTAGCCACAGTCTTGGCGCGCCGCCAGCATGCAGAGGAGAGGAGTAAAAAGGAGGTGCAGATGCTGCGGGAGCAGAGCGAGGAGCTCAGAGCGTGAGTGTCCGGATAGGGGGAGGGGGGTTGCATTGTGCAGCACATCGGCAACTTGTCGAGCGCTCAAGGCGTGCGCTCTGGGCATGAGGGAGGGTTGGGAGACAGGGATGCGCAGCATGGCGGCCAGCTCAGAAGTTGGGCAGCCAAAGGTGCGGGCAGGGAGCAGGAGTGAGGTTGGGGAGAAAGTGATGCGCAGCATGTTGGCAAGCCCAGGAGCACAAGGCAAGACGATACACATGCTCAGTTGATTCCTGCCGGAAGCCAACCGCGTCGCCTGCCTGTACATGCCGTGGCCATCTAAGGCAGCTCTGAGCTTGCGTGCTTGATGGTGAAGCAGCAGGCCCCTTGCAACAGCTACTGAGAGCACTGAGCGTGTTCATGTGTGTGGCCATGCGTGGCGGCGCGCAGGCTGGCGGAGAAGATCCGCACGGCACGCGTCAACAAAGAGCGTGCCATGCAGCTCAAGGACAATGCGCAGATAAAGGCGCAGCAGCAGGAGTACGACACTGCCTTCAACTTATATGTGCAGCGCTCAGAGGCGGCCGCTGCAGCTCAGGTGGGCGGGTGGTGTCTTTTGGGGTGGGAAGGGTTTTAGGGGTTCGGGATTCAAGGGTTATGGGTTGTTGGGTGATATCCCCCCTGGGGTGGCCAAGAGCCTCTGCCCTTGCCAACTCAACTTCTGCCTGTGCAGCCCCTACAGCTACAGGGAGCAGCCATTTTACGAGCAGGAGCACCCCCCGGGTGGGGGGATTTGTGCGCATCGTGTAATGCCGGCTGCGCATGGCATTAGCCTGTGCCTGTGCCTGAGTGTGGGTGTGGGTGAGGGTGCATGCACATGCGTGCATGCATGTGCATGCCGCCTACCAGCATGAAGTTTGGCATGGCCTGCTTGAGCTAGAACAGCGAGCCCTCGTGCACAGCCTGCATAGCCAACAGGAGGCACCCTGCATAGCCAACAGAGGGTTGGCAGGAAGGTGGCCCAACAGACAATGTGCTTTGTAGCTAAGACACTCAATGCAAAAGCATGGCACCTCGCCCCTTGGCAGAGCCCAACACTGCTTTGCGATGACGTCATTTCAGGCACAGCCGCTGACAAGCGCGTGGCGCATTGCTTCTGACACATACTCGTGAATGGGACGAACCCCAGGCTTGGGCCCCTTGCCCCGCAGACCTTGACCTTCTGCTCTTCTGCTCTTACTCCGGGTTGTCCATGTACCTTGCCTCGAGCCCCTTGCAATTGTTGGGACTTTCCAATTGACCTTGGGCCCCTTAAAACGACATGAAGGCGACGCGCAAGGGGCGCTGCCATCCCAAGCACATTTCTCTCCTCCCAACTCCGCCCCTGACATACCAGTGACTCTGCCCCTGACCCTGCCATTAACTCTGCTCACGCACGGCCTGCCTGTCTATGTGAAGGAAGCGGAGGCACTTGCGCAGCGGAAGGCAATGGCCATCAAGGCCCGTGAGGTGCTTGAGGAGCAGATTGCTGAGCGCCAGGTGGGTGCGAGTGGCTCAGTGCCAGGGAGTCAGGCGTCAGAGGGCTGCAGGGTGCTAGCCTGGCTTGCACCTGCCTGCGCAGGTGCAGTACTCCTGCAGCACATGCCATCTCCTGCTGCGCACAGCATCCCTGCTGCTGCGCACGCCATCCCTGGGCTGGCACCCTTTGCCCCAGACCCCGGCCGCAAGAGGGGCATGATGCGTGCCGGCCGCAAAAGGCATGATGCGTGATCCGCAAAAGGCATGATGCCCCAGACCCCGGCCGCAAGAGGGGCATGATGCGTGCCGGCATGCGCCGGCATGATGCGTGCCGGCCGCAAAAGGCATGATGCCCCAGACCCCGGTCGCATGAGGGGCATGATGCGTGCCGGCATGCGCCAGCATGATGCGTACCTGCCGCAAAAGGCATGATGCGTGCCGGCCGCAAAAGGCATGATGTGTGCCGGCCGCAAAAGGCATGATGCGTGCCGGCCGCATAAGGCATGATGCCCCTGACCCCGGCCGCAAGAGGGCATGATGCGTGCCGGCCGCACAGAAAGCAGGCGGAGTGAAGGCACCAACACGCCTGATGGGCTTCTGAGCCTGCCCCGCCGCGCGTGTGTGCCCAGCCCCACCCCTAAATTGCTCCGCAAACCGCGCAGGCGCAGGCAGGGGCCTTCCATGGTGTGTAAAGCGCATGACTTCGAATGCCTGTTAGGGTAAGCCCCGTCAAAAGGGCCACTGTGGATGGGGTTGGGGCCTTACTGACTGGCCTGCGGGTGTTGCCGCCGCTGCAGGAGCTGCTCAAGCACGCTGAGGAGCAGGCCGCAAGGGAGCGGGCTATGGTGGACGAGGTTGTGGCGCGCATCGCCGAGGAGAATGCCGCAGGTGCGCCCATGGACAGAGAGCACACAGGAGTCCAACTCCACGCTTATTGTGCAAGCGCGGCCATGCCGTGTACTCGCCCCGCCTGCGCGCTGTGTTGCTGTATGCCTGCCTGCCTGCAGCAACACGTGCGCATATCGGACGTGGCCCGCAGACGCTGCCTGCATCTCCTGCGAGTGTGCGTGCACGTGCTCGGCTCTGGTGCTGATGCTGCGCGGCGCGTGCGGTACGCGCAGAGGCCAGCTTGCGCGCGGCCAAGGTGCTGGAGACGAAGGCCTTCATCGCGCAGTTCCTGGAGCAGCAAGAAGCTGCCAGGTTGGCGCGCGAAGCACGGGACAGGGCAGAGGAGCAGAAGCGGCTGGACCACTGGACCATGGTGCGTGCGCGTGCCCGCATGTGTGTGTGCGCCTTGTGTGCAGACCGCTGTGCGTGTTTGTAAGCCGCGGTGTGCGCATGCATACCAAAGTGCAAGTTTTCGGGCCACGATGCATGAGCATGGCTGCGCATGTGTGCACGGAGGAAAGCAGAAGCATCTGGACTACATGCGTACGTGCATGCATGCATGTGTGGTTGTGTGCGCTTGTTCACAGAAATGCATGCTTGGGAGTAAATGCGCGCGCTTTTGTGCATATGGACGAGCATTCCTTGCGTGTCATGCACGTAGGTGGTGCAGGGATGCGCTTGTGCGTGTAGGACGATCACATTGTTGTGACGGATGTCCACAAAGCAACTGTGTGCATCCAAAACCGACAGGCTGCCCGCGCACAGTCGCAAGTCCGTGCTCTGAGCCCATGCGTGTGTGTGTGTGTGTGCGCGTGCCTGGCGGTGCCTGCAGGTCAGGGAGCGTGAGGCGGAGGAGGCGGCGCGCAAGGCCGAGCGCAAGGCGGAAGCGGACCGCATGTACGAGAAGGTGCGACGCCACAGGCAGCCGCATGTTGCGCGCAGGGTGCTGCTGTGCAGGGCCCGCATGGGGCCGCCCTGACATTGGCAGCAGGATGCGGTTGTGCAGGGCCTGCGCAGGGCCGCTTAATCCAGGGCAGCAGGCATTTTTGCAGGCTTACCAGTGTCCTTGGCATCATTGCTAGCTTATTGGCGCCATTGCACTCTTGATGCCGCCCTAACAGGTGTCCTTGCACCCTAAACACTTTGAACCAAGCTTTACCTGCTGCAGTGTGCAGAGCGTGTGCATGTTGGATTGCACATGCAATGGGTGCCCTTCATGGTGGTCAACAGAACGCGCTGCCCTGCGTGCTGCTTCTGTGTATGTGTGCCATGTGTGCATGCGCGTGCATGTGTGCATTTGTGTATGCTGTATGTTTGTGCGTGTGTGTGTGTGTGTGTGACGGTGTGTGGCGGTGTGCGTGCACGTGTGCTTGCATGTGCATGTGCACATGCGAATGCGTATGTGTGTGCGCTTGTGTATTTAACCAGCTGGTGTGTGCGTGTGCGCGCGTTTGCATGCATGTGTGCTCAGGTGTGCATGCATATCTGTGTGTGTCTGTAGGCTGCATGCATGCACGCATGCAGGCGCACAGCAAAATGGAGGCTGCTGCTTGTCTGCGTGAGTCAAATCAATTGATACACTTTGGATCAATTGATTCAATTCCTCTTGACATCCCCAAAATGCACGCTTGCAGGTACGCGGCGAAATGGAGTCTGCCACCCGCCTGCGCGAGGAGGAGGAGGACCTCATCAACATGCTGCGCCAGGAAGAGGCAGAGGCAAAGCGGCGCGCAGATGAGGAGGAGGCCAAGCGGAAGGCGGAGCAGATGCGGCGCGAGATCCAGCTCGCCAACGAGTACCAGATGCGGCTCAAGGTGCGTGCACCTGCAACCCGCGCCCTCGTCCCCCACATCCTAACCACATCCTGGAGACTTGCACGCCCTCCTTGCTTGCACGCCCTCCTTGCTTGCACGCCCTCCTTGCTTGCACACCCTCCTTGCTTGCACGCGGCAGCTCCCGCACCAGCATGCCCGAGCAACCATGGTGCTCCAAGCCATGCCTGTCATGGGTCCTTAGGTTGTGGAGCAGCGTGGCCCGTCGCTCAATAGGCCAGCTGGCTGCGCATGAGGATGTGGCAGCTGACCTGGGCGCCACCTAAGCCTGCCCATCCCAGCCCCATGCTGTGCCCCCAGTGCAGCCAGCCCTGCCTCTCATGCACCAAGCCATGCGGCGCTTGATTGTGATTACGAGCCCTGGCAGCTCACTGGCACAGCCAGCTGCGCCATCCACAATGGGACGCGGCATGCGCCACGCGGGGGAGCCCTTCGCGCAGCAGCGTAATGCTGGGCTGGAAAGCCTCGGACGCAGCCCTGCCTTGCCTTGGGGCCCAGCACGCCTCAGAGATGCCTGGGCATGAGGGCCTCGGACGCAGCCCTGCCTTGCCTTGGGGCCCAGCACGCCTCAGAGATGCCTGGGCATGAGGGCCTGGGACGCAGCCCTGCCTTGCCTTGGGGCCCAGCACGCCTCAGAGATGCCTGGGCATGTGGGCCTCGGACGCAGCCCTGCCACGCCTTGGGCGCCCAGCACCCTGAGCTCAGATGCGGCCCACCTTCGCTCACTAGCAACAAAGCCACCCTGCCTCTACTTCCGAGCCCAGCCTCGGCCCCACTCTCAAATCCGTGGACGCATGGCACGAGGCCTGCCTCCATGGGCTTGCGCCAGTGCTCTATTCACAGATCAGGCAGACGCTTGTATCCAAAGCTGCCTAATCTCACCAACCCGCTCCACCCTCCCAGGCCGAGCGCGAGGCGCAGCTCAAGGCGGACGAGGAAGCCTTCCGCGCAAGTATGATGGCGCGCTTTGCAGAGGAGGACCGCATAGAGCAGATGAATGCGCAGGTGGGTGCTGCCGCCTGAGCACAGCTCGGGGTGGCGCCTGTCAGACCTCTGTGTGTGCAGGCGACTGCAGCCTGTTTGCGACCTGTGTGTGTGTGTGTGTGTGTGTGTGTGTGTGTGTGCGCGCGCGCGCAGACGAGCAATTCAGGGGCCAATTAGAAATGAGCAACTGAAAATGTGTGCGGTGCTTGCGCACCCTTGGGCCTGCAGAAGCGGCGCATGCGGCAGCTGGAGCACGCACGCGAGGTGCAGCGCATGGTGGACGACAGGCGGCGCCTGTACCAGGAACAAAAGGCGCGGGAGGAGGCAGACATTGCTGCGCAGAGTGCAGAGGAGGTGCGTTGGTGTCCATTGGGGGGAAGGTCGGTTGCGCACGGGGTGCATTGGGAGGTTGGACGTTGTGCCCAGGACACCAAGGCTGGCCTAGGCTGCTTGTTCTGCTGCTGCCGCAAGCGTGCTCTAAATGACTGAAATCTTGCGCTGCTGGTGGAGGGCTACAGGACGACAGTTCAGGGATGGGCTTGGGGCAGGGGACAGGTGCACGCGTCTGCCCGGCGAGACTTCAACTTCCTGCACATCCCTCTTTTTTTTTTTTTCTTCCTGCCCTGCATGTGTTCCCCATTCCTAGGCGCGTCTACAGCATGCACTGCACTGTTGATCAAGCTCCCCTCGCACACGACCCCACCCTGCGTCCTCCCTATGCAGTGATGGCCTGCACCTGTCGCGCAGCGCAGGGGCATTGTTGCTCTACAAATGCGCGGTAACCATTGCGCGCCCATGTGCACGCTCTGTGCAAGCCTCCTCTTGCACGCTGCATCCATCATGCTCCATTGTGTGTGCTCGTGCCGTTGCTCTGAATGTGTCCTCTTTCTGCATCCGTGGTGCGCGCTCACATGTGCGGCTGCCCTGGGCGTTTGCTCGTGTGCACAGGCCCGGAAGCAGGTCATTTTGGAGGCCGAGCGGCAGAAGCTGCTGGCGGAGGCGGCAGAGCTAAAAGACTACCTGCCCCGCGGCGTGCTGCGCGACCAGGCCGACATAGATTACATCAACAGCGTGCTCGCTGGCACCAACTTGAATGGCCATTAGCCATGGCTCGACCGCCGGGCCTGGCACATTTGCGCATGGCGGCTGCCATGAGCACCCAGCTCCACTGCTCCTCTCACTGAAACGATTCGTGCGTAGATTAGGTTGCGCTGCGGAGAATCTCCAAGAAGGACCCACGATGGGGTGTTGCTTG
>LFIK01004342.1_pt1:0-10000 | contig 11477 bp, 10 predicted proteins | sample 643401 | NCBI WGS metagenome assembly LFIK01 (sample SAMN03777447, study PRJNA286221) | soda lake metagenome | biome: soda lake; feature: Kulunda steppe; material: water; isolation source: sample T5-Br brine of Lake Tanatar-5 | place: Russia: Kulunda steppe | collected 2010-07 | reverse complement strand
CTGCCGTGCTTTTGTGGCCTGTGCCCCTTCCTTATTAGAGGCCATTGTGCCTGCCTGCCTTGAAGCTTGCATTCCTGGTGTGCATGTGTGAGAAGGGGGGGATAAGTGCAGGGGTGCGTGTGCGTGTCGATGGGGGTGTGGGGGTGCATGTGCGCATGCATGTACACGCATTTGCATGTGAGCGGATGTCTGTGTGCCATGAGAAGGTGCAGGTGTAGGCATATTGTACATGTGTGTGCGCATGTGGGTATGCGTCTGCGCGTGGGGGGGGGTTGCATATGCGTGCATGTGTACGTGCGTATGTTGATGAAGGGGCGGGGGTGCGTGTGCGTGACTGGGTACGGGGATGGGAAGGGCTGGGGTGGCACATGCATGTCTGTGAGGTGGCACATGCATGTCTGTAAGGTGGCACATGCATGTCTGTGAGGTGGCACATGCATGTCTGTGGGGTGGCACATGCATGTCTGTGGGGTCTAACCACACCCACAGGACCCGTGGCATACCCAGAGGCATCGCGCGCAGCGCACTAGAGCACTGGGGTCTTACATGCTCGACCGAGCCTGCCCAAGGCGGGGAGGGGGGAGCAGCACTTGGGCACCGCAGGCCAAGCCTCGCTGAGCGGCTGAGCGGCTGGTGCTGGACTTTGAGCAACTGGTGCTGAGCAACTGATGCTGAGCGGCTGCTGAGCAGCTGGTGCTGAGCGGCTGGTGCTGGACTTCGAGCAACTGGTGCTGAGCGGCTGTTGAGCAACTGGTGCTGAGCGGCTGGTGCTGGACTTTGAGCAACACGTGTGCAACTTAAGCAAGTAGTCCTGGGCTGGGCTGGGCTGGCCTCATCGTCTGCACGGCACCACCTTTGCTTTGTGCGTGCCGCACACGGAACATGCGCGCGCATGTTGTGCGCAGGGAGGCGCCGCTCCCCTTGGCTCACTCCGCCCAAGAAGCGGCAGCAGCTGCTCGTGATGATGCTGCCGGTGGGCCGAGCCCTCAGCTGCAGCAGGAGCAGCAGCCTTGGCTGGGCGAGGTTGTGCAGGCAGTGGTTGAGCGGGGGCGGGCTCTGCAGGTGCGCGGCGGGCTCCCGCGCTTGTTGCTGTGGGCTTGAGCACACCCTCCGCTTGGTGCTCAGTGCTTGAGGTTTTTAGGCGAGGATGTAGCCTATTAGGTTTTTAGGCGAGGATGTAGCCTATTAGGTCACCCACCAGGTGGCCTTTGTTTGTTATTGGAGGGCGTCTGGATAAAATTGCCTGCCGCCTCGGCACAGCTGGGGGGGGCTGCCTGCTGATCCTGCTTCGGTGTAGACGGTCACGATTCTGCTGGTGGACATGATGGTGGTGATAATGATGGTCGAAATGATGATGATGATGACATTAGGATGGTGGTGATAGTTGGGGTGGTGCTTTTGGTGGCCATTGTGGTGTACCACTGATTCTGATGCAGGTGGGGGCCTACCACTGATCTACCACTGATTCTACCACTGATTCTGATGCAGGTGGGGGTTCAGGCCTACCACTGATTCTACCACTGAGTCTACCACTGATTCTACCACTGAGTCTACCACTGATTCTGATGCAGGTGGGGGCCCATCCAGCTGAGGGCGTGCGCTGGGGCCAAGGCTTGCAGGCCCTTGGGGTGGCCATGCTCAAGCACATACAGGTGCGTGCGCTGCGGCCAAGGCTTGCAGGCCCTTGGGGTGGCCATGCTTAAGCACATACAGGTGCGTGCGCAGCTGCAATGCCCGGCTTTTGCATGCACGCGCATGTGCACCCACAGCTGCAATGCTTGCAATTCAAACAGGTGTGCGTGTGGCTGGCGGGCTGGCTGACGGGCTGCGATGCTTGAGTGCATGCAAAGCTTGCGGGCCTGAGGGTGTGCCATGCGTGTGCCTTATTCGTGTACATATGGGGTGCATGCAAAGCTTGCGGGCCTGAGGGTGTGCCATGCGTGTACCTTATTCATGTACATGGGGTGCATGCGCTTGCAGGCATGCCAGCGGCGTGTGGCAAGCAGCAGTAGCGGCATGCTCTGGGAGAGGCAAGCAGCCTCCGCCCTGAGCTGTCCCCCACTCGTGGCTGCGTTGGCTGCCCAGCTGCCCGACAGCCACGCGCAGCAGCTGAACGCCGCTGCTGCGCAACTCAGCAGTGCCTGATCTGCTTGGTTGAGGAGTTGCGCAGTTTGTGGCTGCTTCAGCGGCCCAGCTGCCTGGGAAGGCTACACATGGCACTCTGAGGCGGCATGCTTGGCGTAGGGTGCATGTGGCCCAAGGCTTGAATGGCCCAGTGCCACGCCCAAGCGTCTCCCGCGCCAGAGCTGCAGGGAGACGCTCGCACGCCAGAGCTTCCATGCGCCTGGGCGTGCAGGCAACCGCTGCGCGGGGCTGCAAAGCGCCTGGGGCACACCTGCATTAGAGCAGCTGCAGAGGGGCGGGCACACCTGTAGAGCACCTGCAGATGGGAGTAGGGGTGCCCTAACCTTTTTGCGGTGCCTTGCTGCGGGAGGAAGGATGCCCATAACGTTAACCATGTTCACGTCTTTCTGGTGCCATCCACGGATGCATGTCGGAATGGGCATGGGCTGGTTGTTCACAGAGATGGGCTAGTTTAAACCCGCCTCCATCCAAACATTCGGTACCATCCACGGATGCGTGATGGAATGTGGGTATGCTGTCCATCACGCAGGCCATGCACCCTTGACCATGTTGCTTGTCATAATATGTGCCTACAGCGTTTACAGTATGCAGTCACGACACACCAGCACACATTTCTCAGATGGCCATGGGGTAGGTGTAATGCATTTGACAAGAGTGCCAAAGAAGAGCTAGATGCTGTGATTATCATGTGAAAGCATCACTGGTTTGGTGAATTGCTCAAGCCTTGAACAGCCTCTATGCATTGTGTTGTCCTTTTTAAGCCGTACGGACCATGGGATACTAGTATGAAGTAGTGGTTGCCTAACACTGTTTGTTTGTGCAGTAAGCACCCCTGCTTCCTTTGCACTCCCCTTACCAGAACTCGTGTGGAGATGTTCAACACAAGGCCTATGCATGCAGCTGGCGAGAGCAATGGACCCCTTCTTGCTGCTTTGTACTGAGTGGCTAGGTGTCCCTTGCTGTACGCATACGCTGCGGCAAGCTGCGTGGCCAAATCATGTCTGGTGCTTGTTGCTCATAAGGCCTGTAATCTTTCTCTATAAGCACATATAAGATACACTTATTCTTTCAGATATCTGGGCGTCGCACTCACCATGAGCCTTGATTGGAGCTACCAACACATGTATGACAGATAACCTCACGCCTAGAGTGAATCACATGCGTCCCCATCCCAAACAAGAATCATTAGTACTACTAGTTGGCTAGTTGGTTAGGTGACAAAGCTATTCCTGCCGAACAAGGGTAGCTTAGCTGGAGCCAAACAGGCCTGCATCCAAGACCATCAAAAGGAAAGGCAAGCGATGTCATGCTGAGGAACTGCATCCAAGCCAGACTAGCGGCATGGCCATAACTTACAAGTTTGGGTTAACCGCCAGCCTGGTCGTTAGGCTGATTGATTTGTTGCTGGTCTTGGCCAGCCAAAAAATAGTCCATGATGTCAGAGATGAGACGGCAGAGTTGTTGTGCCGTCGAGAAAGGTAATCAAAGACAGTCTGACTAGGCGAGGCATGCAAATAGATAGAATGGGGAAAAAAGGACCGATCACTTCTTTCTGAGATCGTACAAAAACAAGCCTTGACAGTGAAAAAGGAGATCATGCATCATGCACCTCGTTTTGGACAGCAGCACAAACATACTTGTCACAGTGAGCATTTCCACTGTGCCAGATGGAGGATTCCACCGAAAGAGTAAGCGCGCGACTGGGCTGTACTGTATGAATGTCGGCACAAACCTGTGCAATTCTACTGGTTTCAAACCAATGCTCAAAGTAGAGCCGCTATAAAGTTAGAGCAGCCTTTGAACTTTATAGCGGCTTGTTGTCCTCTAATAATGCCACTCTAAAGCAGGTCCTTCGCGTAGACCTCAAGCTGGTGCCTCGGGCTTAAACATTTTGGGGCTTCGAATATTTTGCGCGTCTTTGAGGGATTGCGAGGCTGTGACACATTTTCTCAAATCTCCTTTCTGGGGCACAAGATTTTACTGCTGACTTGAACTTGAGGATCAGAAGAGTGTTGAGGGACATTGCTGACCTGGCCCCTTAGAAGTGCAAAAACAAACTTGTGACTTACCTGTCTAAGACTTGATTTGCCTCTCCACTGACACTTCTGGAAGTGGCACTTACTTCTAGATCTTCTTAGTGATTCACATGCCCATGTGCAGAAAGGGGTGCTTCTCTGCTCCCACCTCCTTGTTTGTACCATGGTCATCCTAAGCATGTTAGGATAAATGTGAGCAATTTTTTGTGTGTACACTCGGGCAGTGGAATCCTCTTTTTGGCGAGGTGTAATGTTTTATGTTACAAGTGCTCTTGTGCTGCTGCAAAATAGGGTGCATGTCCCTTTACTGTTAAGGCTTCAAGTTGTTTGTGTGCTCCCTAAAGAAAAACTGCATATTCCTTTCCCATTCTTTTTGCCATTTGGCTGCATCTGATTCTTTTGCCAGCCTTGCCTAACCATGCCTATTTGGAGGCCCCTTATCTTTTGTCCGCCTTGCCTAATCGGACTTTTTTATTCCCTTTTAAGCGGCACAACAAAATTTGCTATTACATTGTAGACCTAGACGTGGACTACTTTTGGGCTGGCAATGACCAACCACAAACCAATCAGCCTGACAACCGAGCTGGCGGTAAACCCTTACTTGTCAACTCGCGAACCTGCATTTTGCACAAAATAGCCAAACTTTGAAAGGACAGACGTGTGCTGGTTGTATCGTGCAGCAACCTCTTGCAGCTGCCCGTGGTTTATCATGAATGACTGTGGCCTTGCTAGGAGCCACTTGGCCTTGCTAGGAGCCACCTTGGCTACCTGGAATGACTTGCTGCCCCGTGTTCCATGAGATGTGATGGTACGTTGAATATTAAGGGATTTAATGGGAGCTAAGTTGGCTACCTGGGATGACTTGCTGGCCAGTGTCTAAGGCTGTGGCACACCTGGGCAATGAGCAATTGACCAACTGTGACCAATTGACAAGCAATGCATTTCAATTGCCTCAATTGCCTCCTTGTCCGCCTTGTTGACATCAGCCCCGTGGGCTAGCAGATCCTTTATCACAGCAGTATGCCCATGGTTGGTAGAGCAGTAGAGAGGCTTGCCCATGGTTGGTAGAGCAGTAGAGAGGGGTGTCGCCGTATGGGCCATACTGCGCCTCCAATGGGCGAGAGCAGGCGTCCTGTAAGGATTGCTATAAGAATGATCTTTTGATGGGCTGGCCAGGGAACGCTCCCGGTCAATGGACTGGCCTGACCCCAGTCCAGCCCAAAGCCTGAGCCTGGTGGTTGGTTAGGTAGTTGGAGGTGATCTGGTGATCAAGGAAAGCCTGGTTTTGTTACACGTCCTCTGCAAAAGCATGCATGGCACAATGTTTGTGCCAGAAACCTTATTTTGCACGGCCATCTGCACACACCAGACCGTCAGCACCACCAAATCTATTTCTTTTCTGATAGGTAAGTAGCAGCTTAAGTATTTCCATGTGGAGAAACAGGGAAAATAGGAAATGGGCAACTACCATTGGGTGCCAAAGTTTGAAAGGGGTATAATTGCTAAAACGTGCATACACTCTGTACACCTTGAACAAATAAGCATTTACTTTTCCATAATACTGCATACCTTATTTGTATTAACATCCTTCATTTTAAGAAATTTCACGTTCTTTTAACTATCCGTTTCCCATCAGGATTTGATATTAAGGCATTTTGTCATCTTAATCCATTGGGTAACTTGGTGTATTGCCACTGTTTCAAAGGAGTGCGCAGGTCGTGCTAAGGAGGCGGAAATGCTGCTGGACAAGACAATGGAGCCGGGATCGCCGCCCCCTCTGCGAAGGTGTCTCACTTGTCATGTGTGCATAAGTCTTTTAAGCAGAACTTCTGTGCCTGCGATTTTCACAGTGTGTTTTCTGAGTCTGTCCTTGTAATTTTAGCTGCCCACCTCGCCATCAAAGTTCACTGAAGTGTTCCTGCAGCTGCAGAGCAGGCTTTTACTTCTGTCATGTTTCCAAATGCGGTGCACAGAGCAAGTCCCAACTCCCAGTGTCAGATGAGATGACCTTAACGTTAGCATAAGCAAGCAATGAGAAATCTTAACGCACCCAATTCTTGCACTGCTGTGACCTCATTCCAAACGTTGGTGTTTTGGAAAGTAGAATTGCAAAGAATCTCTAATGGTTGCACTTGAAGACTGTGCAGGGCCCATGAAGCACACCAATCATGTCAGTTGCAAGCATGCGCTGTCCTCACGCCACAAATATTGTATAATTCATGACCTAAAGCTCGAAATCGCATACATCACATATCGTCCCTCATCCAATCCACGGGCTTTATTTTTCTAACTCATTGATATCAAAGCAAAAAAGGCTTCCATAGTTTCTGGCTTCGTTATTTACTTTTCGAAGACCCACAACATGCCGTTTACAATTATTAGATAAACGTGCATACGCATTACAGGGTCATTCTATGCTGTTGTTCTCATCACATGTAATGAGGTGAAAAAGCTGGGTACTTTCCTGGAAGAACCCAAGAGGATGTTGGAAGACCTAAAGGATGTCCCTGACAACACTGTTGGTGTGGAGGAGGCAGCTGTGGACACATTGCTTGCGGTTGGGGAACCAGCGGCATCAAATTGGTAGGTCCTGTCCTTCTCCCTACAGATGAGGTTTTATAAATTTCTTTTGCAGAAGTAAAAAGCACGCACGACCTATACCTTGCACTGATGCAGTGAAGGCAAGCACTGAGTTCATGGTGCCATGTTGTGACCCCTGCTACTGCAGAATCATTGTACCAAAGGGAGCCTGATGCCTACTTAGAGTGTGTTGTGTCTGTGCACACATACTTAACTCACATTCTCATACACGCAAACATAGGGCGTGAACCCTTGCACACGCATGTGCACCTCACTGCACACACTCTTCTTTGCCCTGCAGGCGTCAAGAGGACCTCTCCCCCAAGCCCACCACCCCGGGCAGCTGTGATGCACCCACGTGGCCACCGTGCAGCCACAGCTCCTCTCGCACGCCCCCCCCTGCTCAGCCCTGTGCGCCCACGCCCGCGCCACTCATGCCCACGCATCCGCTACAGCCCCAAGCGGCAGGGCCACCTGTAGCAGCGGGCGCGTCCCAGGCCCCTGGCCTGCCCTGCCAGCTCTTACCACAGGAGCCCGGATGCGACTCCTCCAGTGCTGAACCCCTTGGCCTGGCCGCCTCGACTGCAAGCACCACGACAGTTCCCTATAGCAGCGGACCCCACCCTAACGCGTGTGCCGCCCCCGCTGTCAGCGGCGCAGGCGCCCCTACTGCCCCATCCTGCTCCTCTGCCGAGGGGACGCCTGATCCCTTGGCCGCCACCCCCCGGGCGCGGCAGCAGGGCCTGCCGCACCACCCACACCAGCACCACCTTAGGCGCACGCCCCCCAGGCGGCCGCCACCCTTCCTGCCCGTGGTGCTTGCACAGCCGCCGAAAAACGGCGCGGGCAGCGATAGCAGCGATGGCGATGACGGCGGTGCGGCCCCCCCCCTTCTGGAGGTCGTGCGCGCCCCTGGGTTGTCCCAAAGCCCCCCCCTTGCCGCGCCTGCCTCACCGAGCCTCCCCGGCCATCCCTCCTCCCCACCCACGCCCACGTCCTCCAACCCCACCTACGCCAGCACCCCACAGTCACCCTCCACGCCCCCCATGCAGCGCCCGCACTCGCATTCCCACCCTCGCTCTTTCGCAGAGGGCCGCCAGGCGCAGGCCCGGCAGCTGGGGGGGGGGCGGCCAGCCACCTGCTCCTCGCCTGCAGGGCCCTGGGGCGCCGCCACCCCGCAGTCGCAGCAGCTGCGCACGGGCCGCATCTCCTCGCCCTCTGACAGCCCTAGGTGAGCATGTGCGGGCGTGTGAGTGTGGGTGGGTGTGCTCGTGTTTGTTGGTGGAGGATGTCACACTGTAATTTCTGGGTGTGCGCACACACAGGCGTGCGCGAGAATGCGCACAACTGAGGTCGTCTTGCCCAGCCTGCACCTGCTCGCGCTCATAAGTGGGCTCTAGCGCTCCAGCCTCCCAACAACACCCTACCCCGCCAATCGTCGCCCCATCACCCACCTACACCCGCCCCTACCCATGCTGTTTTGCTGCACGTGCGCAGCGCCGTGGATCTGCAGCCGTGCGTGCAGCAAGCCCCGGGCCTCTCCCCCTCCAAGACCCCCTCCCTCACGTCCTTCTTCTCACGGCAGCCAGGCCTCAGCCCTCAGCACAGCCCCTCCCACGCCTCCCTTGCACATGCGTCCCATCACCTGCAGCCACACAAGCCGCCGACGGCTGCTGTGCAGGTGCAAGGCCGTTGCTCAGTAGGGCCCGAGCTACAGCAGGGACATGGCATTGTAGCTTTTATTGGAACATGGCTCTGATCACTCAGAACAGGGATGTCACTAATATCAGGGCCGCGCCTCGCGGCCAGTCCAATGGCCCGGCACACAAATGTGCATGCCCACGTCAATGTTTGCACAGCGTGGGCGTTGCTTTGCGTCTCGCCCTCCTCTTCATGTCCATCTGCACTGCCTGACTCCTTGCGCCTTCTGGCCGAATGCTCATTGAAGTGTCCAGAGCCATGCTCTTATAAAAGCTACTGCCTGATCGTTTGCAACCTGTCTGCATGTTGACCTCCATTTGCATTGCCTGGCCACCTGCGCCATTTTCCTGTGTTCCCACTGCCGTTGGCAGAGCTGAATCATTTGCAACTTGTCTGCTTGCTAACCTCCATTTGCATCGCCTGGCCACCAACGCCTTATGTCCGTATTCCCACTGCCACGTGTGGCAGAGCCTGCCGGGGCCACAAAAACTGCTGCTGAATCGGGCAGCTGTGCAGCGGGGGTCATTGCCTTCGCGCAGGATGGCGATGCACGCGCAGGTGCGCGTGTGTGGGTTTTAAGTTCAGAGTTAGGGTTTGGGGGAAGGAGGTGTCCCTGCCGTCGCGACAGGATGGCAAAGCATGCACTGGTGTGTGAATGAGGGTCAATGCTTTGGGGTTTGTTGGTCAGTGGGCGTCCTTGCCTTTGCGCAGGATGGCGATGCAGACACAGGTACATCATGCAAAGGGTACATCATGCAAGGGATACATCATGCAAGGGGTACATCATGCAAGGGGTACATCATGCAAAGGGTTCATCATGCAAGGGGTGATGGGGAAATGTGTTGGTTGGCCACAGGAATCAGGGCAAGCGGGTGCCTTGCCTTCGCGCAAGGCAGCGATGCACATGCGTGTAAGACAGGGATGCACGTGCAGGTGCGTGCCGCGCAGGCATTGAAGGTGGCTCTGAGGCAGGTGTATCGTGCATGGCGTGCGGGCGCATCTGTGCCAGAATGTGGGCAGCGCGTCCGTGCGCGACCCCCTGGAAACGCTGCGCATTCAAAATTGCCGGCGCGCTTGAGGGGCACCACAGCAGCAGACAAGGCACGTGGTGCACTTGCTCTCCTGTGTGTGCGTGTGTGTCCCCCCAGGATCCCGTGGACATGCTGCTCGACCACTTCAACATCGCAAGCGCGCTGGACAGGCACAACACCGCTCTGCTCAAGTGGCACACGGAGCAGCAAGAGACGCGCAGGGGGTTGGGCAAGGTGTGTCACTAGGTGTGTCACTAGGTGTGTCACTATAGGTGTGTCACTAGGTGTGTCACTATAGGTGTGTCACTATAGGTGTGTCACTATAGGTGTGTCACTATAGGTGTGTCACTATAGGTGTGCCACTATAGGTGTGTCACTATAGGTGTGTCACTAGGTGTGTCACTATAGGTGTGTCACTATAGGTGTGTCACTATAGGTGTGTCACTATAGGTGTGTCACTATAGGTGTGTCACTATAGGTGTGTCACTATAGGTGTGTCACTATAGG
>LFIK01004341.1_pt1 | contig 11480 bp, 17 predicted proteins | sample 643401 | NCBI WGS metagenome assembly LFIK01 (sample SAMN03777447, study PRJNA286221) | soda lake metagenome | biome: soda lake; feature: Kulunda steppe; material: water; isolation source: sample T5-Br brine of Lake Tanatar-5 | place: Russia: Kulunda steppe | collected 2010-07 | reverse complement strand
TATACAGTCTCACAGGCATGCATTCACCCGCACCCGCACCTGCACCCACACGCACGCACGCGCATCCAGGCGCAAGCACGCATGCATGCAGGCAGGCAGGCAGGCATGCATGCAAGCACTGGCACTGGGACAGGCACAGACATAAGCATGTACAGCAGGCTCTCACAAAGAATCTCAGTCAGGCCACTGCGTAAGTGATGTGCAAAGGGTTCAAGGGAGTTCACAGATTGAGTGAGCATAAGCTGAAGACGTTAAAGCAGTTGTCCTAATGAGCTGCTGCTCTTTGGAGACCTGTGTTGTCGAGGAGGAGGAGGAGGAGGAGGAGGAGAAAAGCAAAGGAAGCCGGACAACTGAAACCAGCCTGAGACTGCGAACTTTTGTAGTCTGTTGTGATTGACGCACATTTTATTCTCCTTTTTCCGCTCTCCTTCTCCGCTCTGGGTGAATACTTCTATTCATTCTATTCGGCGTGGATGTAACTGCGGGCATAGTTGGATATTTATTTGCAACCGTGCATCCACACATGAATTTATTTAGAATGAATTTGTATCCCACAATTAATTAACGTGTGGTGCTGTAATACCGGCCGCGTGCATCGGCACGTGTCTGCTCAGCAGCGAGCAGGACAACAGCTGACGTCCAGGTGGGGGCTTTCCTCTAGCTTGAGCACGAGGGGCAAGGCGAATTGCCGGCCACATGAACTCAGAGTCAGGGTGCTCACCTTGAATACACACATACAAGAACGCAGCAAGTCTGTACTTCTTGCTCACAATGCAGCAGTTTAAACGAAGCTGAGTACGGGGGACATGGTGGCTAAGCGGAAATGCATCATATGACGTCAACGACTCCAGGCAGCAAGGAGCCGACTTCAGCTCCTCTTGTCCCCATTAAGCTTCCCGTCTGCAACGTTGTGCTCTCAGCTTCCCTGAGTGCCTTCCTGCTCGCGTTGGTTTTCCTTAGAGGTGTGTACAAGCCAGGCAACTTGCCCCTTTGCAGCATCCACATCACAGGCAAGGCAGTCTCGTAATATTTTTGAAGCACGGTGTACCCACCTAGATGAATCTCTCACAATATGGAGTGCCTCAAGCGCACTTGTGCTTGTGCATGAGTCTGTGTGCATAGTGTGTAATTGTTCTCAACACGTCTAGACATAAACATTTTCCTTCATGCATGGGTTACTGCAGGCAGCTGCAGCTTGGTAGTCGCTGTTGGCGTGGTAGTCTTTAGCGCTGTGACATATGCTGGATGGAGGAACAAAGCGATTGGTTTGGCACAAGTAAGTTTATCAAGTGACATCAGCGCCAGTTGATCAAGATTAGTCGAGTCACTTTCATGTGTAAATCTATGTTACTACATGAAATCAGTGAACAAGTGACCTGGAAAAGCATTGAGCTCCCTTACTGGAAAACAGCTGGCTTGACTGTACACTTTCAGTGCTGCTTAACTGTACTTTTAAAAAGTCCGCGCGCTGGTAAACCCCACAAATGTAGAACACATACTTTCCTGTTAGCCATGAAAAGCTGGTTGGGGATAATGGGCTACCTAGGAGCAACTATTAGTACAGGTCAAACAAGCAGCGCTTCCAGCGCCAGCCTGTGAAACTCAGGAACCAGATACAGTCAAAAGGAGTTGTGAAAGACTCTGCCTGTCTTCAACACAGGTTCAACACAGGTTGATCACAGGCATCGCTCGCGCAAGCATTCGAACGAGATCATGGTTATTCCCATGATCTCCCTGGGGGGCCTTTGGAATTTTCCAGACCTTGTGAAATCCTAACCTCAGTTTCTGAGCATGCATGGTGTGTTGATGTGCTCCAGTTCTTAAGCTTGGTATGATCGGTAGCTTGGAGGGCTGTGTTATGCCCCAGGCCAGGTGTTGGCCAGTTTCCACTGCCTAGATTATGCTGCATCACCTTGAGCACGGCAGACATCGCAAAATGATTCCCAAACTCTTGCAATTTAGAAGGGGTAAAAGGTGCCCAGTGTGGGGGGACGGTCAATTAATTTCATGATACGGTTATCTTGCTGTCAAGCAGCCTGGCTCTCAAGTTCGACCATCAAGGTGTGTGTTCCAGACACTGTGAAGCTTAAAAGGAGGATTTGGACAACCATGGGTCAGTTAAAGTATTTTTTAAGGTTAAACAGACTCATCCCTAAGGCATTCTACGCTGGAAGGTGCAATTACCACAGTGTAACGAACGCCTTTTAAACATTTTACTGCTCGTAGGAGTATTTGCTTGGGGGCAATGGAAAAAGCTCTGCTTGTCAGCAAGAGCATCTTAGAGGTGGACTTCAAATGCTGCAGGTGCGTTTTCATGCACTCCTTCAATGCACAGATCTGTGGACGAACAAAGTCATGCCAAGCAGCCAGCCCTTGCTTTGCTTATGTATTGTCACGGGATATGTTGAAGGACAGCACGTCCATGTCCATCTGTAAATCTAGCTCACGCCCCGCGCTGTAATTTATTCCCTGTTCCATGCCACATGAATGCTAGCAGGCCACGATTCAAGCAGCATGCACAACGGATGGAGCAAAAGCAAGCAATCAAAGTGTTGGAGGTGAGAGCTACCTGCTGGCTTGTCCCTGCCACAAAAAGTACGCAAGAGAGTGTGTGTGTGTTCGAGCTTCAAAAGTCTATCAAGCGTGACAGCATGAAATGTGTGCCATTGAGGGCCACCATGAGCATGCAGCCAGGAGGATGGGAAGATGGAGGTACTGCAATTGACGCCCCTTGATGTCTTGAAGCCCGAGTTCAATTCCAGGATACAGTCAAGCTTCATAGGGTCTGTCCTAGTATTGGTAGTCCGCATCTTCACGGACATGTCTATTTCAACGAGTCTCTCCGAGACAGCGCCCAGATTATGACACCTTTTGTGCAGGTCGAAACTTACTCGACAATGAATTTCGCTTCCTCAGGACCGTTATAGTGAGGACAAGAAATTCTTTCCTTTGCTTTCCCCCTGCAATGGAGAGATTTATGCCGCAATCTGGTACTCCGTGCTTGTTTCGCAGGTTGGTGCTGAACGTCTTGGATGCCATCTTGGGTGGCACCTATCCAGAGGAGGAGGACCTCTGGGCCCTTTATGATATGCTTGCTGAATGTACGATTTGCAGCCAGCTTTCGTCACCATGGCTGTTGTGTTTAGTTGCCATGGCTGTTGAATTTAGTTTCAGATGTGTCTGTTGCGTACGGTTATTGCAAACTTCCCTTGATACTGCAACGCACACTTAGCCACTAAATGCTGGTTGTGGCCCCCACAGCCAACGGAACAGGCTACGTCCTTATTAAGCTCATGTGTGATCTTGAAGGGATTTCTGCATGCACAGAGCAGTCGCACACTCTTGCATGAGGTCTTCACGCACCCCAAAAGGCGCACACTCATGCCTGGAGAAAGAGGCCGAGGAGGTGCACACGTTTGCTGGGCATATGCTCAATGCATAAGACCCCTCAGCAACGCAGCCAGTCCTCTGAACTCATTTGACAATTCATGGACTGTCTGCCATTCAACGTGGACCCCTTCAACCCTTGCAGGTGTGGAGTTTGAGGACAGCAATGTTCCTCCAAGCACGCTGCATGAGGTGACACCGGGCCTCGCCCCTTTTGACTTCACCACGGCCTGCGACGACCATGCAGCGTTTGGAAGCCTCCGGGCCTGCAAAGGAACAGAAAGGGGATCGCGGGAGTCCGGAGACCTGGAGCTCCCACTGTCTGCAGTACTTGAGGAGCTGGCGTCAGCTGACAGGGTCCCTTCTCCGCAGCGCCCCAGAGACGACACGGCCTCCCGACGGCGATCCCTCCAGATGACCCTGTCCAAGCTTCATGGGAGGGAGCCCTGCAGGAACGACAGCTCGTCCAGCGCCTTGTTGCAAGGCGCGCCCAGCCCAGCCGCCCAGGCTGGCCAGCAGATGGACGCCGTGTCTTTCAAGCAGTCAGCCACGACCAGCAAGATGATCCGGAAGCTGGCAGCCGTGGGGAGCTTCCACTCCCTGGGCCGAGGCACAAGGAGGGCGAGCTTGGACGGGAGCAGGTTTGCAAACGCTGGCAGCCCTGACCTTACTGTGAGGCCTGCGCCGCTGAGCAGGGCTGAGCCGGCGCAGGAGCTGCTGCCTGGGGCAACGCCACCTGCCACACAGTCAGACAGGCCGACGCCTGAATTTGACACGTTTGGAGGTGCAGTGGACAGGGCACGGCAGAGCGCGCGCTGCTCGCCGGATGGCTCGCAGGTGCGGGGACGCGTGTACCCCTCTGCTGCATCATGACGTGTGGTGCTGCGCAGTGAGGGCAGACATTTGCGGTGAAGGCAGACGCGCAGCATTGTTTGTGGGGAGGGCAGACGCATAGCGCACTTGGTGTGCCGGCCGCGAGGTTTTGATTGCTGGGCTCTGGCAGCTGTCTTTGCCCTGGCGCTGGCCGCAGCAGGGAGCAGGGACAGAAGGCTTCACCCCATAGAAGGATGGGAAGAGGCTGGACGCTCTTGTGTGCAGGAGTCTGTGAAAGCTCACATGACATGGTTTACATTATGGCAAAGAGCGCAAGGCAAGTTGGACACATGAGGCTGGCGGTTGGGGGTCACAGGATGCCTGCCAACTGCCTCACCTGCATCTCAGGTCTTTCCAGCCGCCCAAGGCCAAGGGACGAGCAGGAACGGGAGCGAACCTCCAAGCAGTGCCTCAAGCAGCATGACTCTTCCACGGCTGGGTCCCCATGGCGGCCGAGCGTCCAGCTTAGCTGTCCTGCAACAAGCTCTCACAGCTGTCAAGGTGCGCTGCGCTTGGGCCACCAAGCACCTGCAAGATTGCTATCTTAGCGGTGTGCATTGCGCTACGCTTGGGCCACCAAGCACCTGCAAGATTGCTATCTCATCCTCCTGTGGCCCCTGTTTTGCCTGGTGCTTACTGGACTCGGGCCCTCTGTCGGGCCTGCTCCTAGCCGAATGTCAACCAGGATAGTGCGGGCGTCAAAATGGACATGCAGGGAGGCGCGGAGCAAGGCTTCAGGGGGAGTTCAAGGAGCACTTCTGAGCACCCAGTTGCCTTTGTTTCGGAAGATGATAGCGGCGACGCTTCCATAGGCTGCCTGGATGAGGAAGGAGCAGTGCTTTCTGGGTACACTGTTGTGGGCAGGGGTGGGAGGAGGTCAGCCACAGAAGGCCTGATACCCATGCCGCAGACCTTGGAGCAGCAGGGTTCCCATCTAGGCAGCCAACCCAGGGAAGCTGAGGGGCTCATCAACCTTGCCAGGCCAAGCACATCACCTGCGCTTGAGGTGGGTGCTATAGCAGATGTTGGTCAGCCTTGATGTCCATGTTGATTATGGCAAGGGCAGTCACACTCAGATGGTGCAGCTTGTGAGCTCGCGATAGGGAGGGATGTATGTGCACGCGTGTGTCGTAGCTGAGCTCGGGCTGGCTTTTCCTGGACCCCTTGGCCCCCGACAAGATCGCAACTTTGCCATTCAAATACATTTGCATGACCTCTACACTTAGCTTGGTTATAGCAAGTGCGTGCTGGAGTGCTGGATGTTGGGGTTAATCATTCTGGCTGTGTTGCCAGTAGTCCCAAGGGTGTTCAGGGAAATTATGAGCATTCCGACCAAAAGGTTTGCCCTTTAGTGACGTTTAGCGTAGAATGAGTTGGAACCACAGAAAACACCATTTACAAAAGAAGGGCGACACATGTAGCACTCATGTACATGCGCAAAACTGATAATTGCCACAGTGTAAGTGCTGAAAATCTGTGGACACATGACACATGTAGCACTCATCAACGCTTGCCACGCATGCTGTAAGTTTGCCAATAAAGCCCATATTGACAACTTGACGTGATCTGCCTTTGGTGACGTATCATTGCAGTCTCAGGTCTTGGCAGCCTCGCTTGTGATGCATTTTGCAGTCTTGGGCCTTGGCAGCCTTGCTTGTGATGTATCATTGCAGTCTTGGGCCTTGGCAGCCTTGCTTGTGATGTATCATTGCAGTCTTGGGCCTTGGCAGCCTTGCTTGTGAGAGCAGCTAGGTATTCAAGCGCAGCATCGCTTGTGAGAGCAGCTTGGTATTCAAGCGCATAAAACATCCAGGGAGTTTCTTCAGCGTTGCCCTGTGTTGAGAGTCTGTGTGTCCCTTCACCTTCTGTATTCCTGCGCAAAGATTGAAGCTGCTCTGGAGAAGTGTTACAGTAATTTCAGCTTCGACGCCTTCAAGCTCGACACACTCACACATGGACATCCTCTGTCTACCCTTGGGTACTTCATCCTTCACAAGTCTGGCCTTGTTTCTAGGTATGTGCGCCTAAAGGTCCTTTTTGAGACAGAATACCTATGCAGAGCAAGTTGCGTTCACCATTGCCAACTTAGCTATTGCAAGCTTGCTGCCAAGCTGCCTTCGTTCTGTCCTGAACTTGACAGTGCTCTTCCTTTTACTCCCTTCCTGGACATTTTTTATCTTGCAATGCAAAATCTTTGATTTGATGAACGTTTTGACAATTTGTGATGAGAATGCACATTCTTGTAGGACTTGAACAGTGCGACAAATTGGAAGCAGTCTCTTTCACAAGCATACATCTATTGAGGCTGCACTAATTCCTATCATTTTTTGTGTTTATAGGTTCAAACTCCATCCTCGTAGGCTTGCATGCTTCTTACGACAGATTGAAGCTGGCTATCATGAAACTAATCCTTACCACAATGCCATTCATGTGGCTGACGTCTTGCAGGTAAGGTTGCAGCTGTGTAAAAAATGTCTGCAATCTGCCTCTTTCCTGGCACCTGAAAAAGACTTGCATGTGCCTCTTCACTTTGTGTGCGAATTGAGCTCTTTCAATGATCAAAATATGCCTGACACAAGAGTTTCATTTATATCTTACAGGCTAGTACATCCCTCTTGTTTTTGAAACATTGAAAGTGTTAGGCTTATTCATTTTGTCAACATTGTTAATAGGTATTGCAATTTGCTAGTGAACCAGCTGGTAAACCAGGGAATATGTTCAAGTTAAGTAGAATTAAACGAGACAAGGGAATGCCCAAATGCTGAAATTTGATTTCTTTTGTATGGGCTGCTTCGCCTCCTGACAGACGCTGCATGTCATCCTCCACTGTGGAGACATTAGCTCCAAGCTGGACGACCCATTATTGACTCTGGCTGTCTACATAGCAGCCATTATACATAGTGGGGCTTCTGAACATAAATTAAAAAAGTTAGAAGATGTTTTCATATCTAGTACAAATGTTCCACTGCTTTGCCACAAAATATCAATGCTGATGCTAAAATGTGCATCTTAACTGTAGAAAAATCAACAGTTGGTGGTGCTGAAAAGCACCGTTGGTCCAGTATAATACACACTGGAGGTCTGGAGGGTCTTGGTCTGACAGGTCTGGCAGTTATAACAGACGGGAAGTCTGTCTCATAATTCGGTTGATGGTTGATGATGGTTGATTCCTGCCTGTTTTGTTTCTTTGTCTGAATCTGTGATTTTATTATGCTGGACAAGACTAACGAGCAAGCTCTTGCCCGAGTGGGTTAGTAGGCTGCCAGGATTGTCAAGCAAGGCTCAAGTCTCCTAAGAGTCTTGGCCCATGTTTTATGCAACACCTTGAACGTATCAAACTCATCACTAAGCATGTACAATAAACATGTCGTCCTGCACTGCACATAAATCATGCACATGCAGATTATGACCATGGAGGCTTCACAAACGACTTCTTGAAAAACTCGCATGATGCTCTTGCCTTACGATACAATGACATCTCACCTTTGGTAGGTCAATTGTGTCAAGTTCATTGCTCATGATGCCCTGATGTGAGCAGAAAGGACTAGACAAGGTCTTTGATCTTGTAATTTCTTGTTACTGCTGCCGATATAAAGATCAGTGCTTTTATTACCTTATATCTTGCAACTCTTTGGTCTTCTGAGCTTCCAAAATAATCAGATGAATGCATTTGGGACTAAGGGGTTGCAATAAGGGGTTGCAAGGCCTCTCTGGATTCAGGCCAAAATTCTGCAAATTTTAGTTTCTTTGCATCTGCAACTGCTTATTTAGTACAGGAGGCACTCACTCCCCCTCTTCCAATTCTTATCATAGATCTCCAGGGAGGTCTCTGACTCCTCAGCTCTTTCCCCTGCCCCCAGCCCCTGCTTTGGGGCCCTGGTCCTGCCCCTGTCTATCCTTGTGCCATGTACTCCTGGCAAGGGCATGCTGCGCGGCAGCAGAACCCACACAATAAGCTTTTCTTTGGGCATTGAATGGCCTCTTCAGCCTAGGCCTCCCCACAGGCCTTGTAGAGCAGGAGGGGGCAGCAATGGCAGCAGGTAGCTCAGCAAATATTTGGGCCAGAGTGGGGTCCTGGTGGATACGCAGCTCCCCGGGCTGCCCACTGCCCTCTGTGTACTTCGGCTTCATGCACTTAGCATAGAGTTGTATCCTTCGCCCATGGGTGGCGTGAGGGTCCATGGGGGGTCCCGGCTGGTGCAGGTGCTAAACTGGCATCCCTTGCAAGCTCTTCAAAAAAAATGTTATAGTGCTGATAGGTTGCAAGAGGGTGCTGGGCTTGATGAATTACTCACAGGATCCCCAGGAGCACGGTGGTATGGAGCAAATAGTGCTGCGCTGGGCCCAGCTGAGAAAGAAGTGTAGGGTTGCTGCATTGTGGTGTTCCTTGGTCCTCATCGTGCAAATAGTGCTGCAGGCTTCACCTTCTGCCGTCTTGCTTGAATATGGATAGCTTTAAGACGCTAAGATTGTCACAAGAGTGGAGCTTGCAGGCACTTGCTTGCATGTAGTTCCTCAATAGATTGCTGCAAATTCATTATCATAGCAGCAGCTTAGGGGAAAGCTGATTCCTTTTAACCTGGAGAGTAAAAGTGCAATAGCGATGCAGCAAGCTTGGGGTTTGGAATTTGGGGGGCATCGATATGGAGGAAAAAGCCAGGACATGGTGGAACAAGATGTCGGAACATGGTGGAGTGTGAAGAAATGATTTTCCTGTGTTGAAAGCAGGATGAAGTAAAGGGATCCTCTTTGAGTGAATCTGTTGCCTCTTGCCTTCTGTGTCCTTTTTTTGCCTTGTGCCCCACAGCCTGGAAAAGAGCACAGAGGCTCTCGCTTGGAAAAGTGAAGAGCTGTTGGGCTGAGGCCATTGTCAAGCTTTCAGAAACTTGTTGTTAGCTGATACCTTACAACCTCACACTACCGACCTCACCCGCACTTGCAGGAGAACCACCACTGTGCAGCTGCGTTTGGAGTCCTGATGGCCCCCGGTCACAGCTGCAACTTTCTGTACGACCTGCCGTTGCTTGATTACACTCGGCTGCGTGCCGCCATCATCGACCTCGTGCTGGCCACGGACATGAAGCAGCATTTCTCCATCCTTGGCCAAGCAAAAGGGGTGAGGTTCCACCGACGTCTACAGCGTGGGCGGCTGGCTGCATCCTCTGCCTGTCTCAGGCACTAGTGCCTGTGGGATGCTTGACCGAGGCCTATAATGGGTAGAAGAGGAAATTGAAAAACAGCTGGGAATGGGCACGGTGTCCACGAGCTCTGTGTAGCGCATAGCCCTACTAATTTGTTTTAATGCGGCATGCCACTAAAACCCGAATGGGATGCAACAAAGTTGGTCATCCCTGTCTTTCGCAACCCTCCGGTTTTTCATAGGCCCCTTCTTGTGCCATGCTTGAGGAAGGGCCTTGGTGATGGCCACATCCATGATTGAAGAGTGGAACTCAACATTTCAAGCCAGCTGCTCCGTGATGTGGGAGGCATGGTGCATGGCCCTTGGCTCTCTGGCCTCTATTTCAGTTAATAGCGCCCTTCTGAATATGAGAGTGAATCTGTGTAGCTCATTACAGGCCTTAATTTGGGATCCAGAACCTGCGTACATTCGTGGACAGGGACCTGTCCTGGCAAATGACATGGGCAAACAAGCCAGGGATCGGAAAAAAAAGTGGGAGTGCTGAGTGGCGCAACAGCATGATAATATGCAGGTGTTTCCTTCCCACAGATCTGGGAGCCTCATGGGACAATCCAAGCCAAATTGTCCATGCAGGGCTTGCTCATTTGGTTGCATGACACCTCCCCTTTTATTTGTTGGTATTCGCAGATGGTCCATCAATATCAAGGCCAGTCACGCTTGCGTTTCCTCAATTCAAATGATAGCCCAGTGCCAAGGTGAGGCAAGGACAACGTATGCTGTTGCGGTGACAGGGCATGGAGTGCACTCTCAACAGAAAGCACCCTCATGAAGCAGAGGTCTGCCTTGCTGCGTGAGCCAGGAGCATTAGCCGTGTCATCACTGACTTGATCTCTTATTTTTTATCATCCGCTTCCAGACTTCGGTGTGTCTTCATTTTCATCGAACCTTTAATTGAACATCCATGTTCAGGAGCAACTTATTCCTATGGGTACACCTGCGCAAGCTGATGAGTGCCTGTTTGCTTGACCATGTTTGATACTCATCAGGCACCCAACAGCTGTGCCTTTTCAAGTCTTGGCCGCAATTTTGCTCCACAGCTAAGGTGGCCCTTTCCTATTGCAGGAACTTTGAGGACATGGGTTCAAGGACAGCCAGCCTCAAACCTGAGCAGCTGGACAACAGGTCATCTGTGGCACCCACAGTACCTTGCAGCGATTCCTTGCTGACTCCAAGGAACGCAGCCTCCCTGGCCCAGTCAATTTCCAACCGCATCGACAAGGAGCAGCTAGTGGGGGCAAAATCGGCAGAGGCCCCAAGGAGCCAGCAGCCCCTTGATATCTCGCAGGCAAGCAGCTTCCCCCAGGTCAGCTTGTACAGCGGCAGCGAGTTTGATGGCAAGCATCAATCTCCCGGGCTGCGTACGATAATGTCTGCACAACCTTGGGACCAGGCGCTCCATAAGGTACGAGGCTTTGTGCTCACATGCCTCCAATAGGTGCAAGTGGGCTTGGACGGACAGCCTTGGGACAAGGTTTGAGGCACGTCAGCCTTAAGAAATGGGCAAATCAAGATGCAAGGCGCATTGCGTGACGCAGTGCTCGGCAGCTTGCTCAGAGTCTGGTTGAAAGCCCTGGGCAGCATCCTTCCCCATTTACTGTGGGAGGTGGGGGAAGGGAGGGGAAAGCTCAAGACCAGGGAAGTCTAGCCTGGCCGGGCCCCAGAGATGTTGACTAAGCTTTGGCCTGCGCCTTTACCGCGCGCCAAAGCTGGTCCGGGCTGACCAGCATTTTCATTGCTTCCCCTTCCAGGCATCTAGAAAGATTGAAAATTTGATTTCCTGGCTGCAAATTCAAATTGATAATGAAGAAGAAAGGATGAGGAAAGGGCGAGGGAGGGGGCCCCTGCCCAATCTGCCTCCTCCATGTACCGGGCCTCCCTCTGAAAGTAATCCAAAAAGGAGGGCAGGGAATGCTGCTGCATGGTCCGGCTTGACAATCTTCACCCCATTCAGTACCTCTGGATGATGAGGTCTTCATGGGTTTTACTGTTCCTTCCCCCGCTCCCACTTCCGCTTCCGCTC
>LFIK01004340.1_pt1 | contig 11480 bp, 10 predicted proteins | sample 643401 | NCBI WGS metagenome assembly LFIK01 (sample SAMN03777447, study PRJNA286221) | soda lake metagenome | biome: soda lake; feature: Kulunda steppe; material: water; isolation source: sample T5-Br brine of Lake Tanatar-5 | place: Russia: Kulunda steppe | collected 2010-07 | reverse complement strand
CACTGGCCCGACTGGAATAATTTTTGCATGAGCGCGACGGCACAAACAAGCGCAGGCCAACAATCAAAAAATCATCCAAAGCGGTGGGGTGTGTGCCGAGATATGGTGTTGCGAGCTGACCACTTTTGCATAGGAATGGGGTGACCCAGTGGTGGGGACGACCCCCTTAAAGCGGACGCATTGACATTAAATACGCACATTGTCTGTACCATGCGCGCATTAGTCAGGGCAAATGGACGCATGACCAACCCTGGTAATACATATCGAAATAACAGTGCAAATTTTGTGCCTTCTGGCCACCCTTACACCCCCATCAATCATCTCAACAAGCAATCTTTTTTAAGAAATGTACAAGGGGATCGAGCGTGGATGGATCCTAATCCAAGCTAGGATGGAAATGGCCAAGGAAGGCACACAGCCCTGTTTGCAAGGGTGCATGAAACCTGAAGAGCTAGAAGCTCACATAAGGCAACCCTCAATACTGGGTGGCAGTTATAAAGCAGCGATAAAGCCAGCTTGTGCGGGACCCGGTTTGCTGGAGTGCATGAGGTGCAAGGATGATACTGGCCCCAACAATACTTTCCCAGGTTTGAATTCCCATCCTCTACGGTAGGAAGCAGCACAACACCACAAGTGTACAGTAGCAATACTGGCAGCAGCAGGCTTGCGCAGCAGCCCTTGAAAGCAAACCAGTGAGCAGGAGGAGGACGTCGACAAAATCGGGTCCCAAACCCATGGGCACCCTGACCTCCCTCCTGCTTTACAGAAGCATACTGTCAGTGGTCCATCAGACAGCAGAAGGAGGCACCACAACCCAGCACACGCTGCAGCGTTCGCACCGGACCAAACCAACTTTATGATTGAGGAGGGTAAGTGAGCTGCCAGCTTAATTTGCAACTTAATAATAGGCTCTAGGAAAGGCGTCTATAAGGCTTAACTTGGATAGAATGGCAGCTGGTATTCCACAACCGCTTGTATTTGAGTTGCTTGTGCTAGAGTGCCAGCAGAGCATTTCAGCGTTTCCATAACTTCTTGCTCCATGCAAGTGCATGCGTGCAAGTAACATCTGCACACCCTAAAGCAGGCTGAATGCCAAGCACAAGGAGGAGGTGCTCATACTTAAGCTACAAGCTTGTAGTGCACTTTGATGGTGGCAGAGGTGACAGCAGCGTAAAAGCAGCAGTCAGCAAGGAGCGCAGAGATGAACATAGACAATCGGCATGAGGTAGCAGGTGTAGCCCGCCACCTCTTTGAGCAAGAATTCTCAGCAGACCCCGCTAACCTGCAGATCAGCATCCCCCCCAAGCCTGACTTCTTGCACAACTTCTGGCTGATCAAGGCCAACAAGCTGTTCCCTACCTAGTTGTGGCTGTCAGCAAGCTACTCTCAGCCCATGTCATGCCTTTTGCTGCCGAGCGCAATTCTAGTGCATGGGGTTTCTTTTACATCACCTTGCACAGCAGTCTTGGCCTTGAGGCTACGGACAAGTACCTTGAGACAGCGGAGAAGTAGTGCTTTTTGTGAAGGTAAATATGCCAGAGGAGTGGTACAGCTAGGCAGGAAGTAGAAGGAGCAGGCTTGCAGCAGGGGGCAATTTGAGCAATCTTGAAAATAGCACTGGGGTTATGGGGAGTGCCATGGGGAGTGCCCAGCCAGATCAGGTATAACGTTACATTATGGCTTCCTAGCTGGCACCTGACAGCTGAATTATTTTTCCAACTTGCAATTTTGCGGAGGGGCAGCATTCTGCATGCCCCAACCACCTTGAAAATCTGGCGGTAAGATTCCATTGGTAAGATTGCTCTTAGGATCTATAACAGAAATATATAACCTTATAACAGTTTATAACGTTATACCATGCAAACCCTTTGTTTTTGCGACTCTGAGTTTTGCAAGGCCCTCTTGATGATTTACAATCATTTTAGTAGTTTATTTGCAAAACTTTGATGTTCGCGAGCGCCCCCAAGTAATTCAATATTCTAAAATTGCTGCTTTGGGCCCGTTTTCACAGTAAGTCAGTCATTATTATTATCACTATTCTATCTAACATCAAGGCAGACTTGAAGCATTGCCTCCCACGTCGATTCCTCAGCTGCACTGCTCTCCTCCTCACTGCTCTCCGCCCCACTGCTCTCCACCTAAGGGCTCAGCCACCTCCAGCCTATTTCCCCACCAGCACTGCTTGCACACCCCACCTCTGACACCCCTCCCGCCCCTGCTGCCCTCACCACCCATGCTGCCCCGCCCACCGCTGCTGCCCCCCAGGGCATTCTCTGCAAGATTGCGCTTGCATTAGGCCAGCCCACTGGCCGTTAGGGTGCAGGAGAGGCTTGCTTGCTGGGTCCATGCACGGCCTGCCCACTGGCCTTTTGACAGCTGACAATTGCTCGCCTGCAGTGCTGCTTGCTGCTGTGCCTGAGCCTCCTGCTCCCTCATCCTTGCTTCAACATCAGGATTAAATTTTTTACGGGCCGCCTTGAGGAGTGGGTCGTTCTCCTCAGTGCGAGGTCGTTTTAAAATCCAAAATGACCTATACTGAACTGTCCTGGAAGGGGGCAGGGGTCTGCAGGGGCATAATAGAGCATTCGGGGGTTTTCTCAAGGGCCTTCTGAAATTTATTTTCGCGACCCCCTCCCAGAGTTATTAATTCATTTAATCAGTTGCTCGCAATTTAACTAGGTACAGTATTGGTGTACAACTTGATATAATGTGACATAATTTCTCATACAATGTTGTACACCGATTCTTACACATGACATCGCAAATTGCATGGACGAATCCATTGGCTTGTAAGGCAGTCCCAGAAGCAACAGCCCATGTTTCTTCTGACATCATCATTTGCCATTCAATAGATTTCAATTCAAACATTTGCTTTGGAGATTTAGATTTAATTAATCATCTTGGACATGCAAGTGCCAGGTTTGGCTAATATGCGACACAAAGGCAGGGTCAAAACAAACACTGGGAGTACAACTTATGAGGCCTCTGTTCATTAACAGCTTGGCTGGATATTAACATGCACTGATCAGCTGAGTTGGCTTGGCCAACATGCCCAGTCTCTGCTTAAAAACATTGGGTCATGGTGCTGTGGCCTTGTAGGATAGCACATTGGCAAGTTGCAGGCTGCACACCGATTTGCTGTGCTCTTCGCTACACACGTCATGTGTACAAATGATGCTTGCATCCTCCTTATTTTGCCATCTATTGCGCATGCATCCCCCCTATCCTGCCATCCATTGCCGCCCTGCTTCTGCTGTAGCGACAGCGGCACCTTCACTGATTATTGCTCCAATTTATTCACCTGAATCAGCTGTTGCAGCACACTTTTTGCAATAAGTATTCATACTTCCCACCAGCGATGTCAGCCCCACTTGCGATGGCATGCTTCCTACGCACCAGCCTGGTTTTGGTCACAGCTTTTGTTCGTGCATTTTGCCCTATGCATTGGGGGCTATCTTGGTGTTCTTTCCGGTCCACGTACCACTAAAATATGTGGCCATGAGCTGGGTATGCTCAAATTCACGTGCGGGCCCACAAGGTCAACATGCTCAGACGGACGTGGCCTTGTAGTTTGCATATTGCAGCAAGCAGCTCCTGAAGCGCCGACACCCACCTGCGAGTTCACACAGCTGTTCCCCACTTGCGACCATGTCTTGCATCCGACCGCACATGGCCTGCGTGGGCAGGGCTGTTCCAGGACCAGGCCCGCTTGTTGGACAGCCCACCAGAAGGCCACTGCGTATGCGTTCACGAAGTACAGACATACACCATGCGGCAAGCTTGCCCTCAGGCCGCAGAGCTCGCAGGCGCTCCGAGCATACAACAATATGATGAGCAAGTGTGGGCCCAAGGTGCACATTGCTTGCTTTTAGGCAGGGGCTCGTGGTTAACAGACAAAAGGAATAGCTTTGCTTGGCAGCGGGTGCACTAAGAGCCGTCTCGTCCCAAACCCCAAGCAGGCACGCGCACACGCACACACACACACATGCATGCACACACACACACACATGCCCACACAATCACACATGTGCACATTCAAGCAAACATAGATGCACTATGAGCGCACATACACGTGCACACATGAGCAGCAAGGTTGAGCAAAAAGGTTGGATTAGGGTTGGCTTACCTTAAGGGCTCAAACGTGAAAAAGTTGTGCTTGCAGGCTGTGTACCAGGCATTGCAGGTGCTACGGCACACAGCTGGCTTCAAGCCAACTCCAACCTGAAAGACAAATTGCATGCATGCACGTCAATCTAAAAATAGAGAGACAAATTTAATGGGCAGGATATGAAGCAATGACAGCATGGCTCGAGGCCATGACAGAATGTTCTCTGTTTCAAGCTGGGATGCTTCAGTGCAAAACTGACCAAGTTCTTCTTTGATGATAGCTGCAGATTACTGACAAGCAAGGTCAGCAAGGTGTGTGTCGTTGCAGAAAATTGCACATGAATTTTGTCTCCTCCCCTAGATTGTTGATACAGGGCACTGTGTAGGTAAACAAAGACATCAACAACAAACACAGATGTCAAATGAAAAATGGATGGATGCTCAGGTATACTGAGCCACCCCCCTCCTCTCTCTCACCTCAGGATCACAGACTCGGCAAGCCATGAGTGTGAGTATGTCTGCACAGCGGTCGGACAGCTCCGCTCCCAAATCACCACCTGTGTCCTCTGTATCTAAGCTTTGGCTGACCACCCCATCCTCCTCTACACTTGCTTCAATGGGAAAGGGTGCCCCCTCTCCTTGTCCCAGCTCGGCAGCGCTCTGCTGCTGCTGTTCGTCTGAGCCGTGCGTGGACAGAATTGCAGGAGCAAGCAGGCGGTAGATGTGCGCCACGTGCTGCTTTGAGCAGCAGCTACACGAGTACTGTATGTAGTGAAGCACAGGAAACAACAGCCTGATGTAAGGCAAAGTATGCATACCTGTCAGACCGCAGTTCTAGCTGTTCCAAACTTAATCGGTACGCAGGCAACAGTGAAAGCTGTGCAGCAGGCTCCATACGCATCCATCCATCAACATATGCTTGTAACATAGGTGCCAGATTGCGAGTACTTCAAACCTGAGGGCAAATTGGCAAGCCATTAATCCTTCTGGGCTTCGGGTAAGGTTGATTGAGTGTTAGAAATCCCTGCGACCGCCGCAGAGCATTTTGATGTTACGTAGATCAGATTAGATTCACTACTGTGCCATAAAGTGTGGTGACACTCACTTGGGGCTTGCATGTTAGCTGCGCCTCATGCCCTGACTCTTGCTGACCAGCTCCAGAAGTTGCATTGCTTGGAGGAAGACTCAGGCTCCCCCATAGCAAAACCAGGCTGAGTAATGCCTTGGTATCAATCATCCCTCAAGCTGGCAGCACCATTTCGTGGGGTGTCATGATGCATGGCGATGATTAAAAATCGGGATTCTCATTCACTTCATCATTTTTAAGCTGCGGTGTTTGATGACGTAAAAAATGACTTTGAAGATTGTGGGATGACGAGGAAGTCCTTTTTGCCCCTCGTGCTTTGAGGTGATTTTACTGGTTAATTGATGCTTCCAAACGCTCCAATGCTCTCTTTCATGTTCTTGCAGATGTCAAAGGTACGTATTATTGGACCCCGTCCCCGTGCAACATAAAAACAGTGAACAGGGAATAGCTTAAGGTAAAAGCCCCTCTGGTAAGTCAACAGAAGCTAACTTTGAGATCTGACAGCGTGTGTGCACTTTCAACATGTGTCCATGTGCATGAGCGTACATGTTCATGTGTATGTTCACAGGATAAGATATGAGTGGCCCCCTCCCTCCAAAGTATGCCAGGGCCTAGGACTCGCAAGGCTGACTGGTGGTCTACACAAGTGTTATAACTATTTTATTAATGGATCAATCAGGGCTATTTATTTCATCTTATGGGATGTTTATGTTTTCTCATGGTCCTCTCAGAACCATATTATCATTGCAGAATGCCTGGGCTTAATACCATAATACCAGGGTTGATACAGCTGTAGAGGCTATATCCTAGTAGGGATGGGCAGATTTCATGTCACAATTTTAATGCTTTTGCAAAAGTGATGTTGGGACTGTGTATTCAAGATATAACGCAGCTTGAAGAATTCTTCCGAGCTTGGAAACATCGATGTCTGATGGACTAGTAAGTTAAGCGTGCACGTGCGCGCCACACAAATTGTTACAGTCAAGACTTTCGACTCAAGAGCAGTGATTCGGATTGACAACCCTCAAGCACTCAATAGAAAGGTCTTTTGTGGGCTGGCTAGGGAACATTCCCAAATAATGAACTTGCCAATCTCCAGTCCAGCCCTAGCCTGAGCCTGATGGTAAGTTAGGTAGTTGGGAAAGATACGGTGATCAAGGAAAGCCTGGTGTAGTTAAAAGCTGTAGGTCATGCTGTGACCACTGAAGATCATGCTGCAACCATAGGAGGCAGAAAGTTTGTTGGAAAAAAAAGATAAGACTACGCCAACAAGGTAACCCCTATTCGCGAGTATTGAGGAAGAAGTTTACATCTCGTGCAATCAGTTTGGATGCACCAGACAAAAACATGCATGCTTTAGGAAAAAGACTTCCCGAGCTTTGAAAGGAGAAATGTGGATGAGGTTTACAACTGAGGGCAATCCCTGCCATGCCTGATTAGTGTCGTTGCCGAATCAGTGTCACTATCCATTTGCGGTTGTTATTGGTTGATATTTGTTGTTGTGACTGGATCGCGCTCTTTGATTACTTGCAACCTTCCTCCCTGGAGCCTGGAGCACTCCTAAGAGGCGCTGGCCGCCCGGTGGTCACAGATGTTAGGTTCACCTAGTCTAATAAGAGGCCAACAAGCCTGGTTGGGTCTGAGTAAGAATGAGAGCAGAGAGGCATAGGCGCCTGTGGGATATGGGTGGCAGCAGCAGCATAGGTCCCGGAGCAGATCCAGATAGTGCGTGCAGATTTGAGCTAGGTCCTTTGTAGCATGGTTTAAGGCTACTCTGGACGGGCGAGGCCACCTCTCCTCGCCGATTTCACATTCCTATGGTGCACCATCTGAAACGCTGAACTGTTCATGATGGTGATTCGGCACGACATCCCCTACAAGTTCTTTTGACTGTGCCCACAGCACAGATACAGCACAGATGGCTCTTTGCATGTTTGGTTTTGTTTGTGTGAGGAGCATGGGGCTAGCGGATGTGAAAATACTAGGAGATGTCAGCCTCACATAGTGACCGCTAGTCTGCTGCATGGCACACCAGGAGCGAATGTGCGCATGTCTGCTGCAACAAGCTGCACGAAGATCAAGATGGATGACTTTTTCAACCACTGCTTCATGAGAAAGTCACAGGACAGTGAAGAGGGATTGGCGAGTCTCATTCTCACAACTACACATCCATGAGGGCGAAGAAGGCATACCATACTCACTGTGGAAGCATGGGCTGTCAGACTATTCGAGCCTAAATTTGATAGAAATATGCATGAAGCACAAACCTAAGTGGCTTAAGCAAGCTGAGGTAGCCAATGAGACCCGAAACGTCTTTACTTTGCCTGCTGTACATCAGGTTCCAGAACACCATCTTGATTCTTTTACCCTAGTTTTTGTGCCCTAGGCAGATAGGTTTCAGCTAACTTTCCTCCGTTTGGCATGTATAGCTACTAACATAGTATGTAAGCTTACCTTACTCCCATGAATATGCTGTCTTTCATCTTTACATGCTTAAGCGGCAAATGCAGGACATTAAAAATATTGCACAAGACAGCAGGCAAAAACAAAGAGGCATGTTATTGTAAGCAACATGCAACACCTATTACAGTGCGTTAGGAGGGTTCAATTTAGAAAAAAGCTCAGCATTTCCCTTTGTCCTTCCATACAGCTTTCCTTGAGTTGAGACGCTCTCTACGCTTGCAATAAGGAGGACAAACACAGCAACAGCTGGCAACAAAAAGTACGGCACGTGCAAGCATAAAGCATGCACGTGGATACAGGAAACAGACCATCAAGGGATACTGAAGCCTACATTGCAAATTTGAAATGAATGGATCGGGGGCTGCACATGCACTGAAGCAGACAGGCACAGTAAGGTTGTGTGCATCAACAGCATTGTCATATTCCACATTCACATTGTTCGTCTATCGGGCGAGAAGTCATGATGCATTCAATCCAGAATGAGCAGCTGGCAGTATAGAAGGGTTGAGGCTGTTGAGACTGCTCTTAAGTAGTGATACAATATTCAAGCGACAGCTACTACACACAGGCTGCGCAAGCACACACACATGTACACATACGCATCTTGAGGGCAAAGGCAGCAATCAAAGGCGTTGCAATGCCAGACAACACGAGTTCATCGAACAACATGTGACATGGCGGCCCCCGGCCAAAACTGATGCCACTAAAAAGTGAGCTTGGGATGTCTGAAGCACATGTCCACAGTGTAATGAATCAATGAATAGGCATGCGGCACGGCAGGCCAGCCAGCCAGCAAACACACTGCTTGATGAGGAACAAGTCAAATGTCTGTGGTGCCTCCACTTTTTTGGAGGATAAGCACAAGAGTCAACAGCCAATGAAGGGCTGAGCAACCCATCATCCAGCGCGCTAGTCCCGGGACAGGGCTGCCAGCCGCCAGCGAAGGGGCTGTCCAGGGTCCAGAGCAACACCCTAATAAAAGCCAAGCCAGACCACAGCGGCAATCCAGAGGCAAGACTTCCCGCAGCACAAGTAGACCTCCTCTGACTCACATGCGTGCAAGGGCAGGCGTGGCCTGAGCCCACTGATGGATTGGGTGCTTGCAATGAAAGCGGGCCAGCGGCAGCTTGCAGGCTGGCTAACTCCTGAAACACATCATGACGCCCAGGCCTGCTGAAGGGCTGTACTGAAGTGCCTGGAAGGGGCAGCCAGGCCCTCCAAGCCTGCGCTTTGCTGGAACCCAAAGATATTATGCCATAAACCAGCAGATCCCGAGCCATGCGCCTGTAGATCCCAAGCCATACGCCGGCAAATCCCAAGCCATGATCCGGTAAATCCCAAGCCATGTGCTGGCAGATCCCGAGCCACACGCTGGCAGGTCCTGAGCTATGCGCGGCAGATCAGCCATGCGCTAGAATTCAACATGCCCTCCACACACAGCAGGCCTGGCTAGACGTGAATCCACACACGCGGCATGCGTCCTTGCCGCACGCGCTGGAGCCTACCTTCTTGTACTTGTCAGGGGCACTGAGGAAAGCAAGGGCACGCGGGTGGCAGCACAACCATGGCCATGTCGCATGTGCGCTCGAGTGCACAAATTGCACATGCCAGCACTGCATGTAGCAGGCAAAGGCTTGCTGTATTACAGCCCACAGGCGCCTGCCCCCTTCCCCTCCCCACTGTTTCAGCAGTCAATCATTTTTTACATGTTGCAGGCCGCATGTGCCGTGCCGCTCACACTTCCAGCACGGCTCTACAAATCCATACGTCTCAGCAAGCAGCTACACATACTTCAAAACACACACGCCGGAGCAATTGCGTCAGCAATCGCACACACAGTATAAGCACGCGCGCACACACACAAGCTGCCTGCTTCCATGGGCACCCACATCCACTTAACCCTCCACTTGCAGGGTTTCATCTCCTCCCTCTCCTTGCCTCACCCATCATCTCACCCTCGCAGCAAAAGCCAGTCTGCACCCCATGTTACGCTAATTTACAAAGCTGGCTGGCGGCGGCTGTGGGCGGCGCTGCGCGCTTGCACCCAGGTGCGGCAGGAACCGGCTGGGGTGCCCGCCGCTGTGGCTCGATCCCACAGCTGCCGCCGCAGCCTCCTCTGCAGTCAAGGCATAGCTGCCACTGCCCTCCTCGCTGCTGCCGCTGGGCTTTGTGTCGTGGGGGAGCCAAGGGGAGCCCTTATCGTGTGAGGCCGCGATGGTGCACGACAGCGGCGTGCCAGGCGCGAGGCGGTTGCTCAGTGGAGGCGGCTGGCTGGGGTGCAGCGTGCGAGGCGTCTGCTTGCCAGGGGGACACACAGCAAAAGGGGTGAGGCGCTGGCAAGCGCTGCGTGGCATATGGGGCTGCAGCACGCAGAGAGTGTTGCATGCGCTGCGTGGCATATAGGGCTGCAGCACGCAGAAAGCGTGCGCGGGGCGAGTGAAGCAGGGCAGCAAGGTAGGGGAGGCTACACACGGCAGGCGGACTTGTGCTCATCAAGCAGGTGGACTTGTGCTCATCAAGCAGGCGGACTGTGCTCATCAAGCAGGCGGACTTGTGCTCATCAAGCAGGCGGACTGTGTTTATCAAGCAGGCGGACTTGTGCTCATCAAGCAGGCGGACTGTGTTTATCAAGCAGGCGGACTGTGTTTATCAAGCAGGCAGACTTGTGCTCATCAAGCAGGCTTGCAGCCCTGCAGCAGATGTCGCTGCAGTGGCTCCACGATTTTCCTTGGTTCAAAAACGCAAGCAGACGCAGCCGCCACAGCAAATGTGCCCTTAGCTTGTGTACACTCCTTGGGTGAGCTGGAGGGGCACTGGAATTAATGCGCTGGGCGTCTGCTAAGCCTCAGCCACGCACTTCAATCATTAAATGGCCACAACGTGCGCTGTGGCCTTGTAGAAACCTGCCTGCCACACCTATACGCGCCCTACTGAGGCGCCATTGCAGCCAACGCACGGAAGCAACAGACCAAATGCAAGCAAGTGTTTCCCTCCGAGCGAGAACCCCCGCACTTGGGGCAGCACGCAGCCCCCCCGAGCCGACCCTCGAACGCCACGATTGACTGCCCGCTTGCAACCCAGTGAGGGAAAGTGGGTGTTGATCATCCGCACGTGAGCCAGCACGCACCTGAAGCAGTGCGTGCCCGCCCAAGCTGCCGCTGCTGCCAAGGCTCAAACCGGGCGCCAAGTGGGATGGGTGGTCCTTAGAAAATGGGTGGTGGCGGGACAGAGGGGGCGGGTGAGCCGCGCTGGTGGCTGCGATGCCCTGTGCGCATGCAGGGAGTTGCAGGAGGAGACAGGGGCCCACAGGAGAGGGAGTGGGTGGGGTTGGAGCGCTTGCATGCGCGCACAAACAAATGTTGTGATGCCCTGTGCGCGTGCAGGGAGCAGGGGGGGGCAGAAGCCCAGGGGAGGATGGAGGGAGGGAGGCACCTTGGCATAGGCACAAGCAAGCTTGGTATTGCACATCCGGGGGGCACTTGCACAGAGCAGGCAGGCGACATCAGCCAGACGCGCAAACAAGGACTCTCCAAAGAAACCATTTCTACCAGCTCGTGAGAAGCACACTGACGCCGCAACCACCACTCACCCTTCCACTTGCACATGCACAATCTGAAAACTCCACACATGCTGCACACCCCCCACGCACATCCCAGACATCAGCAGAACGCTCCCCACGCACATCCCAGACATCAGCAGAACACCCCCACCCACATCCCAGACATCAGCAGCATACCCTCCACGTACATCCCAGACATCAGCAGCACACTCCCCACACACATCCCAGACATCAGCAGAACACCCCCACCCACATCCCAGACAT
>LFIK01004339.1_pt1 | contig 11481 bp, 13 predicted proteins | sample 643401 | NCBI WGS metagenome assembly LFIK01 (sample SAMN03777447, study PRJNA286221) | soda lake metagenome | biome: soda lake; feature: Kulunda steppe; material: water; isolation source: sample T5-Br brine of Lake Tanatar-5 | place: Russia: Kulunda steppe | collected 2010-07 | reverse complement strand
GCTGGTCGGTGGAACGGGTATTGGGTACTACGTGTGGAATGAGTGGAACAATCTGGATCTGACCAGCGTGGTCTTCTCCATCCTCATGATCGGGCTGGTGGGCATGTGTCTCGACATGGCCCTGGCAGGCGCGCAGAAACTGGTGAAATTCCAGGAATAATCCAATTAGGGAGCAACAATCATGTCACATGCATTTCTGGAAATTGAAGACCTGAAGCAGCAGTTTCCGGACGGTGAGGGCGGCATCCTGACGGTGTTTGACCACATCAACCTGAGTCTGGACAAGGGCGAGTTCGTGACCATCATCGGCCACTCCGGTTGTGGTAAATCGACCATCCTCAATGTCCTGGCAGGGCTGGCAGAACCCAGTAGCGGCAACGTCATCATGAGCGGCAAGGAAGTGGCTGGTCCCAGCCTTGAGCGCGGCGTGGTGTTTCAGAACTATAGCCTGCTGCCCTGGTTGAGCACGCTGTCCAATGTGATGTTCGGTGTGCGGGCGCGGTGGCCCCGCTGGAGCAAGGAGCAAATCCGCGATCACAGTAAAAAATACCTCGAAATGGTGGGGCTCGGGCATGCCATGGATCGCAAACCTGCCCAGTTGTCTGGCGGCATGCGTCAACGGGTCAGCATAGCAAGGGCGTTTGCGACGCAGCCCAAACTGCTGTTGCTGGATGAACCCTTTGGTGCACTCGATGCTCTGACGCGCGGCGTGATCCAGGAGGAGCTGGTCAATATCTGGGGTGAAACGCAGCAAACCGTCTTCATGATCACACACGACGTGGATGAAGCGATCCTGCTGTCCGACCGAGTGTTGCTGATGAGCAATGGACCTGAGGCTCGAATTGCTGAGAGCGTCAAAATTGACATCGAACGACCGCGCAGCCGACAGGAAATATTTCACCACCCGGATTATTACAAGTTGCGCAACTACCTGGTCGATTTCCTGGTGAATCGTTCCGGTGATGAATTGCCCGAAGATCACAGACATCCGAAATCTGTGTCGGTCAATGAGATGAGCACGGAAGAGATTGCCGACAAGCTGGCGGACCAGGCTGGTTCGCAAAAAGCCGTGGTCAACGGCTGAATTCAATTTTAACCTGAAAGAGGATCAACCAATGATCAGTAAAGACATCATGACTGCACGTATCATGGAAGCCAAGGACGAGAAGGGCCTCACCTGGGAAGCGTTGGGCAAGGCCATCGGTATGTCGCCCGTATGGACGGCCTCCGCCTGTTTTGGCATGAACAGCGCTCAGCCTGACAAGGCCGCACAGATCGCCGAAACCCTGGGTCTGGATGAAGAAGTCACCAAAGCGTTGCAGGTGTTTCCGCACAAGAGCTGGAAAACCGTGCCGACTGACCCGCTGGTTTACCGCCTGTATGAAATGGTGGGTGTTTACGGCGATACGTTGAAGTCAGTGATACACGAGAAATTCGGTGATGGCATCATGAGTGCGATCGATTTCACCATGGATGTCGAGAAACAGGAAGACCCTAAAGGCGACCGAGTCATTGTGACGCTGAATGGCAAATTCCTGCCCTATAAAAGCTGGTGAGTGCGTGTTGCGGAGCCCCTGTTAGGGGCTCCGGCCTTTTTGCTTTAGAGTAGCCCCAAATCCTTGTGCCTGAGCCGGGTCAGGTCGGTCATGATCAGCGCGTACCCTTGCAGTTCTCTGGCCTCATTCAACATGGGGGTGGCCCGCCAGTGCGCCCAGAATGGTTCGTTGTCCGTTCGATAATGCACAATGTCAACGCAGAAGCCGGATCCTTTTCTCAGTCCGTTCTCCATCGCACGAATGCATTTCTGCTCTGTTCGCTCACCCTGTCGCATTGTGGTTACCTGCTCGCCAATCAGGGTATCGGGTGTTGTGCCATAGGCGATTGCCAGGTCACCGTTGGCCCAGGTGATCTGGCCCTCAATGTCCAGCAACGCGACGCCGGATCCGGCAGCTTTTGCCAGATTGGAAAGCCGCTCCAGATGTGAACGTTCGGACAGCATCTGCTGCAATTGCTCGGTTTGTTCCCGGTTGATTTCTTCCTGGACGATATCAGCCAGGCTGCGCAATGCGCTCAGTTGTTCGCTGGTCAGCTTTCGTGGTTGGTCGTCCAATACACAGAGGGTGCCCAGGCGCAACCCATCCAGGGTGTTAAGCGGTGCGCCGGCGTAAAATCTGAGATGTGGCTCGCCCACAACATAGGGGTTGTCGCTGAATCTCCGGTCTTCCAGCGTATCGGGGATCTCCATGATCCCGTGTTCCAGAATGGCGTGGCCACAGAAGGAAACATCACGGGTGGTTTCATTGGCATCGAACCCCTGATTGGACTTGAACCACTGGAAGTCGTCGGCCACCAGCGTTACCAGAGCGTATTTGACCTGAAACAATTGTCGAGCCAGACGGGTTATGCGGTCAAAGCGCTCTTCTTGGGGGGTATGGAGTAATTGAGTCCGTTCCAGCGCGGACAGACGGTCGATTTCGTTGTGCGGAATGTTGGGTGCTTGCATGATCAGTCGGCGTTCCGAAAATTCATCAGCGTAGTGCTGATATAGGGATGGTTTGACTCATCATCAAGGGCCACCGAACAAATCCCCACATGGGCTCTGCTGTGAGTCGGGCAGAATAAAACCATAGTTTCGCTATCGATGCTGAATAATCACAAAATTTTTACTATGGATTCAGAATGCATTTTCTGGTGTCAGTCTCTACTTGTAGAACCGTGCTCAGCTAATCAGCTGCCAGAGGCCCAGAAGAATCAGCAGGGCAGTGATGACCCAGGCCGAATGTGACACGGTTTCACGCTGCCAGAATCGATTCCACTGCCGTTCGGTCTGACGCCAGATGGGTGAAGCGTGCCTTCCGGCTTCCTGACGCAGCGCAGGGCGCTGGGTTTGATGTTTCAGCGCCAGCGACCATTTGCGTGCTGGGCTGGATGCACTGTTCATGCGGTGCATCCAGTGCTCGGACGGCCGCCAATTCAGATACAACGCAATACCGCCGATAGTTGCCGCCAACAGCAATGGCCATAACAACGGCCAGGCATTGACCGGCACCAGGCTGTTGAACCAGCTCAGGCGTAACGTGGGCCAGAGTGCTGGCGCCAACAGGGGCATCAGACTGATTGTGACCCAGGGCCAGAACATGCTGTTGGGTGCGCGCGGCGTATCAGGTGTGACCTGGTGCTGGCGAATCAATACCAGAACCCGCACCAACAGCAGAAAAGTACCAATGCCGCCCACTGTGAGCATGGGAATCCAGGCCGATAGGCCGGCTTCGTAAAAGCCATCTTTCAAGAATTGCTTGGCGGCACCGCCACTGGTCAGCGGCAACCCGGCCAACGCCAGCGCCGGAACAGCCAGCAATAACCAGTGAACGCGGCGCAATGGATGCACCTTGGCCAGACCGGCGCCCATGAACAATGCGCCCTTGGCGAAGCCATGATGCACTACATAGGTGGCCAGCAGTGCACCCCAGAACAGCGAGTGCTCGGGTGCCAGCCAGGACAGAGCAAGGATGACCAGCAAGTAACCCACCTGACTCACGGAGGAAAAGGCCAGTGCCGACTTGGCCTGGGTCTGCATCAGGCCCAGAATGACGCCATAAAAGGCGCTGAACATACCGATGCCGATCAACCAGGGTGCTGCCGTTTGCAAGAGCGGGTCGCCCTCGGGCAGAAAGCGCCACAACCCCAGAATACCGGCCTTGATCATGGCACCGGACAGTACGGCGCTGGCGGCAGCAGGCGCCGCCGGATGCGCCAGTGGCAACCATACATGCAGGGGCCAGAAGCCCGCCTTCAGGCCAAAACCTATGATCAGCAGGACCATCGTCACGGGTTGGCTGTGCACGGCCTGCCAACTGGCGAGATCCAGGGCGCCACCGGCTTCGTGAATACGCAGCATGAGCGCCGCATAAATCATCAGTTCACCGGCAATCGCCAATTGCAGATAGATCCGACCTGCCTGGCGCGGGCCCGGGCCACCCAGGTGCACAACGAGTGCATAGGCAGCCAGACTCATCAGGGTAAAGCCGACATAGAAGCTGGCGCCGTCCTGAGCGATGATCAGCAGCAGGTTGCCGGCGAGCGAAACCAGCCAGAAAATCCAGAAGCGTTCGCGTTGCGGGTGCTGGCTCTGAGTGCTGACACCATACAGGCTGGCCGCGGCCCATAGCAGGGCGCTGAAACCCAGGAAGGCTCGGCCAACGACATCGTCCAGGTACCAGGCGGCCCCCGGCCACAGCCAGCCCAGATCGAGCGTTTCCGGTGTCAGCGCGGGAACCAGGGCAAACAGCAGGGCGGGCAGGGTGGTAAGCCAGAGCCAGGGGTAAACCCGGTCCTGCCAAAGCAGCGTGAACACCACGCCGGCCAGTGGCGTCATGGGTACCAGTAGCCACCATAAAGCACTCATAGATCAAACTCCCGATTGACCACCAGTTGTGCCCAGTTGAGTGGGCTCAGTTCTGATCCCGAGAACACGCCGCCCAGTAGAGACAGGGTCGCCGTGAACAGGGCCGGGTACAGTAACAGTGGGGCAGCCTCGACCCTGCCTGATTGGCCTCGGGGCCAGTCCGGATTCGGCGTGCCGAACCAGCCGCGGTAGACCAGGGGCAGGAAATACAGCGCATTCAACAGACCGGAACCAATGAGCACCAATAATACCCAGTTCTGGCCAACCTCCAGCGCGCCAAGGCCCAGATACCACTTGCTGATAAACCCCGCGACCGGAGGCACCCCCATCATACCCAGAGCACCGATAGTGAATGCCCCCATGGTCCAGGGCATGCGCTTGCCGATCCCGTTCATTTCGCTGATCCGGTGGACATGCAGGGTTTCGGCAAAATTGCCGGCACAGAAAAACAGGGTCACCTTCATCAGACCCTGATGCACCAGGTGGACCAGGGCCCCGGTCGCGGCAATAGGACCGACCAGGGCAACCCCCAGTGTGACATAGGAAACCTGACTGACTGTCGAAAACGCCAGCCGTTTCTTGATGTCCTGCTGTTGCAGGGCCTTGACTGAACCGTACAGAATGGTAAAGGCGGCCAGCCACAACAGGGGCTGAGTCAGGTTCAGGTCAATTGCCACCTCGACCCCGAAAACATCATAGACCACCCGCACAATACCGAAGACCCCAGCCTTGACTACGGCTACGGCATGCAACAGGGCACTGACCGGTGCCGGCGCCACCATGGCCTTGGGCAACCAGCCGTGCAGCGGAAATATGGCCGCCTTGACGCCAAAACCAGCGATCAGCAGTGAAAACGCTACGATCAGACTCAGCGATTCGGCATCTGCCAGTGTGTCCAGGTAGCCGCCGGGGATGAAATCCGGACTACCGGCCAGGGTATGCAGCAGCGCGACACCCATGAGTGCCAGCGCGCCGCCGCCCATGGTGTAGGCCAGGTAGACCTTGCCGGCACGGATGGCTTCCGGTGTGCCCTTGTGCAGAACCAGGGGCAGGGTAGCCAGTGTCAGCAACTCGTAGAACAGCAGAAAGGTAATCAGATTGCCGGCCAATGCCAGGCCGACCGTGGCGCTCACGCACAGACTGAAATATCCGAAAAAGCGGGACTGCAACGGCGAGCCCTTCAGGTAGCCAATGGCGTACAGAGTAGTCGCACCCCAGAGCACTGATGAGAGGGTCACAAACTGCAGCGACAGTGCATCTCCGTGTAACACGATCATGCCACCGGGAATGAAGGGGATTTCAAAGCGAAAGGTGATTCCTCCGGCGACGCCAAGCAGCATCCCCGCGACAATGATCAGCTTGACGACCACACCGGACAGATTGAGCGCGGAGCGCAGACCTGCCTGATCTTCACGCAGGGTGAAAATCAGCAGCCCGGGTATCAGTGAACTGAGTACAACAGCAATCGGGACCCACTGTGTCCAGTATGCCGTCATGTGGTCACCCCGGTCAGCCAGACAATCAGGGATTGACTGATCAGCGCCATGCCCCAGACCAGCAACGCGGGCAACAGGGCCAGCCATTGGGCCACGCGGTCAGGTTTGAAGGCTTCAGAGGTGGGCTCGGCACGTTCGAATGCCAGTGCCACGACTCGGAACACATAAGCCGCGCTCATCAGGGTGCCGACAAATATGCCGACTGCCCAGGGCCAGAAGGCCGGGTTCTCGAAGATGGGTTGCAGCAGTACCCACTTGGCGGTGAAGCCACCAGACGGTGGCAGCCCAATCAGACTGCCGCCGGCCACGGCAAAGGCAAACATGGCGACCGGCAGCGTTTCGGTCGCCCCTCGCAAGGCGGTCACCCGCTTGCTGCCCAGAGTGGCCTGCATCTCCCCGGCGGCCAGGAACATGGAAACCTTGGCCAGCGCATGGGCAATGACGAAGAGCCACAATGCAACGCTCAGGTCGCTGTCTCCCCACTGCATGAGCAGCCCGAGCGCCAGCAATGCGTAACCCAGTTGCGCGACCGTCGAGTAGGCAACGACGGCCTTGATGTAGGGCGCCCGGAAAGAGGCCCAGCCCCCGGCCAGCAGTGCGATGACACCGGCCAGGGCCATTACTACTCCGACTGGATATTGCATGGTCTCCGGCGCCAGCTCTGTCCAGAGTAACCACAGAATGAACAGAGGCCCTTTTACCACCAGAGCGGAGAGCAGGGCACTCACTGCCGTGGGTGCACTGGCATGGGCATGTGGCAACCACAGATGCAACGGCCACAGTGCGCCCTTGACCATGAGCCCGATCGTCATCAGTACCAGGGCGATGCGGGTGGTTGGATTGTCGCTGACGGCGTCCGACAGCAGGTTGATATCCAGCAGGCCATACTGTCCGTAAAGCAGGGCCACCCCAAGCAGGTAGCTCAGCGAACCGGCCAGTGACAGCAGCAGGTAGTTCAGCGCCGGACGGTAGGCCTTGGGCCCGGACAGGACGACCAGCGCCACCGCGATGAGGCCCAGCAACTCCAGCGTGACATACCAGTTGAACAGGTCACTGGAGAGCCACAATGCGCCAAGGCTGGCATGCAGCAAGGCGGACAGCGGCCAGTAGTCGTTAAGCGCGGTGTGACTGTGCTGGCTGCGCCCCGCGTAAAAAGCGACCAGCAGATGAATCAGCGCGGTAAAAGTCAGCAGCATGGCACTGACCGGCATCAGGTGAAACCGAATGGCCAGGGGCTCTGGCCAGCCACCGAGGTGAAGCAACTGATTGCCGTTTGCCATGACATCCATCAGCGCCAGCATGCCTGCGATCAGACTGCAGCCAGTGGCCAGCACCAAAAGCCAGCCTGAGCGGCTGCGCGTCAGCAGCATCACCAGTGCAGTCAACAGCGGTAACAGCAGGCTGATCAGCGCAAACGTCATGACGCCTCCCGATCAGTCGGCTTGTCCGGTTTACCATCGGCACTGGCCAGGCGCAGGGCAAAAGCGGTTGCACTGACTGCCACTACCAGTCCGGTGACCACCAGCGCATGCAGCACCGGGTCCGACTCATCGCCGCGATTGGCCAGGGTGATCATGATCATGAACACACCGTTTCCCATGATATTGATGGCAATGATGCGTCGAATGGCATAGCGGGCGACCAACAGCCCATGCAGTCCCAGTGCCCAGAGCGCGACGCCAACCAGCAAGTAAAAATGAATATCGGTCATGGGCGCAACTCCGCTTTCTCGGAGATTACCAGCATGGTCAGGGTCGTGGCGATCGAGAGGGTAGCAGCAATTTCGATCACCAGAATCAGACGGTAACTCCAGTCGGGCGGGTAGGTGAGAAAGCCGTAACCGGAAACATAGGTGATGACGCCCACGCTCAAGAATAGCGCTACCCCGACCAGCACCAGAATCCGAACCCAGAGGTTTTGCCAGGACAGGGGTGGCAGCATCTGCGTCATGCGCAGCATCACGGCGCCGGCGGCGAGCAGGGCGCCGGCCTGAAACGCGCCACCGGGGGCAGAAGTGCCGCGCCATAGCAGGTAGCCCCCCAACAGCACAGCGAGCGGTGCCAGCAGACGTGCCCAGGCCTGCAACAGGGGCCAGGGCTCCGGGATGGCCAATGCCGACGAACTGAGCTGGCGTACGCCCAATAGTGCGAACAGCACTACCAGTAATTCCAGCAAAGTATCCCAGGACCGGAAATTCAGGAGTACAGCGGTCACAGGGTGACCGACGCCGCTTTCCGGCATCGCGGACAGGGCGGCGTCAGAGACGATCTGTTCGCCCTCGGGCAGGGGCCAGACAGCAATCATCAGCAACCCCAGCACTGCGAGTGAAAACAGACCGGTGGACAGACGTTCCGACAGATTTCGTTTGACCGGTCGGTCAGTCCCCATGCGAGCCAGCGCGGCCAGCATCAATACGCCGGTCAGGCCTGCACCGATGGCGGCTTCTGCCAGTGCCAGGTCAGGCGCGCCGAGGCGGGCCCAGGCCAGTGCGAGCAAGAGGCCGAAGACGATATACAGCACTACGGCGGTGTACAGCGTGCGCGCGTAGAGTGTCGCTGCCCCCAAAACCAGAATCAGCAAACCCAGTGATCCGTCAAACAACCAGGTGGTGGTCATTCAGCCTCCCCGTCACCGCCCGCCTGGCTTTTGTTGCGACCTTCCTCAATGACATCAGCGTCGCGCTGGTAACGCGCCAATATCTGACACGCCGTGGCACTGGAGGCCAGCACCAGTAACCAGATAAGCAGCATGATTGCGATGCTCTGCCAGCCGGGGTTGCGCAGTGCGAGGCCAATGATCACCAGGCCGAGCCCGAGGGTGTCGGCCTTGGTCACCGCATGCAGACGACTGTAGATGTCGGGAAAACGCACCAGTCCGACGGTGCCGGCAACAAAGAAGAACCCACCAGCGAGAAAAAACGGCCAACTCAGCCAGAACAGCAGTGGCTGTATCATTGATCGGCCCCCTGTCGCATATACTGAACCAGTGCTGCAGAAACCACGGCCGCCAGCAGCGCCAGCACCAGGGCCGCATCTCGAAAGGCCGGTTGTTCGGCAAGTGCAGCGAGGACCAGCATCAATGCAGCACCGGCAGTACCGAACAGCTGAACCGACAACAAACGATCCGCTTTGGTAGGGCCCTGTATCACTCGCCACAAACCAGCCAGAACAGACAGCACCAGAATGCTGGCGAGTATCATCATGCTGTTGCATCTCCCAGCAGATTGATCAGATGATCTTCCAGTGCCTGTGCTGTGGTGGCCCAGTCCTGACGTTCATCCAGCACGTGGACTTTCATCGAATCTCCTCGGGGGCCGGAAGAGAGTGTGCCGGGCAACAAGCCCACCATGGCAGAGAACACCAACTGAACGCGGTCTGATCTGGCGCGGAACCGATAGTCGTGCCATGCCGGTGCAATGGGTAGATCGGGTCGCAGTGCCCGCAGAGCCACATCCCAGCCACCATGGACCAGGGTGCGCAGAAAGAAAACACTGAATGCAGGGAGGTGACGCCAGTGAATCCGCAGTGGCGCCAGGCCCAGCCAGACACACAACACAGCTGCTCCGGTGACCGTCAACAGACCCAACAACCAACCCTGGGCGCTGCTGAGCAGCAGCCAGAGCAGAGCAAAAAAGACCCACCAGAATGCCAGTCCACGGCTTCTATGAATCACTGGAACTCCCTGAAAACATTGATGATTGGAATGAAGACTAGGTCAAGCGGCGGCAAGTCTCAACCCCGGAGCGCCTTGCATGGAATTATTCAGAAGTTCCGTGGTCCAGTAAGGTGTAATAGTCTTCCAGTTCGCGCTCGGTCGATGTGACGAAATAACGATTTTCTTGGTCCGGGTCGGGTTCTTCCAGCACTACGGTTTCCCGGACAATACCCAGCTTCGGATTGAGCCAGTAGCGATACTGCAAGGAAACCTTACCGTCATCGCTGCTCGCGTCCAGACTGAAACGATAGGCTTCGATGTTTCCGGCGCGGGTACGCGTCATGCCTTTTTCTCTCACGGACACTGTGGCACGCAACTCGTGTATCCCGGTTTCACCGGGCCAGCGTATGCGCTGTTCCGGGTAGACTTCACCCACGGCCATGGGAGAGTGGGTGAAAATCAATCCGCGCTCGCCCGCACCTTCGGCACTGTATCGCAACCACTCGGCGTCACCCTGGTCACCATCGTCCTCGGTGTTTACTCTGATCGCAAACAGGGTCCAAATCCGATCAATGCTGTCATGGCCCAATTGCCAATATCGCGGGTAAGAATCAGCGCCACGGGGAAAATAATCCTCTCTTACCTGCCAAAGCGCATCCAGAGTAGCGCTTTCGTCGGCATTGATGGTTCTGATGGACTGTCGCATCCAGCCGGACTCGTCCCTGATGGTTTCTGAACCGCGCTTAACCCTGATCTGATAGTGGTAGTCATTGCTGAGTTGTTCCGGCGTGGCGGGGAATTCATGAATGTCACCCAGCATGACCGGCTCTGGAGGGTCAAGGTCGAAGCACCCGGTGAGCATTGCAGCTGCGACAACACAGACCAGTGCGCGGTTGACCACCCTCCGGGATCGGCAACGGTATCGCTTCGAATTCGACAAGGGGCTCATCCATCAACCAGTGAGTCGCCAGTCTAACGTTCCTCCTTCAGCTTGACTATCTGCTCATATAGAGCGTCGGCCTCGGCGCTCAACTCGGAATAGCGACGGATATCACCATTGCGCTGTGCCTCCTGAGCTGACGTAAGGAGCGCTTCGTAACGTTTTTGCAGTTTCTTTACCGGATTGGAGCGAAATATGCCAAACATTGACCTGCCTTCTTTTGATTTCGAGTTATAGTTCTACGTAGCCAAAAGGCATCCGGATTACTTTCCCGGCATGCATTGGCCGGTTTGCATGGACTAGCAAGCACAGGAGCCTCTGAATAATACCCTGCGCCCTGCGTTGAGTTGTTCAGAGACACCTTTACAAGGAGAAGGAATTTTATGGTCAGCGTTTCCCCCAGTGCCCGTTCATCGGATACGACGTCAGGTTACCCGGATCAGCCGGTGACACATGCGTTAACCGTTGATGTGGAAGACTATTTCCACGTCGCTGCTCTGGCGTCAGTGATCAGTCGGGATGACTGGGCTGAACTGCCCTCCAGAGTGGAACACAACACTCAGCGCCTGCTCTCTATATTTGCCGAAACCGGTCATCGGGGCACCTTCTTTGTGTTGGGCTGGGTCGCCGAACGCTTCCCCAATCTGGTGCGCGACATTCATGCCGCCGGTCACGAAATTGCCTCACATGGTTACAGCCATCAATTGATCTATAATCAGACCGAAGCAACGTTTCGAGCCGAAACGCGTCATGCCAAAGCCCTGTTGGAGGACCAGATTCAACAGCCGGTTACAGGCTATCGGGCAGCCAGTTATTCGATCACGCAACGCTCGCTCTGGGCGCTTGAAGTGCTTGCAGAAGAAGACTTTCTCTGGGACTCCAGCATTTTCCCCATCCACCATGACCGGTACGGTATTCCCGGCTCGCCCCGGTCGCCGTATCGAATTCAAACCAGAAACGGCGCGGTTCTGACCGAGTTTCCTCTG
>LFIK01004338.1_pt1 | contig 11482 bp, 15 predicted proteins | sample 643401 | NCBI WGS metagenome assembly LFIK01 (sample SAMN03777447, study PRJNA286221) | soda lake metagenome | biome: soda lake; feature: Kulunda steppe; material: water; isolation source: sample T5-Br brine of Lake Tanatar-5 | place: Russia: Kulunda steppe | collected 2010-07 | reverse complement strand
GTTGTAGCCAAAGGGCATCATTGCTGAGTAGCCAAAGGGGGCCATGCCGTAGCCATAGCCTCCATACTGACCCTGCATGCCATACCCTGCGCGCATGTGCCATCACGAAGGTGGAGTTTTTTGCGAGGGCGAAGGCACACAAAGGGTACGCTCCTCAGCCACAGGGTGTGGTGTGACCTCCTGGCCTGCACACACATGCCCAGTGCTTCAAGCAGAATGGATTGGACACGGCTATGACGCACGAGTGCGCCTGTCTACCAAATGCACATTCACATACGAACATCTAAGTAGCGCACTCATTCATGTTCGCGTCCCCCTATGCACTTGCTGCCGCAGGTGCGTTTGTGGGCCAGTATGGATGTGCAGGTGCGGTGCACCTACATCGGCACGGACACCTGCCAAACAAGGACAAGAGCCAGGAAGGCCCTGCCACAGCCCATGACCTGATATGGCGTCACCGCCTGACAGTGCACACACTGGCGTGACTAGCCGTTGCAGGTGGGCGCGCATTTGGTGGTTGGCCGCAGAACAAGTCCAGATGCGCGCAACTCACGCACACCCCCCATAACAGCACGCAGTGTGCATCAGGGACGCTGCGGCGTGGCCTAGGGCCAACTGCAGCTGCCATAGCGCGACGACGACAACCTGGCGGGTACGCACCGTACGGTGGCACCCCATAGCTCTGCTGTGCTAAGATCTGGTTGTACAAGTTGCCCCGCCCCGCCCCACGTCCTCCGTATAGGCCCCCCATGCCTCTGCCACCAGCCGCAGCTGCTCGAGATGTCTGCGGCCCTGCAAGGCACACAGGCCCAGACACATGCATGCGAGCTGACGCCAAGCAGCGTCCCTACTAGCTAAATTAAGTCCCAGCGTGATCTTGCTGGAGTCACTTGAGAGCAGCCCAGGTATCCTGCAGCCCGCTCTGGCTGCTTTCGTTAGGCATACAGACACATGCATGCGCGTGCTCACATACACAGGCTACACACAAGCCTGTGCCTGCGCATCTTGCCCCACACACATGGTGAGTACCAAACGTGATAAATACGCAGAGTGCTCAGGGAACAAGGTCATTCCCTGGTGTGGGTTTTTGTTGCAGGCCTGATAGGCGGCAGTCACATGCCCCTGTATGGCAGGTGCAGTCACATGCCCCTGAATGGCAGGTACAGCCACATGACCCTGTATGGCAGATGCAGCTACATGACCCTGAATGGCAGGTGCAGCTACATGACCCTCTCAGGCAGGTGCAGCTACATGACCCTCTCAGGCAGGTGCAGCTACATGACCCTCACCCTCATGAGCGGGCCTGAACCTGAGCCTAGGTGTGTAAGTGCTCTTCAGCTAGCAGCCACACTTCTTGACTGAGGGCCTTACCCTTGTAAACCTTGTCATCCTTGTCATCCTTGTTAGCGTTCTTCGCTTCTATTTACTTAGCAGACATGGACTTACTACCCATTGAGCATGCACGCACCAGATGCTCAGCAACGGGGGGCACGCGCACCTGAGCCCTTGGGCGTCGCGCTCTTCACCTCTACTTGCTTGCCACCCACTTGCTGCATGGGACCAGCAGCAAACACCTTCAGCACCGACTCCTCGTCTTGGAACGTCACAAACCTGCACGGCAGCACGGCGCATGGTTGCGGTCACAACAAGCTTGCAAGGCTTGCACATGCGGCGATTGGCCAAGGGGCACATGTGGTTCGCAGAGAAGATGGGGCAAAGCTACCACTATGTCTCAGACGTTTGTCCACTGGTTGATAATTCATATCCACCAAATTAAGCGCAGCTCGTCCACCGCTGAACCACAAGCTGGCGTGGCTATACACTCATGATGCAAAGCTGCAGCACAAAGCAGGTAAAATGCGAGTTTTGAGCCATTCCAAGCTTCTTCATCAGCGTGCTGTACCAGCATGCAGCAGGTCCAAGAGACTTCAGAGGTTTCTCTGTGCATGCTCCCAGCAGCACACTTGTTGGCCTGCCCTACCGATGTCATTGGCGGGCATGCGCCTGCACAACAAATATTTCTACAAGCAGTGATTTCGACCACAGAAAAGAAGCCACTCCAAATTGCCTGGGTCCAGCAACGTTACTGTGCCAGCTTATCATGAACATGCCACAAAGTCATAGGGTGCAGGTCACCAGACTCACCCAAAGCCCCTGGATCGCCCGCTATTGTAATCCACCATTATTTGCGCTTCAGCCACAGGTCCGTACTGCTGGAAGTGGGCTTTGAAGTCCTCTGCGTTGCATACACCACATAGCTCGAAAACAGTGTCTACTTATTGTGATAGCCACAGGTGGACACTGTCTATGCTCGCCCTACCCCTGATCGATGCGCTACACCAGTGGACACTGTTGTTGGCCTGGTTGAGCTCCCCCTCCCCGCCCCCATCAAGGTCCATGCCAACCATGGCCGGTAGCCTGGCATTACAACATGGGCATGCAGGCATGCAGGCGTACTGTGCTCAGCGCGCGCACACGCACGCGCACGGGCACATGCTCGCAAACACACAAAACACGCGCGTGCACCCACACAAGCTAGGCGCCCACCTTCTTTGGTCTCTGCAGACAGGCCGCCAACAAACACCTTCCTTGCTCGGCTACCAGCTCCCGTCACGCCTTGGCCCTGAGGCACCGAGGGCTTGCAGTCGATCATCCTGCGGCCGCCAGGTGAGGGCAAAGGGTTCCAATGCAGAGGAACTTCCGCATGGGTGAGCCTGCCTTACAGGGCGACTCAATTGGAGCCCTCCCCACTCGCCCCCAAGGCCCCTAGGAACCCACACCTTGACCCACAGAGGGGCATGAACCTGGGAGGACACGAGGCCTACCACGACAGGGTGTGGAAGGGAAACGAGGTGTCAAAGATATAAGGTGTGGTAAGGTCGTAAGATGTGGAAAGGACATGACTCGTGTCCCACGAGGCCTACCATAACATGAGGTGTGGAGAGGACACGAGGTGTAGGAAGGACACAAGGTGTGGGAAGGACGCAAGGTGTGGAAGGGACATGAGGCCTACCATAACACGAGGTGTGGATAGGACATGAGGTGTGGATAGGACATGAGGCGTGGGAGGAACCATTATTCACACTGAAAACTGGGCGTGAGACCTGGATTATACTAGGAGGAGCCCTTCTCGAAGTCTGCCACAAATGACTGTGGGGCCCGAGCAGCACACCAGGCTGAGAGTGCGTTGATTGTATAATGCAGCCATTGCCTCATGCCACGCGCAGCCGCCCATTTACAGTGCATGCCGTTTGCAACACTGACTTTGCCCATTTCCACCTGCAACCGGCTATCACAGTGTGGCAGTTTGTTGCAGGTCTTGCTTGATTGAAGGCACTGTGAAACAGCAGTGACATGCTGCGTGGGATACAATTGTACGAGCTGTGCACTAAATGCTGTGCACACTGCGCTTGCATGCTGTGCTTGCATGTCCTTCCACCCTCCCGCATTTATCCACGCCTCCTCTAACCACACTCAGGATTGTTGATTTGGGGTAGGGCTGACAGATGATCTGGCATTATCCCCCAACCAGCGAAGAAGGTGCGCACACACTGAAGCCGCAGGACTGAGGTGAGCTCAGCGCACATCTGACCAATGATCAGTGCCATGGGTAACCAGGCAAGCGAGGGCGATTAAACCATGCTCCCTGTTTAATGACCATGGACGCAGTATACAGAGGCAGTGCAGCAATGCAGATTGCTGCTCAGCTACTGTGCGCACTTGAGTCAAGGCAGGGGTGTTGGGAGACTGATGGGTCATCGTGTGATGTGTGTTGTGTTCATACCCCAAAAAAACTTTAGGGGCTGTTAAACACCAAAAACAGGGGGTTAAATTCAGCTGAGGAGGTGGATTTGTTGCAGCCATCCTCCACTCTGGCTGGTGGGCTGCACTCCACCAAGCTTTGCCTGCAGCAGTGGGATCAGCCTCACCTGAACCGCCCCTCCAACAACAGCGCATTAGATGCTTCACTAACACTATTGTGTTTTATCCTGTTGTGAGGGGCCATTAGCTGGCCCTGAGCTCACGCGTCACATGCCACATGCGGGCGTAGTAGTGAAATGACACTCAGCGGGATCGGAAGGGGAGGGGACAGCCACACTTCCCCGCCCACCATTCAAGTGTGCGCAGGTGGTTAACAGGGGAGAATCACCATTGATACTGGCCGTGCCCTACCTGTCATCTATTTGGTGGGGTCCCTGCACCACAGCTGCCTGCGCGGCCTCAGGCTCCTTGAACTTGATGAAACCAAAACCCCGGGGCTGCTTGGTGATCCTGTCCTTCATCACAACCTGATGGCACAGTGGGAGGGGCCGGGGAGTGTCGGGAGATGATCAGCAAGGGGGGCGGGGGCCAGGCTGCACAGCGATGGCGGGACACGGGCTGAGGGCAGGAATACCACAAACAAGGGCTGACCCAGCACGGGGCACACAACACCATGTTCCTCGCTCACCACGTCCTCAACCTCCCCGAACTTGGAGAAATAGGTTTTTAGGTCCTCTGCAGGCACGCGGGGACGTGACTGGGTTACAAGTCTACGGGGGGGAGGCGAGAGGCAGAGGCTTCGACACGCTGGGGAGGTCAGGGAAACAGTGCAAGGCCACCACAAAACACTTGAGCGGGCCCGCCCAACTCACCCTCGCTGGTCTGGAAGCTCAGACCACCCAGGAACACTGCATCGGGTACGCAGCAGGCGGCATCGTTGATGGTCAGGTCGGGCGCTGAGTTCCCTCGCGCACCCCCAAAAACGCACCAACTTTCGTCGGGCAGCTCAACGCATCGTACAGCATCAAGCTCCCCGGGCCACATAAGCTGCACGCACAAACACGCACATTTTGTGTCTACAGCTGCCGTTGGCGATGTTGCCCCTCCGGACGTGCTCGGCCCCGAGGGTGCCAGTCCGGTCTCCCTCGATCCATCTTCCCCTCTTTCCTCCAAACTCGCCTGGGGTGGGTCTATTTGCTCCAGCATAGCTAAAACTAAACAAATGCCAGGGATAAGATTGGGTTAAGGCCGATCAGGTAGGCAAATGAAGACATTTTAGGAGAAGTTATATCTTTTTTAATTATGATAGTATTAAGGTCCCATGCATTCCAGACAATTTGCATCGCCTAATTGGCTCTGTTGCCTTTTGGAGCAGGCTGACGCCAGCCAAATTGATCAATTTAATTATTCAATTCATACATGTACGCGCCATATGTTATGCATTGACTCCTCTCGAGAAGCTTTCCCGCCGGTAGGAATGATCTTGGTGGAAGGAGGACTTCCTGGTGCAGACACCTAATAGATCAATGGTGGAGACTTGAGCCTAGGTGCACCAATCTGGACCATTTTGTAAGTTTTAAAGGCGAAGGTGAAGAAGAATGTTGAGATGTCAGGTCAGTGTCAATCGGATCAGCATCCCCAAGCTTAACAATTCGTATTATTTTAGCAAGGAGTACTGAAGGGCCATCAGTCAAGCAGTTTGCAAGAGCTTGGTGCAGTCAATGGGGGGGCTCTCTAGTGGGTGCCTGAGTTTGAGCTCGTGGACGTCTCTCAGGGCTCTTGCTGGAGGACTCGCATGAGAGGCTGGTAGACCATCCATGACAGTGAAGCTCCTGCATGTGAGGGTGACATGAGCCTGAGATTGTTACTGCACAACAGCAGCACACAACCGGCAAAGTGGCGCGCACCCCGGACTGGGCCAGAACTAACCTGGGGCAAGGGTAAGAATCCGAGCGAATGCGCCACTCAAGAAAACCTGTGAAGGCAAGGGCAAATGTGTGCCAATTTTTGCTGACCACCTCGACAAAGTGACAATGCAGTGCACATGTGTGCAATTCCCTCAGTGTTACTGCAAGAATGAGGATCAGCATTGATGCGGCACTTGCACCATGCTAGATTAAAGAACCACAATAATCACTCTGGGAAAGTGCAAGACTCCCAACTCTTGCTTGCAGGCCTCAGCACACAGGCCTGTCCAGGTACTGTGCACCCCAAGATGTGCATCCTTGGACCCCCAAAAAGCAATGCTTCATCACACACACTCCCCTACCTGCGAGCCTTCCTGACGCAGAGCCTGTCTTGCCAGCGACAAGGCAGTCTGTTGAGGACCCCTTGCCGTGGTGCTTATGACCTGAATTTTGGACAGGTCCAACAGCCATGCCTCTCAATTCAAGTTAGACATACTCGCCGTCAAAACAGAGCAGTTCGTTGATCTAAGAAAAGAATGGCAGAGGGTGCAGCAAGATTGCTAGAAAGTTCTGCTGAGAGACTAGCTTGTGAGTAATAAGAAAAATGAGAGCGAAGCACACAGCACCTCTTGAGATCATCCCAATGCACGCTGCTGGCCATCTCGTTTGCATTGACCAGGAAAACTGCAGATGGTCCTCATAGAGGCAACCCACATCCCAATTCACAGAGCACACCATTCATATATTTAGCTGCTGCATGACTTCCGTTCACAAATCCATTGCCTACCTGCAGCCGGGTTTTCACAACATCCATGGGCTGTGTGGCAATAGCCGCAAGGCTAGCGGATGCTGCAGAGCAGCAACCTAGCACCCATGGTGGGAGATCATCTGGTGACCTTCAGGTTCGCGTCACATGCACAGTGGGATGCTGTGGCTCAAAGTGGCATATCACATCAGAGATGCTCATGCCTGGAGTGCAGTGCCATAGCGGTGCCAAAGGTCAAGGTTAAAGGATCAAACCCAAACACAATGAATATGTGATGATGACAGAAGCGTATGCAAAAGCATTTGCACAAGCAACCACATGTGGAGGGCCACATGAGGCTTGTGAAGCAGCTCCTGAGTATAAGCGCATAGGTAGGCAGCCTACGCGGCCTTACAGCCTTGTCAGTCACCCTTTTCCCCGAACCACAGCGGAGTTCATTTCGGCAGAAGAGAGTCCTGTCCACCTTGGTTGTGGAAGCAGCCAGCAACTTGGAATGCAATTGAAGATACAGTAAATTACCAAGAAATATATGCATGCACAAGTACAAATTGAAATGGCAGTGTGATGATTGAACCTGGCAGCACAAGTGGAAGACAACAGATTGCCACAGAAGCTGATTACATAAGGCCAGAGACATCCAGCATTGTTCATCCAAAGATACTTGAGCCCAGCTGTTCGGTGAAGCTTCTACCTTGAGAACTCTCCAGAGCTGGCATGCCCACTTGCCACCCAGCTCTTCAGCTGCTCATAAGTTGCAATGTGAATTATACTCCAAGGGATCCATACTGCATTTGTAGCCTGTGGGGGAAATACAAAGGCAACAAATAAAATGTCTGTGAGTCATCTCGCCTGGGATATTTCTTGCTAGATGAGTTATATTCATTATACAAACAGGTGGACATCGAGGAAGTTCTTCCCACCTTATTGCTCACAAATGTCAAAATACAGATGATGAAGATCAGAGGTAAGATGGCGTGATATGCACCTGACTTCTTAACTAACTTGGTAGCTTCTACCAGATTCAAGGTACTGACTTGGTGTAACCTCATCCCTGTTAAGGATAACATCCCATGTAAAGTTATAAAAGACTGCTCTGTGAGCCAAGCCTGTGCTAGTGCATGCGCCCACTTAGTGTGCCGCATGAGGATCGCACCAAACCTCCGACCAAACACAGTCAATGCTACATGCTGATCTCACCCAGTAACCTTGTAGCAGGCCAAGGGGTCCTCGGTCTTTGAGCTGCAACGCAACGATTTAAGGGTGTTGTGATGCAGATGCTGGAGAGATATGAATCACCACAGCAAGTTGCAAACTACTGAGATGGCAGGCAAAGGCTGTCTGCCGTCATTTTTGAGCTTTATTTACAAAAAAAGGTGTGCCTGTGCCTTTGGTTTAATACGTCACCATGTCTGGGGGTCCTGACCTCCTGCCCCAAAAAAATTTGCCAGTAGTGGTAAGTGCATGCCTTACCAAGGACATCAAGGCATGCAGTGACCCTGAGTAGGAAAGCTGGTTACGCATTATACCTTGGACCTGCAGCCAACAGGGTTCCAGCTGGTGTGTGATCACTATTCTCAAGCCTTACTGTGCATGTTTTGATTGGCTAACAAGCAGCCACAGCGGCTACACAGTTTGGTCCACAGATGGCAAAGTATCTCGTCACGTCACCATCAAGCAAGCCGCAGGCTTTTCTCGGCTTGCATCAGCAGTATCCTTTTGCGCATTGCATCTCTCTTAAGTTGTTATTAATTAATTATTGCTTTCAGCGTAAGTACAGCATCACCTGCATGCGCTCTTTAACGATGTCCACCGGGGTGAATAGCAGGCCCCCTGATAGCTGTGCAATTGCGCCAGTGGCCATACTCCCAAGCAAGCCTCCATGATCTGAACCATAGATGAAGGAGAGGGAAATTTCTTCTTCCTACGTCATCTGTGTGAATGTGTACGAGCTTCATGCACAAGCAAGATCTATGCACAAGACCCTCTACTTCACCAGGGAATATCACCAACCCCATTTCATCCTCATCACCAAGGTGACCAACTGAGCTAGACCAAGAAGACACCGGCCTGATAACTTCACTTCGACAAAGATTTCTACCCTGGACTGACACACTCCACCTGAAAGCAGCCACTTGCCCAGCTCATAGCCACCAAAATATGCCATGTTTGCAGGCACATTTCCAGCCTGTAAATGGATGGATTACAATTTAGAGAGCACAGATTAAAATCTCCATAGGTGCAGACCAATATTCCACAACGATACGGATCCTTGACATGGGCTTTTTGCAGAACATTAGCTGCTGAGCTGTTCGGAGGAAGTGTGGCCTCACCACAACAACTCCAAAGCCGCGGTAGAATGCCTTGAAGCCTTCGTGGCGCAGCATCTGCACGAGTTAAGGATGCAAGCACCAATTACTGGCCAGGTCACTGACAAGAGATGCCCAGCAGGGCGGGGCCACACATCTGTACGTCCCAGGCCTGCCGGCTTGCAAGGCAGTGATGTGCAAGCCAATGTGTGCACCTGTGCGGCAGCATCCAAGGTCCCCTTGTACAGTGGTGACATGCTGCCCAGAGTTCCTTGCACTTGCAGCCGAGCTTTGATGGTGTCGCTGGGATCTGGGGTGTAACAGGGAAGCAATCAAATTTGCTCCTGGCACCAGGCTGTACATACTTGCGGCTCTCTCTAACATCCGGCCAGAAGAAACAAGACGTTGTCAGGACGGCTAAAGAAAATAAGCTAAGGCAGAAAATTGAGGGATATGTGGCCAGTGTTGCGAGGACACTCACATATTACAAAGCGTGAGCAAACCCCTGCAATGGGACCAGCCACCAGGGGAGCCAAGGTATTGCGCAGACCAGAGGGCTGATTCCCATCACCCTGTCTGTTGGTGTGATGTCTCTGGGAGCTGCGTTTTTCAAGCTCATTTGGCCCACCAGAGGCCTCAGCCATGACTCAGGTAGATGTCCACCACATGAGCGTAATTATATTGACATATTTTTTAATCATTTTTAAATAAGATAGTCGACAGTTGGTTTTTCTAGAATTTCGACGGGATAGAGCAAGTCTTGCATTGCGATTGACATGAGCGATACCGATCAGCAGCCTGCTATGGAACAGCAGCCTCCACCGGCTGCTGAAGCGCAGCAGCAGCAACAGCAGCAGCAGGAACAGCAGCAGCAGCAGCAGCAGGAGCAACCGACACCAGCACCGGCGCAGCCCGCCCCTGTCACCCTGGATCCACAAGTGGAGGCTAAGCTCCTCAAGCAGGTGACGGCTGCCCTACTTTTCAGGATGCTGCATGTACCCCATGCATGCAAGGTGCTGAAAACAGGACAATGTTGTGCTCCTTTTGCAGGTGGAGTTCTATTTTAGCGACTCCAACCTGCCTAAAGACAGATTCCTCAAAGGCAAAGTGTCTGAGGATCCAACTGGATGTAGGTTGCCGCCATGCTTTGAGACCCCAGTGTTGCCAGTCTTTTGGCTGCAAGTGCAACAGCACACCCTGTGAGGATGCACATGGTAGATGCATGGTAGATGCATGAGGCTTGCGTCACGTTCTCAGTAAAAGTAACATTAAGAATCTTGCTTTTCCTTCCAGATGTGGACCTCAAGATCATCGCTGCGTTTGCGCGCATGCGGGAACTGCTAAAGGTGAGAGGGCTGTTTCTAAAGCACATCCGCTAGGCGGTAGCAAATGTGGTCATAATATATTCTGAATTTTGCCAAGAGGAAGCAGACTGGGCACAGATGCTCCCGGGAAGAGCGTGTGGGGAGTTGGACTAGCTGTGTGTGCGTCTCGCAAATTTAGCTTATTGATTCTCTGGCACAGTTAGTTGCTCTAATTCCTGCACACCTGCGTTATTCTGAGCTGCTACTGCAAATAATGGGCCAAGGGGATGTGATAAGCTAAACTACAAGTATGGAAACATTGTACATAGGCACCCAATGCTCCGTATTTGTATGAAGTGTCTACAGTCAATGTGCATTGTGAATAGGGATCGGCATATAGCGCTGTATGAGGCAAATCTATGGCGCTACAAAGCGCTAAATAGTGATAAAGCGCTATATTTTGCTACATTTCAGCTGCTATATCTGCCAGAACTCCACCTTGCACTTCCAAATTTTGGCATCAAAATCTGAAGGGAGGTTCAGCACCTGTACAACCCCATACGAAAAATGAAAGCGAAAAATTAGTTCTGTTGGGGCTGGGGGCTTCTAGCAACCAGATATAGCGCAATATCTGGCACTAGCGATACACTCCTTCTCATGTGTGGGAACATGTTTTAGTACCCTGGACGCCTCATTCCTCGATTCCCTTTACGTGTACGACAGCTCTGGATATCCCCTTGAAATGCCGCCTAATTGTGAATGATACGGATGCTTAGATAGAAGATGAAAGCAGGATTCTAAACGTCGTTCTTGTGTGTAAGGTTGTGTTGACTTAGGCCGCGGTCACACACTTTTTCCCAATTTTTTTCACTCGACCCAAAACAAAAGTGAAATAATCGCGGTCACACACGAAAGATTTTCCAACCCCAAATAAATTTCCACTTTTTGATTCAAACCCCCAAAGTGCACTTTTCACCTTCCTTTCACTTTGGGCGAAAATGGGGGGTGGCCTCAGGAGGCCCCCAGCGAGGGTCCCAATCGTGCAAGACCCCTAGAACCCCCTTGTTTGGGGTTATGTATGCTGGAAAGAACATGTACCTTGGGAGAATGTCTGAGGAGACAAGGTTTCCATACATTGATTTACACACGTGATTTATGCAGCTGCAGCACTAGCTAGTGATGATTCTCCGGGCCTACAGTGCACCGAGATGATGTCTTATGTATGTATTTGCCAGGCATACACTTGCGGGGTGCCAAATGTGGTGAAGAATGTCAGGCAAATAGAAAATGAGATGGATAGCCATCGCTGACATTTCCTGGGCCTTAAGACTGTCAATTTGAGGAGCACTTGTGCGTAAAATAGGCTTTCTTTGCGTGCGTGAGGACATATTTACAAATGAAGGCAACTGATGCACCATGGCCACATGCACAGGGGGG
>LFIK01004337.1_pt1 | contig 11483 bp, 9 predicted proteins | sample 643401 | NCBI WGS metagenome assembly LFIK01 (sample SAMN03777447, study PRJNA286221) | soda lake metagenome | biome: soda lake; feature: Kulunda steppe; material: water; isolation source: sample T5-Br brine of Lake Tanatar-5 | place: Russia: Kulunda steppe | collected 2010-07 | reverse complement strand
GGTCTGCTGGATGCCGTTCCAGTAGCCGCGAAAACAGAAGATCATCGCCACGGCAACGAGAGAGAGCACCCGCCAGCGGAAGTACTCCACTGCCACCGTGTTCACCGAGGGATCCTGATTGATCAGCCCCAGCAGGCGCGGTGCCTGCCACAGGCAGAGCACCGTGATGGGCAGTGACAAGAGGAGGGCGATCACCAGGCCGGCATTCAAGGGCAGGGCGCGGCGATCCCAGGCTTCCTCGCCGTGGCGACGGGCGGTCTGGGCCTGGACACCGGAGGAGAGCCCGAACATCAGGGCGGTGATCAGGAACATCGCATAGCCGCCGATGCCGACACCGGCCAGCGCCACCTCGCCCAGGGACCCCACCATGGCCGCATCGATCAGGTTGATCAGGCTCTGGGAGAGCATGCCGGCGATGATCGGCAGGGCGAGACGCAGGATCGTCTGGCGTCGAGTGGGGTCGGGCAGCAGCATGAGCGTCCGTCGAGTCCGGGCCCGCACGGCGGGCCCTCTGGCATCTGGCGCGGCCGATCAGGCCGGGTCGTAGGAGAGCACGGGCGAGAGCCAGCGCTCCATCTCCTTCAGCGTCATGCCCTTGCGCTCTGCCAGCGCTTCGACCTGATCCCGGGTGATCTTGCCTATCGAGAAGTACTTCGACTGCGGATGCGAGAAGTACCATCCGGCCACCGCCGCCGCCGGCCACATGGCGAAGCTCTCGGTGAGGGTCAGGCCGGTGTTGGTCTCGGCGTCGAGCAGGCGGAACAGGGTGGCCTTCTCGGTATGGTCCGGGCAGGCCGGGTAGCCGGGAGCAGGGCGGATGCCCTGATATTTCTCGGCGATCAGTGCGTCGTTGTCCAGAGACTCTCTGGGCACATAGCCCCAGGACTCCTTGCGTACCCGTTCATGCATCCGCTCTGCGAAGGCCTCGGCGAGGCGATCGGTCAGGGCCTGAACGAGGATAGCGTTATAGTCGTCGCCGGCGGCCTTGTAGTGCTCGGCCAGTTCCTCGACGCCGTGGCCTGCGGTTACCGCAAAGCCGCCTATCCAGTCGGGCTTGCCGCTCTCCTTGGGCGCGATGAAATCGGCGAGGCTGTAGCAGACCCCGTCGCGACTCTTCGTCGACTGCTGACGAATGTGGTGCAGCCGTTCGATCACTTCCTGTCGTGATTCGTTGGCATAGACCTCGATGACGTCGTCGTCGATGCTGTTGGCCGGCCACAGGCCGATCACCCCGCGGGCCTGGACGCGCTTCTCGTCGATCAGCTTGCGCAACATCTCCTGGGCATCATCGAACAGGTGGCGTGCCGCTTCGCCGACCACCTTGTCATCGAGGATCTTCGGATACTTGCCCGCCAGTTGCCAGCTCATGAAGAAGGGGGTCCAGTCGATGCGCTCCACCAGTTCGGCGAGGTCGTAATCCTCGAACACCTGGAGACCGGTGAAGGCCGGGCGAGGCGGGGTATAGCTCGTCCAGTCGATGACGAACTTTCGCGCGCGGGCTTCGGGATAGCTGAGATCGGCGGCCTTGGGGCGACGCTTGGCGTTGCGCTCCCGGACCTGCTCGTACTCGCCGCGAATCTCCGCCACGTAGGCCTCCTTGAGGACGGGAGAGAGCAGCTTGCCGGCCACGCCCACGGCGCGGGACGCGTCGGTGACATAGATCACCGGATGCTCGTAGCCGGGCTCGATCTTTACCGCTGTATGGGCCTTAGAGGTGGTGGCCCCGCCGATCAGCAGCGGCAGATGGAAGCCCTGCCGCTGCATCTCCTTGGCCACGTGTACCATTTCGTCCAGTGACGGGGTGATCAGGCCGGAGAGGCCGATGATGTCGGCGTTAACCTCCCTGGCGATCTGCAGGATCTTCTCCGCCGGTACCATCACGCCGAGGTCGATCACCTCGTAGTTATTGCACTGCAGAACCACGCCGACGATGTTCTTGCCGATATCGTGAACGTCGCCCTTCACCGTGGCCATGACGATCTTGCCCTTAGCTTGGGTATGCTCGCTCTTCTCCGCCTCTATATAGGGAATCAAGTAGGCCACCGCCTGCTTCATGACCCGGGCCGACTTGACCACCTGAGGCAGAAACATCTTGCCGGCGCCGAACAGATCGCCCACTACGTTCATGCCATCCATCAGCGGTCCTTCGATCACCTCGATGGGGCGTGTCGCAGCGGCGCGCGCCTCCTCGGTGTCCTCCTCGATGTAGACCGTCACCCCCTTGACCAGGGCATGCTCGATGCGCTTGTTGACCGGCCAGGAGCGCCATTCCAGGTCCTCCTTTTTTGCCGGCCCCGAGCCATCGCCCTTGTACTTGTCGGCGAGGTCCACCATTCGCTCGGTGCTGTCGCTGCGGCGATTGAGCACTATGTCCTCGACTGCCTCGCGAAGCTCCTCCGGAAGATCGTCGTAAACCGCCAGCTGGCCGGCGTTGACGATGCCCATGCTCAGACCCGCGCGGATAGCATGGTAGAGAAATGCCGAATGGATCGCCTCGCGCACCGGGTTGTTGCCGCGAAAGGAAAAGGAGACGTTGGACACACCCCCCGAGACCAGGGCGTAGGGTAGGTGCTCGCGGATCCAGCGCGTGGCATCGATGAAATCCACGGCGTAGTTGTTGTGCTCCTCGATGCCGGTGGCAATGGCGAAGATGTTGGGATCGAAGATAATATCTTCCGCCGGAAAGCCGATCTCATCCACCAGCAGTCGGTAGGCTCTCTGGCAGATCTCGGTCTTGCGCGCGAAAGTGTCGGCCTGGCCTGCCTCGTCAAAGGCCATGACCACCACGGCGGCGCCGTGCCGACGGCAGATGGTCGCCTGCTCGCGGAAGGCCTCTTCCCCCTCCTTCATGGAGATCGAGTTGACCACCGCCTTGCCCTGTACGCACTTCAGCCCCGCCTCGATGATCTCCCACTTGGAGGAGTCGATCATGATCGGCACCCGGGCGATATCTGGTTCGCCGGCGATCAGGTTCAGGAAGCGCACCATGGCATCCTGGGATTCCAGCATCCCTTCATCCATGTTGATGTCGATGACCTGGGCGCCATTCTCCACCTGCTCGAGGGCCACCTCTAGGGCGGTGGTGTAATCCTCCTCCACGATCAGGCGCTTGAAGCGTGCCGAGCCGGTGACGTTGGTGCGCTCGCCAACGTTGACGAACAGCGAGTCGACTCCCATGTTGAAGGGCTCCAGGCCCGACAGGCGACAGGCTCTCGGGATCTTCGGAACCCGGCGAGGCGCTAATCCCTGAATCGCTCGATGGATGGCCGCGATGTGTTCCGGCGTGCTGCCGCAGCAGCCGCCGATGATGTTGACCAGGCCGCTCTCGGCGAACTCGCCGACGATGGTCGCCATCTCTTCGGGGGTCTGATCGTACTCGCCGAACTCGTTGGGCAGGCCGGCGTTGGGGTGGGCTGAAACGAAGGTGTCAGCCTTGGCTGACAGTTCCACCACATAGGGTCGCAGCTCCTCGGCCCCCAGCGCACAGTTCAGGCCGACGCTGAGAGGCCTGGCATGACGGACCGAATTCCAGAATGCCTCGGTGGTCTGGCCTGAGAGAGTGCGGCCGGAGGCGTCGGTAATGGTGCCGGAGATCATCACCGGGAGCCTCTCGCCCCGGTCCTCGAACAGCTCCTCCAGGGCATAGATCGCCGCCTTGGCGTTGAGGGTATCGAAGATGGTCTCGATCAGGATCAGGTCGCTGCCACCCTCGATCAGCGCTTCGGCAGCCTCGTAGTAGTTCTCGCGAAGCGCATCAAAAGTGACGTTGCGTTTTGACGGGTCGTTGACATCAGGTGAGAGCGAAGCGGTGCGCGAGGTGGGGCCCAGCACCCCGGCTACGTAACGCGGCACGCCGGTTTCCGCGGCTACGGCATCACACGCCAGGCGGGCCAAGCGGGCGGCCTCGCGGTTGAGCTCGACCACCAGCGCTTCCATGCCGTAGTCGGCCTGGGAAAGGCGGGTGCTGTTGAAGGTGTTGGTCTCGACGATGTCGGCGCCAGCCTCGAGATACTCGCGATGAATCCGCATAACCAGTTCGGGACAGGTGAGCACCAGCAGGTCGTTGTTACCCTTGAGGTCGGAAGGCCAGTCGATGAAGCGGTCACCGCGAAAATCGGCTTCGGACAGACCGGCATTCTGAAGCATGGTGCCCATGCCTCCATCGAGCATGAGAATCCGCTCATTGAGGCTGTCGATCAGGGTAGCGGTCAGGGCGGTGGGAAGGGCGGCCATGGGCAGGTTCTTGTCTCCAGCGAAATTCGCATCCAGGGGGCAGTCGCAGGGACGTCTCGGGCGTCTTCTGCCTGTTGCAGCGGTTCTTGCAATCAGGGGCGACCATAAATGAAAGCATATTATCAAAAGGCGCTGCTCAGGGGCAGGTCGCGGCACAAAGACCGACTAATTCACTCGGGATTGTCAGTTCTGGTCCGCTGCCTTACCATAGTGGGTAGCCAATCCCTGACGCGCGGCCTGCCGAAGACACCAGCCCCGGCCGCAGCCCGACCAGCGAGAACATCATGAGCACACCCATTCAGATCACCGACAGCGCCCAGGAATACCTCGCCGATCTGCTCGAGAAGCAGGACGTAGAGGGTATCGCCGTGCGCATTTTCATCACCCAGCCCGGCACGCCCTATGCCGAGACCTGCCTGGCCTACTGCCGGCCCGGTGAGGAGGAGCCTACCGACGAGCGCCTCGAGCTGCCCAAGCTCTCGGTCCATCTGGACAAGAATAGCTTGGCGTTTCTCGAGGAAGCGGTGGTCGACTTCAACAAGGATCGCATGGGTGGCCAGCTGACCATCAAGGCACCCAACGCCAAGATGCCTAAGGTCAACGCCGACAGTCCCATGGAGGATCGCATCAACTACATCCTCTATAGCGAGATCAATCCCGGCCTCGCCGCGCATGGCGGCGAGATCAAGCTGGTACAGCTCACCGAAGAGCAGGTGGCAGTGCTCGCGTTCGGCGGCGGCTGCCAGGGTTGCGCGGCGGTGGACCTGACGCTCAAGGAAGGCGTCGAGAAGACGCTGATGGAGCGCATTCCGGAACTGGTCGGTATCCGCGACGTGACCGATCATACGGATACTACCAACGCCTATTATAGATAATGCCTATGCCTGGTTCTGCCACCCCGCCAGGCGTCATGTTTTCTCTGAAGGCTCCGCGACAGCGGGGCCTTCGTCGTTCTCGACCTCCACGTCTTCTTCAGGTTCGGGCGGAGTCTGCCATAGGCAGCGGTGCAGCTGCTGCTCCAGGTCTCGTAGACGGCGGGCCTGCTCCTCGATCAGACGTTTCTGTTCATCGATGCGTGCTTGCAGGAGGGTCTGCTCATGCTGGCGGGTATCGGCCAGAGTCTCTGCCTGGCGACGCGCCCAATCGGCCTCCCGGTGGTGCTTCTCCTCTTCGGCGAGCTTTCCTCTGGCATCCATGAGTTGCCGCTCCAGGCGTTCCACGCGCACACCGAGCTGCTTCTCCCGCTCCGCGGCGTGCTTCTCACCGGTCTGACGCTCCTGTCGGGCCTCGTCCAGCAGCGCCATCAGCCTCGCCTCGGCGCTCTCGTGGCGCTGCTCTTCCCTGGCCAGGCGCTCCCGCTGCCGGCTCTCCAGGGCGCTTACGACCTGCTGATGTTCAAGGGCCTGCTGGGACATCTCGCCGCGGATGCGTGTCAGCAGTCCCTCTAGCTCGGCGTGTCGAGTCTCCAGACGCTCGGTCTTCTCGTCGAGCTGTTCGCGCTGCGCCTCGCCACGTGCCAGTGCCGTGTTGCGCTCCTCGAGGCGCTGCTCGGTCGAGGCCAGATGGGCAGCCAGGGCGGACTCCCTCTGCTGGGCATCCTCGGCCTGGCGTCGCGCCTCGGCGACTCGCACCTCGGCCTCTTCGACGCGGCGATCGGCTTCCTCGCGGTAATGGCCCAGCGTCTCGTTGGCGCTCTCCTGGGCCTTGTGCCACAGCCCTTCGGCCAACTCCTGAAGAACGCCCGGCATGCTGCGGGGCGGAGGTACATCGCGGTTCTCCTCGCGCCGGGTGCGCCATTCCCGCAGGTGATCGCTGATGGTGGTGAAGCTGCCGGTGCCCAGCACTTCGCGCACCTTCTGCACGCTGGGCGTCTCACTCCGCGACAGCAGATCATCGATCGCCCGCTGCACGTCCTCGAACTGCACACCGCTGCGCGCCATCACACCCCTCCTTGCTCGATGCAGGACGGCGGGAGGTTGAGCGCCCCATCGCCGCTGTTAAATCCGAAGCATAGCGCGATAAGTGACGAATGGGAAGATTATTACGTATTACGTAATACGTAATTTACACTACGATCTACCCTATAAAATCAAGATTACGCGGCTTATCTTGATTTTATACAGCGCACAGCGCGATACTGCCCAGCAGGTAACAGCCAGAGAGAAAAACCAGGGAAATCATGGATAAGTTACAGAGTCATGAGACGCTCCAGTCGCTGGAGTTTTTCTCGGCAGAACCGCTGCCGCCCGACGCCGCGGGGCAGGGCAGCCATATCGCCGCCGGCAGCGACGTGGAGGCGGTAGGGCGGTGGCTCGCCGAGTATCGAGCGAGCCACCAGACCCAGCGCGCCTACCGGCGCGAGGCCGAGCGCCTGCTGCTCTGGCTGGCAGAGCAGGGCCTGGGCCTGGGGGACGTGAGGCGCGACCACCTGGACGCCTTCGAGGCCTTCCTGGCCGACCCGCGTCCTCGGCAGCGCTGGACAGGACCATCCAGGCCTCGCCACGCCGCCGACTGGCGACCCTTTCGCGGGCCACTGGCGCCCGCCAGCCGTCGCCAGAGCCTGGTGATCCTGCAGGGGATGTTTGCCTGGCTGGTCGAGGCAGGGTGGGTGGCACACAACCCGTTCAGGCTGATGCGCGACAAGCGGCGGCGCCTGGACAACCGCCAGGGCGGCATCGAGCGCTACCTGGAGCGTCCACTCTGGGAGTGGTTCTGGTCCTGGCTGAACCGCGGGCTCGACCGGCCGGCGGAGGAAAGGGCGTCGCCGCGCCAGCGCTTCGAGCAGCGGCGTCGTCGGCTGGCGTTCGGCTTTGCCTACCTGCTGGCTCCACGCATTGGCGAGATGACCGCGGCGCGCATGGGGGATTTCCATCTGCGCGAGGGGCGCTGGTGGTGGCGGGTGACCGGGAAGGGCGACAAGTTGGCGGTGATTCCGGTGCCGCCGGATATGGTCGTGCTGCTGACGGAGTGGCGCCTGGCCTTGGGGCTTGCCGCGGAGCCGCTTCCTGACGATGCCACGCCTCTGATGCGCGCCCTGGATGGCCGGCGCGGCCTGGGCGACAACCGCCTCTATCGGTTGATCCGCGACAGCTTTCGAGAAGCTGCCGAAACGCTTGAAGACGAACTGGGGGAGCGCGGTGGTCCATGGGCCATGCGTTTGCGCGCCGCTACGCCTCATTGGCTACGACATACGGCGCTGACCCATCAGGCGCAGGCTGGCGTGGAGCTTCGCTACCTGGCCGCCACCGCACGCCATTCGCGTCTGGAAACCACCTCCCGCTACCTGCACGCCGAGGATGAGGCCTGGCACAGTCAGCAGTCGATACATCGCCTGGCCGAAGTAGCGGACGCGCACCGCAACTAGCCGGTATAATCGTAAGACCAACCAGGAGGAGACCTCATGACAACCGAAGCCACCGCTGAGCAGGCGCAACAGGTGCTGCGCGAAGAGTTCGAGATGTTCGACAACTGGATGGATCGCTATCAGTACATCATCGACTTGGGCAAGGCGCTGCCGAACTTCCCCGACGAGCTGAAGAGCGACGAGCTCAAGATCCAGGGCTGCCAGTCCAATGTCTGGTTGAACCATCGCCGCGACGGCGAACGGATCCACTTCGACGCCGCTTCCGATGCCGCCATCGTCTCCGGGCTGATTGCAGTACTGATGCGCATCTACAGCGACCGAACCGCCGCCGAGATCCGGGGCACCAGCCCGCACTTCCTCGCGGACCTGGGGCTCGACAAACACCTGTCGCCGACCCGCAGCAACGGCTTGAACGCCATGCTCAAGCGCATCTACGAGGTGGCCGAGCGCGAGGCCGCCTGAGCCTTATGGCTTATCGCTGGCACCTTCCGGTTCCTGCGGGCGAAAGTGCTCGTCCAGTTCGGGGTCCTCGCGGCAAAGCTGTTCGCTGGGCCCGCCGGGCACCGGATCGATACCACCCTCGCTGCCGGGGTGACAGCGGGCGATTCGGCGAACCGCCATCCAGGCGCCCATGAGCGGGCCATGCACTTCGATCGCCTCCACCGTATAGCTCGAGCAGCTTGGCCAGTAGCGACAGCGGGGCCCGAGTAGCGGGCTCAACGTGACCTGGTAGACCTTGACCAGGCCGATCATCAGCCAGCCGAAGCCACGGCGCAGGGCGCGCACCAGGCGAGCCAGCCAGGCGGCGAGGCACGGCATCTCAGGCCTTGCCGTAAAGGGTGTCGGGGTCAATCAGCGGGGCCGTGGCAATCCTCGCTTCGTCACCCTCCAGAGCCACGTAGAAACAGCTGCGCCGGCCGGAATGGCAGGCAGGCCCTGTCTGGTCCACCTGCAGCAGCAGGGTGTCGCCGTCGCAGTCCAGCGCGGCGGCAGCCAGATGCTGCTGCTGACCGGAACTCTCTCCCTTGCGCCACAGCTTGCCGCGCGAGCGCGACCAGTAGCAGACACGGCCGGTGCGCAGGGTCTCCTCCAGCGCCTCACGATTCATCCAGGCCATCATCAAGACCTCCCCCGAGTCATGCTGCTGGGCGATGGCAGGGATCAGGCCGTCGGCATTGAAGCGCGCGGCGTCGAGGATCGTGGCCAGAGGGTGGCGGCTGTCGCAATCGGCCCGTTCCAGGGCCTTGAAAGTATCTTGCATGGCAGGTCCGGTAAGCTGGGGTCGGCTCAGGGGGCGGCGTGACACGCTTCGCAGTGGCCGAGCAGTTCAATGGTCTGACGCTCCACGCGAAAGCCGAGGTCCCGGGCATGCCGCGAGAGTTGTTCGTTGACGTCGTTCAGATGCAGTTCCTCGACCCGTCCGCACAGCCGGCAGATCAGTAGCTGGAAGCCGTGGGCATGCTCCGGGCAGGGGCAGGCCACGTAGGCATTGAGCGATTCGATGCGGTGCACCAGACCCTGGTCGATCAGGAATTCCAGGGCGCGGTAGACGGTGGGCGGCCGAGCGGCGGCGTGCTCCTCGGCCAGGCGATCCAGCAGATCGTAAGCCTTCAAGCTGCCCGGAGCCTGGGCGATCATTTCCAGCACGCGCCGTCGGATCGGGGTGAAGCGCGCACCGCGCTGCTGGCACTGCTGCGCTGCCTGGTCGAGCAGGGCACGGGAGTCTGGCATGACGACCATCAACTGGTGAAGTGAGTCGACTATTCTACGCGCCGGACTCCGAACCGGCCAGCGGGGTCAGACGGCCTCTGCGGTCGTGCCGGCACTGGCCTCGAGTTCGCTGCGGCGTGCGAAGTGGTGCTGGGCGAAGGCCACCCGCTCTTCGGGGGAAACCCCCGGCGGTTGACGTTCGATCAGGTCAAGCCGCCGGCGCAGCCCCTCGCCGTTGGCCATCTGGATGGCCAGGCCCGGCCGGGCATTGAGCTCCAGCAGCATGGGGCCATGGTCGCGGTCCAGTACCACATCCGTGCCCAGATAGCCCAGCCCGGTCATTTCATAGCAGCCGGCGGCCAGCAGCAGCAGGGTGTGCCAGTCGGGGATGTGCAGGCTGGCCAACTCGTGGCCGGTGTCCGGGTGGTCAAGACGGGTGCGGTCGAACTGTACGCCGCGGATAGCGGTGCCGGTGGCGATATCCAGTCCTACCCCCACGGCGCCCTGATGCAGGTTGGCCTTGCCATCCGATGCCGCGGTGGAGAGGCGCATCATCGCCATCACCGGGTAGCCAAGAAATATGATGACGCGGATATCGGGGACACCCTCATAGGTGTATTCCGCGAGCCGCTCGTCGAAGTTGATCAGCGCCTCGACCACCGCCACGTCGGGGGAGCCCCCCAGAGAGTAGAGGCCCGATAGGATATTGGAGGCGTGACGTTCAACGTCCTGGAGGGTCAGCCGAACACCACTGGGCTTGACGAAGGCATCATTCTCGACGTGATCGATCACGAGAATTCCCTTGCCGCCGCTGCCCTTGGCCGGCTTGATCACGAACCCAGCGTGACCAAGCAGCATCTCGCGCAGATGCTTGACCCCGAACTGGGTGGCAACGGTGCCGATCAGTGCCGGCGTGGTGATGCCGTACTGCTGTGCCAGCAGCTTGGTCTTGAGCTTGTCGTCCACCAGTGGATAGAGTCGTCGGTCGTTGTAACGGCCGATATAGCGGATATTGCGCCGGTTCATGCCGATGATGCCCTTGAGGCGCAGCTTCGCCGGGGAGGTCCAGGTGCGCATCGTCCAGTTCAGCATGGTGCTCAATCCTCGGTGACCGGCTTGAAGCGACGCAGTTCGAGCAGCCGGTAGCCGGTGTAGTTGCCGAGTAGCAGGATCAGCGCCATCAGGATCATCTGTACACCCAGGAAATTGAAGGTGATATGACGCACCCAGGGGTTGTTCATCGCAAGAAAGGCGATCACCGCGGTGAGCAGACTACCGCCACCCTGGATGAGCACCTCCCTGGGGCCTTCCTCCTCCCACAGGATCGACATGCGCTCGATGGTCCAGGCAAGGATGATCATCGGGAAGAAGGTAATGGTGAGCCCCGCATTGAGGCCGAAGCGGTAGGAGAGCACCGAGAACACAGAGATGATGGCGATCACGGTGATGATTACCGCTGACACCCTCGCCACGAGAAGCAGGTTGAGATAGGAGAGGTAGTTGCGAATCACCAGACCGACCGCCACGATCAGCAGAAAGCCGATAAGGCCAGTCACCAGGGTCGTCTGAATGAAGGCCAGCGCAATCAACACCGGCATGAAAGTACCGGAGGTGCTGATGCCCACCAGGATCCGCAGCAGCACCACGACCAGGGCGCCGATGGGAATCAACAGGATCGTCTGGAAGAGCGCCTGATCCTCGAGGGGCAGGCTATGGATGGAGAAGTTGAGCAGGCTGTCCTCGGCCATCTGGCTGCGCACCGCGGCGGCAGCTGGCTGGTTGCGGTTTAGCATCGAGAACGTGACCCGCGAGTTGCTCCCACCCTGGACCTCGAGCACCGCCTGACCGGAAGCTTCCCAGAGCAGCAGGTTATCAGGGCGCCCCTCTTCGCCGGTGGCTGGATCAAAGAGGGCCCAGCGCTCACCTTCAAACACCTGCACCCACTGGCTTAGGGTCTGGCGGCGGCGCGCATCTTCCAGCAGCAGGCCGCTGACCTCCCTTGCCGGCACCCTGGCCTGGTTGAGCAGGCGCACCAGCAACGGGCCTCGCTCGAACTGGGTCAGCAACAGGCGAGCATTTTCGCCCTGGCGCTCATCGCCGAAGTCGCGGATCAGTTCCCGCGCAAAGGTGAACCCGTCGGCACTGCGATTCCAGGCGCGCTCGATCACCTGGGCCG
>LFIK01004335.1_pt1 | contig 11483 bp, 13 predicted proteins | sample 643401 | NCBI WGS metagenome assembly LFIK01 (sample SAMN03777447, study PRJNA286221) | soda lake metagenome | biome: soda lake; feature: Kulunda steppe; material: water; isolation source: sample T5-Br brine of Lake Tanatar-5 | place: Russia: Kulunda steppe | collected 2010-07 | reverse complement strand
GCGGACGCGCGCGCGCCACCAAGCACATGGTGGTGCTTGTGTGCCATAGTCTTCTTCCACTCACCTGCATGTAAGCCACATTCTTATCGCACTCCCCTTGGGATGCCCAGAGCTTGCACCTGGACTGCAAGCCACACATGAGGAGGACAGAAGCAGAAGCGTATGAGCTTGTGTCAGGGCCAACATGACCGAGGGGAGAGGCCCTTGGCACTTGTCAGGGCCAGCTTGATTGAGGAGACCACACGCCAAGAAAAGCACGCCCGCTGGCTGTGTGGTTGACACCAGCACCTGCAACGGTACAACCGCATGGCGCACCTTTGCAGACCATCTTGGGCAGAGGCCAAGCACGTGGTGCGGCAAGTCCAAAAAAAGGCTAACCAGAGGTTGAGAGCTGACACTGATGTCACCTCCGCCATCGTGACGTGGTTCTGCTGTTTGACCATGACTGGAGCTTAGGACTTGGCACAAAGAGAACATGCTGCCTGCCTGGGCAGTGCATGCCTTTTTGGGGCATACCAGCAGCACACACGTCCGCACAGACAACAGGGGCAGGCCTCCTGACACGACACGACTTTGGAAATGAGAACTCACACAGCGTATACGCTCATCGATATTTGCCTCAAGAGTCTTTGTACAGCATACATGCGGCTTACCTCAGAGTCCTTGCAATGGTAGTGCTTTTCTTCTTCCCCAATTTCTGACTGAACCTCCATGTAATGGGTGGTGGCCTGCGCCCGGACAGAGTTTTGACCAAGCCTGCCGTGCTAATCCTGCTAATAAGGTCTTGTGCTGCCTGCTTTGTACAGCGTTTCTCTCAAGCACTTGCAAGCTCTCGTTTTTGTTTCTGGACTTCAACAAACATCCCTGACGCAGCGCTTGCAAGGCACACAAGCCTACGCAAGCGGGCACAGAAATTTGCAGGGGTCCAAAGAGCAGCAGCGCCCCACAGTGAGATGCTTCCACCGCGTTTCCGCTGCAGGCTGCTCATGGCTGCGCCAGGCGCCCACCATGGTTGCGAAACTGGCGTGGTGGGGATCGCAGCCTCAACACTGCTGCGCTATGCTGCTTTGATTGGGGGACATGGGGGCCGTTGGGTGCGCATTGGGTGGCCCTGAATAGAAGGGCCCATCAAGGCTTATGCGCAAGCAGAGGCCATGAGGCCGTGCATGTAGCCATGCAATGAGAGTGAGAGCCTTCATGGTGCGAGGCATGGTTGCCCGGGCCAATGACCGGCAGGAACAGCGGCTCACAGAAGCAGCAACGCATGGGGCCTTGGGGTGGTGTGCATCCCGTGCCTGCAGCTGGGGAAATGAGCTGAGGCTGCAAGGCTCGTGCTCATGGCCTTGACATGCAGGCACGCGGTTGGGGTCGGTCCAAGACTGTTTATGTGGGATGGGCACGTTCGGGTGCAGGTCACGCACGCCTGATTGGTGAGGGCCTCACCATGGTGCACACGTCCAGCAGCTGCTGTGAAGGCGGGCAGTGCCTTAAGTGGAAGTCGCAGAAGGCGGCGTTGAGGGTCGTGACCGTCTCCAAGGACAGCAGGTCCCGGTAGTAGTCCGTCCCGCCCAGCTTGCCCTGCGTATTCATGGGAGCGCACACATTTTGGTGCATGTGCTTAAATGTGTGCTTGAATGTGTGCTTGCACTTGTGCGCCTGTTCATCGTGTGTGTGTGCGCCCGCATGAATGTATGTGCATGCGTGCTTTTCCATATAGGGATGTGCAAGCCAGGAAAATGCACACACACGGCCGCCGTACTCCATGCTTGAAAACCAGCGCCTGAAACCAGCAAGCCATCAACTGAATTGGCTTACTTAAAGGAAGTTCCTTTGATCAGTTGCAGGACAGGCCTGAGACTTGCCTGCACTTCTGCTGATAGCCGAAACCTGCTGCACGCATTGCCTTACCTTCCTCTACTTCAGAACACCTTACCTGACAAATCCCTTTTTTGGGGGCTGATTACGATACCAGCAACCTGGCACAATCAACCCTAACCTCGCTTGTGCCACAGGCCTCCGAGCATCACCGTGAAAGAAGTGCAGACACCCATGTACACAACAAAGCTTGGAGGCACAAGGAACATTCACGTGTGTGTCACCTTGCTTTTTACCTTTTTTCATTCACATGTGGCACCTTTATACATTAGCTTGTTCATTCATGTGTGCGTCCCTTTGCTTTTACAGCTTATTTCATTCACGTGTGCGTCACCTTGCTTTTATAGCTCTTGAGCGCTGTAGGCCATGGGGGAGGCTCAAATATGCCAGCCTTAGACCTCCGGCCAAAGGGAGTAGGCCAAGGGGGGCAGACAGTGACATCAAAGTCATAGTGCCAGTGCTTGTCAAACTGGTAGTCATCCACAGAGAACAGCAAGCCGTAGTGCATGACCTTTGGAATGCCTGCAAGCGTACGATAGAAGCAAAGGTGTACTGCTTGTGCTCATTGTCTTGGAAGTAATTGACTGAAAACAGCATGCAAACAGCCTTCAGGATGCTTTTGGCCGCATTCTTATCTTGCTGCATGAATCAAAACATAAGCGCGCTCCTTTCTTAGATACATATTGACAGGAGGGTTGGAGCAAAAGCACACTTGGCACACTTGATACTGCACATGAAGCTTACGGGTCAGCACATGAAGCTTACTGGTCAGCACATGAAGCCGGCAGGACAAAATGGGCATCAGGTGTAGCAGTCAATAGGCAAGCAGGACCGCATGCCAGGAAGTCTTAAGAGTACTTCCTGGAATACTGCAGGAACCCCAATTTCCTTTAATTATTCCTGTCATTGGCCTGAAAGCTTGCCCATGTAAGCCGGGCTTTAAATAGGTAAGCTAGGCGTGATGCGACACTTCCAGCTGCAAAAAGTTCTGGACTCTGGCTGCCCCAGATTTGCAGGCCCACGCTTGCTTTTGCAGATCAATCTGGATAAGCTCTATTGTCCAATTTAAAACCAATGAGTTTGGAGAACAAGACCATTGAATCATGGAATATGGTGTTTAAAGGCTTTTGACTGAAGCCAGGCAACACAGGCGTCTGGTCTGCGTTTGCTGCACCAGATAATAAAGGGGGCCCTGCACAAAGGGCTTGAGCGTTTCACCTTACGCTTGCGGATTTGTTTTTTTGAAACACACCAGCTGGTAATACGACCCCATATCTAAATGTGTGTGTATGTGTGCTGTGCCTTCGAGAGAGAAGCTGGGCAGGTCGTCCCTGGGACTTGCGTGAGCTGGTGCACTGCCCCCAACCAATCCACAATCCAATTGCGTTGCCACCAATCCGCTCACAGAGGATGCTCCCTAATGCAGGAGCAGCGCTGCGTTGACAGGCTTGACTGACCAATGGGATTATAGGAGGGATAGAGCATGGAAGTGGGATCCCATTTATGCCACACATTGCTTGTGGCAGCTGCAAAGGCGTAGCCAAACATCTCAGATATCCACGGCCTGTCCCCCTTGTGCGTGGAGTATACATCCCCTGTGAGCCTCCACGCCTGCGTGCACGTTTTAAGGGGAGGTGACGTTGTCCACGCCAGGATTGGGTGCTGTCCGCATTCAAACATTCAAGCGGCCAATATTCAAACGCAACACTCCCAGGGCTGGGTGCTGTCCGCATGGGCCAGAACGGCAGCAGCTTCAAACGCAACACTCCCAGGGCTGGGTGCTGTCCGCATTCAAACATTCAAACGGCCAATATTCAAACGCAATACTCTCAAGATTGGGTGCTGTCCGCACGGGCCAGAGCGACAGCAGCTTCAAACTCAACACTCTCAGGTACAACATGTGTCTGGCCTGTCTGACGCTGCAGCACATTGTGGGCCTGGATGACAGTTTGCCTCCTGGGCACACCTAAAATTATTGTTATCCCAGTGCAAACTTCCCGCAACTACAATGCTTACCTCCTGCAACTACAATACATGCCATTCCAGTGCGTACCTCCGGGTCAAACCTGACATCCTCTGTGAATTTCAGCCACGGTTTTGAAATCTTTTTCAGGTCATTACGGTGAAGGAAAAAAAAGCCCCCGACCTGCATGAGCATGGGACGGGATAAAAACAGGCATCAAGGCTTCTTTAGACTTGCAGCAGAACAGAATGCCAACAGCCAGCTTGCCCATGCTAGGCTGCCCGTCGCCGGATGGGTCTTTTCGACTAACTTTAGGGAAATTGAAGCTGGGCTTAGGGCAGATTGGTTCCGAAGCAGGCTTAGGCTAGTCCACACACACGTGGCTTTGCACACACCTTAGCACATCATTCTGCATGGCACACGCTGAATTCTGAGGCAGGGCTGCTTAGTCTAACCTGGTCTGCTTTCCTGCCATAAGGTCCAGCCAGGGTATCATTCCGTGGTGGTACATCCTTGATATGCCGCTCTGCCAGCTCGTTGGCCACACCCTTCATGTATGCATACCTGTGTATGTGTTGTATGTGTGTACCCTCGTTTTATATTTAGCACCCTTGGAGCGTGCCCTGCATGTTTGTACTTCAGAAGTGCAGGACGCATCTGCAATGCACCCCTGAAAGACGCTCAAGCTGCTCCTGCTACCCACTCTTGCCAATGCCTCTGCCTGTGTGTTTGCTTGTTTGTAAATTTTTTTGTTGTCTGATAGTTCGTTTGTACATGCAAATGTGCACGTGCTTTTGTGTGTGAACAAATGGAAGAGTGCACGTGCACTTATGTTTGTGTACGCGTATGTGTGAGCGTTCACGCACCTTGAAGGCTGCATGTTTACTGCACAGAGGGTGCAAGCCTGTCTTCATGGGTGCAGGCCTGTCTTAATTGGTACAGGCCTGTCTTCATGGGTGCAGGCCTGTCTTAATTGGTACAGGCCTGTCTTCATGGGTACAGGCCTATCTTACTGGATGCAAGCCGGTCTTCATGGGTGCAGGCCTGTCTTTATGGGTGCAGGCCTGTTTTTATGGCTGCAGGCCTGTCTTAATGGGTGCAAGCCTGTCTTAATTGGCGCAGGCCTTGCTTCATGGGCGCAGGCCTGTCTTCATGGGTGCGGGCCTGTCTTCAAAGATGCAGGCGTACCTGGCACCTATGGCCCATCCAGGAGAGGGGTGCATGTCTTCCACCAGGAAGGGGTGCCGCAAGGTCATGTCCGAGTCCAGGACGACCAGGTACTCCTCTTCAGGAGTCTGGTGCTCCAGCCAATCGATCACCGCCTCTGGCTTGTTGTACGCCACGTACCTGCTTGTATGCATATGCATGTCAGGTGAATGCTACGTACCTGCTTTTATGCATATGCATGTCAGGTGATACGCTACGTACCTGCTTGTATGCATATGCATGTCAGGTGATTCATGTGGCAGCCAGCCAAAGGAAATTGCCCATGAGTGGGCATGCACACGGATGTACCAGAGGTGGGGATGTGTTGTGCATGCCAGCGTGGGGCATAGCTTGCAGCATCAAAAGGGAACCTGTCCTTGTGAAAGCAAGCAGAGATAGGAGCATGAATCATGCCCGCAGAGGTGCAATTGTGTGCTTGATTATGCGCACTCAAGCCCTAGGCTAGGGCCTGTCGTGCGTCGCTTCACCAGACACGGAAAATAGCATGCGTGTATGCATGTGCGTCTGTGCGTGAATGTAAGGATGCGTAGCTCGATACGTAAAGGTGGTGCGCAGCACCTTGTGCGCACACAACCATACGCGTGCATGCAAACGCACATTTGCAGCCTTTACCTGTCCTGGTTGTGGGGGTTGCTCTCAAAGTTGGGGGCCACCCAAGTCTCCACGTCCTGGAGCAGGTCTTTCGGGTACTTGGCAAGGTCTTGCTCACGACAGCACATCACCTTGCTCACGCTGCCAGGCTGGCCAGAGGTCTTGTAGCTCCATGCCATGCCCACACTTTGCCAGTTGCTGTAGCGCGTACAGTCGGCCTGGGTCATCACAAGGCACAGGGCCGCTCAGTTCTCTTGGTGCTTGGAATGAGGGAGAAGCGTGCCATGCAAAATCATATGCATCAGTGGGCATGGTGGTTAAAGTAAGGCGAACAATTTGCAAGCGTTGTGACAGGTTTCCTGCATCCCTGCGAGCTAGCACAAGCATTTGCTGCACAATGGAGCATCAAGTGCAGGCTGCAATCTGTGCAGCATTGATCCAAGGGTTTGACAAGGCATTCGAGCTGGCATCCCTTCTCACTCACCAGAAACACAATATGTACAGGGCTCAGTCCATTGAGGGCTGTCAGGTTGGTCTTTATGTCCGTTGTCTGCTGCTGCTGCTGCTGCTGCTGAGCTGAGACCAGGGGAACGCCCACGATGATGCTCAAGGACAGCAAGGCCCATAACCAGGCGATTTTGTGCGTTGTCTGAGCCCGGAGGCCCACCATTCCCGATTTTATTCCAACATCTTAGTAACTACATTATTTTACTGGGGAAATGCGTGAATTTTCGTTCCTCTAGTTTTTTATACGATGTGCCCCTACCCCCGATGAATAACCAAAAGAAAATTTTACAGCTTGTTGATCATATAGTTAGAAGAAAACATTGCTCTGGTCGGAGATGAACGGCCCTGGTCGGCCCGCTTGCTGGCACGCGTGCAGGGAAGGGTAAAAATGTACCAGCATGCTTTTTGTAACACTCTATAGTGAACTAATGGGCAAGAGGGGATGCTAGAACCTGAAGCTAAGGGTTGCACACCTGGGGGATTGTAGGAAGGGTACAGCATCGTGGAACGGTGCCATCGGTGCCATACATCTGCCTTAGCAGCCCCAAAGACGTAACCATACATTTCAGATATCCAAGGCTTCCCGCCCTTTTGCACATACTGATCACCAGATAGCCGCCAGGCCTGCGAGGAGGGCAGGATTGATTTGTTGTGCAGGTGACTTCAATGATGAGACTAGCCGGTCAAGGACCACAAGCTTTGCACCATGCACCATGCCTCCTGAAGATGGTAATCAACTTGGGACACGAGCGTACCTCAGGATCCTCGCGCACTTCCTCGGTGGTGGAGAGCCACAGGGGCGCCACACGCTGCATATCATCCCGGTGCATGAAAAAGAATCCCCCCACCTGCAGGGTACATCCCACGAGCATGTGAAGTGCAGGAAAGGGGTCCAGGGTGCACACTCCACAGTGGCTACCTCAGAGGACAGTGAAGCATCACAACTGCCCGGCAAAACTTGAGACTGCCGCACCTGGTCCGCATGTCGCCCGTAGGGACCGGCCAGCGTGTCATTTCGAGCAGCAACATGTGGTATGTGTCGCGTCCACAGTTCATTGGCAGAGCCAATGAGGTAAGTGTAGGCTGCAGGGACAGGACAGGCAGCTAGAGCGCTCATTCTGAGCATCCTGATCAAGGTGTGAGGCGCGTCAGGTCACCTTGGTGCTGAGACCATAACAGAGATCAGTGGACTATGCTCTTTTCTTTGTTGACCGTTGTGCACATCTGTGCAGGAAAATGTTTCAGGGCATCTGCCCTCCGAAGAGGGATTTACTTCACTGGATGGCACCATACATTTGGGCTCTGCGAGAGTTCCTGCATGATTGAGACAATAAGCCATCTCGAACACCCATGCTTTGTTCCGTTCCTTCACACTAGAAGTTGGTTTGCTAGGTGCCTGCAGCATAAGGCTTAACTAAGTTGATCAAGAATCATAAACATGATTCATGCCATCGAGAGCCTTCGTGTGGAATTTGAGAGGAACAACCGGCCAAATAAATGGCCAGATAAGTGCACATCATCCTCCTTACGTGCGGATGCCGCCCAGCCCCTCGAGGTATTGTAGTTGTTGGGATGGAACTTGTTACGCAGCAGCATGTCTGCGGAGTGTGTTGGCAGGGAGGAGGGGAAAGCGTAAGCAGGAGTAGACATCAACAAAAGTGTTACATTGATGAAGCAATGCCACGACAGGCTGAGGAATAACACAAAGTAGGCCCAGGAGAACACAAGCAGGACTAGACCAGAAGATGATGCAGTGGGCTGTTGTCAGCAGGGCAAGGCATGATCTGATTGTGGGGCAACGGATGGACTCCTTTTAACCACAGCCTGTCTAGACATAAAGGGCAATCAGGGTGCTGTTATACGGGGCATCAAAGGTAGGCACGCAATATGATAGCACCCCGTTCTTAGGCCAGCAGTCTTCAGGTGCTCGTAGGATTAGAAAGATAACCATTAACACTTGCCCAGATGCGCTGTAACAGGTGTACAAAAGCGCATGGAAAGCACGTATGAGAATACCACAAGCAATAACTGAACATGTTGCTTGCAACTTGGGATGGGCAAAAAGGCTTGCTGCACACACAAGTGCAAGGGACAGTTGAGCCCATTCTAAGCTTAATCTATGGTTTGGAAGATTTCTCTGCCAGCCATGCACAGTTAGGCGCTCTGGATGATAAAAGAGCACTTGTGAGACACGCACCCGAGTCAAGGATGAGCACCCAGTGTTCTTCAGGGGTCGCTTTAGCCATCCAGTCCACCACCGCCCCTGGCTTGTTGTAGGCCGCGTATACGTCACCTGCGTGGTGCCGGCACGTAAATGCACACTTTCACACAAAACGCGAGTAAAAGTGGGCATGGACACGCACTTGCCACACACCTCACAGACTGGCAACAACCGCATGATCATGTGGGTGTGAAATGTGTGGAACCTGGGCACACATTGGTCAAGGGCAGCCCATTTGCTCCCTAACTCGTCTGATTGGTGCCCATACACAATAAGAAAGCCTCTTCGCTGTGCTCACGTCAATGAAACAGGCATCTCAGCTCACCCCTGAAAATTACACAACAGCTCAGCACAGCAATGCAAGGGACCAACTGATCCGAGCAACTGACCCCAGCCAAGGGCCTCAGGTGTCCCTGGCAGCATTGCGCGGCAATTTGTTTCTTTTGTGGACGCTGCACCACACATTCGCAAGGGAGCACACCATACTGCGCAGGCATGCATTTCAGGGAAAAATTGTCATGGCTGCTTGGCGCGCACGCCTGTCCCAGGTGCACAACTTTCTGGAGCACCCACCCCTGCTTTGCTGCCAGTCCCAGTCGATTTAGAAGGTGTATCAGACTGATATTCCCCACATCGATACAGAGATACGCCGTTCCTGCCCCTATACCCGCGGATGCCGTAGGCATATCCGGACAGGAACAAGACGGCAAAATTGCACTTCTGCTATGTGGGACGCTTTGATGCTGCGTGAGAAGCATGTGGTGGGCAGGGAGCACTGTGGGGGCAGCAGAGTTGGTTTGTAGGTCAGTTGCAACAGAGGGCAGCGCAGAACCCAGCCAGCAGCCTGGCTGCTGTGTAGCCTCGCACAGAACCTGTGGGACATACGAGTTCCCATGCTGCCCTGATTGCGCAACATTCACACTTTCAGAGTTATACCTGTGCGTGGGTTCTCCGCAAAGGAGGGCGCGACATGGGTGGCCATCAAGCTCAGCAGCTGCTCGTTGTACCTCTGTCGCTCCTGGTCAGTGCAGCACATCACCCGCTTGATGCTGCCCGGCTGCTCTGTCCCCTTGTAGCTGAAAGCCATGCCCACGGTTTGCCTGAAACGTCATGGTCAAGTTGGTGCCTGTTAGGCTGATTGCTGCAGCATCGATGCCAGGTGGTCTGTGCTTGATCGCGGTGCACCTGCACTGCTCCTGCAATCCTTCCATGAACTTCTACCTGCCCAAGCTCAATGAAATTTCCGTGACAGATGCGCTAGTAGCAGTGCTGGAGCTGCCTAGCATAGCATCAGTGAGCGGGAAAGGTGCCTGAAGCTGCTGCGCTCATGACAGAGTGTGGTCAAACCAGCATTGAACAAGCAATCCGCCAAGCATTGACTTCTGTGTCCCCTTTTACATCTTGAGCATGGATTGAAGCCAATGAGAGTGCAGGCTGAGTGAGCGGCTATAGCAGGCTAGGTGTGCAAGCATAAGGATCGCTGCATGCAGCAGTCCTTGGTGGGAGGGCATGGGAGCCGTCTGGCTTTGGGATGGCGGTGGCTTCTGTTTCCAAAGCTGCTCATCGTCACCATCAGAAAGGGGTGGTTACTGGCTTACCAATCAGAGTACATGGAGCAATCTGTCAGGTAGGCGATGGCCACATCCTCGTTGGCCTGCGAGAACCCGATTGCAAGCAGCGCAAGCAGAGGAGGGAAAAGGGAGGCCCAGCGCTGCCATGCCCAGGCCCGCTGCATAGCGCGCCAGTGATCCAAGAGATAGACTGATCTGCAGGAATAGGTGTGTTCGCAGAACAGCAAATTGTTTTGCTGTTCTCTCTGGCGCAGCTCGTATGTTGTTGTGATTGCCAGCCCTCTACAATTGCAAGGGTCACACAGAATTCAGGAGTGCCTCTGATTGAGGCACAGCATGCTCAAAGGAGTGGAAGCAGGCATGGGCAGACTATTGTGCTATGCTGTGCTTCGTGGCTAGGCGCACAATTGTAAATGTTTTCCCTGGCACATGCAAGGCACCAGTTCCCAACTCACAAAAACACACACGCCGAAAGACTGAAGGGGTGTCAGGCAAGCTTGCAGCTGGGCTTGCGTCCGCACTGGTTTGATCAGCTACCAGCCCGAGGCAGCTCGATGCTGCAGCGACACAGCACAAAATCAAATAAACTCATGATTATGTTTTAAACTGAGTGAGAGGATGGATGTCGGTTTTGGGCCAACCGACCGAACTTGGTCGCCGAGCCCGATTGAGAAGCCCCCAAATTTTGTTTGCAGCTTAAAGCCCCGTCACCTTCTGGTTGTTCAAACCAGTTGGCGCTGTAAACAGCCCAGCTTGCCTATCGAAAGAGCAGGCAACAACAGGCAAACATGCCAGGAGCATCAAAGATCGCCCAGAAGGAGGCATGTGAGTACCTTCTGCTCCTTCAGATATCCAGGGTGAGGTGTAGGGGAGTGAGCAGTGAGTGACCCTCTGTTTGCTCTGCTTGCCTCCCCGTCCTGTTCCTCAGACCACGAGAAGGTGTGCAAGCTCTTGGACACCTACGACAAGGCGTTCATCGTGGGCGCCGACAATGTGGGCTCCATGCAGTTCCAGCAAATCCGCAAGGTAGGGGGCGTGTGATGCCGCATGCAATGGACCAGGCCGCCAAGTGCGCGTCTCCTTCCTCCCTCGGCAGCCACCTGCACCGTGCACGCATGCTGCACTCCTGAATTGTGCAGGGCTTGGACCTAGAGACAGGGTGCCCTGTCCGGAGTCCGAGCAGCGACCAGTCTGGTCGAGGCTGTTCTCTCTGGCAAATACATTAACCGGCGCATGCCTGCACTCGCAGGGTCTGCGCCCTGGTGCCGTCGTCCTGATGGGTAAGAACACCATGATGAAGCGCTCCATCAAGATTTACTGCGAGACATCTGGCAACGACAAGTGGAAGGTCATCCTGGACCACCTGGTGAACAACGTGGGCATCGTCTTCACCAACGGTGACCTGAACGACGTGAAGGAGGAGATCAACAAGTACAAGGTGTGAGGGGCTGCAGGGGGCCCTGTGCGCACGGAGTCAGTGCTGCTGCTGCATGCATTTGTACATGCATTGCTGAGCGCACACGCGCGC
>LFIK01004334.1_pt1 | contig 11483 bp, 7 predicted proteins | sample 643401 | NCBI WGS metagenome assembly LFIK01 (sample SAMN03777447, study PRJNA286221) | soda lake metagenome | biome: soda lake; feature: Kulunda steppe; material: water; isolation source: sample T5-Br brine of Lake Tanatar-5 | place: Russia: Kulunda steppe | collected 2010-07 | reverse complement strand
GACGACAGTAGCAGCGATGAGGACAACAGCAGCAATAGGAGTAGATAAGAAATAGACTGCTTAAAACTTTCTTATTTCTCTTCATTTGCTTACGCTTAGTAAATTCACCGAGAGAGGAAATGAGCAGGTACGAAGGAAAGGCCGGCCGGGGGGGGAGGGTCCGCATTTGAACCCGCATCTGAAACCGGGTTTTTCCAATTCGCAAATTTTAGCCTTGTTTTTCAATGCGTAAAATGCGATGAAATACGCATGACCCAACCCTGGTTTTCCGATGTTCAATTACTTATCAGAACACCAGCTGGCCTGCCATGCTTTTAAGCCCTTTTAACCTTCTTGTCTGCAGAGGTGAGCGATGCCGCATCAGGGGGGCAAGTGCTCATGGACGGCTCCACCTTTGTTGCCATCAAGGACAGCCTTGGGGAATTGGGCACAGTTGATGCGCAGGTGGGCCATTTTAGTGCGAACAACTACGTCCTTGTTGGATGAAGATGTAGCAAACCAATGGAAACAAATGCTCAATGCGTAGGGAGCTTGTGGGCGGGCTGGCTGGTGAAGTCTTGTACAGCTGGTACAGTCCAGTCGCTTACAAAGAACAACCATCCTTGAGCACAGTGACCTCATTGACCAACCATGCCTTGGCTTTTCCTGTGCTTTGGTAGTGCACTTTTTTGCAATACTTTGGGACCATGCATTCTCTTTTTCAATGCAAGTATCGTTCATGAGGGTGCAACCAGCCTCTGTCAAGCACATGCTTCCCCAATGCCTCAATATTGGCCTCCCTGGGTGTGATGAGGTGAATTATGTGCCCGCTTAGCTTTGCAGGATCAATCTGCTTGCACCCGACTTGACTTTGCTGCATCTTTGTGGCTTCACACGTCTCATTGTTATGCACCATCAACGTGATTGCACACATGTCCAGCTTTCCATTGTGCGTCTTCATCACAGCAAATACTTGAAAAGCGTCAATCAATTATTCAATCATACATGTCTTGCCTTCTGCTTCCAGGGTATGCATTTGGACCAGCTTCGATCTAGAAGGCTGCTGGGCTGGTCATCACGCCTCTTGGAGCTATTCAAACGACAAAACCGTACAAATAAGGATGCAATTGTGCTAGACATGTGAGTGTAGTCCGCTACTCTTTGTTGCCCCTATAGTTTGCCCACTTTTTAGGGCTAAGCTGTAAATCTTCATTTGATGTGCATTTGCTAATTTCGTCTTAGCAGTCTTTGCCCCTAATGCAAGTTCAAACACTTGCGTCTGTGTGTCAAGGCAGATTGTGTCTGTGTGTCCAGGCAGACTATGTGTAGATAAAGCCTCGTTGTGTTTGCGGCTTGATGTTTGCTTCTGGGCTTCCAGAGCAACTCCAGATGGACAGGCACTCTTGCATCCAAGGACTTGGCAGGTGGACTGAAACGGTGATCAGTGGCATTCATGGCTCTTAAATGAACGTTTGCAACACTGCAGACAGTAGTAGTTCAAGCCACCTGTGGACGTGTGCTGCAGGGGTATCTATGCTAAGCCAAGGCCACCCATTCAGCCAAAAAAGACGTCCAATAGACTCGTTAAACGACCCTCAAGTCTGCTGAATGTATCTTCAAGGCTGAGCAGGCTCTTCAATGATGGTGAGTCTGCTGCAAGCTTTTGCAAGCCAACTTCGTTTCTAGAGCACTAGGTAGTGGAGCTAATTCAGTGCCTGCTTTTGCCAAGACTTTATGAAGAGTCCCTGGAAAAGAATGGAGGGGACAATTGTGGTGTGTTGCTGCAGGTATCCTTAAAGTTGTGACTCTGATGTGTGCATGCAACATATGTTCAGCTTAGTGCATAATGAAATTGAAGTGAGCGTTGAGTGTAATTTTCTGCGGCCCCTTCACTCATGGCATTCCCTACAAACATGCATTATTATTTGCATTGCGATTCTTGGCTCAGGACCTGGCAATATACAAGAACAGTGCGCCTTAAAATCAGGCTCACTGTAGCCCGCTTGCTCGCAGTAACTTAAATGTCGGCATTCCACCTAGGATCGTTTCAAGCTGATTCCATTTCGTGTGACCTTGCCTTTCCATTTCCTATTTTTGCTCATTTCTTTGCAGGCAGTCACTGTAATGCTCCTGCTTCAGATGAGCTCCATCTGTACCAGCTTCTCTCAGCTGCTCATGCTGAGCACTCAAAAGAGTGGGGCAGTAATCTGAGGATTAATGAGCGGACCCTGAAAGACCCTCTATCGAAAGGCTACTTTGAGGCTCCAGGTACAGAGGTACTTGCAGGTGTAAGCAAACAGCGCTGTTGAGGTGAAGTGTAGTTGTACTAGAAAAAGGTTCCAGAGTGTGGTGCTATGTAGTGCTACTGTGTTGGTGATAAATAAGGATGGGTGGATAGGGTGGCCCAATCCCCATTGAGACACGCCAAGACTTGGTGAGACTTGCTGTAGATGGTAAGGGCCTAGATGGAAGATTAAGAAAATTGCTCTTCTTAGGTGCCTTCTCTTGACCTGAGAACTTCCAGGTAACTTCGATATGATTAAAAAACAAAGTAATTTTACAGGACCGGGCCTCCCAGACGCCGGGATGAGTCACATGCTGTTCTGCCGTCTTCCCCCCAGTCCCTTCCCCCTTTCAGCTGCTCGTCCCACAGCATGTTTCTAGGCAACCTAGATCTTCTAATCAATCAGCTGCACGCTCCAGGTTGTCACCTATTAAGTCCTGGATGCTTCATTGGATGTGCTCCTGTGCGCGCTCTGAAGCGCCGGAGTGCTCAGAGAACAGCAGTGGTGCTCAATGGGGAGCTGCCAAACTGACCAGTTTGCTTACTGGTATAGCTGTGAGCTGCAGGTACAAGCCATGGGGTGCGCATCAGCCGCACTGTGGCAAGGGCAGCTGCGCATGCATGCATGGAATTCCTTCGAAGCCCACAGGCCAGGCTGACGCACTGGGGTTGGAGAACGTTTCTCCCTACTCCTTTCATCATTTCTCACTTATCGAGGTGACATTAGCAGAGTGCTAGCTCCCTGGAAAGATGGCAAATACTTTCCATCACCCTGTCAGCAATTTCCAATCCCATCATCGCCTTCTGCACTATCTCGTCCCCACTTTCAATCACACTTATACACTTCCAAGATTTAGGGGAAGTTCGGGGGTTGTTGGCTTACTATTGCCGGTGTTTGGTGATTTCCATGTCAAAAGGTGACACTTGTCACTGACGAGGGCCCCCCCCATCCCCTAAAGAGACTCGTTGAGGCTCGTCATTGGCAAGTCTTGGCGAGACCACTGCCCAAACTTAGTTAAAACTTACCAAATCGGGTTGAAGCAAAATTGATGCATTAGAGCAGGGTGAGATGGTAAGCATTTGCCAGCTCGGCTATCTTATCGTTCTGTTTTGGAATGGATGTGACAACCATGTCGATATGATGTGGTATGATTGCATTCTAGCAGGTGCAGATTAGCTTCCCAAGTTCCACGCACAATTGCCTCTACACAAGGTCGGAAGGCTATCACATGCTTCTGATCAGAGACTCGCAAAAAAAGGGATTACTACTCATACCATGAATGCAGGCACCCTTGTTGCCCCTTTGGGTGCGGATCCCTTACCAGCACATGACATGCCGACCGTGACCATGGTGTTTGCTTTGGTCGAGAATGCAAAAGTTTTGTCAAGCAAGGCTATGAAACAGGCGGAGACTCTACTTCTAGCTTGTGCAAGCAGTTGCCTAGACCAGGTGATGAGCATGCATTTGCATAGGAGTGACAAAAGAATTTGTAATGCACTGCAAATGGCTCTCAAATGGCATAGGTATTTTTGCATCCCCATGTAAGTAGAAAATGCGTTATCAGTGCACTGAAGCACCTTTATCACGGTGTCTTTAACATGGAAGCTCTGCAAAAATATGAAGTGTTGGAGCAATGCAAACAAAAGTGCGCAAGGAGTTGTATTGTAGGAGTTGTATTGCTATTGATATCATTTAACTCTAGTCCACTGGCCAGTGACTTAACATGGCGTTGTTCTGCTCTTTTCCAAACAACAGGTTAAAGAAGATGGCTACTTGTGCCGGGTATTCGGGAACCTTAAGCTAATGCTGTGCTTTTCAAAACCAGAGGTATGGCAAGACTTGTGTAAGCACATGTTCCATTCACAACTGGCACGACCTGCAATGTCATTAGCAACGATGCATTTTCAGCAGCATGCTCTTCGGACCAGGAGGAGTTTCACATTGTACTAACTATGCCCTGGTTTGGATTCGGCCTGCAGTGAAATTGAAGCAACAGACTGCACAAAAGGTGCTGCTTGTAATCTGCCCTTGGTTAAGCATGCTTTTATTTTATGTCCTCCTGGGCAGAATGCATTGGCCTGGAGCTGCGCGATGCAAGACTGTATGATGACAGCGGGCTGGCCCAGGTCTGCAACTGTGGAACCCTTTCAAGAAGTGCGCGAAGGAGACAACCTGGTCTTCAGGGGACCAAGGTGAGGTACAGACTCAAGCTTGCTACGCTAAAGCATGTTTCCAAGAACACCTTACAGCTCTTTACAGTTAGAATTCCTACTTCATGGCCTTCTATCCTAGCCAAAATGTGTGGTGCGCCTTGTTTATTGAGCTATATACATGAGGTTTTACCAGGTCTTATGGAATTGCAAAGGTAGCTGAGGCTTCTGCCTTTTCTTACCGCCAAGCTGGAGGGGTAATCCTGCAACTGAATTTAAGTTATAGGGCAGACAGTTGGCAACAGAAACTGATCACAAATCCTGGCTGCTGTTCTGCATGCAAAGGCAGGCAAGCAACATGCTCCTTCTTCTAAGGAGTGAAGCATTAGTAACTCGCAATGGTCGGCATATAGCGCTATATGAGGCAATTCTATAGCACTATACAGCGGTATACATATCAACATATAAAGCGATACATTTTGCTATATTTCAACTGCTATATCTGCCAGAACTCCACTTTGCACTTCACATTTCGGCATCAGAATTGGAAGGGAGGTTCAGCAGCCTGTACAATGACCCCTTGTGAAAAGTGAAAGTGAAAAAATAGTTCTGTTGGGGCTGGGGGCCCCTAGCGACCAGATATAGCGCTATATCTGGCACTATGATTAAATTCCTTCTCATGTGCGGGCACATGCCTTATTACCTCTGGGCCTCATTGCTCAATTCCCCTTACACTTGGGACAGCTGTGGATATCCCTTGAAATGGTGCCTGGAAAAACATACAATGTTGGCAGGCTGGCACTTCAGATCAGGTGCATTATGATCTGAAACGCATGCGTGTGTTTCTCGGCACTCTCTAGCAGTCCACTCTCAAGTGCTCATTGCTGCCCAATACTGACTGCTCTTTTCTACTGTCTGCTCTTTAAATCTTCTGTTGGTGCTGGTGTTGGTGCTGGCGCTGTCACTGCTTGCTGCATGGCTTCTTGCATGGACACAACTCACCTGAGCGTGGGGCACTCTAGCCTGATGAAGGTGAAGTTGACCTCCTCCTTGATGATGTGAATGTCCATGAGATAATGGAACTGCTTGTGCTGTGCTAGGCTCATTGAGTAGGACTTGATGTGGTGCTTTTTGGCCACTGGCTTCCCGATACAGTCTAGCTCCTCCACCTCTTTCACCACCTCCTCCTTGGCATGCTTCTGGTGATGGCTTTATCTCCGTTGTGAACATGTTAGACCACTTCTTTAAGGGATCTGATGTCGTCCTCTGGAAGAGGTCAGCAGGGGTGGCACTGTCCTGAAACATGCCGTCCATCCCCAGTTTCATCTATGGCTCGTCCCCATCAAAAATGTTTAGCAATTTGTTGTAATCATTCATAATTCTCAGGGGCCCAGGGGCAAATTTCTGAGAATTGGATTTGGCATGCGCTATATCTTAGAATATTAAGCGCTACAACCAAACGCCGATCTCTAGTACCTTGACACATGGTACTCATTAAGCCTAGTATAGCAGGGGAAATCATTAAGGCATCAGACTGGCTGCAGGGACGTTTAGAGAAAAACAGGGCAAACATTGGGCATGGCTCCACTACTTATCCCTATTAGGTTAGGTTAGGTTAGGTTACATAGCTGTATCTGCCGAACGAGGGCAGCTTAGCTGAAGCCTAAAAGGCCTGCAACTCTAAACCAAAATTAAAGCGCTCAAATCCCTATTATGTTGTTACTGATAACTCATTGGGCATATCTTAATTGATCCAAGGAAAGCTAAACTTGCCAGGAGATGCTGCATGCTTGCAACACCTGGCACAGCAAAGTCTAGCCTATGACAGGTTTGAGGCTTTGCTATATTGGGCCTATACATTGTGTGTCGAGCAATCTGGAAGTTGCCTTTTGCCTCGCATGTTCAGCGACACGCCCTTTTTTTGGGCAATGCCTCAATTATGGGGCGCAGCCCCTAGGTGTGGAGTGCTTTGAATGGAATGCATGTTTCCGTCAGGCCCACCCAGGTCAGCCTCCGCCCTGAAACTTGGTCAGTCTTCTAAATAAGCTCCTTAGGAAGGCCTGCAGTGTTAGGGGGGCAAAAGTGGGCTTACTTGGCGCATAAATGCTTTGCTTAACAAAAGGAAGGAAGGGCGGGCAGTTCTTTGCCAGAGCCAGTCAGCCTACAGCTTGACCTGAAACTCAGCATTCGTTCCTAGAAAACCTTCTGACCAGGTATGCAAAGTTTTGGTGTCTGCATCAGCATGCAGTCAGAAAAGCCGTAAGCTTTGCAAGTCTCGAGCTTTGACCTTGGTAACCGGGATGCCCCAGGTCCCCAGATGGCTGCCTGATGGTCCAGGCTCGCCCAGCATGTGTCTGCATGTCTCCCTGCGTTAAGTTCCTGGGGATGCGGGCCGGGTGGTAATCCGGTTGGCAACTTTGCGGTGCACCAGCGGGACGTTCCAGCTCCCGATTGGGTGGACAACAAGCCATAATAAGAATTGCAATGTATCATATTTGAAAATTTTTACAAAAAGAGCATTGGGTTCTGCTGTCAAGATGAGTTTTGCCAACTTTTCAGCATTACTTGCAACGTCCCTCACCGGTCAATTTTCTGGTCAGGCTCAAGATTGGCATCAGCGAAGGTCATCCTGACTGTATCCAACCAGATCACATGGGCCGAGCTGACTACCTTGGAGACTTTGTCAACAGGTGGACACTTGCAATTTATTTGGAGGGACCCTAGACATTTTAATTGCTCTTCAAAAACCGACCGATTGCAACTTAGGAAAAAAGGCAATCTCTGCCCGTGCAAGAAATGCGACCAACAGCCCTTGTTGACATGTTGCACGAAGCTTTGACCATTCATTTCAACGTATCTAGCTTGCTCATGTATAAAACGTCCCTCATGTATAAAACGTCCCTTTTTTCCAAGTGCGAACCCAATGCACCCAGGCAAGTGCGTACTTCCCATGCTTAGTTCCATGCCAGCAGGTGCATTCACATCAATGCATGCCAGACAACCACCCTGTGCACAAATTACGTGATGCATCTTTCCGCCTGCAAATGCCTTGCTGCCTGGTTGCAGTGCTGCTCGCTTCATGGATGGTGCTGCGCAAGGTGGCATGGTGGTGTGTGAGCAAGGGCTTGCCATAAAAGCAATCAATGCTTGGGCTACTGCTATACTTGCTGAGGATCTAGCAACACAGCAGCTGAGTATCAGGACTTCCCGATCACGATCATTCACGCTGCCATCCTCCTCATCGGTGAGCCAAGCTACAGAATGCAGAATTATAAGACAATTGTTGAGTTTCAATCATTTGAAGCGTCACGCTTGGGTGGACAAGCTTAGTGTTGGGTTCTAGCCCTCGCAAAATGTCCACACCCGCCCGCAGGCACAGCTATCACTTAGCGGAAATGTGGGGGGTGTTGTGCGCACAACGCCAGATGGAGACCATCTCTGTGACGTGTTGCCCTTGCTCCCAGAGGCAATGCAGACAAAGCAGGAGCAGGTGGAACAACATCACAGTGAGCCTCTGAGAAATGCACTGTCTACACTCCAAGCAGCTGCTCGCATGCAGGTAAAAGATGGCTAACTTCTTGAAGCACCTCTTGTACTGGCTCGCAAGTGCCTGTGAGTCAAATATGTATGTTGTTTTTGGGGGTAGTGATACATCCATATGCTCTGACGGCTTACGATGTAAATAAAGCATTGTGAAGACTTGGGCACAAATTTGAGCATTTTTGAATGATCATACCTCATGCCAAGCTTTCAGCAGAGTTGTTGTCGATCATGCATGCTTAATCACTTGTCAAGCCGCAAAGCACACAGTGAACTTGCAAGCTACCTCAGCAGCTAGTCAGTGAAGCAGCAATGAACCGTCTGTGCTGCAGGATGGGAGGGGCACCTGGCAGCAGCGCCTTGGCAAAGTTCAGGTCCACTGGCTTGGCATGTACTCTTTCAAAGGCATCAACGGCGTGCGCAAAATGGTGTACATTCTTCAGGTGTGGAGTTTGCTCCTGGACAGTCGCACCTCCTCTCAGATGCTTGCTGTCTTCTCGTGTCCTCACTAGGACATGCCCTTTGTTAACAGTAAAATAAGCGAGGGAATGCTGAGATTGGCTTGTTAAGTTTCTGTTTTAGGATGAAATCACACACATACAAGGTTCCGCTTCAGTGTGTGCAGATGTTTTTTTCACTGATGAATGCTGATCCTTTCAGATGCCCCCCCCCGACAATGTGCAGGAATCACTCGCGCCACGTGCAACCATCTTCAACTCTAATACTCCTGTCACGGCCTCTGCTCAAAAGGTTTCCCAGCCCCAACCCTTGGGCCAGGCTGTTTCCACATACTGTGTTCCATTGCAACAAGTTGCACTTGACCACCGACACCAGGTGAGTTCCTGGACGACTCTTTCATGCCTGCACCATCTGTTTCCTTGACCTAATTGATCAGATACGCATAAATGCTCATGAAAACGGAAGCTTCATCAAGCACAAGCATGTGTGCTTCAGCAATCATCGATCTATTTGATTACATAGGTTTGTCCCATGGGTTTGTCCATGGGTTTGATATATTCAAAGCAAACTCCTCACTCTTATTTAGGTTTTAAAGTCTGGACATTGGCCCCTCCTTGCAGGTGCCCATTAAGCGTGAGGCACGTTTTTTTGATGCTGAGGCAAGCCTTCAAGAAAGTGACAAGCGATCAAGCATGCCTTCAGCTCATTCTAGGACTTCTACCATGGTTGAGCTGGAGATCAATGGGAGCATCTCAGAAGTAGGTAATTAATCTCCTTTGCATTGCTTTGCATCCTTCTTGCTTTGGGCATCATTGTGACTGCGCATAAGCTGTTGCTTGCGCATGATGGTAAAAATGCATCAAAGCAAAGAGGTTAACAAGTGTGAGCACTCTAAAATTGATATCCTGAAAATTGTATGTGTATGAAAGCACAGAGCTTTGCAATGCACTCTGTCCAACATCACTTTGAGGCTGTGGTTGAGGGAATCAACCAACAACGCGTGAGGCATGAATCGTCAATCTTGCATATTTGTTACTACTGCCACCTGGATGTATCTGCGAAAGCAGTTTTTTTATATAACGACTTATCCCTGGCTGATTGAGGAGCACCTGGAAATGGCTCTAGAATGAGCACTCCTGCTATATTGATACGTGGTCACTTGAGCGTACCTTTTTCGTTTTGGTGAGCATGCAACCAGGATAGAAGGGCAATCAGACATGAGTTGCACACAGTTTATGGACTTTGATGTGCACATCATGGCTTCCCTTCTTGACAAATATCATGCTCTGCAATCTAGTAAAAGCAATTGCGATTAAAGAGACTTGTAGCGGTGCACTTAAAAGGGATTTGCAATTCTTCTATTGCATGGCGCACAAAAAAGTGATATTGAAAAAGAGTTGGCTTCTTCACACACACCTCCATGCTGTTGAATGCCATCCTCTTCTTGCATTTTTTCCATGCAACTTGCTGTGAAGCCTTTACCTTTTCATGAAACTTGCTGTTAAATCCTCCACCTTTTGGGGGATTGCTTTGTCATGTCATTGTGCTCATTCACGTCAATGTGCTCATGAAACGCTTGATCGCAAATTCCATCGACATGAATGTCAGCACAGTTACCATGATGATAATAGACCTGAAAGTAGCATTCCTTGGATTTCCAGGTCTTGCTTTCCATACTGTGTCTTGAGTTCAGGATAAGTTTTGCAGGGTCTTGCATGACAGTGACTGTGTGCAGGGAGACTGCCACGCTGTCTATGTCTCTGTGGCTGAAAGGAATGTGTCACCTTAATGAAAAGACTGCCGTGTTGGTTGCACCAGGCGAAGCTGAAACTTAAAATGCGTGCGGCCTCTTTGCTGCTGACAGCTGCTGTGTGAAGTGGAGAACACTGAAACCTGCCTTGTTGCAGTGTGTTGACTGTGGCAGTGTATGAGCTGACTCTCCTCATGATCCTTGCCTTGAATAGCTGTAAAACTGTGTGATGTTTGTGTGCATCTTGAGTGTCTTCGGTGTGAGACGGAGCTTGCCATGCATCCCTATGCGCCTTGCGTTGCTAAGCGCCCTGCATGTGCCAGAGGTCATATTGTTTTCATGTCCGTTAGTGTGACCTCAGCCAAGTCTGCATGCGTGAAGCCCAATGGCTTTGCAGTAAGTTTGCGCTGGACTGAATGATCTCAGCTGAGGTTTATTCTTTAATTCTAGGCATCTTCTATCAAGGCTTCTTGATTGGTGAGGATGAGAACTACAAAGTATGAAAAGAACACAGCAGCACAATTTAACGACCCAACAGAATTGTTGAACGCCATTTACCATTACCACCTCCAAGCTTTAGGGATATTAGAAAGAAAAACATGTCTACACCAATGGAAAAGGGAACTTGACCAAAATATAGTAAGAAAACCTGAAACAGTATTTTGTGCAATACGAGCCTCTAGTGGTAGAAAGATGAGCACTGCCAACTATAAAGGTAAAGGGTTTCAAAAGCATAACAGACCTACCTAGATGCTGTATTGAGGATACCAGCCATGAAGTATGCTGTGATCCTCAGACTAAAGAAGAGCAGCTTGACCCGATGACGGACGTGTATCAGTGTGATACTTGTCACAGGACATACCATTGGCAGTGTCTCTTGGACCTATAATGCTTTGCTGATCCCTACTAGAGTCAAAGTATCCGCACGGCCCGGGATATCCGCACGGTCCGGGATATCTGCACGGTCCGGGATATCCGTAAGGCCTAGGCCCCTCTAGGCTCCGCAACTTAGGTATCCGTTCAGATATCCGCAGGTTGTTCTTTTTCGTAAGTATTCATGGATAGGGATATGGATACGTTCCTACGGATACCCATACGGGTATCCACAAGGTGCGGAAATCTGTACGGAGGGTGATACGGATCCCCGTAACTTACGGGGACTTGAAGGATTGCCATCCCGCTGAGGAATTTACGGATACAAGTTTACAAGTTTAAGTTTGACCTTCAGCCAGGTAGTTTGACTGATCAGGTTGCTGGTGAACACCAGCCATCATATAAACATCCATAAGCTTTGAAATAAAACGATAGGAATCATTAGTT
>LFIK01004333.1_pt1 | contig 11483 bp, 13 predicted proteins | sample 643401 | NCBI WGS metagenome assembly LFIK01 (sample SAMN03777447, study PRJNA286221) | soda lake metagenome | biome: soda lake; feature: Kulunda steppe; material: water; isolation source: sample T5-Br brine of Lake Tanatar-5 | place: Russia: Kulunda steppe | collected 2010-07 | reverse complement strand
GCAGCTGCACTGTGGCAAGGGTGGAGAAGCCATGCTTGGACGCCCACAGGCGCAAGAATTTGACAGACTGAATGGTGGGGTCTGAAGTGCCTGCTGCTAACAAGTGCTTTCCTTCCCTTTCTCCTTCAGTTTTTTCACATGTTTGAAGACACATTGGCAGGGCTGCTAGCTCTCTGGAAGGATTGGTAGCCCATTACCCTGTCAGTCATGTTCATCACATCATCACGCTCCTCATCGTCCCACACCACCTCGTCCCTCATTGTAAATTTATCTTAAAATGTTTTTAATGGCTTGGGGTAATTTGGGGGTTTTCTTGCACATTTTTGCACAATAACGGCGTTTACCAGTCAAATAGGTGACACTCGTCGGTGACAAGGGTCCCCCCCATCCCCCAAAGAGACTGAGACTCGCCGAGTCTCGTCGTCGGCGAGCCTCGGCGAGACCCCTGCCCAACCTTACACATAATAAGCCAAGCCTTCATCACAAACACACACCTTTTGCCAGGAGCTCGCTGGGCATGTGCGTCACCGTGCCAAATGTGCGCGTTGTGATCATGGCCTTGTCCTTATTGAGCACGCGTGCCAAACCAAAGTCGGCCAGCTGTGAGGGCAAACAAGTGACAGGAGCAGGCAAGAGAGTGTCAGTGCATAAGTGATTAAGCACACGTTCTAGATTGTGTCAAATTTCCAGCATGTACTTTGGCAGAGGGGGCTCCCTGGGGCCCAATTCGAGTAAATTTCCTGCATGCTCCACATACAGGCTCTCGTACGGACTTCTCCCAAAAAGTTTATTGATTCAAGCTTTCAGAAATCAGCCACTTATGGGAGTCATTTCCTGATTGGTAGCGGCGTGGAGCCTGTTGTCCCAATCACACCTGTCCATTCTCTCACCCAGGCCATCATAACCTGGCTTTTTAGCTTAGTAGTGCTCTTATAATGACCAACAATCATAAAAATAAAGCGGCGTGTAAAGACTCATCGTTGAGTTTCCAAGCCCTTTTCCTGATAAACCGCCAAACAGAGACAAAAATCACCCCCCCCCAAGACCGTGATTTCAGTATCCAAGCTTGTTTTTAGTACCATAGTTTGCTGGAGAGGTGGACATGGCTCAAGGTGGGTGGTCATGTTGGCTCATGGCATGTGTGCACAAGGCCAAAATTATAAGGCTGCACACCCACCCAGGCACACCAGGTCAACCACAAGCTTTGCTATGTAACTTACAATTTGGTATCAATGCCTTTTACAATAGAAGAGCAAGCCCAGCTTTTTGCTCAGATTCTGCGCCTGCAAAAAGTTCCAAGCATGCAGGATTTAATACATACATGAGTTCTTAATGAAAAGGATTTAAGAGCAGTACCTTGCCGATCCATCCTCTGCGGTCTTGGTCAGAAGAGGCCAGCAGTACATTGGCAGCCTGCATGGCAATTGCGGTAGGACGCACCTCATCAAGTGCGCAGCCTATTTTTATTAAGGCCCAATATTCTGCTTGCTGCGAAAAGAAGCTCAAATGAAAGGTTGTCATGCCTGCCCTACCATGCGTACACACACTAAAGGCTCGTGCAGGGGAAGATCTCCTTCACCCCAGAATGCAGGTCAATTTAACAAGGCCCCTTAAAGGCAAAGCCTGACGCCTATTCAAAGTACTGCTGCAGCCAAAAATTCAAAGAGTGCGCTTGACCGGTCTTCAAGTCATGGAAGCAGATGTGACAATGCTGCACGCACGAAGCACTTTGTGCGCAAAAGCCAACACCAACAACCAAGGATGTTGCAACGATACCAAGACCACTGGGGCATGCGATTCAGTTGCATGCTTGCAAAACACAGACATGACGTGTTGAACATAAGAGCCCACCTTCAGGTCTCCATGGATAATTTGGTGCTCATGAAGGAACATTAAGGCTTGTACAATTTCTTTAAGGACCTCAATTGATGCCCATGCATCCCAGCCCACATGTTGGTCATCTAGGGGCTTGTGGAATCTGCATCGAAGGAGTGACTTGAATTCATTTTATTGCTTCTACTTCTGTTGAAGGAGGCCGGACACAGTCACAGCAAGAGCGATGACAGGCTTTGTGAAAGTACAGGCTAAATGAGGTTATTCTAGTCCCCAAAGCGGTCCTTCCTGTACAGCATCACACTGACATGCTGAACAGCTCTAAGCCTAGGTGTGCGCAAGACCTCACTTCCAGCACAACAGACACTGTGCTACAAGCACAAATGGAAACATCTGCAAGTCCCAGCACAATGCGGCACCAGCTGCTCTCCAAGCTACTCAAGAAGTGTTCTGTGTGCACCAGCTAGACCCCCACCACTTTGGATGACTATGTACACAACTCACTTGAAAGAGGCCAGTTCTCTTGATAGCGAGCCTCGATCACAATACTCCATGATTATGTGCCATTCAAAAGAGGGGATGCCATCCTACACAGTGTCCAAGCAATCACTATCTCTTGCTTCCACTTGCTCCACTTCCACTTGCTTCCACACCTGCTTGGGTTGGACAGGCTTGCTTGTACTGTTCTCCGAGTTATCTTTATTGCTTTATCCCCACATTGCATCACAATTTCCCAATGATGATTTCCTTGTGACCGATATGTTTGCATGTCATGCGCTTCTACGCTCTTTGCCTCGAGATATTGCTGTGCTTTCCTGGAACATCTCTCCGGATACTCGAGCAGGCGGCGGGGCACCTGAGATGGAAAGCCGATTATCCACCCTCGCAACCTGCGGGTTCGAGGTTCGAACCTCACTGGAGGCCACCAACCGGCTAAGCTGCCCTCGCTCGGCGGATACAGCCTTGAAACCTTACCTTACCTTACCTTTCCTGGAACATCACAGATTACTATGGTATGATTTGACACTCATCTGATACAGGGACAAGTCCATGGGCTCACCCCCACTTATCCGTTTACCCTGCTCTTGCCTGCATGGCTTTGATTCTTATCTTGGCCTATGCCCCTGCCTGTATACCTGGCCGGGGCTATATGGTATTGTATTGCTGATGCATAGTCTTTGCTACCACTGCTGCCGGTGCTGCTGCTGCAGCTGCTTTTTGTGAGGAGAGCAAGGGCAAGCCAACAGCTTTAAGTCCGAGCAAGGCCTGTTGTTACGTGCTTTAAAAGGCTGGAAAAAACTGGGAAACCACGGACAAACAGAGGGACATGGAGCCACTTTTGCATCTTTGGCTCTTTTTGTTGTCTGTGTGAAGAACTTGGTAGAACCATAACTTCGGGTGGGTAAAAAGTGCCCTTCAGAGGGCTTGATGAGCCTCTAGAGAGCCTCGGCTAAAATAGGGAGGGTTCTGTATTGCATGATCTTAAGAAAACTACTTAGTATTTCATGAATGCAATCAAATGTCCATCCTTATTTATGACCCTCAAACCGTCTCACTGAGCTTTTATTCCCTGTTCTTTGTGTTCTGAGCAGCTTAGGGGGTCAAGGGCACCCCATGGGTCGTCCCTGAGGTGTGGGTCTCAGCCTGCTGCTGCTAGCTCACCAGATGAAAATCCAGGGTTCCCAGATTTGGCTGTTTTTGCACAAACTAACAAATCTAAACTTTTTAATACGAAATAATACACCTGTGGGGCCATTAGGTACAGTTGCTCCCCAAAAGGGTGACTCAATTCAAATTGCTTGCTGACAGGCACTCTTGTGTTGTCTTACTTGCCACAAAAAAAGCACAAGGTTTGTTCCTGGAACGAGGCTGCATGGGAGGCGTGTTGAACAGCACGCAGTCAGAGAAAGTCCACCTGAGCTGCGGATACTAGTGAGTGCTTTGTCTGTAGATGCACTGTACCTGCTACACCCTGCAGCAAAATATCCGCTCAAATGGGTTGGTTCTTGCAAGAAGTGCCTGATCAGAAAGCAAATGATGACAATTGATGGCCTAGGTGAGAATTTTTGGGCAGAAGAAGAGTGATCTTGAAAAAAGTTTGATCTTCAACCCTCCCAAGTTTTCACACCCAATTCACTTAAGTTATAGGGCAATGAATAGGGGTTAAATTCTAGCTAAAGAGACCCCAATTTCGTTTAGTGTGGAGCAGAGAGAAACAATCTTTTGACCCTGAAAACTCTTCAATCACGTTCCCCAGCTAAAGCCTGCACCACCGTCCTATGTCCCACTTTGCTGTATTGAAAATCATAAAATGGGTGCAGTTTTCAGGCCATAGGATGGTGCAGAGGCCGTGGAGATAGATTGGAGATGTAAAATCGCGCGCTAAGTGAGACAGTTCGGCTTGAAGGGGCTTGGGCTGTCTGTGGGGACGACCAGATGCCCTTAGACTTTCCAAACATGTTTGATATATTTTAAGCATTATTGGTCGGACCGGCCCTCTTGAAGGGCAGACTGTGTCAGGAGAAACCCAAGCAGCTGGTCAGCAGTCCCACCTGCCAATCTCCCAAGCTACCCCGCTCCACAACGCTGTTGGTCTGACAAATTCCAAATTATTCAAGCAGCTTCCCGATTATCCTCCTCAAAGAGCTGCAGGTCGCTTGGGTGCTGGTCTGCCTCTGCACTCCTGCTACACCGCCTGCTGCTGCAGCACAAATTAACTCCCTTGCACGCTCTGGAACATAAGCTTTGATGGGGATTTGATGTACATCAGCTCCCAAGCTGACCAGTTGCGCTCGCTGCCACAGGGCTGTGGATGTGTATGCACAGCAAGCGTACTAATTTCACTGCCAAGGCCTGAAAAAGACCATACGCAGCTGACCTGGCTGCAGTGTCACCTGGTATAGGAGGCTGATGCCTGCTGTCTACCCGCTGCAGCTGCTGCCTGTCCGGTGCTGCTGCTCCTGCTGCTGCCTTGTTCTGAGCATCGATGGCCCTCATCTCATCCAGGATAGGCTGCAGGACTGCCTCATCTGCTGTGCACTTTGCTATCCCACAAGCTGGATTACTGTGCAGGAAGTGCTCCCTGATGCGGGAAGCACCACCTTCAAAGACATGCTTGCAGTGCTTGCACTCCACCTTGTGCTGGTGCGCTGTCTTTCAGCTCAATGACCCTGACATGATTCCACTCCTTCCCCTTCTCTCTAGGCATTTTGAATATATACGTACATGTAAGAACGTATAGGGGTGGTTATAGGTAGCTGGGGGGGCAGTTGGGGACCCACAGGCCCTCCTCTACCCCCCCTAACCACCACCCTCAAAAATGACCCCTAAATGCGGACGCATTGACGTTAAATACGCGAATTGTTTGTATCATACGCACATTATTCTGGGCAAATGGACGCATGACCCAACCCTGCTTTAATGTATTGATAACTTCTAAGATACTTACAGGCGTCTGAAAATGTTGAGAGCATTTAAGCGCTGTTTCAATGAAAGAGGGTCGCAGAGGCTTTGGCACTTTTGGCAAAGAGGCTCAGCAAGTTGATTACCCGCCCTTATCCATAACATTTTTGATGCAAGCACAACCAAATCCAACCCAGCTTGTCACACACAAATGCATTAATGTATGCATATACAATGGGGTTGAAGAAAAACAGGTGAGCAAGTCCAAAGCCTGACCTGCTTAGAAGACACCCCTGCATTGGCCAGTATCCTCCTCTCCACAAGCAGCAGGTCTGCATCCACATCATCTCCAGCGTGGCTCGTGACCTGGCAGGGTGCAACAGGCGTAAAGGCTGGATGACACTTTTGCGCATCGAGCGAGCACAAGCGCAGGCCTGCACCTCCTCTTGAGCCAGAGTGTACACGCACACACAGACCTGTGCAATCATATACAGACCTGTGCAATCACATGCTCTGCCCAGCAGTGCATGCATGCAAGAAAAGGCGGTCCTTGTCCTTTACTTACGTCCACTCATATCGTGCAGTACATGCCTTTGCACCGCAAAAAGGTTGGGTGTGACCTAAAGAACTAGTGGTGAGTGTAATGAACAGCTGCCCAGATTGGGATTCCACTTTGGTGAGCTCACTTTTAAGGTGTTGACAATGTTGGGATGGTGGATAGCGCTCATGAGCACAGCCTCCATCTGGGCCATCCGCTCTTTGCGCGCCTCCCACTTTTGCTCCTCTGGCTGTAAGAACTCGGCGCAGTTGCCTTGCATTACCTGATTGCGCCGCACACATGCAGGTAGCAAGTTGGCAATTGTGCATGCAATGAACGCCATGCGTACAAACATGTGTACGTGTACTTGGGCAACCGCCTCTGTCGGGGCAAGAGGTTGAATGTGGATGTGGGTGCACGCATTCTTGTGTTCGACTGTACACCTACTTAGCACGCACACCTGCTTTCTACATGCTCTGCACGTGGGCATAAAAGACGTCCTGCATCTCACCACCTCACACAAAAACACCAAAAAAAACAGAAACGACAAGGATGCAGTCATGCCAGTTGAGCAGTCTTGTCAAAGTGCTGCACCCAGTAGGATGCGCACATCCTCGCACCTTGATGGCCACCTTCCTGCCCTCCCACTCGCCAAGGTAAACGTTCCCAAAGCCTCCCCTGCCAATGAGGCTTAGTAGCTCAAAGGGCGCCTTTGGTTCCTCAGGCTCGATAATCACATTCCCAGACTCTGATCGCACACTGAGATTCCATGGCAGTGGTGCAGCATAAGTAAGAGAGACATGGGATCAGCAATACCTGCCAGCACTTGCATAAGGAGTCTCATGTGCAGGCAGCCTCCAAGCTTGGCGACCGCTGACTTGGTGTGCTGCCAATCAATACTGACTGCTGCGTACGCATTCAGCACTGGCTGCTGAGTGAGCCAACATCTGTCCTTAGGGGTATTGCTGGCAGGTTGGATTGCAGGATTGTTTTATCATTCAGCTTTTTCTTGTTAAAAGCAATTCCACTCAATAGAAAGGGCTGGGCAAGTGGTGCCAACGGACACAAACAAAAGAAGCATTGTGTCCATGCATGCAAGGATCAGTGTGCCTCCTGGGCATGCAGCTTCTGCACATGTCATGCAGGAAAATTGCGGTGGAAGGATTACGTCTTGCTTGCAAGCGCACGCGCGCATGTGAAGAATGCATAATTTTGCTTCCTGTCCCAGGGACCGTCCATTAAGCTTGGCCACAAACACACGTCTTACCCTTAGCTAGCTCATGGGTGTACTCTATGGGTGTATGCTAACTGCAATGCATTGCTGCACAGAGAAGTGAACTCCATCAAATGCAGGCGTTGCACACCTGTAATGGGACATTGAAGAGAGCTGGCGCGAAACTCCTTCGTGCAGCATGCCCTGCTCATCCATGATGTTGTGCAGGTCAGCTCCAACAAAGCTGTGCGAGCGCTTAGGAGCACTGTGGCGTGAGCTGCAGGATAGTGGGAGTGCCCAACTTTAGTGCTAGACACGAGGAAAGCTTGAGCGCTGGTACGTATAGCATGCGCCTCATTTCCAGCGCGGCATACCTTTTTCTGCCCTCGTGCTCTGAATCACCAGGAAGCTCAGCATTTCCAGCAAAGGATACACCTGTGAGTTTTTAGCATGCGCGTGCACGGGTTGGTCTCAAACCTATCCCTGCAGAAGAAGCGTGCATGCAAGAGAAACTGCCACGTGCCTGCAAGCATGTGCTTTTTCACGCTCATGGTTCTCGAGCAGGGCTAATGGCATGGCAAGGACTTATGACAACATACATCTTATGGCTTTCCGTCAACGCATGGCAAAGGTTTCCTCAAGTTGCCTCAAAACACCGTGGTTACTGCCTCAGCTCCACACCTCTCCTTGGTGTCACCGTGGTGGAGGATCCCCTGTCCCCTTTCTTTGATGTCTGTCTAGAGGGGAACCTGTTGGGTAGCTCGGGGGCTGATGGGGTAACAGCCTCCCCGCTGGTTTTTGCTGCAATGCTGGTTTCATCGTGTTTATGCGTCGATTGATGCTTGCCTCTAGAATCGGAACGGGTCACCTCTCTTCCGGTGCTATGCGTTGGGGGAGGGGTGCAATGGAGGTGCTGGTTGTAAGCTCTCTCTGATTCAGGGAGGGGGGCCCTCTCCGCGTGGGGAGTAGAGTAGCAACCCCCCATATCTATAACATCAAAATTTTCGTGTTCATTCGTCGCACAAAATATCGAGCGATATTTCCCGTTTGCGTAAAAGCAATATGCTATCGCTAACTCCAACGGCTCCGCCTGTCAAGGTTGACCAAAGAGTGCTTAAGCCTATTCATGCTGAGAAGAGAGCACGCACACGTTCACGAGCTCAGAGCCAGAGGGGAGGGCAGACCAGGTAGGGAACATTTTAATCTAGTGCCAGCATAAGCCTCGGTCTGAGCAGCAGCCAAGATTTTGCCCCACTCCAATTGTTTTCACGCAAGTGGATTGCACACAGCACGGCTGTCAATTCTGCAGTGCTTCTCACGCGCTTGTACATTCATGTGTGCATGTGCCTTGCGAGAGTCGTGACCATCTATCTGGTGCTTGGCTTGCTTGCGTCTGGTGAACCCCTGTATGATGCCTGCTGCCTGAGCAGGAAAGAGCAGGAGGGAGCAGGAGGGAGCAGGAGGGAAGTGCTAGGCGCTGGGCTTTTAGCCACGACCTCCTTTGCAGGCTGTGCTTCAGCTGAGCAGGCTGACATGAATACTTATGAGCCGATGGAGGCGCTCAAGGACAAGCCCTACGGAAAGCCACGAAACCGGTAAGTGGCTCTTGCTCATACTCATGAGCCCAAGCTGCATAAAAGTCATGTATGCTCAGCCTATTGCGCACACTAAAGCTGCACAGCTTCCTTAAAACAGGGCCATTCTATTCGTTTTGTTAATGTACACAGTTACTCTGATTATGTGTTGACACCCTCTGGGCTGCAGTACCAGGTGAGGGGAGTTCTGAGCCTTTCTTTTGTGGTGCTTCGAGTTGTGCAGCATCAGTAGATTGCTCTCCTCAGTTTTATTCTGCAAGCGAGCATGAGCTTGTGGAACAGTCGACTGCCCTGGTGCAGGCAGGTGAGAGCAACTTGATATTACTCAGCAATAAAGAACTTTTGCTGGGGCCTGGTGGTGCCGTGGTGCTATGTGATGACTCACGAGACAGAGCCACACGTTAAAGCAGTAGTCTATTCATAAGCTGTCATAATGGACCTCGTGCCGTCATTTCAAGTCGGCAGTCTGACAATAAAGAGCAAGACTCTGGCCCAAAAGGCGGTAGCATCTGCGTTCTTGGTGCATCATAAGCTTTTATCCACAACGTCTATTCTTCTCCAGGATATCAAGGAGGGAACTGGGGAAGCAATAAGAGATGGCCAAACTGCTGTAGTGGATTGGGACGGATACACCATTGGCTACTATGGGCGGCCGTTTGAGGCAAGAAACAAGGTGGGGCTGCATAGGCCATGCTGGCGGGCATAAATGACACTGTAATCTTAGTTCTCTCAGCAGTAGGAAAGCTAGTGACTAATGAAATGCACAACACACAATTTGGACTTGAAATTGTTCTTCATTTATGTAGACCTTTTGGTCTGTCATTGTCAGAATGCTAGTGGTTGCTTGAATACAAGGCCTCTCTGACACAACTACTGGCCCTTGGCATCACTGTGCTCTGGTTCCTGCATTGCTTTGCTGCATGCAGCCCAAGGGCAGTGCCTTCACCGGAGAGGACAAAGATTTCCTGCGATTTAAGCTTGGGAGCCAGACCATGATCCCTGGTTTCGAAGAAGCTGTGCGAGGCATGAAGGTAAGTAATGGTTCAGTCAGCAAGTTAAGAACTCACACACTTTTGGTCATGGCTTTAAAGCCAACCCTTGCTTTGGCAAATCTAGTCATCAGCTTTAGATTCATCCCACCTATTTCCTGTCATTTTACTCGAAGCTCCTGGGATTGTGCCTCCTGGGATTGTGCCTCCAGGTAGGGGGCTTCAGGCGCATCATTGTTCCCCCAGAGCTGAGCTATCCAGAGGGGGGGTGGAACAAGCAGGGCCCCAAGCCGACAAGCTTCTCGGTGAGCATGTACTAAAGCTGGAATCTTATTTCAGGAGGCCTGGAATGTTGAATCAGCTACTATTTGCCATAGCAGGTGTGCTGAGGCAAGACGGTCTGAACTGTGCATGATGCACACGCTGATTGGGTGTTAGCCAGCAAAGGCAGTGTCAAGCATTTCAGTAACAACCTCCCTACTTAGGGACCTTACTTTAATATGTGCTGCACCTCATGTCATTGAAAGGCATAAGAGTGCATCTTGCAGCTGGATACGTCCCTCAACGCACTGTAGCCGCTTTTGCAGATGTTTTGCTTATGCTGTCCTCTTACATGCAATCCTAGAAGCTTCTCCTTAACGTTGGCCGTAACGTTGAGCACTGAGTTAGGACATGCTTCCTACTGTGGTGTACGCTGGCTCAGCAGCAAGGGGCAGTCTGCATGCCACCTGTCTTGCCATGTGAGGCAATAAGAGTGTATCATAGTCGTATTGTGAGTGCAAAAGAGGAACTGGGAGTTTATATGCATGAATACATGACGTGATTTACACATTACGCACACCCTCCCCATCCTTCATTCATGATTGTTTACAAGCAAGAAACTCTCAAGAGCCGTGTGTGTGTTTGTGTGTATGTGTGTGTGCACAAACAGGGACAACGAGCGCTTGGATTTGTGCTTTCAAACAAGGGGATGATTGACAAGACCCTTTTATTTGATATTGGTGGGTGGCGATTTAAGTGACTCAAATACAGTGTGCATCTCAATTGCCATTTCAGGAGTGCTCCTGGTTGTATGGGCTGCCTTGCGTCTCCACCCTCCTGCAAAAGCCTATGCATATGTCATGCATATTTGTCATGCTCACACGTGCTGGCTGAGGTTTAAAGGAGCCTTCTTGAGGCAAAATTTTTATCCCCTTTTTGCTCGCAGAACTTAAAAAGATCCTCGAATAAGGGCACTGCATTGTTTGCGAATGCTTGAATCGGACAACGGACCTTTATTGGCGAAACAGTGTCTCGGAGACACAAATTTTGGAGCTCACATATGGACTATACCTGCTTCTGAAACCCTGTTTTGAGGCAGTGTAAAAGCGCTGGGCCACGCCAGGTCACGAAAAAAGATCAAAGACGAAGAGTTTGGAAGTAATTTAACAGAAAAGTCACAAGGACGGAAAATTTTGCCGGTACAAAAACAAAACTGTAGCATGCGAAAAATTCTGATTTAAATCGATAGTTGAATTGATGAGTTAGCCGTGCCAAAACTGTGACGTAACGACAACCCTTTAAGGGGCGAACGTGTCACGATTTCAAATTTTATATTTCAAGGAAAATGCCAGCTGAACGGCCTGTATACTGCGGTACGTAGCATGGAGGTCTCTGACAGTCTGCATGTCGTGCTCGATCCCAGGTTGATTCACCGTTTACACTCTTGGTTTCAGGCAATTATGAGTATGACATGCCAGAAAGCGGTAAGGATGGGAGCGTGTACCAAGGACAGATAGCACCATGCAAGTTGCTTGCCGCTCACACAGACATCTGTTCCTCTTTTCATACGCAGAGATATACAGGATGTTTTACGGTAATGCTTTGATTGTGCCCTGGGAAAGCGCATGGGCGCGCGCTCGTGTGTGTGTGTG
>LFIK01004332.1_pt1 | contig 11483 bp, 11 predicted proteins | sample 643401 | NCBI WGS metagenome assembly LFIK01 (sample SAMN03777447, study PRJNA286221) | soda lake metagenome | biome: soda lake; feature: Kulunda steppe; material: water; isolation source: sample T5-Br brine of Lake Tanatar-5 | place: Russia: Kulunda steppe | collected 2010-07 | reverse complement strand
CTGAGTGACTCGCGTCTGGATACGCCGTTCCTGGCCGAGGCCGAGGCGGCGGGCCTGCTCAATCTTCAGGGCCACCGCAGCGTGGGTGGCATGCGCGCCAGCCTCTACAACGCCGTGCCCGAAGCCGCGGTGGAGGCGCTGGTGGATTTCATGGGCGATTTCGAGAAGAGAAGGGGCTGACAAGCATGAGTGATACCCCCATCGATCTGGATGCGCTGAGGCATCGCATCGACGACCTGGACGCAGATATCCTGCGCATGATCAACGAGCGTGCCGAATGCGCCCAGCATGTCGCCCAGGTGAAGAGCGCCGAGGACCCCGACGCGGTCTTCTATCGCCCCGAGCGAGAGGCCCAGGTGCTGCGCCGCATCATGGCACTGAACAAGGGGCCGCTGGACAGCGAGGAGGTCGCCCGGCTGTTTCGCGAGATCATGTCCGCCTGTCTGGCCCTGGAGCTGCCGATCAAGGTCGCCTACCTCGGGCCCGAGGGCACCTTCACCCAGCAGGCGGCCCTCAAGCACTTCGGCGAGAGCGCCGTCAGTATGCCCATGGCCGCCATCGACGAGGTGTTTCGCGAGGTGGAGGCGGGCGCGGTCAACTATGGGGTGGTGCCGGTGGAGAACTCCACCGAGGGTGTGATCAACCACACCCTCGACTCCTTCATGGATTCCAGCCTGCGCATCTGCGGCGAGGTGGTGCTGCGTATTCACCACCACCTGCTGGTGGGCGAGACCACTCGCCAGGACAAGGTCTCGCGGATCTACTCTCACCCGCAGTCCTTCGCCCAGTGCCGCAAGTGGCTCGATGCTCACTACCCCCATGCGGAACGAGTGCCGGTCTCCTCCAACGCCGAGGCGTCGCGCCTGGTCAAGACCGAGTGGCACAGCGCGGCGATCGCCGGTGACATGGCGGCCAAGCTCTATGGCCTGACCTGCCTGGCCGAGAAGATCGAGGATCGCCCGGACAACTCCACGCGCTTTTTGATCATCGGCAATCAGGACGTGCCCATCTCCGGTGAGGACAAGACCTCCATCGTGGTGGCCATGCGCAACCAGCCCGGCGCCCTCCACGACCTGCTGGAGCCCTTCCATCGCCACCAGATCGACATGACCCGACTCGAGACGCGTCCCTCGCGCAGCGGCGTGTGGAACTATGTCTTCTTCATCGACTTCAAGGGGCACTGTGGTGAGCCCCGTGTCGCAGCGGTGCTTGAAGAGGTGCGTCTGCGCGCCGCCGAGGTGAAGGTGCTGGGCTCCTACCCGATCGGCGTGCTCTGAGGCATGGAGTCGCGCATCCTGATCGTCGGCCTGGGCCTGATCGGTGGCTCCCTGGCGGCCGCTCTGCGTGCCGCCGGGTTCCAGAACACCATCCTCTCTTGTGACCCCGATAGCGACGAGATCGCCCGGGGCGTCGAGATGGGTCTGATCGACCGCGGCGACACGCGGCTCGACGCGGTGGTCGAGGGGGCAACTCTGATCGTGCTGGCGGTGCCGGTGCTGGCCATGCGCAGCGTGATGGCCGAGCTGGCCGGCTGCCTGGCGCGAGCCGCACCCGATGTCGTCATCACCGACGTGGGCAGCACCAAGGCGGCCATTCGCGACTGCGCTCGCGAGTCTTTCGGTCAAGTGCCACCCAACATGGTGCTTGGCCATCCCATCGCCGGTTCGGAGAAGAGCGGTGTGGCGGCGGCCAATCCCGAGCTCTATGTGCGCCACAAGGTGATCCTGACTCCAGAGCCCGACACCGACGCGTCGGCGCTGGCCCGAGTGCGTGCGCTGTGGGAAGCGTGCGGTGCCGAGGTGCTGGTGATGGACGTGGAGCGCCATGATCAGGTGCTGGCGCGGACCAGCCATCTACCGCACCTGCTGGCCTTCTCCCTGGTGGACACCCTGGCGCGCCAGGACGAGCGGATGGAGATCTTCCGCTACGCTGCCGGAGGCTTTCGCGACTTCACCCGTATCGCCGGCAGCGACCCGGTGATGTGGCGCGATATCTTCGTCGCCAACCGCCAGGCGGTGCTGGCCTCGCTGGATGACTTCGAGGCCGGTCTGGCGCGGCTGCGCCAGGCCATTGAAAGCAGCGACGGCGATGCCATGCTCGCTACCTTCGACCGCGCCCGTCATGCGCGCCACTACTTCGAATCCCTGCTCAACAAGACCAGTTATCAGGCGGAATATCAGATGCAACATCAAGGCAAGCTGCGCTACCGGGTATCCCCGGGCGGCGCCGTGACCGGTCGCATTCGTGTGCCCGGCGACAAGTCGATCTCCCACCGCTCCATCATGCTCGGCGCCCTGGCCGAGGGTGTCACCGAGGTAAAGGGTTTTCTTGAGGGCGAAGACAGCCTGGCTACCCTGCAGGCGTTTCGCGAGATGGGAGTGGCCATCGAAGGCCCGCACCAGGGTCGCGTGACAGTCCACGGCGTGGGCTTGCACGGCCTCAAGGCGCCGAGTGGTCCGCTCTACGTGGGCAACGCCGGTACCGCCATGCGCCTCTTCGCCGGGCTGCTGGCCGGCCAGGGCTTCGACACCGAACTCACCGGCGATGCCTCGTTGACCAAGCGCCCCATGGGACGGGTGGCCGATCCGCTGCGCCTGATGGGCGCCGAGATCGATACCCTGGAGGGAGGCCGACCCCCGCTGCGCATTCGCGGCGGCAAGGCGCTGAAGGGCATCACCTACGACATGCCCATGGCCAGCGCCCAGGTGAAGTCCTGCCTGCTGTTCGCCGGACTCTACGCCGAGGGCGAGACCCGGGTGCGCGAGCCGGCGCCGACCCGCGACCACACCGAGCGCATGCTCCAGGGTTTCGGCTACGCGGTGCACCGCGAGGGTGACACCTGCTGGCTCTCAGGGGGTGGCAGGCTGACCGCCGCACCCATCGACGTGCCCGCCGACATCTCGTCGGCCACCTTCTTCCTGGTGGCCGCGGCGATTACCCCGGGGGCCGATCTGATGCTGGAGCACGTCGGCATCAATCCGACCCGCATCGGGGTGATCAACATTTTGCAGCTGATGGGGGCCGACCTGACGCTCTCCAACGAGCGCGAGGTGGGCGGTGAACCGGTGGCCGACCTGCATATTCGCCATGCCCCGCTGACGGGCATCGATATTCCGGTGGAGCAGGTGCCGTTGGCCATCGACGAGTTCCCGGCGCTGTTTATCGCCGCGGCGAACGCCGAAGGCACTACCCGCCTGCGCGGGGCGGAAGAGCTGCGCGTCAAGGAGTCCGACCGCCTGCAGGCCATGGCCAATGGCCTGGCCGTCATCGGCGTCGAGCACACGCTCGTCGAGGATGGCATCGATATCCTGGGGGGCGGCCGTGTCGAAGGTCACAACTACGGTGGTGGGCGCATCGACAGCCAGGGCGATCACCGCATCGCCATGTCGTTTGCCATCGCTGCGCTGCGCGCCGGCGAAGAGATCATCATCGATGACTGCGCCAACGTGGCCACCTCCTTCCCCGGCTTCATCGATCTGGCCCGCAAGGTGGGGCTGCAACTCGAGGAAGAAGCGGTCGAGGAGGGCGCATGAGCATGACCGAGACTTCCGCACCGGTGCTCGCCATCGACGGGCCCGGCGGTGCCGGCAAGGGCACCATCAGCCGCCTGATCGCAGAGCGCCTGGGCTGGCACCTGCTCGACTCGGGCGCCCTCTACCGTCTGACTGCGCTGGCCGCCGGCAAACACGGTGTGACGCTGGATGACGAAGCAGGGTTCGCTCGGGTGGCCGCCACGCTTGACGTCGTGTTCGTGGCCGAGACTCAGACGACCCGCATCCTGCTGGAGGGGGAGGATGCCACCGCCACCATTCGCACCGAACAGGTGGGCGATGCCGCCTCCCGGGTCGCGGCCCTGCCAGCGGTGCGCGATGCCCTGCTGGGCCGTCAGCGTGACTTTCGCAAGCCGCCGGGCCTGGTGGCCGACGGCCGCGACATGGGAACCGTGGTGTTCACCGATGCCCCGCTGAAGATCTTCTTGACGGCAAGCGCGGATGAGAGGGCGCGGCGGCGTCAGCTGCAGTTGCGGGAAGCCGGGGTGGATGCTAGTCTATCGAGTCTTTTGAAGGAGATTCAGGCTCGCGATGCACGCGATATGCAACGCAGCGTGGCCCCGCTCAAGCCGGCAGATGATGCCATCACGCTTGACACCACGCGCCTGACGATACCGGAAGTGGTGGATCGGCTGACGGAATTGCTGACTGAACGTGGTCTAGCGTCTGCCATCTGAAACCCCCTTGCGGCGCCCCCGGCAGCATGTGATGACGTGGTTCGGTAGCGATTTCCGATAGCCGAACCAGGTCGAACCAGCGCCAACATCTCCGGGGGTTGTGTAAATAAGGCCCGCACTTGCTGGTGGTGCGGAGGAAGCGGCATGACCGCACTTAACGTTGATCTCGTAGGAACACCATGAGCGAAAGCTTTGCTGATTTGTTTGAACAATCCCTCCAGGACATCAACATGGAGCCGGGCGCTATCGTCGTGGCTACCATTGTCGACATCGAGGGTGACTGGGTCACCGTCAATGCCGGCCTGAAGTCCGAAGGTCAGATTCCCGCGTCACAGTTCCGCGACGAAAATGGCGACCTGTCCATCGCCATCGGCGACGAAGTTCACGTTGCCCTGGAAGCCGTCGAGGACGGTTTCGGCGAGACACGCCTCTCCCGCGAAAAGGCCAAGCGCGCCGAAGCGTGGAAGATCCTGGAAGCGGCTTTCGAGAAAGATGAAATCGTCAAGGGCGTGATCAACGGCAAGGTCAAGGGCGGTTTCACCGTCGATGTTGACTCTATCCGTGCTTTCCTTCCGGGCTCCCTGGTCGATGTGCGTCCGGTGCGCGACACCACGCATCTCGAGAACAAGGAACTCGACTTCAAGGTCATCAAGCTTGACCCGAAGCGCAACAACGTCGTCGTTTCCCGTCGTGCCGTGCTCGAAGCCGAGAACAGCGCCGAGCGTGAGGCCCTGCTCGCCACCCTGCAGGAAGGCCAGCAGATCCTGGGTATCGTCAAGAACCTGACCGACTACGGCGCCTTCGTCGACCTCGGCGGCGTCGACGGCCTGCTGCACATCACCGACATGGCCTGGAAGCGCATCAAGCACCCGAGCGAGATCGTTGCCGTGGGTGACGAGATCAGCGTCAAGGTGCTCAAGTTCGACCGCGAGCGCAACCGTGTCTCCCTGGGCCTGAAGCAGCTGGGCGAAGATCCCTGGGTCAACATCAAGGATCGTTACCCGGAAGGCACCAAGGTTCACGCCACCGTCACCAACCTCACCGACTATGGCTGCTTCGCCGAGCTGGAAGAGGGTGTCGAGGGCCTGGTTCACGTCTCCGAGATGGACTGGACCAACAAGAACATCCACCCGTCCAAGGTTGTTCAGGTCGGCGACGATGTTGACGTCATGGTGCTGGATATCGACGAGGAGCGTCGTCGTATCTCTCTGGGTATCAAGCAGTGCACCACCAACCCCTGGGAAGACTTCAGCGGCCGCTACAACAAGGGCGACCGTGTTGCCGGTACCATCAAGTCGATCACCGACTTCGGTATCTTCATCGGTCTGGAAGGCGGCATCGACGGCCTGGTTCACCTGTCCGACATCTCCTGGACCGATACCGGTGAAGAAGCCGTACGCGGCTTCAAGAAGGGCGACGAGGCCGAGGCCGTGATCCTCTCCATCGATCCGGAGCGTGAGCGCATCTCCCTGGGTATCAAGCAGCTCGATACCGATCCGGTAGCCGAGTACCTGGCCGTCCACGACAAGGGCACCATTGTTACCGGCCGAGTGGTCGAGGTCGATGCCAAGCAGGCTCAGGTCGAGCTGGCTACCGATGTCGTCGCCGTGCTGAAGGCCTCCGAGATCAGCGCTGATCGCGTCGAGGATGCCCGTAACGTCCTGAACGAAGGCGACAGCGTCGAGGCCCGTATCATCGGTGTCGATCGCAAGAACCGTCAGATCGCCCTGTCCGTCAAGGCCAAGGATCAGGACGATACTCGTCAGAACCTGAAGAAGCTGCGTGAAGAGTCTCCCGAGAGTGGTGGTCCGATGACCATCGGCGATCTCATCAAGCAGCAGATGGGTCAGGACTGATCGGGAAGCCTCTTCCCGACGGAACAAGAACCGCCGCCCCGAGGGGCGGCGGTTTTTTTTACTCCATATTCCCGAGCCCCTGACTTCAAGCCTCCGATTGAGCGACACTCGCAGTACGCTCTGGTTATTGACGAGTTACCAGTGTGATTGAGGTCGCTCAAACTAGCCGGTGAGACTTGTTGATTTTGCCTGTCCTTCGCAATCCGCGATATCCGTTATTGATACGTAATAGTTATGCTTGAGTTGCGTTGAGTCTCGGTATCGTCCAGACTATTGCAAAATATATGTCTACTGTTAGATAATGCCGCTCCCGTTGCATTAGCCACCCCGCGAGAAGGAAGTCAGATAATGTCTCTGATCAACGAATACATGCAGATGGAACAGCAGCTGAAAGAGCTCCAGTCCAACATGGAGAAGCTGCAGAACGACAAGCGCCTCCAGTCGGAACTCGAGTTCAAGGATCGCCTCGAGTCGCTGATGAAAGAGTTCGACAAGAGTGCCGCCGACGTGATCGCGCTGCTCGATCCCAAGCCCGCCGGAAGCGCGCCCAAGGTGGCTTCCGCACCGGCAGGCGCGCGCCGCAAGCGCAAGCTGAAGATCTACAAGAACCCCAATACCGGTGAAGTCGTGGAGACTCGCGGTGGCAACCACAAGACGCTGAAGGCGTGGAAGGACGAGTACAACAGTGACACCGTTGAGTCCTGGCTGGTACGCGTCGAAGAGTAATCGGGCACACCCTCCGGGGTTCATGCTCGTTTCGTCGGCGGCGCCTCCAGGGCGTCGTCGGCGTATCGATCACCTGCTTCGCCCACGTTTCTGATGGCGGTATAATGATTTTCACGTCATTATTCGGGAAATGGCTAGTGATAGTTCCTTCCCGAATGCTCTTCCCCTTGAGCCGTCCCCACGAACAACCGGTTACCAATGAAACAGCACACTCAGCAAAAACCGATGGACGAGCGTGAGAAGCTACGCCGGTTCCGTGAACTCGATGACGCCTTTGCCGAGGCACTTCGTGAACTCGAAGGCTCCGGTAACGTTCCTGACGCCTCTACCGAACCCTCGTTACTTGCCGCGACGCCCGTTCATGAAGACGAACCGCCCGGCCGGGATCACTTCGAGGATCGTCTCCTTGCGCTGATGCAGGAGTATCAGCAGCCCGGGGAACAGGTCGCCGACATGCTGGCAACACTCAAGGCGCTGGGACGAATCGCCTGACGCTACTTGGTGGCGATTTCCAGTGCGGCGATGCGCTCAAGCGCCTGCTCGCGGCGCTCTGCGCACAAGGCCACATCAAACCTGAATTGCTCGCATACCGTGGGGCGGCGCGGGTCGCCGAACAACCGGCAGAGGTTGTCGTCATCCAGTTGAACGCAGCGAACTCCGGCCGGCTTGCCTCCGGGCATGCCGGGTATTGGCGTGCTGATCGAGGGGGCGATACAGCAGGCCCCGCACCCCGGACGGCAGGCGTCTTCGAGGGGGCTCTTTCCGTTGAGCGAGGTGGCTCCAGCCGTCATGGCACGGCCTGGGCGATGGCGCCCTTGTCGATGCCTTCGAAGGCCTGAACCCGGGTCTCGCAGCCCGTGTCGCTGGCGATCTGCTGGGCTAGCCAGTCGGCGATCCACTCGACCGTGGTGGGCGTCGGCAGCACATGGCAGCGCTCCTCGGGCAGGCGCAGGAAGAACTGTCCCTGGTCCGTCCGATAGCGCGTCGTCAGCAACGCCTTCCAGGCCGGCTCGTCGCCGGTGACGATGTCGGCCTCGTCGACCAGGTAGCGATCCGCCAGCCAATCGGCCCACCGCTGCTCCAGCGCGGGGACGCGCTTGCCGTGCTGCCAGATATAGAGCCGTGAGCGATGGCCGTGGGCGATGCGCTGACAGTTGCCGACGTGGCGTCGCAGTCCGTGGCTGTAGGTGTAGGCCGCCCCCTCGATTTCCTCTTCCCGCAGGCGCAGTCGAATGTCGCTGACCCGAGGTGGGGGGCGGCGCATCAGCTCCGCCGCCAGATGGTCGGCCAGGCGCTCCGCGCTGATCTCCCGCCAGGGCAGCAGGGTCAGCGCCTGGCGCGGTGCTCGCAGCTCCATGGCCCAGGGCAGGGTGGTGCTGATGCAGAGCCCCTCGCGGCAATCGTGGATCTCCAGCCCCGGAGCGCGACTGGGTACCAGCAGGGTGTGATCGACGCCGGCATCCAGGCGCTGCTTGATCCAGGGCTTTACCTCGCCGAAGTCGAACAGCATGCCGTCATCACCTAGCTCACCGTCGAGTTCGACGTCAACGTGCCAGCTGGCCCCGACCAGGCCCCGGGTGGGACACCACCAGGAGACGTCGAGCTGGGTCAGGCGGTTGACGAATAGCGTCATCAGTCGATCCCCGTGATCTTGTGGGTCTGCAGCGACAGTCGCCACTGTGGGTGGGCGAGGCAATACGCCACGCTGGCCGCCGTGGTGTTGACCGCAGGATTGACCTCAGTGTCGACAGGGAGCTTGGCGGTACCGGGGCCGGTGTCCATGGGCTGCAGGAAATAGTGGTCGAACGCCAGTCCGGCGAAGTGTTCGGGCGGCGCATCGGTCTGAGGGTAGACCAGCTTCAGCTCGTTCCCTGCGGTAATGGCCAGGGCGTTCTGACCCTTGGGGCTGACACACAGCCAGTCGATGCCGGCGGGAGCGGGCAGGGTGCCATTGGTCTCCACGGCGACCTCGAAACCCTGGGCATGCATGGCCTGGATCAGCGGTTCATCGAGCTGCAACAGCGGTTCGCCCCCGGTGAACACCACATAGGGGGTGCCGGCTCTCGTGCCCGGGCCGTCTCGATCGGGCCATAGCGTTGTCAGGTGGTCGGCCAGGAGCGCGGCATCGGCGAAGCGGCCGCCATTCTGGCCATCGGTGCCGATGAAGTCGGTATCGCAGAAGCGGCAGGCCGCGGCGGTCCGGTCCGCCTCCCGGCCGGACCAGAGGTTGCAGCCCGAGAACCGGCAGAACACGCTGGCGCGACCCGCCTGACCGCCCTCGCCCTGCAGGGTGTAGAAGGCCTCCTTGACGTGGTACATCAGGTGACTCCTTTGACGTAGGCAATGGGATCATTGACCCCATGGGCGGCGAAGGCCGCCAGACGCTCGCGGCAGCTGCCGCAGCGTCCACAGGCAAGCGCCTCGCCCCGGTAGCAGGTCCAGGTATCGATGTAATCGAGCCCCATGGCCAGGCCCTCGGCGAGGATCTGTGCCTTGGTGGCGCGCAGGAAGGGGGCGTGGATCTCGACGGCCTCGAAGTTGGCGATGCCGGCAACGGCGTTCATCGCCTCGACGAATTCGGGGCGGCAATCGGGGTAGAGCACGTGGTCGCCGCCGTGGGCGCCATAGTCGACCCGGCCCGCGCCGATGTTCACCGCCTTGGCGATGGCCAGGGCGAGCAGGATCATGTTGCGATTGGGGACGACCGTGGCGCTGAGGTTCTCCTCGCCGTAATCGCCCTCGGGCAGCGCACGGCTGGCATCGGTCAGCGCGGAGTTGTCGATCAGGCCGTGGATCGCGCGGATGTCCACCACCTGGTGGGGCACGCCGAGCTGACGGCAGACGCGTTCGGCGACCTCGAGCTCGCGGGCGTGGCGCTGTCCGTAGTCGAAGGAGAGGGCGTGGATGTCAAGCCCTTCGCGCAGGGCGCGGTGCAACACGGTATAGGAATCCATGCCGCCGGAGTAGATTACCACGGTGCGGCGAGCGGCCGCCGTGGAGGGAGCAGAAAGGGTCATGGGTCAACTCTGATCGGAGAATTTATCGGGCCGTCGCAGCGGCGTTCCGGGGTCCGGTCCGGCGTCGAACAGTGTACGCAAATCGTCGCTTTCTGGCCAGATTCCCTGGCAGTTGCTAGACTTTCGCGCCTTCCAAACCCTTTGCTCCCTGGGCGGCTTCGCCCGGGGGGCCATCGTCCTGACAACGGTGACTCCAGATGCAAGCCCCGGAACTGCTCTCCCCCGCGGGAACGTTCAAGAACATGCGCTACGCCTTCGCCTACGGGGCGGATGCGGTCTATGCCGGCCAGCCCCGCTATTCGCTGCGCGTGCGTAACAACGACTTCAAGATCGATAACCTGCACAAGGGCATCGCCTACGCCCACGAGCGCGGCAAGCAGTTCTATGTGGCCTCGAACATTGCACCCCACAACAGCAAGCTGAAGACCTACCTGCGCGACATGGAGCCGGTGATCGAGGCCGGTCCGGACGCGCTGATCATGTCCGATCCGGGCCTGATCATGATGGTCCGCGAGCGCTGGCCGGATCAGGTGATCCACCTCTCGGTGCAGTCCAACGTGGTCAACTGGGCCGCGGCCCGGTTCTGGCAGCGGCAGGGCATCAGCCGCATCATCCTCTCCCGTGAGCTGTCGCTTGCCGAAATCGGCGAGATACGCGCCGAATGCCCGGACCTGGAGGTCGAGACCTTCGTCCATGGCGCCCTGTGCATCGCCTACTCCGGGCGCTGCCTGCTCTCCGGCTACTTCAATCATCGTGACCCCAATCAGGGCACCTGCACCAACGCCTGCCGCTGGAAGTACAACACCGTGGCCGCGGCCCATGACGAGACCGGCGATCTGGTGCCCGCCAACTCCGCCCGCGCTCATGCGGGAAGCGGGATCTGGACCCCCGGAGAAGACGGACAGCAGGGCGGTGGACTGATCGCCTCCGGGGGCGGCAGTGCCGAAGTGGTGGATAGCGCTTCACCAAGCACGGCCACCGCAGGCGGGGTGGAGGGGCAAGACGAGCTCTCGGCGCTGATCGAGGATCGCACCCGCCCCGGCGAGTTGATGCCGGTGTTCGAGGACGAGCACGGCACCTACATCATGAACTCCAAGGACTTGCGCGCCGTGCAGCACGTGCCGCAGCTCGCCGAGATGGGCATTACCTCGCTCAAGATCGAGGGGCGCACCAAGTCCCACTACTATGTCGCGCGCACCGCCCAGGTCTACCGCCGGGCCATCGATGACGCCGTCGCCGGCCGGCCCTTCGACATGCGCCTGATGGATGAGCTCGACAACCTCGCTAACCGCGGGTACACGGAGGGTTTCTACCGCCGCCATGTCCACGATGAGTACCAGAACTATGAGCAGGGCAACTCGGTGGGTGTGCACCAGCAGTTCGTCGGCGAGGTGACCGGCTACGACCCGGATCGCAACGCCCTGGAGGTGGACGTCAAGAACCGCTTCGAGGTGGGTGACGGCATGGAGTTGATGCTGCCCGGCGGCAACCGCCGCTTCGTGCTCGAGCATATCGAGAACAAGCGCGGCGAATCCGTGGGGGCGGCCCCGGGCTCCGGTCACGTGGTGCGCATTCCGGTGCCGGGCGAGGCCATCGCGCCGGAACGCATCGAGTTCGCGCTGCTGATGCGCGACCTGAAATAGGCCGAGGGTCGGG
>LFIK01004329.1_pt1 | contig 11487 bp, 11 predicted proteins | sample 643401 | NCBI WGS metagenome assembly LFIK01 (sample SAMN03777447, study PRJNA286221) | soda lake metagenome | biome: soda lake; feature: Kulunda steppe; material: water; isolation source: sample T5-Br brine of Lake Tanatar-5 | place: Russia: Kulunda steppe | collected 2010-07 | reverse complement strand
GTGGCGCTGGCCAAGGCGATTGGTCCAACCGTATTCGGCCAGATCAGATGCAGGCCGTTCAACCTGATCACCAAGATAGATGAGCGCTCTGTCGGTCAGATCTTCGGTGCCTACGGGGAAGCGTCCAAAATTTTGGTAGAATTTCAACTGCACAGCAAAGCCCAGGCGAGCCGCAGGCGATTTGGCCGCAATATGCGCCCGCTCCGAAGGCTTCAGACCCCACTTCTCGGCAAGCGCAATATCGCCCACATCCTTATCCAAACGCCAACCTCCCGCATACCACCCCACCGAAAACCATAGCAGAAGCACGAATACGGTAAACTGTAAAAAGTTTGTTCTATAAAAGTTCTAAACGATGTCGTTTTTGAACGTCTATGAGGTCACTGGGCCGTTAAGCGCCAACAGCATCCCTTATGCCGCAGCCTGGTATCGTAAAACCAACCTCACCTTCACCGACGCCATCGCTGCTGTGCGTCTTGCCCTGTGGGTCGGAGACATTTACCGACACTCGCTACCATACCGGAAAAGACAAAAAATCCCGCCAGACCGCCTCATGCGCATGGCCGAAGCTCTCTGTTTCGCCGCATAATGTACAAAGTCAAGCTAAGTATTACCTACTGGTGAGACCGAATCTGCACAGGATTTTGAGGTGTACGAGGTCGATTCAGCGCCAGCGCAACGATTTCTTGAAGGATCAAATTTGCCGTCTGAATCAAGATGAGAACTGCCCCTACAGCAATTGAAATCCGAGGCCAGTAGAGTGTGAACACTCGGCTTGGAGCAGCTTCGGTTCGGCCCAGTTCAGCTAATTGCAATCCCGCAAACATCATCTTATAAGAAAAGTAGAAAATAAATACGTATATTGCTATCAAAATTAAACGCTGAACGAAGCTCGGCATCATTTCCAGAATGACTTCAACCTTTAGATGCTGTCCGCTACGCAAGCAACAAGCCGTTCCCCAAAGCGCCAAAAGGGCGAGCAGATAGGCTGCCAAGTCCTCGATCCAACCCATGGGAAAAAATATCACATAGCGCAATAGGACTTGGCCGATCAGCAGCAGATAGATCACCGCCAGAACACCGGCCAGTGTCCATTGCAGAACCGTATCGATAACACCGGTGGCCCGGTCGAAGAGGCCAATGACACGCATGGCAAGGCTAGGTCGGGTCCCCCCATCCTGGTTGTTGGCCATACTAAAGTCCTCCCAGACCTAGAGCACGGGGAAGTGCTTCGCTCAACGGCGCCCATAGAACGACAACGGACGTCAGTGCAACTTTCACCAGAATATATGGCCATATATAACGCGTGATTTCGATAATACTCATGCGCCCCACCAGTGATGTGGTCAACAAAGTTCCGCCGACAGGCGGCGTGATGTGCCCAACCCCCAAGGCAACCACAATGATCATGGCGGTATGCACTGCGCTATATCCCAACTCCAGCGTAAATATCGGAATGATTAATGGCCCCAGCAACAAGATATTGGAGTTTCGGTCGATGAACATGCCAGCGATCAATAAGATTGTGATGATTATCGCCACGATACCCAAATGGCTTTGGGTCACCGTCATCAGCAATTCCACCACCTGTGTGGGAATATTCCGACGGACGATCACATAGGAAAATGCTGCCGCTGCGCCGATCAGGATGGTGATGGCGGCGCTCGTCAGCGCCGTTCGGCGAAGGATATCCAGCAAATCACGAGGCCGGATCGTACGATAAAAAAAGACAGTGACGACCAGGCCATAGGTGACGGCGACGGCTGCAGCTTCGGTTGCGGTGAAGAATCCGCCGAATATGCCGCCGACCACAATGATCGGCATGCCGAGCGGCACTAAAGCGCGCGAGAATGCAAGAGCGATTCCCCGAAGTCCGGCCCAGGGATAGGACGGAACACCAAGCTTCCAGACCAGAAAATAGGTGGTTATTGAGAACAATAGCGCCATGACGATGGCAATACTTAAGCCGGCAGCAAACAAACCGCCGATCGAAACACCGAAGGCCGATCCATAGACAATCAAAACAATACTCGGCGGGAACATCGGCGAAAGGGTTGCCGATACCGCTGTCAGTGCGCCGGCGAAACCGCGTTTATAGCCTTCGCGTTGCATAGCTGGGATCATTATCGGACCCATGGCGGCGACGTCGGCATGGGCAGATCCAGAAATGCTAGCAAACATAACACTGGAGGCAATATTGACCTGCGCCAAACCGGCGCGAAAATGTCCGACCAAGGTCCGGGCAAAGTCCATCAGGCGGTCGGTCAACCCGCCACGGGACATAATTTCCCCCGCCAGCAAGAAAAGGGGAATCGCCAGAAAGGTGAACGAAGACATCCCGCCATGGAGGCGCTGAATCAGGATCGTGAAAGTCGCCTCGCGACCGGTATCCAGATAGTGCAAGACTGCCGCCCCGGTCATCGCCATGAAGACAGGGGCCCCGACAAATATCAGTACAAAAAGGGCGGTGAAGAGTGCGCCAACCACGTGACATCCCCCCTAAGAATCACCAGAAAGCTGCCGTGATCGGCAGGACTGATCACGGCAGCTCTGGATCTGAGTTTATTTGGATCGGGGCGATCCGCTAGGACGCCGTCGACCGGCGCATCAGTGGGCCAAAAGGGTCAGTTCGACCCCGCCGCTCCCATAGCCCCTACACGTTCTCGGGTACGGTCGAGCGCCTCAAGCGTCGTTTCGATGAAATCTTCCGGCACTACTTCCTCAATGAAACCGCGACCGACAGGTTCAGCCAATTCCTGCCACTCGGCCAGTTCCGCTGCCGTCGGAACATAGATCTCGTTGCCTGCGTCGCGCATGAGTTCCAGCGCCTCGTTACTGTCGGAGAAGCTCGCGGCGTTGTTAACAGTGATGGCGATCAAAGCAGCTTCGTCGATGGCTTCTTGATGCTCCGCCGGCAGCGACTGGTAGAAATCGTTATTCGTCAGCAGCCAAAGATAGTCGTACATGTGGCCGGACAACGTAACGTAGTCCGCGACCTCAAGAAGCCCAGCATCCCAGGCCGAGGCCAGCCCGCCTTCCAACCCGTCGATCAAGCCGCTTTGGAGAGCTGAGTACCGCTCCGGCGCAGAAACGGCAACCACCTGCGCCGATCCAAGAGCGGCGAAAACTTCTTCGTGCATCGGCACCGGCTGGGTGCGCATCTTGATAGCATGCTCTTCAAGATCGGCTGGTGTCCGGATCGGACCGCGCGTGGTGTACATGTGGCGGATGGAGTTTTCCATTACGCCCAGCAGGCGAACTGTATCCCCAGACGACTCCAGCAATTCATCCCGGACATAATTGAAATAGTCCGGATCCTGATGCAATTCCCAGAAAACATTACGGTTAGTGAAAAGGAAAGGCCAGTTATAGGCCTGAGCTTGGGGGAAAACACCGGCAATGCCATCGGCACCCGGGATGTTAAATTCCAGTTCGCCAAGACGAAGTTGGTCGGTGATCTCGCGGACGTCGCTGGCCAAAGCGCCCTGATTGACGAGATTGATCACTAGATCGCCGCCGGTCGCACTTTCAACGTGGGCTTTGAACGCTTCGGCACCGGCGACGGCATAGCCCTGGTGGGGGTGAGCCAGCGTTGCCTCGTAGCTTTGAGCCTGCGCGACAGCGCTGAGCCCTCCGACGGTGGCGAGGGCTATCGTGGCAGCAAGGCTGCGCGAAGCGGTCAAGCGAATCTTAGGCATCGTATCCTCCCTAAAGGATGGTCATGAGTTTCTTTTGGTATGATAGGTATAAGGGTATGGATTCTTTGGTACGCATGTCAACCCGGCAAATCCACGACCCTACCTCGATATACTGCGCCGATATGGCGCTTATGGTTACAATATTCTGTCAGCAATCAAGTTTTTTGGTATGATAGCTTGGTCGCGCTTGTCGATAGCGATAACACCGCATACGGTTGGTATCGGCAACGACCGATCGAACCAATTGGATTCGACTGGTCACATACGTTGCCCATCTTTGCGCAACAAAAACATCGAGTCATGACTGAAACGACTTCACGGAAGCCTGGAAAAAAAACCTTCCAGATGGTTGCTGAAAACCTCTCGCGTGACATCGTTGAGGGCCAATATCGGCCGGGCGATCCACTGCCGCCGGAGAGGGAGCTGATGGCGATTTATAAGGTCGGGCGTCCGGCCGTCCGTGAGGCCTTGCTCGAGTTGCGGCGAAATGGGCTGATCGCCATCACCAACGGCCGTCGGGCCCGCGTGATGGAGCCCGGTTTCGAAACGATTTTCGACGGCCTCTCCGGTGTCGTTGACGCGGTTCTTGAGAGCGGCGATTCATTGCGCCATCTCTTTGATACCCGCGCTTTTATCGAATGTGGACTGGCGCGCCGCGCCGCATTAGACGCCAACAAACGCGATCTAGAGGAACTGCGCGCTGCACTGGCGCAGAGCGAATCGGCGGTAGGCGATCGAGCCCGGTATGAAATGGCGGACATCGAGTTTCACCGTGTATTGTTTTCGATCCCCGGCAACCCTGTCTTCATGGCGATCCATCGGGCTTTCAATTCCTGGCTGCTGGACCGATGGCGCAAACTCGACCGCACCCTTGACCGCGATCGCGAGAGCCATGAAGGCCACCAAAAAATATTCGATGCCATCCTGATGCGTGATCCCGATGGGGCACACGCTGCAATGCATGAGCATCTTTATTCCGCCTGGGAGATCTGGAAAGTGAAGCTACGCGACGATATCCCAGATGCCTGAGCCCCGTCGAGATTTGCTCCTGCAATGCTCTGAGGCGAGGGTTTGAGATGCGGTGGTTATTTCTCCCATACTTTGACTTCCAATTCGGACAGCTTCGCGACGCGTCGGCGGAAATCCTCGGTATCGGCGAAGCGTGCGTCGAGAAATGCCTTTACAAGATCGGCTGCCAGCCATGGACCGACAATCTTCGCGCCCAGGCACAAGACGTTTACGTCGTCGTGCTCGACACTTTGATGGGCCGAATACACGTCATGACACAATGCAGCCCGGATGCCCGCCACCTTGTTGGCGGCGATAGCCGCTCCGACGCCAGTACCGCAGACCATCACCCCGCGATCAGCATGACCCTCTTTGATGCGGGCGCATAGGGTCGCGGCGATGTCGGGGAAATCTACCGGATTGGGATCGAATGACCCAACATCTTCGACTTGATGGCCTTCTTTTTCGATCGTGGTGGTCACGTCGGCCTTCATCGGGAAGCCGGCATGATCCGATCCGATGACAATCCTCATGGCTGTCTCCTTTTCGTAAAGTGTGGGTGGGGCACAGCGAGGCCTGTGCCATCGCCGTCAGGCCGGATCAACATAGGCCATCTTGGTCCGGGCGAAGAAATCCGTCGCCGTATGCCCGATCGAATAGGGACCGAGGCCAGACTCCTTTATCCCACCGAAGGGTGTATGAGCTTGGCTAGCCGTGCCGTGATTGATATGAACCATACCGGCGTCGATCGCCTCCAGGCAGCGAAGGGCTGTTGCCATATCCGCGGTGAAGAGCGATGCCGCCAGTCCATACCGCGTGTCGTTCGCGATCACGATTGCTTGGTCGAGGGAATTAACCGGGATAATCGGTAGGATCGGGCCGAACATTTCCTCCTGGGCCAAGGGGGAATCCGGATCGACGTCGGTGAAAAGCGTCGGCTGGAAGAAATAGCCGTCCCGATTCGGATCGTCGACCGCCCATTTTCCGCCAACTATGGGCGACAGACCACTATCCTGCGCGAGGGACACATAATGGTCCATCGTATCGAGTTGCCGACGGCTGACCAAAGGGCCAAGCGTCGTACCCTCTTCCAGGCCGTCGCCAATGGTCAAGGCCCTTATACGTGCCTTCAATTTGTCGATCAAACTCTCGGCCTGATCACGGTTTACGATCACTCGACTAATTGCCGTGCAGCGCTGCCCGGTGCATTGGAAAGCAGCGCCGACGATCTCGTCAGCGGCTCGATCGAGGTCGGCTCCGTCCCAAACCAGGGCCGGATTCTTGCCGCCGAGTTCCAACTGAACTGGAATAAGGCGTTGACCGGCAGCAGCGGCGATCCCCCGGCCAATTTCAGTCGATCCGGTAAATGAAACCCCCGCGACTTTCGGGTGCTCGACCAAACGACTGCCCGCCTCTCGGCCCGCACCAGGCACGAAGTTGACCACACCTGCCGGAACTCCGGCCTCGACCAGGAGATCAATCAGCTCAGCCGCCGACCACGCGGTTGCAGAGGCCGGTTTCAAAACCACCGTATTGCCACAGGCTAAAGCCGGGGCAATTTTACGAACCGGGGCGACGACCGGGAAGTTCCATGGACAGATCGCAGCGACAACACCCAAAGGCTCCAGGACGCTGTAAGCGAGACGCCCCGGCTTTTCGCTTGGGAAAGTATGCCCTTCCATCCGGGCGGTTTCACCCGCCATAAAACGGGCCTCCGATGCCGCGCGCCCCACTTCGCCCATTCCTTCGGCCAACGGTTTGCCTTGCTCTCGGGTGATAATGCGCCCGATCCGCTCCTTGTTGGTGTCAAGAAGATCGGCAAACCTATAAAGCATTGCCATGCGCTGGGGCATGGGGGTGGCGCGCCATACCGGCAACGCACGGTCTGCGGCGTCGACAGCCGCGTCGACCTCATGGACGGTCGCTGGGGCGATTCGATTCAAGATCTCAGTTGGTCGGGCCGGGTTTATATTATCGGTCAAGTCCCGTTGATCGGAAGCGCGCCATTGGCCATCGATATGGCTGGTGATGATCGACTTTTCTGTCATTTTAGAGAGATCCTAACGAATTTTCTCTTGAGCCGAGTGGGAACCGCGTCAAAGCCAGCCTCGCAGCAGCCTTTCAACGTCATCGGCGGTGACGTCGCGGGGGTTAACCGCGACATTGCCTGATTTCATCGTTTCCGCGACAACGGACGGGATATGAGCCTCGCGCAAACCCAGTGGCCCCAGTTTCTCAGGAATACCGACATCGTCAGCCAACTTGGCGACAGCGTCCGCAGCATCGCCGGATGGCTCATCTAAAGCCGCGGCCACGGCGTGGTAGCGGTCCGGCGAGGCGGTCTGATTGAAGCGGGTGACCTCCGCTAAGGTTACGGCGATGATCGTACCGTGATGGATACGGATGTCGTAACTGCCCAACGGCATGGCCAGGGCATGGGCGAGGCCCAATCGGGTCGGATTCATGGCGATCCCCGCCATAGTGCTCGCCAACATCATCCCATAACGCGCATCGACATTGGTGCCACTATCGACAGCGCGCCTAAGATTCTGGCCGATCAGTGAGATCGCATGATACGCCATCGATCCCGAGACCGGCTGACAAGCTCGGTTGGTGAAGCATTCGAGGGCATGGCCCAGCGCATCCATGCCGACAGCGGCGGTCAGCGCGGGCGGCAGACCGTATGACAGTTCCGGATCGCCGAGTGCAATATTGGGGATCAGCTCCTGGCCGCCAACGCTGATTTTGACGCCAGTATCATCATTGGTCATGACCGACCAGACACTGACTTCGCTACCGGTCCCAGATGCCGTCGGCACAGCGATTGTCGGTAAAGGAGAAACCTTAAACTTGCCTAATCCAGCGTAATCAACGATATGGCCGTCATTGGTGGCCATTGCGGCGATCGCTTTGGCGCTATCGAGAGCACTGCCCCCGCCCAGTCCAATGACAACGTCAATTGCGGCTGTTCGCGCCTTCCTCGCCCCCTCCATGACGAGTTCAGATCCGGAATCCGCCTTGACACGATCGAAAATCACCGGATCGGCGCCCGACTTGGTCAAGATGTCGGACACCCGATCAAAAACGGACGTCTCCCGAATGCCGGGATCGGTCACCACCATGACCTGGGCGGCCTTGTATCGCGCCAAAAGATCTGGCAATTGCGACACTGCCCCATTACCGAAGATCAGGTCGGCGGGCATTGGCGTAAAATTAAACGCTCTATTGAAGCTGGTTTCGAAACTCATGATCTTGTCCCACAAAAAGTCGCTGTCGTTTCACCCTTTCGAGTGACTTTGGTGCGCGCGGCACTAGGCAATCAAGCCAGTCGTGGCGACGGCGGGACTACACCAACCGACCCTGCTAAATCCTGCAATTGGCGAAAGACGTCCGGTGAAAGTCTGATCCCGATTTCGCCACTTTCTTTTTCGCGCGCGCGTTCGACATCGCCGGGGCAAAGCACTCGATCGACGCCGGGTTGCGGTGGCACCGCCCTCAGCATGCCAATTATATCGTCCATTCGCTCCCTGAATGCCGCTGCCGTCATGAAGACGTCGGGACGGATGGCAATGAAGATGTGCCCGACATCCTGACGAGTAGTGAGGTCTTCAAGAGTGCGAAGATGGTGGCCGTAAGCCGCCCCCGACAACACACCACACAAGATGTCGATCAACAGCGATATACCCGACCCCTTGGCGCCGCCAAATGGAAGAACCGCGCCATCCAGAGCCGCGCGGGCATCAGTCGTCGCGTTACCGTCGGGGCCAATGGCCCAGCCTTCGGGAATAGATTTGCCTTCATGGTCGGCCAGGATGATCTTGCCGCGAGCGACAACGCTGGTGGCCATGTCGATGATGAGTGGTGGTTCTTTTCCGGCCGGTACTCCAACACTGAGAGGGTTGGTGCCGAGAAAACGCGTTCGCCCTCCCCAAGGCGCCATATTGGGCGGCGCGTTCGATGCCGTAATCAGGATGGTATCGGCAGCGACCGCCCGGTCGGCGTAAAAGCCGGCGGCGCCATAGTGATTACTGTTCTTCACGGCCGCCACCGCGATGCCGGTGGTCGCTGCCAAATCAACGGCCGCATCCATAGCACGGGCACCGACGGCCAGCCCCAATCCGTTACCTCCATCAACCGACAGGGCGGCGGATGCGACCTCCGACACTGTGACCTGGGGGGCGGCAGCGACGACACCGGCTTTCAATCGCCTAGCATAAACCGGCAATCTGACAATCCCGTGGGACCCGATACCTCGCGCATCGGCGAAAACCAGTCCGTCGGCGACGATGCGCGCATCGTTTTCCGGAACCCCAAAGTGCGAAAAGATAGCAGTACCGAAATCCGCCAGGACGGTCCCGTCGAACCGGGGGTGACCGGATGTATCGTTCATGACGTCAGCTTTCCTCGGTCATTCCGGTCGCGTTGATCACGGCCTGAAGCCCCAGTAGCTCTAATGTCGTCTTGCCGCTCTTCAAGCCGTCCATGATCTCTTCTTCCTTTTTGGCCCGGCTGCGGGCGCTTTGGAGCACCTGTTCCGCCAACTCGAGTGCAACGATGGCGACGCCATCGTCATCAGCGACGACGATATCGCCGGGATTGACTGGCTGGCCGCCGACGATGACCGGATGATTGATCCGGCCTGGGTTGCGTTTTGAGCACGCGCCGATCGACAACCCGCGTGCAAAGCCCGGAAAGCCAAGCCGGCGCAATGCGCCAACATCCCGGATCGCATGATCAACGACCAGACCGGAGACTCCTTTCGCCTGCGCGGCAACGGCCAGAATTTCGCCCCACGCACCCTTCCCATCGTAACCACCAAGATCGGCAACGATCACATCGCCCGGTTGGGCGACATCGACCGCCTTATGCAGCATCAAATTATCTCCAGGCGGCCCCCAGACCGTCAGCGCTGAGCCCAGGACCGTCGCCCCTTGCCAGACTGGTTTGATTATCGGGTCGACCATTCCGGATTGGTTCTGTGCCTCATAAACGGTTGCCGGATCGAACGCGGCAAACTGGCGTACAAGATCGGGCGATGGGCGTTCGATCGCTCGAATGATGTCCATCAGCGGCGCTCCCTATGTCGCTCTATTGCATTGAAATGGAACGATGAAGATTTTGGTATGATAGGTCAAGTGCGGAGTTTGTCCGGCAGCGCCACTTTAGGCCATGCAGACTCTTTATTCGGGCCAATGAGCCAATTGACACATATTTTTTGGCATGACAGGTTTGGCGGAGTGAGGATGGCGGGCATCACGACCTAGGGGGAATTATGGAATACCATACGCTTGGGCGAAGCGGGCTTCGAGTTTCGGCACTTTGCCTGGGAACGATGATGTTCGGGGGTCAGACGGCAGAAGACGAGGCAGCGTCAATCACCGACAAGGCCCGCGAGGCCGGGGTCAATTTTATCGACACGGCAGATGTCTACAATGGGGGCGAATCTGAGCGGATGGTCGGCCGACTGATTGGCCGCGACCGTGATGCTTGGACTCTGGCGACAAAGGCCGGCAACCCATTGCCCGATCATATCAATAGCGGCGGAATGAGCAGGAAATGGCTTCTTCGCGCGCTCGACGGCAGCCGGAAGCGGCTGAACACCGATTATATCGATATATTCTATTTGCATCTGGATGATCGTATGACGCCTTTGGAGGAGGTTGTTGCCACCATGGGCGAAGCCATCCGTCGTGGGCAGATCCGGTACTGGGGGTTCTCCAATTTCCGTGGTTGGCAGGCATGCGAAATGGTGCGGGTAGCGGATGCATTGCATGTCCCTCGTCCCATCGTTTGCCAGCCACATTACAATGCCATGAACCGAATGGCGGAAATCGATCTGTTGCCGGCCTGTGCGCATTATGGCATTGGGGTGGTTCCTTATTCACCGCTGGCGCGGGGCGTGTTGACGGGCAAGTATCGGTCGGGTGAACAGCCTGACCCCGATAGCCGGGCGGGTCGCGATGATAAACGAATGATGGAAGCCGAGTTCCGCGACGAGTCAATACAATTGGCGGAAAAAATCGTCGATCACGCCAAGGCACGAGGCATGACACCGACCCGGTTTGCCGTCCGTTGGGTGCTGAACTCCGGCAATGTTCATAGTGTTATTACCGGCCCGCGAACCATGGCGCACTGGCAGGGATATATCGACGCGCTCGACGGAGATTTCGGGCCTGAAGACGAAGCATTGATCGATACGCTCGTTCCGGCGGGTCACGCGTCGACGCCTGGATTTACCGATCCGCGCTATCCTTATACTGGTAGGCAACCACGGGTATCGGGATAGTCGTACCGCGCGGCAATTGCGCGCCGAGAGAACCGGTACCGGTAAGGCAAACCAAAAATTATCCCGACCATTCAACTCGAACCGAGCACGAAGACGGCGAATCCACCGCTCCGTAAAACCAAGCCAGTCCCTCGCATGTTTTGTGCCGGAGTAGACTACCGGAACAACTCCGACATCGACTTTCCGATCACCTTGGTGGCGCTGAACACCAGGATGAGGGTGAGCAAAATCGTGATCGAACCGATCGCGGCCGCCGCCTGAATTTCCTGGCTCTCCAATCGTTCGTAAATGGCAATGGACAGCGTCTTCCACTGCGCCGAATAGAGCATGACGGTCGTGCTCATTTCCGCAATCAAGGTCGTGAAGACGATGATCGCACCCGCAAGGATCCCGGGCGCGATCAACGGCACCGTCACCTTGCGCATGGTACGGCCCCAGGATGCGCCGGCGACCAACGACGCCTCCTCCATCTTCGGGTCGACCTGGCCGACAGCT
>LFIK01004327.1_pt1 | contig 11489 bp, 5 predicted proteins | sample 643401 | NCBI WGS metagenome assembly LFIK01 (sample SAMN03777447, study PRJNA286221) | soda lake metagenome | biome: soda lake; feature: Kulunda steppe; material: water; isolation source: sample T5-Br brine of Lake Tanatar-5 | place: Russia: Kulunda steppe | collected 2010-07 | reverse complement strand
TGGCGGCGCCCGTAATAGTAGGTGTCGTAATCGTCCAGTCGGGTCGCCTCCACTACGTCCGCCGCTGGGAGTAATTTGGCCGCCCGGCGTTTCAGCTCGCCCGGTTCGAAGGTCAGGGGGCCGCCATCGGCCCGGCGAACACGGGTCTCGTCCGGGTCGTGCAACAGGAGCACGGACTGGCCGGCATCGCGCCGCCATTCCAGCTCCCGGGCCCCGTCCAGATCGAGCAAGTCCAGGGGAGCGAACGAGTCATCGGCCAGTGCTCCGTCCGACCAGGTCGGTGGTTCATGACCGGCATCGGGTGCTGGTGAGGTAAAAATCCCACCGGGGTTCACGGAGAAAAGGCCGCTGATCAGGAAAGTGAATACGAAAAGCACACTCGTCAGGCCGAGTAGGTGGTGCCATCGTTGCCAGCCGCGATAGGGAGTCATCCGGTTGCCTTTATAGCGGCGCAGAACCCGCAAGCGCCAGATGCCCACCAGACTGCCGCTGATGACCAGGAGCAGACCCAAGGCGGATAGCCAAATGACCACTTGGCGCCATAACTCCCGGTGCTCGCGTAGCTGCCAGGGGTAAATCCAGTGGGGGACAGCGCCGACCCAGTTCCAGCCGCGCTCGAAACGCGTCGCCTCCTGCACCACCTCGCCGGTCACGGAGGACAGATACAGCCAGGTGCGTTCAGGGTCGTCCATGCGTACGCGAAACAGGGGTCGGTGCCCGTTGTAGCGTTCGGGCACCGACCATTGATCCACCGAGATGCGTTCCAATCTGGCAATGTCGGCGTCACTGTGGCGTCGTGCCGCGTCGGCAATGGCCTCGCGCCCCGGTTGCAGCACCTCGCCACTGCGGGCATCCAGCAGGTGACGCGCTTCGTTGGTCTGAACGTGATAGACCGGCTGCCCGAGTGCGGCGTTGAGGCGCAGGTTTTTGACGTCGGGGTACGCGGCCAGGATGGCCGACGGTGGCAACACCTCTTCGCTTTCGAGTTTCGGCAACCCGGCCAGGCGCTTATGTCCGTCCAGCGAGGGGTAGAGGACGTACATCAGCACGATGCCCGAAGCGAACCACATCGCGATAAACAGGCAGAGGACGATCCCCAGATAGCGGTGCCAGAGATAGATGGTTCGGCGGAAGCGCATAACTTGATGAATCCTTGTTTTCCCTGAATGCGAGCGTCGCCCTGGGAGCCGGGCCCCCAGAGCGACGCTCTCGAAATGAGGCCCTTAGAACGAGGCCCTCAGCTCGAGCTCCAGGCCGCGACCCTCGCCGACGTAAAACTGTGGCCCGAACTGCGCTTGCGTGTAGTAACGCTCGTCGGTGACGTTGCGGGCGCGGACGGTAAGATCCCAGTTGTCGTTCAGCGAATATTGGCTGGAGAGGTTCAGCAGGGTATACGAAGGGACTTCAAGCGTATTGTCGTTATTTGCCTGCGCTTCCCCCACGTAGTTCACGTGAGCCCGCGCGAGAAGCCGCTCCGTGAACGTCCACGTCGCCCAGAAATTAGCCAACTGCTGCGGGACATTCGCCGGCGTGTTGCCTCCGAACGAATCGTCGTCGCGGAACTTCGCATCCAGGACGGTCGCGTTGAACTCCAGACCGAGGCGCTCGAAAGGCTCCACGTAACCGCTCACCTCCAGCCCTTGGGAGGTCCGCCGACCCACTTGGCGCTGACGATCCGGGTCATTCGGGGTCGGATCGTCCACCAGCCGGTTGCGCTTTTCGATATCGAACGCCGTGATCTGCCACTCCCAGGTGCCGTCTGTGGCGCGGCCGCGCAGGCCCGCCTCGAACCCGAGGGAGCGCTCGAAATCACGATCCAACTGGTCGACCCGGGGAGCGTTGGGGTTCAGGGCGAACTGCGACCCGGTGCTGGCCTGACCGAACAGGGATAACCTTTCGGTGGTCTGCCAAATAAAGCCCAGTTTAGCGTCGCCGGCGGTGAAGTTTTTCTGGTCGCTGGTGAAGGTGCCGTCTCCGCTACTAGCGTTTTCGGTGACGTCCAAGCGAATGACCTCCCCACGCAGGCCGCTGACCAGGCTGAAGCCCCCGCCCAGAGGCAGACGGTTTTCGCCGAACAGGGCCAGGGTGTCCCGCTCGGTGTGGAACTGCGTTTCGGAGCGGTCAAAGCCAATATCCCGGACGCTGCCGGTATCCGGGTTGTTCGGGTCGCCCACGTCGCGATCAATGTTCGGACGGGCTGAGCGGTTGGTTTCGAAATCGTCCAGGCTGACCTCAAGCCCTACGGAAGACCGGGCTTCGCGGCCAAAAAGGTCATGATCGATGATGGCCTCGGACCGGTTGGCGAAAAAGCGTTGGTCGTGGTCCAGAGAAAAGGCGAATCGCTGACGGATTTCATCATCGTCAACGATTTCCGAAGACTCGACATTCTCCCAGTCCCGTTCGGCCTTGTAGCCGTAAAATCGGTTTTTCAGCGTGATGGTGTCGCTCAGCTCGTAATCGGTATCGAAAGTCAGGCGAAACTCCTCGCCCTCGATGGAAGCGTCCCGGGCATTGAAATTGCTGCGCGCCAGATTACTGGGGGGTGTGCCCCGGTCCGGATCCACCGGTGCGCCCCAGTAAGGGGGCAGGGAGTCATTGAGATAGACCAGGTTGCCGATGAACCGTAACCGGTCCGAGGCATCGTAACGCAAGCTGGCGCTGACGGTGTCGCGGTGAAGGTCGCTGTTGTCCGTGTAACCGTCGCTGCTCTGGCGCTCGCCGTCGATGCGGAAGCTGAGCCCGTTTACCGCCGTGGGGCCACCATGGCCCACGGCCACACGGGTGCTGTTGAACGAGCCGGCCGACATGAGAATGTCGGTTTCGGTTTCATTCGGGTTGGGGCGACGCGGAACAAAGTTTACCGCACCGACGATGGAGCCCTCACCGTGGAGGATGGACGCCGGGCCGCTGATGGTCTCCACGCGTTCGTAGATCCAGCTCCCCTGGGGGCGGGCGAACATGCCCGGAGCGCCGAGGCTGATGCCGTCGTAGAGAACGGCCGCGTTGAACCCCCGCGCGCTGAAGGCGGACAGGGTGCCGCCTTCATTGGCGGAGGTGAACCCCGGGGCTCCGGTGACGGCCTCGGTGGTGGTGCGAACGCCTCGTTCCTGCATTTTTTGCTGGTCAATAACGTTCACAGTGCGAGGCAACGCCCATGCCGGCAGGCCCAGTCGGGAGCCGCTTTCGCTCACGGCATCCATGGGCAGGACGACCTCCCCTCGTAGGCCTGTAACCCTCACCGGAGGCAGATCGACCGCCTCTTCGCTCGACGTTTCAGCCGTCTCTTCCGGCGCTTGAGCCCATGCCGGAGCGGCAAAGGAGGATAAAATCAGAGGTATTCCCGCTAATGCTTTTACACGTAATTTGATAATAGGTTTCATGGTTCTGCTATTTGGTGGTGTTGAGATATCGCGCTCCCCCTGCACAGCTGCCGCACGGTATCAGACCACGCGGCAAAACCGATTCGGAGGATCGCAGAAAAAGAGCCGTGAAAGGCTCCGTTCAATAGGTAACAACAACAGCAGCAGCGGGCGGGTCACGACCCGGCATCTTGAGGTATTCCCGGGCCGATGCCAGCAAGGCAACGGCCGCGAACCCCATGCTTTTCTCATCCGTTCGAGGTGGATAAATGACTTTATCGACGGGAAGAGAAAGAACCTTTCCGGACGCAAAACCGTCGACGATACAAAGAGGATCGTCGCAGGAAGCATCCGGTGGATGTCCGTGCAGGAAGTTGTGCAGCTCCACGCTCTGGGCCGCCATCGCCAGAATGAAAATCAAACCGGCTGAAAGAAATGCGGTTACGCGAAAGAGAACGGAAGCGGAACTGGATGGGCGGGCAAACATGAAATCAGGGCGATGATAAAACCGCGCTTGCTTGTTAGGGGCTCTTCAGAAGAAAAATCCGATTGCAAGAAAAATCCAACTCCCCATGAAGACGCGCATTGCCTCAAAAAAAAGACACCCGCATGAGATGACGCCGGGAACCGGCTAAGACGTTGAGTCAAGATTAAATACGGTCTGCTGCAATCCTTACTGCGGGGGGGATGAATCGTGAGAATCCGCCCAACGAAAAGCCATCCGAAGGTTTGGATGATGGACCAAGTGAGCCGTCCAGTCTCTGTCATTGCCCATTCGACAAGCTCAGGGCGGTGAGCCTGTCGAACCGGGAGGAGGAACGGCGCGGCAATCCACCACTTTTCAGCCGGAGGCGTTGTATGGGCGCGGCCGGAGAATCGGGTGCGTGGCCTCCGGCTCGGAGACCTACGGCTCGGAGAGATTGCTTCGGTCGGCGGAGCCTCCCTCGCAATGACAAAAAGGTTTGGGGAACTTGAAAAAATTAATTCGTCAGCTCACTAGTGAGGCATCCAGGAAGTTTTTCATCCCTCCTTCAGGTACGCGCGGAGCTTCGGCCCGTATCGCTCCTGTGGCCGCGCTGTAAGGGCGTGGAGGAACGCTCAACCGGTCCACCGCCTCACGCCTGTCCGGTGCTTGCCCGGGGCGGCGGCTACGCAAGCACTCCGGATCCGAAACCGTCGGAAAAGATTAATGGGACGCCTCACTAGGACCCCACGACCGATGGATGATCTTCCAGTACAATCGCTTTCTCAGCAAAGCGGCTGTTTTGTTCCTTCATCAACTTATCAATGAATCGCTCGGAATCAATCTCCACGTCATTCCACGTTAGCACTTCACCCTTGGAAACCTTTCGAACAACCCGAGCCCCTTCTGCCAATCCCATTGGCACCAGTTCCTCCGAAAGCACCATTGGATGGTTCTCGCACAGACCGTAGGTTTTGAATCCTCCGATCCCGTCTATCCGGTCGCCCGGCTTCAAGTCACACTTGGCGGCGGCGACCACGTCAACGACAGGTCCTGCCCGGGCCACAATCACCGGATCGTCAAAGTCGATCAACCTGCAGATGGAACTGGCGATATCGAAAAACAGAAGGTGATACGGAAGATAGAAACTATACAAAGGCCCGTCTCCCATTTTTCCATACGTCAAATATTTGACGGCCAAAGGATCCGAGGTCGTTGCATAGACAAAGACCCCGGGCCCCGGCTTGGCGCCGACGACGTAATCCACGATTCCGCCCAAGGCGCGCAATTCCTCGACATCGTACAATCCCGCCAGATTGTCGACGTGGTCGTTGGATTTGTATCCAAGCATTCCTCGCTTGGCGACGCGCATGCCCGTTGCATTCGCAATGCAGGACTGCTCAAAGGAGACTTTCGTTCCGTCCGCGAAGTTCGTCGCCATCTCCGGATTCATTCCCCAGTGATTTGCGAACTCCTTCTGGGTCGCCGGGGTGCGATAATGATCCTCCAGCCCTTTGATGTTTCCGCAGAGCAACGGCTCGAACCCCATCCCCCGAACGTAACGGTACAAGTTCATCGTTACGCCCGGTTGATCCCCGTCTCCCAAGGCATATTCGACCCCGGCTACCTCAGCTCTTTCCCTCAAAATCGGGCCAAAAGTCGAGTCGAGTTCCGCGTTAAACGAGAGGACATTCAGCCCTGCCGCGAACGCCTTGAGCACTACTCGAGCCCCAAAGGCGATCGTGCCGGTAACTTCCACCAAAACATCAAGCAGCTCCGATTCGCACAGAAGATCGATATCGGTGGTGATCACGGAGCGCCCCGCCAGAACCGCCTCTCTGGCTTTTGCCGGGCGATCCGTTTCTATATAATTATTGATTCCTGCGATTGCGTAGGCGGCTCTTACCTTCTCCACCGTTCGACTGTAGGTCGCGGCAACCACCATCCCGGGGGTGTGTCGAGCGATTTGATTTATCATTCCCTTTCCCATTTCCCCGGCTCCAACGATTCCGACCCGAATCGGACGTTCTTCCCGCGCTCTTTCCCTCAATTTTTCATCAACAATCAACATATGTCCTCCCTTATAAATACAGGACCTAATCAACCAGGCCTGTTCGACCTGACGGTTTCAGTCCCAGCTTTGCCCCGTCTCTTCTCCTTCCTCCAAGTAGCCGAACCCTAAGCATCATTTTCCGTCTGGATTGGGCGGAGAAGAGATTACCATGCAAAACAGGCGCGAACCACCCGGGATCGAACCGAAGCCACCCCCGGGGTAAATTCGGAGAACAGCAATCTCGCAAGGGTTTTGCCCAAGCCTCTCTCAGGGATCGGTCGGATCGGTCTACTGTCTTTTCAGGACGCTTTCCTGTTTGGGAAGAACATCCTGGAGCGCTTCGACCAGCTTCTTTTGGGTGAAGGGTTTGTCGAGCAGGGCGCAGGTGCCGAGGGCTTTGAAGGCCCGCGCCTCGCGTTCCAGAAGTCGGCCGGAGGAAACGATGATTCCGATCTGGGGGATCATACGTCGCGCGGTTCGGGCCAGCGTCAAGCCGTCCATATGGGGCATGTGCAGGTCGGTGATCAAGACGCTCAGCTCCGCCTTTGTTTCGGCGATCTGGGCGAGCGCTTCGGTGGCATCTTTGGGGGTGATGACCTTAAAGTTCAAGCTGGTGAGCAAGGTTTCGGCGACTTGGAGAATCGCGGCTTCGTCGTCAACGACCAGGATGGTCTCGCCGTTTCCGTGAAACGCGTGCGTCAACTCGGTCGAGCTTGATTCGCTCTCGGCGGCCGAGGGTTCGATCGGGAGGTGGATGGCGAAGGTGGAACCTTGATCGATCACGGAGTAAACGCGGACGAAACCTTCGTGGCTTTTGACGATTCCAATCAAAGTGGAAAGACCGAGGCCGGTACCCTGGTCCGGATCTTTGGTGCTGAAAAACGGTTCGAACATGCGTTCCATAACGTGGGGCGGGATGCCGGTGCCGGTGTCGGTGACCCGCCAAACGACGTAGCGGCCGGGCCGGGCCTCGGGAGTGCTGCTGGCGAAAGCTTCGTCGATCTCGAGGTTCTCCGCTTCCAGGGTCAGGGTTCCGCCGTCGGGCATGGCATCCCTGGCGTTGACGCAGAGGTTGAGCAAAACCTGGTGAAGTTGGGTGGAGTCCCCGAGAATCGTCGCGAGGTCCGGGGCAAAATCCGTGTAAAGTTCGATGTTTTTGGGAAATGTGCTCTGGATGATTTTCTCGATTTCCTGGAGCAGGACGAGCGGTTTCACGAATAGACGTTTTCCTTCCGATCCATCGGTGCCTTTGGCGAAAGTGAGGAGTTGGCGCACCATTTCCGAGGCGCGGGATGCGCTTTTCTCCATGGTATTCAGAATTGTGTGATCGGCGGGGTATTTCTGTTGCAGTAGGCCGAGCCCCATCAAGATTGGGGCGAGTGCGTTGTTTAAATCGTGGGCGATGCCCCCGGCGAGGGTCCCGATACTTTCCAGACGCTGGGTGCGGAGCAGGTTTTCGGCCAGCTTCTTTTTCTCGCTGATGTCGGTGTTGATCGCGAGGGTTGCCTTCGGACGACCGGCCCGGTCCCGGATGAGCGTCAAACGAGATTCGACCGTCAATTGTTCTCCATCCTTGGTGACGTGGCGAACTTCCCCGGCCCACTCTCCCTCGTCGGCTAGAGCCCGTTCGACCTCGACGTCCCGGGTGGTTGTCTCCGCGGGCGAGAGCAAGCGCGAGGCGTTGTTTCCCAACGCTTCGGTGGCGGTCCAACCGTAGATATCTTCGGCACCCTTGTTCCAGAACGTGATGCGACCTTCGGAATCTTTGACGCAAATTGCATCCCGGGCTTTGTCCAGGAATTCCGCCTGTTCGCGAATATGTTCGTCGGCGTTTTTCCGGTCGGTGATATCTTTGGCCATTCCGCCGACCCGGAGGACCTTGCCGTTTGAATCGAGGATCGGCGTGCCACTGTCCAGAATCCAGCGTTCGGCCCCGTTGGGTTGGCGAATGCGGTATTCCGCTTCAAAAGTGCGGTTGGGATCGACGAGAATGGTGTCGTATGCTTGGCGAACCCGTTGTCGGTCGTCGGGGTGGATGGCTTCCTGCCATCTCCGGGGCTGTTCGTAAAAGGCTTCGGGGGGTTCTCCCCAGACCTTTTTGACAGCGGGGCTGACATAGATAATTCGCTCGGGATCGAGGGCCGCGAACCAAAAAACGTCACTGCTGTGTTCCGCGAGTTGGCGAAAGCGGGCTTCGCTTTCGCGGAGGGCTTCCTCCGCCTGGAGGCGTCTTTGTTGCTCCTCCGCCTTGGCGAGGGCCTGCCTGATCGAGTTGGGCAGGCGGTCGAGGCGTTGTTTGAGCAGATAATCGGTGGCTCCGCTTTGCAGGCAACGCACGGCATCGTCTTCGCCCAAGGCGCCGGAGATGACAATCACTGGCGCATGGGGCTGCTTAACCCGCGCCAATTTCAAGGCGGAAATTCCGTCGTAGCCGGGGATGTTGTAGTCGGCCAGGATGATTTGAAAACCGCCTTCGTTCAGAGCGCTTTCGTAGCTATCCCGGTTATCGACGTGGACGATGTCACAGACCAAACCTTCCAGCTCCAATTTATCCGCGATCAGTTCGGCGTCCCGAGAATTATCCTCCAGATGGAGCAGCTGAATCGATTCTATTGATGTGGACATAGGTGGATATATGACGGGGGGAAATTCAGCCCGGAGGAGAGGTGACATTCGTTCCGTTCATGTCGGGGGCTTCGTTTAAAATTCCCCAGAAGCCTCCCACTTTTTTGACGGCTTCCACGAATTCGTGAAACTCGACCGGTTTCACGACGTAGGCATTCACCCCGAGTTCGTAGCTGCTAACGAGGTCTTTTTCCTCGCGCGAGGAAGTCATAATCACGACGGGAATATTCTTGAGTTCGGGGTCTCCCTTGACCTGTCGCAGGACTTCCAGGCCGTCCACTTTCGGCATTTTGATATCGAGGAGCACGACGGCCGGGGTATCAGGGCCGCGTTCCGAGAACTCTCCTCGCCGGTAAAGGTAATCGAGTGCTTCCGCGCCGTCGCCCAGGCAGACCACTTCGTTGGCCAGGTGATTGGTTTCGAGAGCGTCGAGGGCCAGTTCGCGGTCGCGGGGGCTGTCGTCCACGAGGAGGATGCGTTTAAGAGTCTTCATTTGAATGGTCGGATTTAACGGGTTTTAATGTGAAATAGAATGTGGCCCCTTGGTTGGGCTTGCCTTCCGCCCAGGTTTCTCCTCCGTGCCGGGAGATGATTCTCCGGACATTGGCGAGGCCGATGCCGGTGCCTTCGAACTCGTCGGCCCGGTGCAGGCGCTGGAAAACCCCGAAAAGTTTGTCGACGTATTGCATGTCGAACCCCGCGCCGTTATCGCGGACGAAGAAAACAAGGCGTCCTTCCTTTCCTCCCGCGGCACCGACTTCGATAATGGAGGGGTCCCGGTTCCGGGAGTATTTGACCGCGTTTTCAATGAGGTTGGCGAAAACCTGTTTGAGCATGGCGTAATCGCCCACCACCTCGGGAAGGTCGGCGATTTTCCATTCGATGTTTCTCTCCTTCTCCCCTTCGGGGATTCCCCGGATCGTTTCCCCGACCAGGTCGCCGAGGCGGATCGAAGCCTCGCTCATGCCGACCCGGCCCATCCTCGAGAAGGAGAGGAGGTCGTCGATCAATTCGCCCATTTCCCGACTCGCCTCTGTAATGGTTTTCAAATACCGCCGGGGTTTTTCGTCGAGTTTTCCCTCGGTCGCTTTGGTCAGCATTTCGACGTATCCGTGGATATGACGAAGGGGCGCTCGCAGGTCGTGCGAGACGGAATACGAGAATGATTCCAGTTCCTTGTTGGCGGTTTGGAGCTGGGCGGCGCGATTCTGGAGGGAGGTGTTGAGCTCTGCGATCTCGTTCTCCGCGGCTATATCCTCGCTCACGTCCCGGGCCGTTGCGTAGAGCAGATTTTCCTCGTGGTATGGTTGAACTCGCCAGGAAAGCCACTTCCAGGATCCGTCCCGGCATCGGTAACGGTTCTTGAAACGAATGGTCGGCGCGCCCTGTCGAAGTTTCTCCATCTCCATGCAGGTCCTTTCGCGGTCATCCGGATGGACGAAGTCGAGGAAAGGGCGCGCCAGAAATTCCTCGGTACTGTAACCGAGGGTGCGACTGAACGCGGGGTTGACGCGTTTGAAGTAGCCGTTTGTTTCGGCGATCCCAAGAAGGTCGAGTGAGAGGGTGAAAAACCGGTCCCTTTCCGTTTCCATTTGCGCGCGCGCCAAATCAGCGCGGCGCAGCGACCGTCCGCTCCATCCGATCAGCCCGCCGATGACGAGGATATTTGCGACGGTATAGAGCGTCACTCCAAGCTCATCGTCGTAAAAACCACGGCGCTCACCCTCCAGGCGCAGCCAGCCGAGAAGAATCATAGCCGTGACCATCGCGGGAAACAATTGGCGCACCAAACGGCCTCCCGGGTTTTGGCTCGTGACAAGCTTCATGAGCCCCTGGTCTCGACGCGCCCAGAGGAGTCCGAGGGCGAGCACGAAAAAGACCGCCGCGGTGTGGAGAGCCATCGGGATAAAAATGCCGATCCCATAGAATCCGCTCACCTGATAGATGTAGCCGATCAGCGCCAGCAGGGAGATCAATCCAATTGCCAGACCGAGTACCTCGGTTAGACGCGGTCCCCGCCGCACCTTCGTGTCGAGCAAGAGGAGGGCGGCACCGAGGAAGACGAAACTGAGGGCCGTATTCGGGGCCATTTGGTTCGGAAATTCCTGCTCTTCCCGGAGGAGCTTTTGTTGGAACAGCCATTGATCGATCTTCGTTTCCCATCCGAACAAATACTGGCTGAGGATCACGGTTCCGAATCCAAAAACGAGGGCTGCGGAAATGCGTTTTAGGAGAAGGGAGTCCGAGGAAATGAACCCGGTCTCACGGTTCAGGCAGGAAGAAGAGAGCCCGAGAGAAATTCCCGCCAGCACGAAGCAGATCGCGGTCAACGGGTTCATCGACACGAGGTCGGGAAGGACCTGTTTTAACGGATCGAGATCCAGTGCCCAGCCGGTCAAGACCAGGATGCCGGCCCCGATGGCACACCCGCTGGCGACCGCTGGAATGTTGAAAATCCTGGCGTCAGGGAGGGAAACATCTCCGCCCCGGCTCGGAATCGCGTTTGTATTTGTGTTATCCGTGGCCATTGCAGGTCGTGGGCTGGAATGACGGCTGGTTTTAATGTTGGCTCAGGAGCTGAGCCCTGCGGCGTGCGGGCGATTCAGTAGCCGCCGCCCCCGGCAAGCACGGGACAGGCGTGAGGCGGTGGAGGGTGGGCGGCGCGGGCACGCCCTGACGTTCGTCCACGCCCTGACGGGCGCGGCTACGAAGTGGCATATCTTGCCACCCGCGTGGAGGTAAATCTGGTAGGAATCGTCATTACGCATGGAAGCTTATCAGGTTTTACGTAAAGCCACCATAAGGGGTTAGCCTTAGGGCTCATACGTATTTTTACGAATTTTTCAAATCCCCGGTTTGGTTCGGCCAGCAGGGGCGACTGCACTTTCGTGTGACCGTTACACCCGCGCCACACCCGTGGCGATGGCGTAGCGAGTCAAACCGGAGAGGTTGGAAATATTCAATTTCCGCATTACCCGCTCCCGGTGTT
>LFIK01004324.1_pt1 | contig 11491 bp, 11 predicted proteins | sample 643401 | NCBI WGS metagenome assembly LFIK01 (sample SAMN03777447, study PRJNA286221) | soda lake metagenome | biome: soda lake; feature: Kulunda steppe; material: water; isolation source: sample T5-Br brine of Lake Tanatar-5 | place: Russia: Kulunda steppe | collected 2010-07 | reverse complement strand
TCGTGGTCGTCGGTTTTTGGGCAACCTCAGACTACGAAGAAGCACGGTGGCCGTCAGTCCAGCCGCGCGCTGCGCTAAGCAAAAGCTTCGCGCGCGGCCTCATACACCACTCGGTGGGGCACTCCCTTTCTAATCCTTGCAGGTATGCAATAAAGACCGTAAAACTGTATTCACTTTCGATATCATTCCGCAAAAAAACGTGGAGCAAAAATATTTTTGCTGTGGAAAAGCGTTTGCGTGTTACCGCAACACAGGCTGCATGCATCGATGACCCGCGGCTGAACGCAAAATTGTGCGGGCTCAGCGTACTGACACCTGGTGCATGACCGTCCACTGCCCCCGACCCATAAAGGATTCTGGCTTAATGCCGCCCATGGCTTCTGCCAGTGATCCTCACTCAACCAGCCCGAAACCGTCTCCAGATGCCGGCCGTTCAACGCCTCAATCTGGATGGGGTCACGGACCAGCATCTTGTTCTGGATGTCAGAGAAAGCGCCTCAGCCCAGAGCGATAGGGACGGCTGAACATGACGGCCCTTGATTCATTTTTGCTTCTTGCCAGCATATAGCACTATTTGCTATATAGAAATGCATTCAAGCAAGGAGATCCTCTATGTCCAGAACTATCGCAATATCGACGGACGTTTTTGCCGCCATTTGGGCGCAGCGACAGGAAGGAGAGGAAACAGAAAATACGATCCTGCGCCGGGTGCTGGGATGTAACACAACCGAAAAACATAGTGCTGCCGAACTCGCCGCGGCGAACGGTGGTGTTCATGACACGCGAAACGGTGTGCACTTCCCGGAAGGTTTTCGCGCCGTTCGTATCTATAAGCGCAAGGAGTATACGGCGGTGGCAACTTCGGGGGTCTGGATGCGCGAGGATACTGGCGCACGCTATCCGACCCTAAATCAACTGAACGATACGATTGCCGCCGGGCCGGAAAACATCTGGAACGGCAACTGGAAGTATCGCGATACAGACGGAAGCCTGCGCTCCATCAATGATCTCCGGCGCTAGAGTCTGGTCGTGTCACAATCATTGGACGCTACCCCGTTTTTGGTAGCGGGGCCGCTCAAACATTATGTTCAATCAGGGTTCGAGTTCCTCAGCGGCGGCAAGCCACGCTCCACGGGCAGCGCTGAACTGCGATGACTGGGACGCCGTAAACGCGACGGAGGCAGCGGGGTTCTGAATGACGGAGATTCTGGGCCGATACGTGGCGGCATCTTCAACAACGACGAGCAGGAAGTTTTCCCCGTGCTGGTTCGCCGCTTCGAATTCCAGCGCGGTGAGTGTCACACTGCCCCCCTGGCCTACGAAACTCTTGACCTCGACCACAAACGCTTGAACATCCTTGCGCACCCAAAGATCGAACCCGTAACCGCGCCTCTGATTGTAGTAGACGACTTCCCAGCCCGCCGCCGCGAAGACCTTGCCGATCAACAGCTCTGAATCGGCTCCGCTATTAGCCTGCGGTGCCGCCGGAGGGGAAAGGAGATCTTCAGGCGCTTCAGCGTCGGGAATTCGCAAAAAAGTCGGTGTGCGCGGCGCTGGCGCCGGTCTGGCTCGTGCGGGCCGTTGCCGTGGGCGACCAGCATCTTCTTGCGCCTTAGCGTCCTCGGTCGCGGTACGGGCCAAAGCGTGAGTCAGGAGAAGCTCGTTTTCAACCCGAACAGCGTGCTTCCCGAGGGCGAACAGGGAGAAGGTGTGCCGGGCCACATCCCGCCAATTATTGTAAGGCTTACGCGGATCGTTGCCCGCGCCGTCCGGTATCCTGTCTTCAACAAGCTGCCGCAAGGCCCGCTTCTGCGGCTCGGCAAGAAGCCTAAACGCCGCAATGCGTGCAACGGCGGGATCAATCTCAACTTCCGTTCTGATGCGTGAGACGAACATATCGAACTCGTCAATATCTACATACCCGGCAGAGCGGGCCATAACATCAAGCATGGCCTGATAAGGTCTTACGTTGAAGGCGGCATACTCATCCGCGCGTCTCTGCAAATACCATGGAACACGGCAGAATCGGATACTGGCTAGTTGATTCTCAAGAACCTCGACGGTGTCGGTCGCGGTAGCGAGCGCTATTCCTGCTGCTGTCAGGCGGATTTCCCGCCAGCGGCGGGCATCGATCCGCTCGATCAACCGCAGCGGTGTATCCATTGCAAGAAAATAGTGTCTGTTGATAAAGACCGCCGGGTCCGGTGTGTCGATCTCAAGGTTGCGGGCAAGGTTTCGATAGTGGACTGGCGTGAGAGTCAGGGAATGAGTGGCACCCGCATCATGCAGGTAGGAGGCAATCTGCTGTAGCCGGACGGCGCTCAGATGGACGCGTGTCAAGAGCAACCAGCCCCTGTCGCCTCGGTCTCCTTCGTCCAGCCGCGCCGTCAGCGCGTCTCTCAACTCTCCAAACGTCATGATCACCCCCACAGGGCCGAACAGGATACTATAAGATTCTTTTTCTTGAATTTTTCGGCCAAGTCTGCCTTCCTTGGAGGAGAAAATGAAGAGGAAAAATGGCCCGTCGGCAAAGCTATACCAGAGTCGTGCGCTCCAATTTTCAGAATCCTGACCATGTCAAGGGCATGGGCGACAGGGTGTTCCGGGGATTCCAGTGTCTAAATAAGGATTGTACAAACTTTATGTTTGTACGCGATGACAGCTTGGATGCAGATTTCTCCATCAATTGCGATTCGTGCGGCTTCGTACATGCCGCCGGTGAAACAGTCAGCCTTTACGACTATGAATTGTTTCGAGATGACAAAAAAATCGAAAATGGATCTTTTCAGATATTACACGACGATCATGTCAAAGACGCGCAACGCTACAAATACTGCATCGTTTGCGGCACGCTAAAACCTCTCGAACAATTCGATCGCCACGGCGCGCGTGCCAGCGGGCGTCAGGGGGAGTGCACGCTGTGTAAGCAGGTTTATAACAGCATCAAGAACCAGACGCGGCTGGTCGAGCAACACCGCGAAGCCAGCCAAAAGCGCCGCCTCTACACCCAGTTTGAGCAACCGTCGAAGCTGGATATCAGGGCGATCTATGACCGTTTTGGTTGCCGTTGCTTCAAGTGCGGCGTTGATCTCGCTGGCGATTTGGAGGCCGGGGCATCGCAGAAGCTGGGCAATCTCGATCACACCCTCCCGGTCTTTTATCTCTGGCCGCTCACCACCAATAACGCCACCCTGCTCTGCCGCGATCACAATGGCGGGAAAGCCGAAAAGTGGCCCGGAGCTTATTATGAGGATGCGGAGCTACGACGCCTGTCAGCTCTAACCGGCATCGAGTACCGGCTGATGGCCGGTGCGCCGAATTTCAACCCGGAGGCATTGGAATGGCTGGGCAAACCGGAATTTGTCGAAAGCCTGTTCGAGAAATTTGCGCGCTACCCACATGAACTGCTGCGGCTACGCAACCGCATCCTGACTACAACGGGATTTGATTTTCTCGACAGCTCCGCCCGGATTTCGCCCGATTGGCGCAAGAATGCGGACGCCTTGAGGAGCGCTATCGCCGGCGGAACAGAAGATACTGATGATGCGTGACCGTCCCTTTGTCGCGTATGCCATGACTTTCGCAATGCTCGACGCTCTCGGCGAATGAATCGACGAGGTCGAGATGCTCGCTGCCGACTGCTGTAAGGGCGGCTGCCATATCGCATTTCGCGCTTTTTCCCAGATGGACTGCAAAGTATCCGCCCGGCTTCAATCGCTCGGCGCCCTGGGAAAAAATGGAATCGTAAATGGCGAAACTCCGCTTCTGCCTTTCATCAACGAACGTTGCTGGCTTTTCGACAAAATCTACGGCTTCCCAACCCGCAAACCAGAGTCGCATCCAATTGGCGGTATGAAAGCGGGTACTGTCAAAGAAGGGCGGCGACGTAATGATGGCATCAAGATCTGCGATTTCGTCCGGCCATGCACCCGTGGCGTCCTGAAAGTATGATTTACCCTTCGGCAGGTCTTCTCCCGCTGCTTCGTGGAGGGCACGATCCACCTTGGTTTGAACCCGGTCGATGACGCTGCGATACTCAAATTCCCCCGTCGGAGCAAAGGGCGTGATCGGGTGAGAGCGGCGGCTTAGGGCATAAGGGCGGTTGCCATGAAGCACATGCAGGAGGGCAGAGAAAACAAGTGCCTCCGAGCCGGTCATGGGCGGACTTTTGATGAAGAACTCCCGCGCTGAGACGATCTCCTTAAGCGTTTCGGGATGAAAATAGGCTGACAATGGACCGTTGAAGCGAATACCGTTTAAGGAGCCGAGATCAAAAGACTTGGTGCGCTGCTTGTCGATATAGAGCCGCAGTGCCTCTATGACATTCTCGACAGCGCCGCAATTAACGGGTTCGAGTTTCGCACGGGATATAGCGATAGCGGCCGGACTGATGTCAAAGCCGAAAGCGGTGTGCCCTTGCAAACGTGCCTCGAACGGGATTGATCCCACACCAGAGAACGGGTCGAGGATGCGCCCACTTTCATCAGGTAATAACGCGCGTGTCAATGTGTGCGCTATCGATGCTTTCAGCTTACCTTGGTAGGAACACAGGGAATGCCAGGGATGCCCCCAATTCCTTTTCGCCATGACGCCGCGTTGGTGGGGAAGCGTCTCTCGAAACAGGTTCCATTTTTCGATGCGGTGATCATCTTTCGCCCGCATGCTTTTGATTGCATGAGTTCTTTCGACCGTTTTGGCCGTCTTGGCCGGAAGCGGGCGAAACACCTGAAGGGTCTGCGAAAGCTTCCTGCCGCCTCGCGACTGGCGTTCTCGCAATACAACCAGTTCGGAACGGTTGAATCCGTTTTTAGCCATGAGATCGCAAATAATGTCGTGCGTGGGAACCCAGATATCGCCGTAACATGAATCACCCAAATCAATGGCGACGACTGTATCCTTATGTGACACCGCTTTGAAGTTATGGAGGACGATGGCCATTTCCCGGAAATAGGCTTCGATCATCATGGGGATACGCTGATCGTAGGCGTCTTCCTCCAGCGCCTCGATCGTTCCTATCAAAGACGAAGGCAATGCCCCTACGCCGTTGCCGCGCGACTTTCCAACCGTTACGTCGTTTATGCCGGAGGTAATTGCGGCATCGCGGTAGGTCCGAATCTGATTTTTGACGCTGAGCTGTCGCAAGAACCATAGCTCCAGCTTCGTATTCCGGAAATAGTTTGTGCCGTTCAGGTAGGGCGGACTCGTGATGATAGCGTCCACGGGAGCCGATAGATTTGCCGAAAGCTGACGTGCATCGGCGCCGATAAACTGAACCGTCCCACTAATGGTCTCGGCATCGACAAGGTCGCTGGCAACAATTTGTAAGCTCTCATGGAGCGCGGATACAAAGCAGGGCCTCTCTCGAGAGAGCTCCTGTGTTGTCCTGAACCGGAGATCGCCCCTACGAATCATCAACGATCCGGGCACGAGGCTGCGCAGAACCGAGACCGTGAACAGTATGCCGAGCGCCGAATTGTCGGCAGAGAGCTTGTCGGCCACCGTACGCGCGCGGAGGATATGATTGAAGGACGTATCGTCAAACGACGGCCGACCTGAAAAGGCGCTTTCGTAAGCGCTCCGCAACATGATATCTGGAAGCGCGTTTTTGAGCGTTCGCGGCAGATCGTCGTGAATCTCAAGCAGCCTCTTGGACAGGTCGTGGCGTTTGCGTGTAGACATTGACAGAGCCGACGCCTTGGCACGGATGACAAACTGGCAGACCGGATTGACCTCCGCGTAGAGGCCCGTACGGCCCTGCAAGGCGGACACAAGGGCGGTCGTCCCTGATCCACAAAAAGGATCAAGGATTGTCTTGGCGGTCCCGGCAAACCCTGAAATGATCGAACTGACAAAGTCGGGAGAGTAACCCTCAAGATAGGGGAACCAATCATGCAGCGGACTACCTTTGCCGCCACGAAAAGTCCCCTGCAAGGCCGCCCGCCTGTCGGCTCCTTTTCCGTGTACGTAGCCGTTGGCGTTCTTGGCGATCAACGCACGTACATAAGTCGCCACCGGGCTTTGCGCGCGAGTGGCCGCCTGTTCGAGTTCCGCGAAGTGCTCATAACCGATGATTCGCCGCACAGTATAACTGCTCAATCCGGCAACATACCTGAAGAGTTCCGCGTCGCCCTCTGGAAATGAAATAGTTAAACCCGACCTTCTCTCGCCGGAAGAAGGGTAATCTCTAAAATATACCGTCTTTGTAAGTTGCATTCTTCACCTGTTCTTGAAGAGTGTAACTACCATATTTGAAGATCCTCCGCAATCCGAATTGTTCGGGTAGGCAAAAAATTTCTGCCGCCATTAGCTTCCCTCGCGTGAAGGATCGTCACCCGAATAGGTCGAGAAGCCTGGCGGCTCGGTGCGTAGCGTAGGGCCCGAATCCGCCGACCGGCGCGCCCGCATTACTGCTCCCGCTCAAAACCTTTGCCGCAGCCCCAATCACGCTCTGGCCCGCGCCTGAACCGTAAAGGCCTGATCCGCCGCCCGCCTGCTCCGCTGTCGCTGTCGCTGTCGGCATCATCGCGATCTCGCGCCGCCTCGCGGAACTCATTCGCTAGCGGCAAGAGCCTTCGCCTCATCGACCAATGGCAGCGCCTCGAGCGGAAAGTCCTTTTCCAGAAACGCGCGGATATCCGTGTCGGTGCGCAGAGCGTTGAACAATACGTCTTTGATCAGAATGGCCTTCCCCGCCATCCGTTCGGCCAGATCGCGCGGGCTTGTGATAGTCTGCGGGCGCTACGTGATGAAGTCGCGCAGTAAGTTTTCAAGCTGGGTATCGTTGTCGGGGATAGGCTGGATACCCATGAGGTAATCGCCAATCCGCACTGATGCGACCTGTTGGCCATCACGGTAGAAATCCCAGTCCAGACAGTTGGTGTAGATCAGATTGGGCAGACCTTTCACATAGCGATCCTGCTCGCGCTTGTTTGCGTCCTTCATAGTGCGGATATCGATATCGATATCCTTGGCTTCTACGTGGCCAAAGGCAATTCTGTCACGAAGGATGATGAAATCGGGCGCCCCTACCTCTGATCTTGCTGGGTCGTTCACAGGCTCCAAATCTTTGTCCAAGGCTTTCAGCAGGTCATGCAGTGCGGGGCGGTAGGCGTGCTCGCGGGCAATGCCCGTTTTGTGAACATCCTGCACACGCGCAAAAAAAATTCCGAAACAATGGACATTATTTTTTCGCTTCCGAGAAAGGGAATTGCGGCCCTCTAAATTACATAAAGTGTCGTTGTTACAGGCATCTTCACGTAACCCGATGATTACGTATGATTGAAGTAGCTAGAATCATCTTCGCAGTTTCCAATGCCTTTATAAAATCGGCAACGCCATATCGCCATTGCGCTTCCGTCAGCTGAATATCGCTGTTGAGTGGCTCACTTGCTGACCTCGGCACTGTGCCATTATCGAACCCAAAGACGCTGAGTTCATCTGGTGTTAGAAAAGTACGTGCAAACACCATCCGGTTTCTGCTTTGCCAGTACATGGTTGCAAAATTTCGAATGCGCTTTTGCTCCAGTATCTCACCACGAATCGCAAGTCGGAGATCACCATTATTAGTGCCCGTGTGGTGCACACAGATATCATTCTTGCGCTTGAAGTGCGTACTGATGCTCTCGAAAAAGCCGCGAGCCGCATGCGGTGCTGCATGCAGCTTGCTAAAGAACACCTCAGGAGAAATCTTCGACATCAGCCCCTCCGATCGATTCGAAAAAGGCTAGCCCATTTGAACTATGCATGCCAGCCATTCGGCCTTGGGTTTGCGCGGCACCTGTTGATTTGTTGGGATCGTATAACTCGCTGCGCAATCTGCACGCACAGCAGCAACAAGGGCTGGCCGCTACACGCATAGCGGGCGTTGTGCTGACCACGCGCTGTAGGGCGTTCGCAAACGCATCGTGACGCCAATCGAAAAAGCGGTCTGCGTCAGCTGAGATTGTCGGGCTTGGGCTCGTTGAAGGGGCGCGGTTTGGGCTTGCGCCGACGACGCGCGCGGGTGTCTGGGTGCTCGTGCCGTTTTTCATGGGCATCGCTCGTGGCAGCACTCGTGCGGCGATGGTGTCTGTGGCCTGTAATCTCCCACATGCGCATCAGCAGCACACCCATGCTCGCAAGTGGGGTGATGCAGAATCACCAGCTCGAAACGATAAGTAGCCCACCACAAGATTTTGCAGCGCGGGATTTTTCCATGCAGAACCCATTTCAGGCAGCCATCCTTTCCGGGCGACGCCACTTGGCCTGCATCTGACGATCGATCTCAACCTCACATAGGTTTTGCAGCTCTTGCAAGCGTTCGCGCCAAACGCGATGTTCGTCCCTGTCGCTGCTGCCGAGCCTGTTCACATAGTATCCCAGCTTGTTAGCGCAGATCGCCAGGGCTTCCACGCTTGGCCCGATATTGCGATGACGCAGCGTGCGGATATAGCCTTCGCTCCGCCCCAGCCATGATCGGCAGAATTCCGGTGTGTTCGCAACCAATTCATATTCAATCAGCCTGTCCCGCAGGTATTCCAATAGCCGTGTGCTCATCAGCGTCCTCCAAATTACATCTTCAACATATTTATATATAAATTAAAATTGTAACCCTATTTTTTAAAATATTGCATCTTAAATTTATTCAATAACATCTTTTATAACGATTCATCGACTATTTCTGTATGGAAATTTACCTTTTGCAACATTTTCGATATATTGACTTGCAATCCTAAAATGGCGTTGGACGGCAAGTCTTTTGGCGCGACGGTTTTCATATTGAAGATCGGCGACCTTCAAACCATCAACTGCAAGAAGATTTATTTCTTTTTTCGTATAAGGCAGGTTTGATTGCAAGCCAGCAATATCGTAGATATCCGCATCGTCAGAATTCAAATTTTCGAGCTTTAAATCCCAAATTAGCAAATGTAAATGCAGTGATTTCAATACGGGTCGTGAAGTAGGCCTAAAGGGAATTGATTTTTGTGATTCTTTTGTAAGCTCTTGAATTGGAACCTGCATTATCTCTTCACGGGCACGGGCTATCATTTCTGAACGGGTACGTGCATAGCCCACATGCATAAAAATACCTTGGCTTTCATGCAAGAAGCGTCTGTTTGCAGTTATCCTTTGTGCCTCACTTATAAACGTAAAAATATGATAGCGAGACCACCACCACTCATGAAAATCTCCGCTATGGACATTCCCAAACCAGCGATAGAGATCTCTATATTCTCCTTCTCCATTCGCTAAACAAGTCTGTTTGTAGCCTGAATGTCGACGAAGATATTCCCACCAATAATAATACACGGAGCACTTCCAGCCCTCTGCCCCCTCGTAGGGAGGGTGTGGTGACCGTACGCGGCGAGGCGCCCCCGGATAGTACGGAGGGGCATGCGGAAAATTCCGATATGCGGCCAATGTTCTCTCTAACCAGCGCATTTTGATGCCACGAAGGGTAATATGCTCTGCGAGCGTTTGTGGTGTCATTCTCGTAGTACAAAGAAGGGGTCGGCGCAACACGGTGTCGCGTCGCATAGTTCAAATTGAAAGGAAACAGCGTTGAACAAGAACACCACCATCAAAACCGGCTTTACGATCCTCGACAATTCAATCGAAGATCTTATTCAAAAGCGTAAAAAATGGGAGAACGGCACGCTGGCTGCCAGCAACCAAGAGCTCTACACATTGCTCGCAGGGTGCCTTGATTTGTTCCTCAAAATCAAAAACACACATACATTGTCTCAAGGCCTTAATCTCATGCTTAAAATCAAGGGCATCACCTACAACTCCAGCACAAGCCTCGAGCTCAAAATCATCCGTCTCGTATTCGAGACCGAGGACAACGCGCAAAATTTCAAAAATCGTCTCTTCGGCTATGCGCGCGTTATCAGGGTAGGAGCCGACGCCAAGCAAACAGGAGCCACACTGCCCCAGTTCATCATCGATAATCATGGGGTCGAGGAAATCCGCCGTGGGTCGAAAGACGGTGCCTCGCCAGCGCAAAAGCAAAAGCAGCACGTCGATACTGCCCGTAGCCAGCTGGCCTTGCCTAATCAACAGGAGCTTGTAAGCAAATTCAAACTGCATGACCAGCTCCAGCCCAAGGACGGTGAGCAATACAGCTTGGCTCTTGTGCGCAAAAATCCGGACGGCACAGGCAGCATCATCTACGGCACCAACAATGTGTCGGTCGTGTCCAGTGTGCTCGCCCTCGCCGGCAAGGATATTCAGGCAGGCGTGGTCAAAGCCGCCGAAATCCAAGCCGCTCAACGTGCCGAGCAACAAAAGCAGGCAAATATCGCGGCACTCGTCGATGAACTTGACTCAAGCCTCGGTCAAACACAGCCCAGCGCCACCGTGCAGCCCGGTATCAGCGCCGCCTATCAGCCCGTGCCTGCATAAGGCGCCAATTCAGTGGACAGCGCAGCGCCTTGCGCTGTCCACACCAACCATCAACAAAAAGGACATTTCCATGAGTTTCATGCAAAGACACGCCCCTCAACATATACACGACCTTGTGTTTCGCGATCTCCACGTACGCAACACGATCGAAGATTATGCAAACGGGCGCCGCGACAAACACCTCCTGCTGCACGGCCCTGCCGGTTCCGGCAAAAGCATCGCAGCACTGCTCATTCTCAATGCCCGTGTCGGCAGTCTCGCAGGCACAGCCGTAGCCCAACCCATCAATCCTCGCAGATTCACCGCAACCAACTTTGACCGGCTGCTCAACGACTGGAGCATGCAAAGATCGCAGGGTGCATCACGGGGTTATACGGTGATTGACGAGGTGGATTGGTTCCCCGATCGCATGCGACACGAATTACGGGCATTTATCGACACTTGGGACAGCGGCACGATCATCGTCACCACCAACAATCTTCACGAACTGGACGAGCCCTTCAAGGATCGCTTTCGCAAGCTGCTGGTGGAACGCCCGAGCGCTTCCGACTGGACAATGCGAGCCAAGGCAATCCTCGCCAAAGAAGGCTTCGCCCTTCCCACTCAGAACGTGCAGAACCTGCTCAAAGGCTTTGATGGCAGTGCCCGCAATCTTCTGGAATGGCTTGAAGACGCAATCATTGAGCTTGAGAAAAAACAAAACCACACGCAATCTTCGTGCGCCAAGCTGATGTCATGCAAGCCGCAAATCACCATCAGCGGCAGTTCGCCACAGCCAAAATCAGGGGCATCTCAATGAACGAGCATCAGAAGCTTCTGGTGCACGTGTTCGACATCAAGCGTCTGGTTGACGCGCGCATGAAGGCCGACCTCGACAGGCTCGCGCAGCTGGACAAGCTTGCAGCCTGGTACGAGGGCATCAACCCGTTGCCGCCACTGTACGAACTCGCCCAGCATCAGCTCAAACAGCGCGTGGAGGCTTCCGCACTCGAAGCCTTTTCACCTGCGGAGTACGAAGCGTTTCGCGCGCAATGGTGGAAGCTCTCGCCACACGAACAGCGCAGCTTTCTGTGCGAGTTAGCCGGTATGCCACCGCCGCAAGACCGCG
>LFIK01004323.1_pt1 | contig 11496 bp, 10 predicted proteins | sample 643401 | NCBI WGS metagenome assembly LFIK01 (sample SAMN03777447, study PRJNA286221) | soda lake metagenome | biome: soda lake; feature: Kulunda steppe; material: water; isolation source: sample T5-Br brine of Lake Tanatar-5 | place: Russia: Kulunda steppe | collected 2010-07 | reverse complement strand
TCGTAGCGCTCTGCCACGCGAGTGCCACCGCCCTCGCCGAACAGGTGTTCGGTGTGACCGCACTGACTGCAGACATGCACGCTCATGTTCTCGACGATGCCCAGTACCGGCACCTCGACCTTGCGGAACATCTCGATACCCTTGATGGCATCGATCAGGGCAATGTCCTGGGGCGTGGTGACGATCACCGCGCCCGCCACCGGAATGCGCTGGGACAGGGTCAGCTGGATGTCACCGGTGCCCGGCGGCATGTCCACGATCAGGTAGTCCAGATCATGCCATGCGGTCTGCCCCAGCAACTGCTGCAGGGCGCTGCTGACCATGGGCCCGCGCCAGACCATGGGCGTATTCTCGTCCACCAGCATGCTCATGGAAATGGCCTGGATACCGTGCGCCTTGACCGGCACGAAGAACTTGCCGTCCTTCACGTCCGGACGTCGGCCCGGCTCGATCCCCAGCATGATGCCCTGGCTGGGACCGTAGATGTCTGCATCCAGCAGGCCCACCCTGGCGCCTTCGGCAGCCAGCGCCAGCGCCAGATTGACCGCGGTAGTGGACTTGCCCACACCGCCCTTGCCGGAGGCCACGGCGATGATGTTGCGCACTTCGCTCAGGTGCGGCAGGTTGCGCTGGGGCTGCTGCGCGCCGATCTCCCATACCAGTTCGACACGGGCACGATCGATCCCCGGCAGCTGCTGCAGGTGCTCGGCCATGGCCTGTTGCCATTCCGCCTTGCGGCCGGCAGCCGGGTAGCCGATACAGACCTGCGCGCTGGCGACCACGCCTGCGCCTTCTGCCTGCACCTGCACATCCCGGATCTGCGCTGTCCGGGCCAGTGGCTGTTCCAGACAGGGATCCAGGAACTCGCCCAGCTGCGCACGAATCTGGTCGACGCCGACCGCTGCGTCCTCGCTCATGAACCACCTCACTGCATCTGCGTGGCGGCAGATTCTACGGCAACAGGCGAGCAAAGACAGCCGCATCGAGCCGGCCCCTAAGCCACCCGCAGCGGGCGCCGGCCCCAGCCCGCAGGATGCATTCGAGGCAGCGAGCGGTTATGCTTCCGCGCCCCTGAATTCACCAGCCGCAAGGGCCCGACATGCGCGCAGACCGGCGCCTCATCTACGTCACCAGCGCCTTGCCGTACGCGAACGGCGACATCCACTTCGGCCACCTGCTGGAGCACATCCAGACCGATATCTGGGTACGGTTCCAGCGGTTGCGGGGCGAGACCTGCATCTACTGCTGCGCGGATGACGGCCACGGCACGCCGATGATGCTGAAGGCGCAGCAGCTGGGCGTGACGCCGGAGCAGCTGATTGCCGACGTGCGGGTGGCTCACGAGCGCGACTTCCGCGACTTCCTGATCAGCCACGATGCCTACTACACCACCCACTCGGAAGAGAACCGGCAGTGTGCCGAGGAGATCTTCCGGCGGCTGCAGGACGGCGGCTTCATCTATACCCAGTGGGTGGAACAGCTGTTCGATCCCGAGAAGGGCATGTTCCTGGCGGACCGCTTTCTGAAAGGCGAATGTCCGCGCTGTGGCGCCGACGACCAGTACGGCGACAACTGCGAGAAGTGCGGGGCCACCTATGAGGCCACCGAGCTGAAGCAGCCCCGTTCCACCCTGTCCGGTGCCACCCCGGAACTGCGCCGCTCCACCCACTACTTCTTCGACCTGCCGAAGTTGCAGGACTTCCTGCAGCAGTGGACCACCAGCGGTACGCTGCAGCCGGAGGTCGCCAACAAGATCCGGGAATGGCTGCAGGTCGGGCTGCAACCCTGGGACATCAGCCGTGACGCGCCCTATTTCGGCTTTCGCATACCCGGCACCGAAGACAAGTACTTCTACGTCTGGCTGGACGCTCCCATCGGCTACATGGCGGCGCTCAAGTATCTGCTGGACCAGGGCGAACACGACCTGAGCTTCGAGGACATCTGGGCTCCGGACAGCCGCGCCGAAGTGCATCACTTCATCGGCAAGGACATCGTCAACTTCCACACCCTGTTCTGGCCGGCCATGCTGCACGCTGCCGACTATCGGACGCCGACCCGGGTACACACTCACGGGTTCCTGACCGTCAACGGCACCAAGATGTCGAAGACCCGGGGCACCTTCATCAACGCCCGCACCTACCTCGACCACCTGAATCCCGAGTACCTGCGCTACTATTTTGCCGCCAAGCTGGGGCCGACCACGGACGACATCGACCTGTCACTGGACGACTTCGTGGCCCGGGTGAATTCGGATCTGGTGGGCAAGGTGGTGAACATCGCCTCGCGCTGCGCCGGCTTCATCTACAAGCAGCATGATGCCACTCTGACCGCGGACTGCCCCGAACCCGAGCTGTGGCAGGCGTTCACCGGCGCGGCGGAACAGATCGCAGCCCATTACGAGCGCGGCGACTTCAACAAGGCAATCCGCGAGGTCATGGCGCTCGCGGACCGGGCCAACCAGTACATCGACGCCGGCGAGCCCTGGGTGCTGGCAAAGGATCCGGCGCGCGGCGCCGAGGTCCAGGCAATCTGCTCCATGGGCCTGAACCTGTTCGCAGTGCTGATGGTCTACCTGAAGCCGGTACTGCCGCAGCTGACCGCAGCGGCCGAAAGCTTCCTGCAGGTGGACCCGCTGACCTGGGACGATCACCAGCGCTGGCTGGGCGCGCACCGTATTCGCAAGTTCAGGCCACTGCTGCAACGGGTCGACCCCGATGCGGTGGCAGCCATGGTCGAAGCCAGTCGCGAGACAGCGGCCGCCACCGCATCCGCACCCACCGAGTCGCCGGAGGCCACCGTGAATTCAGACGAGAACCCAGACGGGAACCCAGAATCGCTGGCGCAGCACATCAACATCGACGACTTCGCGAAAGTCGATCTGCGGGTCGCCCGGGTCACTGCCGCCGCGTTCGTGGAAGGCGCGGACAAGCTGCTGAAACTGGAGCTGGACGTGGGCGAGCTGGGCCAGCGCACCGTCTTCTCGGGCATTCGCAGCGCCTACGCACCGGACGAGCTGATCGGCAGCCTGGTGGTACTGGTCGCCAATCTGGCTCCGCGCAAGATGCGTTTCGGTGTTTCCGAAGGCATGGTGCTGGCTGCGGGCCCGGGCGGCCGGGACATCTTCCTGATCAGTCCGGAGCACGGTGCTGCTCCCGGCATGCAGGTGCAGTAACGGCCACGGCCTGGCGGCATGCAGCCGCCCCAGCCTGTCGGCGTCGTCGGGACTGATCCCTTGCGCCGACAGGACGCCGGCCCGGATCCGACCGACTCCCGGACTGCGACCTGAACCGCGGAGGGTGCGCTCATGACCGATGCCATGCTGATTCTGGTCGGCACCATCCTGGTCAACAATTTCGTGCTGGTGCAGTTCCTGGGGCTGTGCCCCTTCATGGGGGTTTCCAACCGGCTGGAAACGGCCATGAGCATGGCACTGGCCACCCTGTTCGTGCTGACCCTGGCTGCTGCCGCCAGCCACCTGGTCTACCACTACCTGCTGGTACCGCTGGGACTGGAATACCTGAACATCATCGCCTTCATCGTGGTGATCGCAGGCCTGGTCCAGTTCACGGAAATGCTGGTGCGCAGTACCAGCCCGCTGCTGCACCGGGTGCTGGGCGTATTCCTGCCGCTCATCACCACCAACTGTGCCGTGCTGGGCGTGGCGCTGCTGAACGTCAACCAGGGACAGAGCCTGGTGGGCGCCATGCTGTATGGCCTGGGTGCCGGACTGGGCTTTGCCCTGGTGCTGATCCTGTTTGCCGCGCTGCGGGAGCGGATCGAAGGCGCCGACGTGCCGCGCCCGTTTCGGGGCGCCGCCATTGGTATGATTACCGCAGGTCTGATGTCGCTGGCCTTCATGGGTTTTGCCGGCCTGGTATGACCACGCACCAGCCACCAGCAAGCGAGTGTGAACATGGCCGAACTGCTGCAGATTTCCGCCGTGCTGGCCGTGCTGGCCCTGACCGCGCTGGCACTGGTAATCGGTGCCGCGCTAGGACTGACCGCGGCGCGCCTGCGCAGCCGCGAGGATCCTGTCGTGGAGCGCATCAACGCGCTGCTGCCTCAGACCCAGTGCGGTCAGTGCGGGCACCCGGGCTGCCGCCCCTATGCCGAGGCCATTGCCGCCGGCGAGGCCATCAATCGCTGCCCGCCGGGCGGCCAGCATACGGTGACCGCACTGGCGCAGCTACTGGGACGGGCGCCGGAGCCGCTGGATGGTGAAACCCTGCCACCGCGGGTGGCGTGGGTGCGCGAGGAAGACTGCATCGGCTGCACCCGCTGCATCCAGGCCTGCCCGGTAGATGCCATCGTCGGCGCGGCGCGTTTTACCCACACGGTCATTGCCAGCGAATGCACCGGCTGCGACCTGTGCGTGGAACCCTGCCCGGTGGATTGCATCGAGATGCATCCGGTCGAACCGGCACTGACGGACTGGCGCTGGCCCGCTCCCGGCGAGGCCCGCCAGCTGATCGCCACGGATCGCGGCAGGGCCGCATGATGAACGCACGGCTGTGGACAGGCCGGCTGCACCCCATGCCGGGTGGTATCCAGCTGGCGACAGACAAGCCTGCAGCAGGCCACGCCATAGAACATCTGCCCCTCGGCGAGCGGCTGATCCTGCCGCTGCGACTGCCGGATGGCAGTGCGCTGACACCCTGCGTGAAGCCGGGACAGCAGGTTGCGCGCGGCACCCTGCTGGCGTCGGGTGAAGGCCTGCAGCGCACACCACAGCATGCCCCCACCTCCGGTCGTGTCACGGCATTGAGCGAGCATCCCCTGCCCCATCCGTCGGGGCTGCCGGGACCCTGCCTGCTGCTGGAACCGGACGGCGCCGACATGGCTGCGGAACCATTGCCACCCTTGCCTGACTGGACCGACCGCCCCCGTACCGAACTGCTCGAACGGCTTCATCATGCCGGCATTGCCGGGCTCGGCGGCGCCGGCTTTCCCACTGCGGTGAAGGCCGCCGTGCAGGGCGCCAGTCCGATCGAGATGCTGCTGCTGAACGGCGTCGAATGCGAACCCGAGATCTGCGCCGATGACGGCCTGATGCGCGAACGTGCGGACAGCATTCTGGCCGGCGCGGCGATCCTGGCGCGGCTGGTGGCCGCTGATTACTGCCTGATCGCCATCGAGGACGACAAGCCGGAGGCTCTGGCCGCCATGCGTGCCGCAACCAGCCGGCTGGATACGGCACTCTCGGTGGAGGTGATCGCGATCCCGAGTCGCTACCCCATCGGCGGCGAGCGGCAGCTGATTCAGGTGCTCACCGGACTGGAAGTGCCCAGTCAGCAACTGCCCGCCACCCTGGGCATCGTCTGCCAGAACGTGGCCACCGCCGCGGCCGTGGCCGCCGCAGTACTGCAAGGGGAGCCCCTGACCCGGCGCATCACTACGGTGACCGGTGCCGGCGTGTCACGCCCGCGCAATCTGGACGTGCCGCTGGGCACGCCTTTCTCGGATCTGCTGCAGCACTGTGGCTGGCACCCGGAACACGCGGGCAAGCTGGTGATGGGCGGCCCCATGATGGGGTTCGCAGTGGCCGATGCCAGCGTCCCGGTGATCAAGACCAGCAACTGCATTCTGGTGCTTGAACCCGCTACCCCTGCCGCGGAGCAGCCCTGCATCCGTTGCGGCGACTGTGCCGAGGTCTGTCCGGTGCAGCTGCTGCCCCAGCAGCTCTACTGGCATGCTCGCAGCGGTGACCTGGAGCGCGCGCGCCAGTTCGATCTGGCTGATTGCATCGAATGCGGCGCCTGCGCATGGGTCTGCCCCAGCCGGATTCCGCTGGTGCAGTACTACAAGGCCGCCAAGGGCGAGTTGCGGGACCGGGCCCGGGAACAGGCCCGGGCAGAACAGGCGCGCCAGCGCTTCGAACAGCGCGAGGCCCGGCTGACAGCCGAAGCGCAGGCTCGCGAACTGGAGCGGGAGCAACGCCTGCAGGCAGCCCGCGAACGCGCCAGTCGCGGCAACAGCGGTCCTTCGGCCGTGGTCGCCGCAGCGCTGGCGCGCAAGCGCGGCCGTGGCAGCGCGGCAACGTCGGTCGACAGCAATCAGGATCAGGGCGCCGATGGCTCCCGCGAGGACCGGCACTGATGGCTCCGGGCAGCGCGCCGCACCGTCACAGGCCCGGCGATACCGGCCAGCTGATGCGCAGGGTGATGCTGGCCACCGTGCCCGGGATGCTGGTGATGAGCTGGTGGTTCGGTCCCGGCGTGCTCATCAACGTGGCGCTGGCCGTAGTGGGCGCACTGGCAGCCGAAGCTGCCGTGCTGGCAGCGCGTGACCGCCCTGTCCGCGGCGGCCTGCAGGATGGCAGCGCAGCGCTCACCGGGGTCCTGCTGGCACTGGCGCTGCCGCCCATGCTGCCCTTCTGGCTGCCCCTGCTGGGGGGCGTACTGGCGGTGGTGTTCGGCAAGCAGCTTTACGGCGGACTGGGGGCCAACCCCTTCAACCCGGCCATGGTCGGCTATGTGATGCTGCTGATCTCGTTTCCGGTGGCGATGACCAGCTGGCCGACGGCAACATCGCTGCCGGACGCGGACGGGCGCTGGCTGCTCGGTCTGCAGATCATGGCAGGCAGCACGCCGGTGGATGCCATCAGCGGTGCCACACCGCTGGATGCCTTTCGTCATCGCAGTGGCGAAACGGTGGCCGAGTGGCGCGCCGCCAGCGAGCTGGCCGGGCAGCTGGGAGGCCGCGGCTGGGAATGGATCAACCTGGCCTTCCTGGCCGGAGGCCTCTGGCTGCTGCACCAGCGCGCCTTCGGCTGGCATGCGCCGCTGGCCATGCTGGCCAGCCTGAGCCTGTGCGCACTGCTGTTCTGGGATGGGGGCAGCTCCAGCAGTCCTGGTTCGCCACTGTTTCATCTGCTGGCCGGCGGCACCATGCTGGGCGCCTTCTTCATCGTCACCGATCCGGTCAGTTCCGCCACCAGTGCGCGCGGACGACTGCTGTTCGGCGCCGGGGTAGGTGTCCTGGTCTATCTGATCCGTGCCTGGGGCAACTATCCTGATGCGATCGCCTTCGGGGTGCTGCTGATGAACCTGGCGGCGCCCTTCATCGATCACTACACCCGGCCACGGGTCTACGGTCATGCTCGCCCCGGAGGGCGACCACGGTGAGCGCATGGTCGAGCATGGGCCGCAATGCCCTGGGGCTGGCCTTGTTCGCCGTGCTGACGGTGGGTGCCGTGGCAGTCACGGAAACCCTGACCCGCGAGCGCATCGAAACGCGGCAGGTCGAAGCGGAACGGGCGCTGCTGTACGAGTTGCTGGGCGCGTCGCCAGCCGATCCGGACCTGGATCTGGAACCGGTCACGCTGCCCGCTGCCGACCGCCTGGGCCTGGAGCGCACGGACCGCGGCTGGCGCGCCTTCATGGATGGTGAACCGTTCGCGCTGATCACGCCGGTGGTCGCGCCCGACGGCTACAGTGGACCGATCCGGCTGCTGCTGGCCGTGGCCGCAGATGGGCGGATACTGGGAGTACGGACGGTGAGCCACCGGGAGACCCCGGGCCTGGGCGATCTGATCGAACTGCGCCGCTCGGACTGGATACTCGACTTCGACGGCCGCCGCGTGGATGATCCGGTCCCTGAATACTGGACGGTGCGGCCCGAAGGCGGCGCCTTCGATGCCTTTACCGGGGCCACCATCACGCCACGTGCGGTGATCCGGAGCGTCCATCGGGCACTGGGCTGGTACGGGGATATCGGCGCCGGACTGCTGGCGGCAGAGCCCCAGCCCATGGCAGCAGACGAGGCACCATGAGCGAGATCGATGCAGACGACCTGACCACGGCGCCGACAGCGGCTCACAGCCAACACGACTGGCGCGGGCTGGCGGCAGACGGGCTGTGGCGCAACAACCCGGCGCTGGTCCAGGGACTGGGGCTGTGCCCGCTGCTGGCGGTCACCACCAGTGCGGCCAACGGCCTGGGCCTGGGGCTGGCAACCCTGCTGGTGCTGCTGGGGTCCAGCGGCTCGGTATCGCTGCTGCGACGTTTCGTGCCGGAACATGTGCGGCTGCCGGCCTTCGTGATGATCATCGCCAGCTATACCACCTGCGCGGTGCTGCTGATGCAGGCGTTCGCCTTCGAGCTTTATCAGATCATGGCGCTGTTCGTGCAGATCATCGTCACCAACTGCACCATCCTGGGACGCGCGGAAAGCTTCGCCAGTCGACAGCCACTGCTGCCCTCGCTGTGGGACGCCCTGATGATGGGGCTGGGCTTCGCCGCGGTGCTGGTGTTGCTGGGGGCCCTGCGCGAGCTGATTGGCGCCGGCACCCTGTTCGCCGACATGCACCTGCTGTTCGGGCCAGTGGCTCAGGGCTGGGCGCTGGAACCCCTGCCGGAATACGGCGGCTTCCTGCTGGCGCTGCTGCCACCGGGCGCGTTCCTGGGCATGGGCCTGCTGATCGCCGGCTGGCAGTGGCTGGATGACCGGCACCGGCCGCCCGCCATGGATGACCCGGAAGCCCGCGCCGCGCGTCGGGTTCGGGTGACGGGAGAGCTGTGAATCATGAACCGGACCAAGCGCGCGCAGATCTTTGCGCGCCTGCGCGATGCCAACCCGGCGCCGACCACCGAGCTGGAATACAACACCCCGTTCGAACTGCTGATAGCCGTGGTGCTGTCCGCTCAGGCGACGGATGTCAGCGTGAACAAGGCAACACGAACCCTGTTTCCGGTGGCCAACACACCCCGCGCCCTGCTGGAACTGGGCGAGGACGGTGTCCGCGCCCACATTCGGCATATCGGCCTGTTCAACTCCAAGGCGAAGAACGTGATCGCGCTCTGTCGGCAGTTGCTGGAGCAGCATGATGGCCAGGTGCCCAGAGACCGCAAGGCGCTGGAGGCACTGCCGGGCGTGGGCCGCAAGACAGCCAACGTGGTGCTGAATACGGCCTTCGGCGAGCCGACACTGGCAGTGGACACGCACATTTTCCGACTGGCAAACCGGATCCCGCTGGCGAAGGGCAGGACCGTGCGGGAGGTGGAAGACAAGCTGGTACGCTACATTCCGAAGGAGTTCCTGCGCGATGCCCATCACTGGATCATCCTGCACGGGCGCTACGTGTGCACGGCGCGCAAGCCGCGCTGCGGTGCCTGCGTGATCGAGGATCTGTGCGAATACCGGGACAAGACCGAGTACGATTGAGGTCGGGCCGAAGGCGCTGCAGTCCGGTTGGCGCGGCGGCAATCGGTGAGCGGCCGCGAACCGCCCGATGACGACGGCGGGGGGGGTGTGCATGAATGAGGCAGCTGCAGCGCGGCGGGTGACCCTGGTGGGCGCGCTGGTCAATGCGCTCAATGGCGTGGTCAAGGTGTTCGTGGGTCTCTGGGCCAATTCCCAGGCACTGATCGCCGATGGCATTCATTCGTTTTCCGACCTGTTCAGCGATCTGCTGGTGCTGGGTGCTTCTCATTTCGGCCGCCAGCGGCCGGACCGCAGCCACCCCTATGGCCATGACCGTTACGAGACCCTGGCCACCCTGCTGCTGGGCGCGATCCTGATCGCCGTGGCCGGCGCCCTGGTCTGGGACAGTCTCGGGCGACTGCTGGAACCAGACGAACTGGTGGTGCCGGGCGCCGCGGCGCTGCTGGTGGCACTGGCATCGATTGCCAGCAAGGAGTGGATCTACCACTGGACCCGGCGCATAGGCCGCCGCATCGGGTCACGCCTGCTGGAGGCCAACGCCTGGCATCATCGCACCGACTCGCTGTCATCGGTGGTGGTGTTCATTGCGGTCAGTGGCGCGCTGCTGGGCTTTCCCTGGCTGGATCAGCTGGCGGCGGCACTGGTCGGCCTGATGGTGGCCCGGGTCGGCATCCGGCTGATCTGGGACAGTCTGCAGGAGCTGGTAGATACGGCACTGCCCGCGGAGGAGACCCGGCGCATCCGTGATACCGCCCTGTCCGTGTCCGGCGTGCGTGATGTGCATGAGCTGCGCACCCGTTCCATGGGCAGCCGGACCCTGCTGGATGTGCACCTGCAGGTGGCGCCGGAACTGAGTGTTTCCGAAGGGCACGCCATCGGCACCCGCGTCTGCCACGCCCTGCGCGAGCGTTTCGAGCACATCTCGGACATCACCTTTCACATTGATCCCGAGGATGACGCTGACGAGCAGGCTGCTGCGTCCAGACCGCTGTTGCCACCCAGGCCGGAAGTGCTGGCGACGCTGGATGCGCGCTGGCGGCATCTGCCGGACTATCGTTCGCCTGCCCACATCACCCTGCACTACCTGGATCATCGGGTCGCGGTGGACCTGTTCTATGCGCGGGAGGATCTGGATGTGACCGCGCTCGAGCCGCTGGCCAGGCAGCTGCGTCAGGCCACCCGTGACCTGGACTGGCTGGGCGAAGTGAAGGTCTGGATCGGCAGCAGCGCCTGACGGCCGTGGGTCAGAGATCGACCAGCTCGATGCCGGCCGGATCCAGCGGCAGACCGAGAAAGCGCGCGCCCACCCGGGAGAATCGTTCACGGCCGTCGGTGGCCAGAAAGCGCACCGTGCCACGGCCCCGGACGGCGTCTTCGGGCAGGCTGTCGGCGACCACCTCGGCGGTGGTCGTGGCCGAATCCACCAGCCCGATACGGTCTCCATAAAGCCGTTTCAGCAGCGGCATGAAGACCGGAAAATGGGTACAGCCGAGCACCAGACCGTCAACGTCATGCAACCAGTCACCCAGGTACTGCTCGACCACGGCTCGTGTCGCGGGGGTATCGAACCAGCCCTCTTCTGCCAGTGCAACAAACACCGAGCAGGCTCGTGCGCGCACCTCGAGATCCGGCCGCAGACGCGCGATTGCCCGTTGATAGGCCCCGCCACGCACAGTGGATTCGGTACCGATGACGGCCAGCCGCGACCAGTCACGATGGGCGCAGGCCGCGGCAGCACCAGGCTCCACCACCCCGACGACGGGAATGCCGGGATACTGGGCGCGCAGCTGCTCGAGCGCCACCGCCGAGGCGGTGTTGCAGGCCACCACCAGTGCCTGCACGGGCTCGCGCTGCAACAGCGCCGCTGCCTGCAGCGCATAGCGCTGAATGGTGGCAGGACTCTTGGTGCCATAGGGCAACCGGGCGGTATCACCCAGATAGACGAAATCCGCGTCCGGCAGGCGAGCACGCAGCGCTCGCAGGACGGTCAGGCCACCTACGCCGGAATCGAATACCGCAATCGGATCGGTCATGGCCGAAGCAGGAGCACCTTGGTGCGCCGAACGCGTCCGGCGTGCCCCCTGGCAGCCGTCAGGAACGACGGCGCCGGCGCGCAGCCGCTGCAGTGCGAAGGCGCAGAGCGTTCAGGCGAATGAAGCCGGTGGCATCGTTCTGGTCGTAGGCCCCAGCATCGTCCTCGAAGGTGACAATGGCTTCATCGTAGAGGCTGTCGGTATCGGAACGACGACCCAGCACCTCGATGTTGCCGCGGTAGAGTTTCAGCCGTACCTCGCCATTCACCACCTGCTGGGTGGTGTCGATGAGCGCCTGCAG
>LFIK01004322.1_pt1 | contig 11498 bp, 11 predicted proteins | sample 643401 | NCBI WGS metagenome assembly LFIK01 (sample SAMN03777447, study PRJNA286221) | soda lake metagenome | biome: soda lake; feature: Kulunda steppe; material: water; isolation source: sample T5-Br brine of Lake Tanatar-5 | place: Russia: Kulunda steppe | collected 2010-07 | reverse complement strand
TGCGCTACCGGTATTCCGACGCGCTGACCGTCAGTGCTGGCGCGAACGTGTTTGCCGGCAGCAGCGCGGAGACGTTTTTCGGGCAGTTCGAGCGCGACGGCAATGTCTACCTGCGCGCCCGGTATCGCTATTGATTCGATGTTGGCACGACCAGCAAAACTGCAACGGGGCCGGTCTGGCCCCCTCATCACCCTGGAGACTGATCCATGAACGTCAATGAATACCTTCGCATGATCGCCGGCACGGTTGTTCTGGTCAGCGTGCTGCTGGCCGCCACGGTTCACATCAATTTTCTCTGGCTGACCGCCTTTGTCGGTCTGAACCTGCTACAGTCGGCATTCACGAAATGGTGCCCGATGATGAGCTTTCTGCGCATGCTGCGGGTGCCCGGCTGAGGAGAGCGGAATACCGTGCGCATCGCCATCGTCGGAACCGGCGCCATGGGCTCGGTCTATGCCGGCTTGCTGGCTGCGGCCGGCAACGATGTTGTCGCCATCGACCACAACCTGAAACATGTCGAGGCCATCGCCAGCAACGGTTTGCGGGTGGAGGGCTGCAGCGGGGATCGGGTCGTCCAGCTGCATGCCGTCTCCGACCCGCTTGCGGCAGGTGGCGGCTGTGACCTGGTCATCATCGCCACCAAGGCCGATCACGTCGCAGAGGCTGCGGCCAGCCTTGCGCCGCTGCTCGGGCCCGAGACGCCGGTCCTGACGATTCAGAACGGGCTCGGGTCTGCCGAGCAACTGGCCGAGGTCATTGGCGCGGAGCGCGTCCTGATCGGCGTTGCCGGCGGCTTCGGCGCCTCGCTCCGTGGTGCAGGTCATGTGCACCACAACGGCATGGAGCTGATCCGGCTCGGTGAAATGCACGGTGGCAGCAGCGCCAGGCTTTCCCGAGTCGAAGCCGTGTGGCGCGACGCTGGCTTCAACGTCCGTAGCTATGACGACATCCAGCAATTGGTCTGGGAAAAATTCATCTGCAATGTCGCATTCAGCGGCCCGTGCGCACTGATGAATCTGCGCATCGGCGAGGTGATCGCCGATGCGCAGGCGTGGCGTGTGGCAATGGCCTGCGGTCTGGAAGCGCATCGCGTTGGAACGGCGCTTGACGTGCGTTTCGGCTTCACCGACCCGGCGAGCTATATCCGCACCTTCGGGCTGGCCATTCCGGACGCGAGACCGTCCCTGCTGCTTGACCATCTGGCCGGGCGCCGCTCTGAAATCAACGCCATCAACGGCATGGTGCCGCTGCTGGCGCGCAAGCTGGGGCTGCAGTCCCCGGTCAATGATGTGGTTGTGGATCTCATCAAAGGTCGTGAATCCGGCTTCGACAGCCGGTCGGAGGTCGCGTGGTAACCGACTTTGCCGCGCTCTGGCTCAACAAGCGCTTTCCATTGCGCATCTCGCGCGGAACGATCACCGGCGGCACCAACCTGTTCGTGTCGGTCAGTGACGGTGGATGCACCGGTTGGGGCGAGATGGCGCCAGGCAGCAATGAAGGCGCTGTCAGCGCCGATGACGGGCGCGCTCAGCTGCAGGCGTTTCTGCGTGAACACGGCGATCCGTCAGCGATTCACGACACCTGGATGGCAGCGCGGCGCGCCGGCGTCGGTGCCTGCGCACTCGCAGCGCTCGACATGGCGCTGTGGGACCTGCGCGCCAGACAGGCAGGGATGCCGTTGTACCGGCTGCTCGGCCTGCCGCGACGCGGGGTGGTCACCTCGATTACCATCGGCATCAACCCGCCCGATGTGGTGCGCGACCGGGTTGCGCTCGCCATCGCCGGCGGTGCGCGAGCACTGAAGATCAAGCTGGGCAACCCCGACGGCGTGGACGCCGATCAGGCGAGCTATACGGCGGTCTGCGAAGCGGCCGCCGGGCATGCCGTCGCCATCCGGGTCGACGCCAACGGCGGCTGGTCGCTGCCCGATGCACAGCGCATGCTGGTGTGGCTTGCCGAACGCGGCGCCGAGTATGTCGAACAACCGCTGGTCGAGGGCGCCGAAGACCAGCTACCCACGCTGTTCCGAAACCGCCCACTGCCGATCTTTGTCGACGAAAGCTGCCGCTTCTCGAGTGACGTCCCCGCACTCGCGCACTGTGTCGACGGCGTCAACCTCAAGCTGATGAAGTGTGGTGGAATCAGCGAAGCGCTGCGCATCGTCGCCACCGCGCGCGCGTGCGGTCTGAAGACCATGATCGGCTGCATGGGCGAGAGTTCGATCGCCATCGCCGCCGGCGCATCGCTGGCCGCGCTGTTCGATTTCATCGACCTCGACTCGCATCTCAACCTCGACCCTGATCCGGCCGACGGCGCACCGTTCGAAGACGGTGTCGTCCTGCCAGCCGACCGACCCGGCCACGGAGCCACACTCAACCATGCTTGATCCGACACTGCCGATTGCGCTGTTCGCCGAAGCAACGCTCGGCACACTCAACGCCAAAATGACCGAGGGCATCCTGCGCTACGGCCGCAACCCGGTCGCCGCCGTTATTGACAGCACCAAAGCCGGGCGCCAGGTCAGCGACGTGTGCGCTGTGCCGGCGAATACGCCAGTTGTCGCGTCGCTCGACGAAGCGATCGCGCGCGGTGCAGCAGTCCTGGTGCTCGGAACCGCTCCGTCGGGTGGACGCCTCCCGCCTGACTGGATCGGCATGCTGGAGCAGGCGCTCGACCGCGGTCTGCACCTGATCAACGGCATGCATGACCGGCTCGAGCCTCTGCTCGGTCACCGTCTGCGTGAGGGCCAATGGATCTGGGACCTGCGCGTTCCGCAGGGCGATCCGCCACCGATCGCCATGGCGCGTGCGGCAGCGCTGGATAATCGCCGGGTGTTGATGGTCGGTACCGACATGGCGATCGGCAAAATGACCGCCGGGCTGGAACTGACCAGAGGCCTGCAGGACCTGGGCCATGACGCAGCCTTTCTGGCCACCGGGCAGATCGGTATCGCCATCACCGGGCGTGGCATCCCACTCGACGCCATGCTGGTCGATCATGCCGCTGGTGCGGTCGAACGCATGGTCCTCGAGGCGGCAAACCATCCGGTGGTCGTCGTCGAGGGGCAGGGCTCGTTACTGCACCCCGGCAGCACGGCCACGCTGCCGTTACTGCGCGGCAGTTGCTGCAACGCCATGGTGCTCTGTCATCGCGCCGGGATGCGGCATCTCGACACCATCGGCGAGGTTCTGGTGCCACCACTGCCCGATGTGATCGCACTCTACGAAGCGGTTGCCAGCGCTGCGGGCTCGCTGCCGGCAGCGCGCATCAAGGCGATCGCCGTCGACACGTCGCGTCTTGACGCCACCGCGGCCGGGGCGTGTCTGCGCAAGATCGAAGATCAGACCGGGTTGCCCGCTGTCGACCCGGTTCGCGACGGCAGGCAGCGGCTGGCAACCGCCGTGCTCGACTGAGCCTGACGCGACCGGGGGATGCCCAGCTTGCGAATGCCCGACGAGCGATCACCAGCAACGGCAGCGCCCGACAGCGGTCGTGTCTGCCGACGTCTGGTGATCGATTGTCTGCGCGGGACGCGAGCCCCCGCCGACCCCTGCATGGGGATCATCACCGGTCGCGCCAGCACCGTGTCACCGGCACTGGCTGCACGGCTCACCGCACCAGCCATCCCGGCTGCGGTGCTGTTGCCTGTGGTCGAACGGCGCTGCGGGCGACTGGATCTGGTCTTCACCAGGCGCGCCGAGCAATTGCGACAGCATGCCGGGCAGATCAGCTTTCCCGGCGGCAGAATCGACCCCGACGATGGTGGCCCGCTAGCTGCGGCGTTACGTGAAGCGCATGAAGAAATCGGCCTGAACCCCGCAGACGTCGGCATTGCCGGATATCTCGATACCCAGTACACGATCACCGGCTTCGCGGTGACGCCGGTGGTCGGGCTGGTCGTCGAGTCGGTCTTCCAGCCGATTCCAGCACCGGACGAAGTCGACGAGATCTTCCATGTGCCGCTGGCCTTTTTTCTCGATCGCCGGCATTGGGTATCTCGAACACTCGACGTGCACGGCACGCAGGTCGAGATGACCGAATATCATTGGTGTGAGCACCGAATCTGGGGAGCGACGGGCGCCATCGTCGAGCGGTTCGCGCTGCGCCTGCTGGCCCGCCTCGCCGCCGGCAAGTGAGATCGGCGCCGTGTTGAGCCGGGCATCCGTCGGCACGACACCGTTGCTCAGTTGCTCAGGATTCCAGTGCATCAATCCCCGGTTCATGGCGCGCAGATGTCCGCATCATGCAACCAGGCTGCTGCCGTTGACGACGGCATCACCAGCCCGCCGAGGATGCCGCCGATCAGCCCGCGGAAGCGGGTCCGGGTGAAGCCCTGTAGCCAGTCGAGCAGGTCACCGCCCATCACCCGCGCGAAGCCCTTGCGCAGGAAGCGCAGCCCGAACAGGATCAGTAGCACGCCTGCCATGAGATTGATTGTTTCCATGGTCACTCCTTGGTTCAAGCGCGATGGCCAGCGCTGCCGGCGTGGGGAGACAGCTGCTGCTCCCCCGGCTCGACAAGGAATCGACTCAGGAAGCGTTCAGCCGGTTACTCCCGTGACGGGCAAGCAGCGATCGGACACACACGTCTTGCATACAACAGCGCAGGACGGGGGTTCGGGATCGTCAGGCATGGGGACGCCACTCCTCGGGTGTGGGGTTAGTTCGACTCTGCGGAACAGAGTAGTCATTCACCTGTCCGAATTCAACGACGTGACTGCGGACCAGGCTGACCCAGCGCCGAGCGTTGCCAGCGCCGCGCGATCGGCGTGACTGATATCATTAGAGCGGACCGATCGCTTCTCGCTGCAAGACTGTCTATCGAGGCTCGCACATGACGGATCTGTTACTTGCCTACGAACCGCTGATCCGAGGAGGCGCATTCTTCCTCGTCCTGCTGATCATGGTGCTCTGGGAAGTCTCCGCCGCACGCCGTCCGCAGTTGATTGCGCGGCGGCAGCGCTGGCCGGGTAACCTGTCGATCGTCGTGCTCAATACCGTCGTGCTGCGTCTGGTATTCCCGCTGGCGGCAGTCGGCGCCGCGCTGTTCGCCGCCGAGCAGGGTTGGGGGCTGCTCAACCTGATTGCCGTGCCGCTGTGGGCGGCGGTGCTGGTGTCGGTGCTGCTTCTCGACCTGGCCATCTACCTGCAACACCGGGTCTTTCATGCCGTTCCCTGGCTGTGGCGGCTGCATCGAATGCACCACGCCGACCTCGAACTCGACGTCACCTCCGGGCTGCGCTTCCACCCACTGGAAATCCTGCTGTCGATGGCGATCAAGGTGGCGATCGTCATGCTGCTCGGTGCGCCCGCCGTGGCGGTGATCCTCTTCGAAATCGTGCTGAACGCAACGGCCATGTTCAATCACGGTAACGTGCGGCTGCCGCGTGCCATCGACCGACGGCTACGCTGGCTGCTGGTGACACCGGACATGCACCGCGTGCACCATTCGGTGGTGCGTGCCGAAACCGACAGCAACTTCGGCTTCAGCCTGTCGTGGTGGGACCGTCTGTTCGGCACCTACCGCGAGCAGCCGACCGCCGGGCAGCTTGGCATGACGATCGGCCTCGATGCGTTCAGGGACCCGGGTCAGTTACGACTCGATCGCATGCTGGTGCAGCCGTTCATCACGCCGAAGCGGACCGAACAAAAGCCCGGCGAATCGTAATGCAGGAGCAGCAGCCATGTGCGGACGATTCGCCTGGTACGGCACACTTGCCGCACTGACGAACGCGCTGGGGCGCAACATTAGTGGCGAGCAGCCGACAACGCGCTACAACATCACGCCCGGAACCTGGGTCTCCGGCCTGCGGCAGCGCCCTGCAACCGAACCGGCCACGCTGGAGGCGCTGTGGTGGGGGTTCCGCCCGCACTGGTGTGACGACAAGGCCCCACAGCCGATCAACGCCAGAGCAGAAACCGTCGCCACCTCACGATTTTTCCGCGACGCCTTTGCCGATCGCCGCTGCCTGGTGCCGGCCAGCGGCTGGTACGAATGGACGCAGACAGACGCCCACAAGCAACCGCACTACATCACCCACCATGACTCGGACATCCTGTGGTTTGCCGGCATCTGGACACGACGCGCCGACGACCGCCCCGGGTGCGCTATCATCACCGAACCCGCGCGCGGCGCAGCACGCGCCATCCATCCGCGCATGCCGCTGACACTGGACCCGGCCTGCCTCAACGACTGGCTTGACCCCGACATCCGTGATCGCGACACCCTCCGCCAACGCATCCACCGCCTCGACCCCGAACAACTCGCACAATGGCCGGTCAGCACCCGCGTCAACCGCCCCGCTGTCGATGATGCCGAGCTGATCGTGCCGTTGGTGGGTGAGGCTGGTTGAGTGTGGGAAGGCAGCGGCTCTTGGCGCGACATCCGCACGAAATTGTTTTGGCTTGCCTTTGTTGTTGGTTGTCACAGCCCAAGGACCACTCGAAGACCCTGGTCGATTTCAAGCATTTTCTTTTCTGATACCCGTCGGACCTGTTCGGTGAGAAGTATGCGGTCCAGAGTGAGAATTTGACTGACATTGACTACGGAAGGCTTTCCAAGACCGGATTCCCTTTTAGGAATTTCAACGTTGCCCGGCGCTGCAGAAAGTCGAAGGTTGGACGTAATAACCGCGACGACAACGGTTGCAATTCGACTCGAATTGAAGGGGTTAGACTGGACAATCAGAACTGGGCGCCGGAAGCCAGGCGCAGAGCCGGTCTGTTCAGGCAGCGACGCCCACCAAATCTCACCACGCTTCATCTTTCAAGATGGCTGATTGAGCTCGAATGAATGTCTCATCGAGCCCTGACCTTTCGAAATCATAAACCCGATCCAGTTGAGCGGTTATCGCTTCGGGCCCATGCTGTGCCAGATATTCCTCCAGCGCCTCTGTAAAAAGCTGGCTACGAGGCATGCCTCGCTCTTTCGCGAAGCGCTCAGCAGCCTGAAACACTGGATCTGGAACGGAAATCGCTACTTTCATTCCGAAATGGTATCACTCAGGTAATACTTTTTCAAGCACCCGTGACGCTCAACACCCCGACTTAGTCGCGCGCCTTGAAACACGCCACGTACTTCTCGGCCACGCGAACCGAGATCGTGTGGCCGTTGGCGGTCGCCCAGTCATCGATGACCGTCTTGAGCGCCTGGCAGGCGCGCGTTTCGCCGTGGACCAGGCGAATCTCCTGTGGCGGAATCGGAATGCCCTGCACAAATGCCAGCAAGTCTGCCTGATCGGCGTGGGCGGAATAGCCGTCAACACGACAGACCTGGGCGCGGATGGGGATGCGCTCGCCATCGAGCTCGACCTCGCCACCGTTCGGGCCAGCGTCGGCGATGGCACGGCCGGGGGTTCCGGGAGCCAGATAGCCGACCAGCACCACCGCATGCTGTGGATCGGGGAGCATACGCTTCAGGTAATCGACCACTCGCCCGCCGGTGGCCATACCGCTCGCGGCGATGATCACTGCCGGGCGTCCGGTCCGCGCCAGATAGTCGACCAGCCGGGCATGTTGGTCGGCGTTGTCGACGATCAACAGGTTCTCGAAGGCAAAAGGCTGCCGGCCGGCACGCACCCGGGCTCGTGCGGCCGCGCTCCACTCATCCTGCAGCGCCCGGTAGACGGCGGTGAAGCGCGCTGCCAGTGGCGAATCGAGCACCACCGCAAGCGTGCGCCACCGCGCATCGGTCGCGGTGTGAATCAGATCCTCGAACTCGACCAGCAGCTCCTGCGTCCGGCCGATGCTGAACGCCGGAACGATCACCGTCCCGTCATTCTCGAGCGCATGATCGATGGCTGCCTTCAGCCGGGCCTGCCGCGTCTCTTGCGGTGCATGAAGACGATCACCGTAGGTGCTTTCGAGGACCAGCACGTCAGCCCGCTCAGGGATAACGGCCGGTGGCAACAGCAGCGAGCGCGCTGCGCCGAGATCGCCGGAAAAGACCACACGCGTGCTGCCATCCGGCGTCGCGACATCGACCTCGACCAGTGCCGACCCGAGCAGATGACCGGCCGGCTGCAGGCGAACGCGCACGCACCGATCAACACCATTGATCACTGTCTGCCAGGTGTTGAACGGCAGAGGAACCACTAAACGATCGATGGCATCAAGACAGCGCCCGATCAGTGACCGGTCATCCGTGAAGCCGACGCGTAGCGCATCCTCGATCATCAGCGGCAACAGCCGGGCCGACGCTCGGGTGCACACGATCGGGCCGCGATAGCCGGCGGCGAGCAGATACGGCAGGCGGCCGACATGATCGAGATGGACATGCGTGAGGATCAACGCCTCGACCGTATCGATGGCGAATCGCACCCGATGCCGCTCGAGACTGTCAGATCCGGCCGCCTCACGCCCCTGAAAGAGCCCGCAGTCGATCAGCAGGGCACGGCCATCGACAAGCTGCAAGCGGTGGCAGCTGCCGGTGACCGATCCGGCACCGCCGTGGTGAATGATCCGTACCGGGTCAATCGTGGGCACCCAATCGGGTCGGAATGTCGAACAGCCCCCAGTCGCGCAAAGCCTGATCGGCCACCTGCGCATCATGGATTCGCCACGCCTCGCCGGCGTCGAGCGTGCGCATGCGCTCATCGATATCGTCGAGCAAGCGTCGACCGGCACGATCACCGGCTGCGGCGGCAAGGCGCGCCCAGTAAGCAGCCAACACGTACGAGCGCACGGCGCGGCCATCGAAGTGACGCTCGGCACGATCACGAATCACCCGCACATCGGTCGGGATGTCGCCATTCAATTCCATCAGTCCAGGCTGCAGCGCAAACACCGTCTCTGCACCGAGCCGTGGCTCAAGCAGATCGAGCAACGCCAGCCCTCCTCGCACGCCCAGGCTGCTTGCCTGCAGCGCATGAACGTACGCTTGCGCCGGCTGATCGTCGGCAAACGCCTGCGCCAGTGCCAGACCGACTTCGCCATCACCATCTGTCGCGAGACCGTCGAGCAAGCGCAGCGCCTGTTCGCGATGCAGCGGCACACCCTCGCCACGCAATAGCGCGAGGCCAACGCTGCGCCGCGCGTCCGCCGTCAATGTCGAAACATCCTGCGCCAGTACGCTTGCCACCTGTTCGCCAGGCAACAAGACCTGCGCATGCAACGGTGTTGTCGACACCTGCGGCGCGTAGAACTCGAAGAGATCAGCAGGATTGTCAACATCTTCCAGAAACACGCCGATCGGATCCGCAGGATCGAACCCGGTCTGCAGCACCAGCATCGACGGCTCGAGCAGAAACTGCCGCATGCTGCGCTCGACACTGCGCACGAAACGCGAATACCCCTGTGCGGCCGCCTTGGTCGGCTGCTCACCCAGCAGTTCACCCTGCTGCAACCAGAGCAGGCCGGTGACGATCGAAGGCCCCAGCTCGGGGTCGATCAGGTCGGGACTCATCGAGTCGATGAGACGCTCCCATAAACCCTGATTTTCCAGAGTCAGCGACGCCGATCGCAACGACGCAGTCAGCTCATCGACCTCCCCCAGCAACCACCAGGGGCTGATGGCGATATACTCGAAGTCCACCTGTATGCTCAGCGTGCCGACACCATCGACAGGCACGAACAACCAGAACTCGGCGCCGGCGCTCGGCAAGTGATGCTCGACGTCCAGAGTCAGGCGCGGAATGACCAGCGTGGACAGGTCCAGATCCAGCACGGCGCTGGAAACCTCTTGCGGCAAGCAGGCCGGCTGAATCACGACTCCGGTCGCGTCGACGCGGAGCCGCATTCGAGCAGGATCATTCCACTGGGCGCCCCGGACTGCCAGTCGATCGATGCTGACGCTGCAGTCACCCTCTGTGAAGAGCGCCCACGACGGCGTATGCCAGACATGAATATCGTTTGCAATCAGTGTATTGTCGACCGGATCGACGGTGAACCCGGAGTATGTCAAATCCACCTGGGTCCGCAATGCGAGCACGCCATACTGCACCAACCCGGTCATCAGCGCGCGGGGATCGAACAGATCGGCCCAACGAGAACCGGCATGACTACCGCCCGGTAGAAGCACCGCCAGCAAGGACACGATCAACAGAACATGTTTCATTCGTCAGTCTCCAGTCGCGCCGGATCAACCATGCGATGGCGCGTCTCGAAACCTTACTCCAGACCATTCGTTCTGCACCACTCCGCCACCCAGCGCGGCACAACCTCGGTGGCCGGGCCGAGTAGAAGGCGATCGGCAACAGATGCAGCCGCTGACGCCTCCAGGTTGAGCTCCAGCGTTTGCGCGCCCTGATCCCGAGCCAGCTGCATCAGCCCGGCTGCCGGGTACACGGTGGCGGAGGTACCGATCAGAACAAACAGATCAGCCTGCGCCACACTGCCGAGTATCCGATCCATCGATCGCACGTCTTCACCAAACCAGACCACATCCGGACGGCACGCCAACGCACCACATGCCGGGCACGCGTCGTCAGCGTGCATCTGATCCGCCGCGCGCCAGCGATTCCCGCAACTGGCACAACACGCTTTCTGCAACTCTCCGTGCATGTGCAGCACATTCCGCGAACCGGCGCGGGTGTGCAGATCATCGACATTCTGTGTCACCACCAGGCACCGGCCAGCATGGCGCTGCTCGAGTTCGGCCAACGCGTGATGCGCTGCATTCGGCTCGGCGGCGCGCAGGCTTGCTCGGCGGGCGTTGTAGAATGTGTGAACCAGCGCCGGGTTGCACGCAAACCCCTCGGGCGTCGCAACATCTTCGAGGCGATAACGCGACCAGATTCCGCCCTGGTCACGAAACGTCCCGAGCCCGCTCTCTGCGGACACGCCCGCACCGGTTAAAATGACAATCTGCATCGCTGGCACCTTATGAGAGCAATGACGCGTCTGTTGCAGCGTCAACACTGATGCTTGGCATCATTCTGTTGGCGGCCAACAGCCGGTGGATCGAGCACGTGGCGGCGGAGGCGCCTGAACTCACTGCCCGGATGTCACGCTCAGCAAGTCTTCAACCGTGTCGGCATCGAAAATGGCATCAACCCACGCTTCCAGTTGCTCGATGCCGGCCTGATCAATCCGCGCCTGCGCCCAGTCGGGAACGATCCCATACTTTCTGACGATCTGCCGTTCGAGCATCTGGCGGGCAACTTTCTCGCCTCCTTCTTGACGCCCCTGCTCCAGACCTTTTTCCAAACCTTGCTCGAGACCTTTTTCCAGACCTTGCTCCAGACCTTGTTCAAGGCCCTTCTGGAGCCAGCGATCCGACCACAACTTCCGTTTTTCAGCCAACATCATGCAGACTCCCTCCAGCCCAATGGGCTGTGCCCGTAACTGTTCCAGTTCATCATCCGTCAGATCCGGCGCATGGCGCGGCAGCAAGACCTGACGGATCCAGACGATAAAAGCATCCTGCAGCGAGCTCTGCTCGTCAACGCGCAGCCATTCACTCAGGCGCTGCAACACAGCGAGCACATCTTCCTCGTCGCGGTTATGCTCGAGCCGGAACAGCGCATCGACCACGTTGCGCGATCGCAGCGTCCAGGCCGG
>LFIK01004320.1_pt1 | contig 11501 bp, 14 predicted proteins | sample 643401 | NCBI WGS metagenome assembly LFIK01 (sample SAMN03777447, study PRJNA286221) | soda lake metagenome | biome: soda lake; feature: Kulunda steppe; material: water; isolation source: sample T5-Br brine of Lake Tanatar-5 | place: Russia: Kulunda steppe | collected 2010-07 | reverse complement strand
CCCCCTCTCTCTCTCTCTCTCTCTCCACAGAAAATTTTAGAAAGAGTGGGATACATCTTGACATGTTTTGAAATCACAATGAACTTTGAAAAGCAGGTAAAGGCTTGTGGTTGCACAACTGTACATGAACCTTCTGAACCAGGGAAGCTAAGCTTATGCCTGGCAGCAACAACAAAGAAATAATCACTGAGGAAGAGGCTGTAACAAAATGCAGGCAGGACAAATGGCTCGTTTCAGAATCTTCCCAAACCTCACTAAAGAACCTCTCTAAAGTACCTCACTAAAGTACCTCGAGAGAGAGCTCTTCCTAGTTTGATGGTGGGAATTTGCCTGGTGCTTGCGGCTGGAAACCTCTAGAGATCACCCTTATAAGGAGAGGATAGCATAGGAAACTGCGCAGGGTCTAAGGCCGTGCATGAGCTGCTTCTTTCTATGCTAGGCCGTGCATGAGCTGCTTCTTTCTATGCACTATGTGCTCACCACGCCAATGCAATCATAGTCCATCCCAAAAAGCTCTAGACAAAAACCACCCTTGCATGCACTTTCCTTATGTACTGCAAGTACTGGCGTACGTGAACAGTTGCACACCTTGGTCTGATCAGTCACATGCAGTCCAATTAACTTGACAAGCATCTTCCTGTTCAACAGGGGAATCCCCACGTGTCCATACCCTACACGAACTCCACCAAATCCCACTGCACATGGGGAGCCAAAAAGTCTGCGTGTACAATGAGGTGGCATTCCCCATCTCAACCAGGGAGGGGTGACCCCATTACAAATATGCAAGCATTAATAAAGCAAAAACTGTCTCTGCATGTTGGATCGATCTATGCCATAAGCTTTCACTTTCCCGTAATCATTTTATAGCAGTGGATGCAAAGGACAGTGAAATATATCAATTTATCTGTTGTGATGTCGCCTTCTTCGGCTCGATAGCCACAACAAGTCCAGGCCTACCTTCCAAGCTTGCCTCGTTTTTCATAAGTAATATTGAGCATTTATGAATAAGCGAATACATCGTGAGAAACTAGCATGAGTTGTTTGAGTCGGTCGCCTTGAACTAGCAGCTTCATAAATAAAGAGAGTGTGCATCGGGATGACTCAGTTTGAGTCTGGACATCTTGATCAGGTCCATGATGCGCAGCTGGACTATTATGGGCGACGCCTGGCCACCTGCTCCTCAGACAAGACCGTAAAAGTGTTTGAGATTGTGGGAGACAAGCAAGCTCACCTCGCGGACCTTCGGGGGCATGAGGGCCCGGTCTGGCAAGTCTGCTGGGCGCACCCTAAGTTTGGCTCTCTCCTGGCCTCCTGCTCCTTTGACCACCGGGTCATCGTGTGGAAGGAGGCAGCAGACAACTTGTGGCAGCAGGTGAGGCCACACTGAATCTCCAGGGTTGACTGCCTCGCTGCATCAACTCTGTTCAACCCACTTGCCGCATGCGCCCCTGCAGGTCTACATTACCCCGGGGACGCTGCATACCGCTTCTATTAATAGTATTGCGTGGGCTCCCCACGAGCTTGGGCTAGTACTTGCAGCGGCGTCCTCTGATGGCACCATTTCAATCATTGAGTATTCCCCTGCAACTGGCACTTGGGATGCCTCCAAGGTGTGCACAAAAGAGGTCGCAGCTATGCGCAGAGCTTCCTTTAAGTACAATGACACAGGATCCATGTGATGCATGCATGACTGCAAACACACCCACAACCACAATCCACACACACATTGACACAATACACATACACACACAGAAACAAACATACATGAGCACAAGTGCACACAGTATCATTGGTTCACCATTCTCAGGCATGTGGACAAGTTTTGCTTCTTTACTTTCGTGTTTCTAAGCAACTGTTCAAAATGATGCCAGGCAAAGTCTGTTTTTTGGAGCCTCAAGCTTGAAAGCTAAAATCAAGATTGCCTGCGAGTCCTGTTGCCGCAGCTGCTTGCCCATGACCATCCAGCTGGAAGGTTTTTTTTTCACTGAGCCACTGATTACTGATTTGCCTGTGATATTGTCAGTAACTCCAGCGCAAAGCGTCCAACCTGTGTTCCTGCCTGTAGCTCCCTGGATCCCACCCCATCGGAGTCACAGCTGTATCTTGGTCTCCAGCTATCCCTTCTGGAGCTCTTGTCAGTAATGCTCAAGGTGCCCCAAACGTTAAGCGGCTCGTCACAAGCGGCTGTGACAACACAATAAGGGTGAGTATATACTCAATAGTATGCAGCAAGTGACGCTCCTGTAATCTGTTGCGAGGAGGTGATCTACAAAGTACAGCAGGTAATGTAGTTGGCAGAGGAGATTAGGCCTTGTGCCAATAATGTGCACTTGTGGACATCATGCCACCTGCGTATGCAAGGTAATGGCATCAATACCAGCAGTGGATGTCTGGTACAGGATGAGAAGGGCTCCTTATAGTTTGATTGCCTGTGTCTGACTGAGCAGCGCCGAAGACATGCTTGCGGAACTTGCACTCCATCTTGTGCTAGTGCGGCTTGTCTTTCAGCTCAATGATCTGAACACGATCCCATTCCTACCCCTTCTCTCTTTCATGCAAGGCTGGGTTGGTCACAGGTAGCTGGGGAGGCAGTAGGGGGCCCACAAGCTCCCCCACCGGCCCCTAACCACTACCCTCAAAAATGACCCCTACTTGCGGATAAATTGATGTTGAATACGCATATTGTTCGCATCATATGCGCATTGGTCAGGGCAAATGGACGCATGGCCCAATCCTGAGCTGAACCATGAAGATCTCTGCTGATTCAGCTCCTGCATCCTTGCAGCCAATTAGCATGACTCTAAAAGGTTTGAAAGGACCCTGGGTATCATTGACACAATTTGCAAAGTTGGTTATGGCAAGCCATAGCTTCTGCAAATTTAAGGGCATGCTGGGAAGCGGTGAGCTTGGGGCCAATTGACTTGGGGTTTATTGTGATTTAATTTATAAAATTATAATGAGCTTATTTGATAAAAGCAAACTAAGGGTGCATTTGGGGTGATTTATGATTTGTTCGGAAATCAAAATTGCAATTCATTGCATTTGGCATTCACAAAGGGTGATTTATTGCCATGATAAATCAATAAAATCTAGAATTAATCCTGGAATCAATCATCCCGTAGGATATTGATGAACTAGTTCATTTGTGATTGATTCCATGGAGGCAGTCAAATGTTTCCGATGTGGTCATGTAAAGGCTAAGAAGGCTTCATTGGAAAAGGGAATGCTGAAGACATCTTTGGAGCGGGCCAGTCAGGGCTGTGGGTGGCAATCAACGGGTGTGGAAGGATGTTGCCGCCGCAGCACAGTGCATGCAGTAAAGTGCAAGCAATCAAGATTAGCATTTCTTCTTTCTGAGCTGCACTCAGCTGCACTTGCTTCGCTGATTAAGCTGGGATTAATCACCCTCATCGTAAATGCAGGGTGATTAAGCAAGGTAACACAAATACAAATGCAATTAATTTGAGTGATTAATTCAGAATTAATCACAGACCATGTAAACGCACCGTAACATACACGGGGTATTTTCACGGTTTTCAGAAACTCAGGGATGGGTCATGCGTCCATTTGCCCAGACCGATGTGCGTATGGTACGAACAATGCGCGTATTTTAATGTCAATGCGTCCGCATTTAGGGGTTATTTTTGAAGGAAGAGGTTTGGGGGGTAGAGTGGGGCCTGTGGGCCCCAAACCGCCCCCCAGCTACCTATAACCACCCCTATTCATTCTGTATGAATATATACATATGTATGTATATATATGTATTTATATGTATGTATGTTCGAAATGCCTTGAAAAAAGAGGAAGGAATGGGATCATGCCACAATCATTGAGCCGAGAGACAGGACGCACCAGCACAAGGTGGAGTGCTACTACTGCAAGCATGTCTTCGTAGCAGGTACTTACCGCATCAGGGAGCACTTCCTGCACATTGATCCAACTTGAGGGGTAGCAAAGTGCATAGCAGACAAAGCAGTCCTGCAGCCTGTCCTGAATGAGATGAGGGCCATCGATACTCAGAACAAGGCAGCAGCAGCAGCAGCAGCAGAGCAGCGCAAGCTCGATAGAAGTACAGCAGGAAATGCGAGCACCTCTTCGGCACCTGCAAAGAAGCAGCGGACGCTTGCGGTGTGCAGGGGAGCAAACTTGGTTGAGCGCACGCAGGTCCTGGAGCAGGGGGCTCGTTCAGGCACCAGCACCAAAAGTCTTCAGCAACGACGAGGAATACCAGAGCAGTGATGCAGAGGACAGTAGCAGCAGCGATGAGTAGATATGTAGACTGCTTAAAACTTCCTTATTTCTCTTAATTTGCTTACGCTAAGTGAAGTTGCCGAAAGAGGAAATGAGCAGGTACGAAGGAACAGGTGCGGAGGGGTGGGGGGGGGCAAATTGGAACCCGCATTGTAAACTGGGTTTTTTCAATTCGCGAATTTTATCCTTTTTTCAATGCGCAAAGCGCGATAAAGCATGCATGACCCAACCCTGTAAAAATTCTAAAAAAGAGGTTAACGCCTTTTCAATTTGCTCTGTTGCCATTCAGATATGGAGGTGTGCCGATGCCACTGGACTCTGGCAAGAAGAGGAGGCTCTACCTGGTCATTCGGATTGGGTCAGAGATGTGGCATGGGCTCCCAACATGGGCCTGCCACGCTCGACCATAGCAAGCGCCGGACAGGATGGGCAGGTGCGAAAATGCAGGAGCTTGTCAATGCCCCTAGCACTGTTTGCATGAATTTCTTCTCTTGTCACGCCACAAGCAGGAGACAGACAGATTGATCATACAGTCACTTCTATTCCAGCCTTGGCCAAAAAAGTTGCCCGCCAGCTCAAAGCACTCCCAATTTCAGTTCCAAATCAGGCTATGGAAGCACCATGTCTATGCTAGCTCTAAGAGATACATGTCAGTGCTGCTTGCAGGTGTTCGCATGGAGTGAGCGTGTTGCAGGCGCTGGGGGCCATGCTGGTTGGGAAAAAAGATTAGTACATGATTTCAAGGTCGGTGTTCATTGGTATTGCCTGTTTACTTTCTGCACACAGCAATAGTCTTCTGCTTCAGTGTGTCGCATACCTGTGCTCCTCCTGACCATTTAACGCATGCTTGGATCGGGGCATTAGACACAATGCAGGGGCCCACCTAGGGAAATTTCAAGGGCTTCGTGGGGGGTGAGCATTCATTCACACATAACTTTTACATTGTAATGATGTAAGAAGGCCGTCTTGCTTGCAGAAGACTCTCAGCCTGGCAGGTAGTTGCCAACTTACATCTGCATACCTGCTATTGCTGGATCTGTGCATGCCATAGGGAGCTGCTTGGTACTTGAGGAGCCTGAGGTTTCTGCGCTTACTCTGATTCTTCCACGTCTCCATTAACCTGCTGCACTAGGTCCCAGTCTGGCGCGTGAGCTGGTCAACCACTGGCAGCATCTTGGCAGTGAGCGACGCCAACAGTCAGGTCACCTTGTGGAAGGAGAGCGTGGATGGCTTGTGGCAGCAGGTCCCCCAATGAGAGGAAGCATGCTTCAGACTTATGGGAAAGAGTGATTTCTCCTGTTCGATTGGGCTCTCCAGATCAATTGTCCTGGACCACAATTAAAATTGTCTCTTCCTTTTTATGAAAATCCGCAATTCCGTTTAAAAAGAATTCACGCAGAAGTAGGAGGGAAGAGAGGCATGGCTTTCGGTGTCTGATCGTTTGAGCGGGGCGATGCAGCTCAGCCGATGCGGCAGAAATGGTGGTGTTGCACAGGCCTGTAGTAGTCAGCACTATATAGCCCCCATACCTTTGGTATGCTGCACCCGCCCAGCAGGATCCTCGTCGGCCGTTGCCAGCACCAGCCAGCACCACTCGCCGTTACATAGAGCAAAATCTGGAATCTGCAGGAGGCGTCGTGGTCATGGGCTGGCCGTAGTACAGGTCCGTGCGTCTGACTTGCGTGTCTTGTATGTGTGCTTCAGGGACCTCAGGGCCCCCTTGCCATCCAGTCAGCCTCCTCACACGGTGCTTCTACAGTGTCTGCATTAGATACCTTAACTCAAGGACATGTCTTGAGGTTTGCCTGCGTTCGCATTGCACCTGGGCTAACATGCCCATCACTCTCATGCCCATGCTGTGTGGGATAGCTTGTGCATCGCTCTTTCCACCCCTTGCCCACAGAGCTCTGACAAACCCGAGCAGCTGAATCTGGAAAAGAATGAGCCCAGCTTCCTCGAGCTTGGGGCATGGGTGGGCGCAGCAGCCGCGTTTGGAGTGGGCATTTGGTATTTCATGGGCCGGGAGAAGGCTGAGGAGTACTTTGCAGGCTACCTGCTGGAGCAGAGCTTGTCAGTGGACAACCTGTTTGTCTTCTTGCTGGTGTTTGGCTACTTCAAGACGCCTGCAGCAGCACAGGGCAAGGTGCTCAAGTACGGCATAATCTCCGCCGCCGTCCTGCGGGCGATCTTCATCTTGGGTGGCGTGGAGCTGATCAAACTGTTTGAGCCTGCGCTGGGTCTGTTTGCCGCCATCCTCATTGTGTCCTCCATCAAGCTGCTCACCAGCGGTGATGAGGATGACTCTGACGGGGACCTCTCTGACAATGCAGTGGTGCAGCTGTGCCGCCGCTTCATCAAAACAGCTGACGAGTATGACGGCGACAACTTCTTTACTGTGCTCAAAGATGGCAGCAAGGTATGCTGCCTCTCCCTCATGGCTCGGCCCCATCTGCTGCGCCACGCAGCTCAGGTCCAGCGCCTCTATGCACACGAGCTTTACACCGCCCGCAATGCCCACATGGCCGCTGCCAGTCACAACGGGGCATCGCATTCATTCCTCCAAGCAAAGGATTTGCTGCAGCTCACAAGGCATCGCTGGCACTGCCATGGAGAAACATTCACCCCTGCTATTCCAAGCATTACAGCTTGCCGAGGAGCTGCTCGGCTGTTTTGCTCGGATACAAACATCCGCCTCATGACCTTGTTAGCTGCGCGCCTGCGTTTGCGCATGCCTGTGCAAAAAGAGTGTCTGTCCCTGTTGATCCCTACCTATCCCTGGCTAGACCAGACTCTGGAGGAGCAGGTTGTGGATCCGCTTGGCATCAGGTCAATGCTAGCATGACGTTGCGGGCCTGTTGCTTGTACTCCGTGGCAGGTGGCGACACCCTTGCTTCTGGCCCTCGCTGTAGTGGAGCTGTCGGATGTGCTGTTTGCGGTGGACTCGATCCCTGCCGTGTTTGGCGTGACCCTGGATCCCTTTATCATCTACACCTCCAACATCTTTGCCATCTTGAGCTTGCGGGCCCTGTACGGCTTTGTTTCCACGGTCATGACCGAGCTGCGCTTCCTGGACAAGGTGAGCTTGCACGCGAATGGACACCTGGGGTGCCTGCACGGTCGTTTGTTATTCTGAGGGCGCGCTCTGCTGCCCGTCCTCACCTGGCGCAGCCACGTCAAGAGGCGCGCCCTTGGCTGCTTTGCTTGGCAGGCTTCTCGTGCTCCTCATGTGTAGCAAGCTGGAAGAGCACAAGCTGTGACCGTCTCCTTGTCCTGTTTGACCGTGCTTTGCAAGAGGGGGCTGGTCCAGGATGCTGCAGTGCCCCCTCGCATTCAAAAGCTGCACCCTCAAACATTTGGTTTCCCCGGTTCTCGCTCCCCCTTGTCTGCAGTTCTCATACATCTTTGCTCGCATGCAAGCCATCTCATGTGCCCTTGCTGCTGCCCACTGCTTGACGTTGCTAGGCTGTGGCGCTTGTTCTCGGCTTCATCGGCGTGAAGATGCTGCTGGGCTTTGCGGACGTGGAAGTGCCAACAGACCTGTCTCTGCTGGTGGTTGGGGTAGTCCTGGGAGGGGGGGTTGGAGCCAGCTTGCTGCTACCTGAGCCAGCAGAGACTGACTAGAGGGCTTATATGTGTGCGCGTGTGTGCGTGCAACTGTGCGCGTCAGTAAGTTCGTGTGTGTGAAACTTGTTTATAAAGCGCATCTTTGAGATTTAAGGAGGGACGAGGGATGAAAGTGCTTTCAAGGCAGCAGTGATTGCCCCTAGCTGTGAGAGAGTCAGCAGAGAGCGTCATTTCCTATGTTGCAAATAACCTGTTCAACGGCTGGTGTGTCAAATCTGTTTGGAGAGGTACTACTTTGGGATCAATTGCAGCATGCTTCTGCATACCTGTCATTAGCTGTCACGCAGGCTTCTGTGTACCTGTCAGTTGCTGTCACACAGGCGCATTAGCATCCGCAACCTGCCCCTCCATTCCCCTCCATTCCCCTCCATACCCTCCTGCGTCCCAATTCAACCTGATGGCTCAAACACCAGTGCCTTGCACTGATTGCTCATGATTAATTGCCTGGACGCCCTTCGGACTTGCTGTGCGACCTGCAATGGTTCAAAATTTTGGGACGGGCCATGGCTTTCTTAAAAGCCCTTATATAGACCTGTTCATTTCATTGTCTGCTTAGTACGCGCATTTTTGAGGAGTGATCTGTGAGTGCTGTACTGCTGTGTGTTTTTGTGGTATTGCTATTTTCAATTGGATGATGTGCCCCTTAGATCAGGTGCATTATGTGTAAGGTGTAGCCATCTTCAGGCAGACTTTTGCTGTACGCAAAAGGTGCTTGCACCACATGCATGCTTAGAGGATGACATGAAATCTCACAGAAAGATACCTGACAAGATTCTGCACCAAAGGGCAAAGATGCACGAAGAATAGTTTCATGCAAGCATATTCTGCCAATTTGTCACGCGGAGAGATTGCTGCATCCAAACTAGACTCGCAGCATGGCCATAACACATAAATTGTATCCCAAGGAAACGGGCTGGGATACTCTACCAAGGGTTGGCAGCTTGAGTTAGGGCATGTAGGTGTTGCACACATGAGCAACAACTAGCAAGAGGGTTACAAGAGGGTAACAAGAAAAAGGCCTTCAGTCAAGAAGTGCGACTGCTAGCCTGCTCATAAAAAACTATCAGTGCATGCAGGAATAAATATAACTTATTGTTTTCCTGGCAGAAAAGCAGACACATTGTTTAAGCCTGCGGAAGAAAGAGGGGAAGCATAAGTCCTTCAGAGAGAGACAATGTGTGGATGGGTGCAGTGGAAAAGGACGCGTTGTTCATCCTGTACATCATGAGCATTACACAAGTCACAAGTAGGGGAGGTATTGTGAGTCCAGGTCACATTTTTCTATTCGTAGAGGTCGGCACGAAGTCTGAAGCGAGCCACGCTGCGAATACATCACGAGGAAGATCAAGAAGCACGTATCTAGGAAGAGTGTATGGCAAATGTGTGACCAGGGCCCTCCTGGTAGGGAGGGCACACCATTAATGGTAAGTGGAGCGTTTGCTGTTGCGCTCTCGTGGATTTATATCAGAATAACTTATTGAAGGTGTCCGATAGTCCAAGAGCCTCTCCCTGAGGTCCACAGCAAAACGACCAAGATCAATGGGTTCACACTTCAGCAGCCTTTCCTTGAACAAGTAGGATTGTGTGAGACCATTCATGGCAGACAGGATGTGGGATGACCAACAATCATCGCATCGTGAGCTCAGTTACATGGCAGTTTGTAAGATCTTTCTCGCAGTGGAGCTATTGCTTTGAGTCAAAGCATTGTATAGCCGCACTGCCGCCCTGAACCAGTTGAACTGTTGAGGCTCTAGACCACACTCGCGCATGATGCACCATGAAGGGGTTGTGTCCTTGGCCATCAGAATCCTCTTGAGCACTGTCACCAGCCATTTTTGTAAAGGATTTCTTTGCCCTGTTGTAAGAATTAGGACTAAGGTTACATAGCTGTGTCCGCCGAACGAGGGCAGCTTACAAGGGGTTAGGTTACATTGACTATTCTTCTTGGTGGGGGAGGCTCTATCTACGCCTCACACACTTAGAATCATCTCAAAGAGCTTGGTCTTGATACACATAAAGCCCATAAGACTGCTCTCAAATTTCATTCTCATTCTGTGCTCCATGCGCACACACAAATTGACAACTATTAGACGCGCTCTCAAAATATCCAGTCGCTCTCAAGGTCTTGGTCTGGAGCAGGGGACTGCTTGTCACCCTCCAACCTGGAAGGTCTGAGATTTTCACTAGTTCTTCCTTTTCCCTAGTGGCTCATTGTGCCATTGTGTCTCCTTTTCCTTACTTAATGTGGGGAGTGGTTTCAATGCCTTCGTAATTTTTCTTTTCTTTTCTTTTCTAGGGGTCCTTAAGAGTAGTACTCTGTTTTTGAGTTGGCATAACCCAGTCTATGCTTCGAGTGCATGTGGGATTTTAGTGCGGCTTGGAGATTTGGAAGGTAAGTCAATCTGGGACCGTGTTGGGGAGCTTCAGTGCCAGATCCCCATTGATTAAGTTCTTCAATTCATTCCCGCCAATACCAGCACGAGACCTTACTTTGTAAAGGAAGATGTGGGATTGAGAGTTATTGATAGTATTAGAAAGAATTTTGAGGATATCTCCTTGGACATGGTGGCGATGCTCCTCAGGGTACAAGTATTGCTTCCTAATTTGATGGAGTGAGGTTAGACTGTCTGTGGCAATATATTATAATAGTATGATTGTGTGTGATAGCAGCAGAAAAGAAAAGATAAGAAAAGAAATACTACGCAAGCAGCTTTAGTAGCTAGTTCTGCTCTCCTTATGGTGTTGGTTATACCAGCACCATTCGGTTCAACCAAGTTAGAGTTGCCCGAGCTGGGGTGGTAGACCCCTGGCCCAACAAATGTTTTACCTCCTTGGATATGGCAGCTACCGTCCGTGTAGGTCCAGGATTTCCAGTCGGGAATTCTAAGCGTGAGTCCCGGTTCAGAATTATGCGAGAAGGGGGGCCACATCACCCAAAGTAGGTCCGTAGGAGCACATGGTAGTTTGCATTTTGTCTGGTTGAAGTTTCTCAATTTTCTTAAGACCAGGCGCTGTCTCAGCGTGCCTAGCATTACAAACTGGATGGCTAGCGATGTTGTTGACGTGCCAATTTGCTTCAGGGATGTCACAAGCAAGATTTTGCAGCAATGTAGGCTTGTGTTTATTTAAGTCAAGCTGTGCAGCTGTGTTCCAGACTGCTATGATATGAAGAATCCAAGAGGCCTGGGGAAGGGGAGTCTCTTGAATTATCCAGGATTGAGGGGAAGCGTAGGCAGTCTCATTTGCTGGGATTGTTCCAAGTTCATAACACAAGTGAGGATAGTCTGTCAGGAGACTTGAGTAAGGGTTGGTGATCATGGATCCATTCCAAGATGGTAGGAACATGAAAGTGGCAGTTGTTTTGTACTATGGCTACTATGTTGCACATGCGGGATTTCACCAAAAGTGGGTGTGTGCTTGCATGCACGCGCGCACGCACACTGCCTCTGAAGGGGATCCCCTTGACCACGCCCCCATCCGCCAGCGCTGCTGCCCCGCCCCTTCCTTCACACACTGTTGTTGATACTGATGCCTGTCGCACTCAATGTGGGGGGTGCGCTGTGTGCTGTGAGGGGCTACCGTGCAGAAAGGGCGGGGGGCGGTCCGACCGGCGTCATTAATACGAT
>LFIK01004319.1_pt1 | contig 11501 bp, 10 predicted proteins | sample 643401 | NCBI WGS metagenome assembly LFIK01 (sample SAMN03777447, study PRJNA286221) | soda lake metagenome | biome: soda lake; feature: Kulunda steppe; material: water; isolation source: sample T5-Br brine of Lake Tanatar-5 | place: Russia: Kulunda steppe | collected 2010-07 | reverse complement strand
TTCTGTTCAACAAGTTCTTGTATCGCATCATCATCTAACTTCCCGTCACCTAAATGTCTGTTAATCCACGTTACATGATCTTCAATATCTTTACGAACGTGCGTAGCTATATCACTTGCTTCATCCGCAAACGCTTTTGTAAAATCATCTAAACTTTGAATTCCTGCCTTACCAAAATAAGTTGCACTAAAATCACTACCCACATTACCCATTGGCAACTCATCAAGATTACGGGTGGCATTGTGCCAAAAATCTCTAAAATCACTTCGATACTGTAACTCGTCACCCCATCTATACTGTCCTGTACCCTGTACAAGTTGTCCATTATCATCAAATCGCGGTTCAACGTAATCTAATGATTTAAATTTATCTCGCCCCCAAAAACGTTTTCCTGCCGCACCAGTAAGAAACTTTGTACTTGCTACTAAGTTATCGGCAAACGTATCCAACATAAGAGATGCGCCAATATCCATAGCCACTTTCCCTGCGCTATTTGTATTACGATAAAATTGTCTCACATCATTGGTTTGTTCATATCCCAATACTTCAGGTATTAACTCATAAAATGATGATTGTGCTGGTTGTGTTGCTTCCACCAACGCTCCACCCGAATACCATACACCAAATCCTGTCGCCCACGGACTCTTATTTTTCAGAGCATTCGATAACTTTAATGACATTCCAGCGACGCGCGGACTTCCAAACAAATGATTACCATAATTAATAAGGTCAGTTGACTTCTTTACTCCCGTAATAGATTGAAGTCCTTTTGTACCAAGAGTCATTAACGCCCGTCCACCCATAAACATAGCTCCCATATATTGAACCATATCTCCTGCCATAGCCACGCCCATACTTCCCGAACCCATGTCCTCATCTCCTGTCAACACATCAAAGATAGAGGTTTGCGCTCTGCCACGAACGGTATCACTATAAGAAAGTCCCGCTTGGGTATCACCTATTCCCAACTTGTCCATCGTAAGTGCTGTAGCTCGAACGGCAGGTTCATAAGCAAACTTATAGAGTGTGTGTCCTGCGGCTAATCCTGTTCCAACCGTTGCTTTCCATGCTGTATTTAATAACCCGCCTTCAGGTACTTCGGTAAACTCTGTTGTTCCATCAGGTCGTCGTCGTCCCACCGTTTTTGTTCCGACAAAACGATTCTGCATTTCTTTCCACCAATCCCAATCATTCTCATACGAACTTGGAACTAATTCATAAACCCCTTCCTGATCGGTACGACGAATCATATTACCAATTTCATTGTGGTGATGAAGGGCGTTCACCGCTACCTTTGCACTCTCTGGTAATTCATTGTAATTAAACCGATATACCCCTTCAGGAGCTTCACTAAACTTTGCTTTTAATCCAGCTATGCTAAATCCACTAACTGCTCTACTCTCCGTATCATGTTCTGAATTGGCAAGAACTGTATTCATTAAATCATCAACGGTAAATCCGTCTTCCTGTACCGCACGATCTAACACCGCCCATGACAATTGTTTATCTTCTTCCGAATAATTCCCATGTTCACCGATATTGGACGAATCCATAAACGGTTTATACGTTTCAGGAACTTGCGTATCTAAGAAATAATCATAGACACCTTTCGGGTCTTTATCTTCAAAGAATCCATCTTTCCAATTTTGTGTATATTGGTTCCAGTCTTCTGCTACATCTACTTCAAGTTCTCGTCGTGCTGTAACAGGTTGAAAGGTAAGTGGTTCGTCTCCACCTTCAAAGAATTCTTTGGTAAGTTCTCCTAACCGAGACTGTTGTAACCACTGTTCAGCTTCTTGTCCCTGTTTAAACCGTTGTCCAATCGACTCATCAGCATCACCCCATTGCGCCCAATTTACAAACTGTGTAAGTCCTTCTCCACCATAATGGCTGTATGCTACATACGCCTGTGATAATAATCCAAGATCATCACGCAATTTTGAAGTTTGGTTATGAGATTTGGCAAGTTCATTTTCAAATTGTTTATACCGTTCAAATTCTAACTGTTTATGAAAGTCTTCATTCTGTAAAATGGTTTGTCCAAGTGTTAACGAAGATGTGGTATCATCACCAAATTGAACATTACCTTCTTCATCCAATACACCATATCGCTTAAACGCATCAGGATTATTCTCTATAATAGATTTATATTGTTCGACAGGCAATGAACTTGCGTCGCTCGTAAGTGATATGGTTCTATTGATAAGCGTTTCGCGTTCGTCTTCCCCCGCAAATGATGTGTCCTCAAAATCCAACCGCATATTATTACGGAAATTATTCAAACGAGATTCGTAGGCTTCAGGGTCTTGCTGTTGTAAACGTCTGAACTCATTAGGAGAAGGGCGTGTAAAGAATTCTTCAGAGACTTCATTAAAGAAATCTCCATCTTCCATTAACTTTCGTTTTAGGTTGTATGGGTTTTTACCGCGAAATTGTGGAAGGGCTTGCTGAATGTGTTCAACCGTGGTAATATCCCCAAAGGAATTGTCAGGTTGTTCAATGTTCAACGAGCCAGTCCCCTCAAAAGGGTCTGTTTGCTCTGCCATTGTATTTTATCTATCGAATTTTTGGTGTGAACCCTGCCAATCTAATGTAGGTTCCACAAATAATTTACTTAAATCGTTAGGACTTACATTTAAGTTTAACTTAACTGCATTCATAGGTGGTACTTGATCACCCCTAAAATAATTTTCAGCCCAATCAACATACATTCGTCGTATTCCCCTATGTAAATTTATTAACGGATATATGTTATCTTTATTTTCTTGTACTTGTTCAACAATTTTATTAGCCGCTTGTCTTTGATCACTATCAGGAAACATCTCATCTCGTCTATGAATTTTCCTACCTTCTAAAGCAAGATCAATTTGTTCTGAACTAAGTCGATGAATGTCTATACCTAAATCCTGTTCTATAAAATTCTGAATATCATAATGAACTGCTTCAGCCGTCATATCAGGATTTAATTCATAATCGCCTTTATCGTCAAAATTAAATGTATTACTACGTCCAAGAGCTAATTTCAATTCAGTCATTCCTGCAATCACACCAGCACCACGATCTTGAACGGTTTCTTCAGCATATACAGGGGCAATTTGTTGTTGTTGTATTGCCTGATTTAATACATCTAACGTTTGTGGGTCATTCTGTGCTTGGCGAACAATGTCAGGAAGATTATCTTTTGTTACCTGAATGGTACGATCACCAATTTGTTCACTAATAAATTCTTCACCTTCAGCTAACCTATCAACATTACTTTGCCACTCGTTTAACTTTGCAGAAACGTTTCGAGCCTTTCCTCTCATACGTTGATACGTTTCATAATCAATTTGTTGTACTCGGTTTTCTTCCGACGCATTTGGATTCATTACCTCTATTCTCATATCGGCAATACCTGTTTGCGGGTCAACGTCAGGGGTAAAATTAACGTTTTTTAAAAATCCATGATCGCGATAAAACGATTCGTTAATATGGTCATCACGATACTCATTTGATTTTGTTAAAGCTGTTTGAAAACTCTCACGCATTTTTTCTTGCTGTTGTATTAATGCGTCCGCTTCCTGTTGCGGTTTTTGAATTTCTTCATAGATTCTCTTACGCTTGTCAAACTGCAAATCACTCTGGTACTGCGCAAGTTCTTTACGCATTTCCATTTGCTGTCGCATCTGTTGTTTAGCGAGAGCCGTCTTTTGCTGATTTTGAAATACACCTACAACCGAGTTGATTTTTTGTTCAAACCCGCTATTTGATACATTGTAGGCTCTTTGTAAACTCTCATTAGGCATATTACTGTGCTAAATTAGATAACGTATCTATGTGTGTTCTTGCTCGGTTTCCTACTTGATTGAACCAAAGAGAATTTTCAGCTTCTTGTGCCGCCCTTGCAAAATCGTTTTGGGTAAGGGCATCAATCATATTTTCAAACTGTGAAAATCCTGACGCACCTAAATTATATATCATATCAATAACCACACCCTTTGCTTCATCGGGTAATTCGTTAAAGTTAGGAACAATTCGTTCGGCATCCTGCATGCTTTGTTGTAAATCCTGCAACTTAAATTCTCTTGCCTGTTCAGAACTTATCTCATCTCCCATTTGTACGGGTGAACCATCAGGGTATCTTGTTGTTCCAAATCCTATTGTTGGTACATCTTCGCCCCGAAGTGTATCAGGATATGCTGTTTCGCTAAACCCTTCAAACTGTCCTACCGTATCTGCAAATTCTTCTAAATTAAAATCACTCATAGGTTGTCCCTCCCCAAACATACTTGTTACAGCTCCTTGTTGTGTCCAATTCGCTCCTTGTTCTTGTTGATCATTTCGTCTTATTTGTTGAGGTATTTCTGAATCTTCTTCATTAAAAAACATTTGACTCAATGAACCTTGAAATATTCCTTCACCAGCTTGTTGAGCAACTTGTGGTAATTGTTGAAGTCCTTCTCTAACTTGATCTGTAGCTGGTCTACCTAATCGTCCATCAACTATTCGTCTTCCTTCTGTTGATTGTGGTTGTTGTTCTCGTTCATCCTGTCCAAAAATAGCTCTACCAACGCGACCTTGAAACATTCCAGCTAAATTTGATGCTGTCTGTGGTATTTGAGGTGCAACTTCGTCTACAATTGATCTACCTACTCTACCACCAACAACTCGTGCATTATCTCTTTGAGCTTGTTCAAGAGATTCTTGTGCTAATGGACGATCAAAACCAAATAAAGGAATTGCTCCCATATCACTACGTTGATGTTGAATCATTTCTTGTTCAATCTCAATGTCTTGGGTAGGTGTAAAATTTCTATCCATAAACGTAGATAACTGATTAAACCTATCCATTCCACCACTACTTTCCTCTTGCATCGGTTGAACCATTCCATCACTTAGAAATCCTGCCAACTGATTGAATCTATCCATTCCACCACTACCTGTTGGTTGTTCACCACTGAAATCTTGTCCAATAAAATTCGAGAGTTGATTAAAACGCTCCATTCCTGAACCTGTTCCTTCAGTAGCTTCACCACCACCAAACAAACTTCCAAGTCCACGTTGTAGTAATGACTCATCTCCACCGCCAAACGGAGTTGTCAGTAATGACCCAGCAATTCCAAGTCCCGCACCAACCATTTGTTGTCGTCGTCTGTCTCTCTCGGCTTGATACTGTAATTCAGCCTGTTCAATAGATGCGTCCTGTTGCGCTTGTATTTGACGCTGTTGACTCTCTGTTTGTGCTACCCCTTGCCTACCCTGCTGTCGAGTCTGAATGTCCTGCTGAGATAATCCTCGCTCGAACTGAGCTAATGCACTTGCTTGTTGTCCCTGTAAATCTTGTTGCGCGGATAACGCTCGTCCCTGATTACCAGCAAACGATTGAAATTGTGTAGGAGAAAACATTTGTGTTACTGCCCCTTCACGAGCCGTATCCCCTAAACGTCCTATTCCTTGTGTTGCTTGTCGTTGAAATTCACCTCGTTGTGGGTCTAATACGTTCGGGTCAAACTGTCGTCGAGCTTGACGAATCGCTTGATCTCTCATGTTTCGTAATCGACTACCACCTGCTATATTAAACGGCATACTTTTTTAATATTTAAATCCACCAAAATACGTAGCTTTCAACGTAGTTTTAGCTTGATTAGAATTAGTTCCTTTGCGTTTTTTCCATTGTCCAACAGCTTTAGCGCGGTGATGATCGGCATTGTCTTGTGAGTTTAACCCTATAATAGATTCAACTTCAGCAATAACCACTTCCCAATACTCTTGGGTAATCCATTCATACTTACCACCCGAACCATCAGGATAATACTTTAAGCGTATTGTTGCATCATCATCAGGAAATGGAAACGCAACCAACCATTTCTGTCCTTTATCTTCGCTATCAAAATTCTGATTAACAATTGTAAACTGTCGTTGCGGATTAATTTCTTCTCTGTCCGCGTTTATTCGTTTATGAATATGTCTATCATCATCTACCCAAAAGTAAGGTTTGCTATCATAGACATAAAATTCTTCGTGCGCCCGAAAATCTTCAGGTAATACATAATAATTTACTGTCGCGTCGCCAAAGTCTCTCTCGTTTTTCTTATCCGCACTGGTAAACTCCATTACGCGCGGTGGAAGAATATCATTCTTATGAAGACGCACAATTGCTCTGCGCAATAACGTATCAATAGATGAAACAATAACGGGCGATACGTTCTTTAATTGTAAATTGTTAACGACAATTTGTTTTAATTCACTCATACTAAATTATACGAAATATTCCAAACTTTTCCAAATCTAATTTATTGATGTTCTCGCATGTCCGTTGGTGTTATAATTCTTCCATTAAAAATATATCACCTCTCCCTAAAGTGATCTTCCATTTTTCGTCAAAATACATTACATAGTCACGGAATCCCCACTCATGTCCTGTGTCTATTTTAACTTCAGCTCTGAAAGGTTCTGAAACGTTATTTGTCTTATCCATAACAATAAATCGTTCTAAACTTCCATCGTCTTTTCGGTTGCTTTCTCTGACAAGCCTGAACCATTTATCATTAATCTTGTAAAACTTTTCAAACTTTCGAGTGCCTGAAAGCCACGCGGTTTCTACAAATTCAAACGTGTCTATGCCGAAAGGGTCTGTTCCTCTGATAATAAAATCTTCATATTCTCGGCCTTCATTCGCCCCGTTTGTAACGGTACTTATCAGCATATACACATACCCATCGGCTAATGTTGCGTGATGGATATACACTCTACCTGCGGTAAATACAGGGCTTTTTTCAAAGTATTTTTGCGGAATGATTCTTTCAACATCCTGAACCGTCATAAAAGGTTCATCAATTTGATTCCATTCTATTCCATTTTCAGACGTTGCCACGCCCATCGCTCTCATCCCTGCGTATTGTCCTGCTCTGTCTCTGTAATAAGCAATGTACCTGTCGGTCTTAATCACAGTAGCAACACCCGTTCTATAAGCCCTGCCTTGTGAGTCTGTTCCCTGCCAGCTCATGGCATCTGCCATCACGGGGTTTTCATCAGAAATATTCACGCTTGAAGCTGTTCGAGCTTTATCAGGCAAATTGTGTTTTGATTGAAACATAAAAAATTCAGGGAAAGCCCCAGCTATTCGATAATCACTCCCTCCAAATTCGCCATCTGTAATAATCCTTTCTGCCTTGCTCCAAGTATCTGAAGGTTCCTGTTTTGTTTCGGGTTCAGAAATATTACTCCCTGTTCTCTCAATATCATCCATGCCTTCAACTACGGATTTTGCGTGCCAAATACCTTCACGCCCGATTGTAATATGGAATCTCTCATCTTCAATCCTCACATCATGCCCGTACTTTCTCACGGAATGTTGCCATAACGAATGTACCCCTTCAGCGTAATAGAGTATATCCATTTCACCCGTACCGTGAGCATTCCACGTGCAGATAATCTGCGAGTCAGTTACTTCAATCTGAAAATTACTTATCGCATTCTCTTCAGACTGTGAAGCCTCGTGAATGATTTCTTGTGCTAAGCTGATTATTTTTTGGTTGTTCATTCCTTATCAATTTTGTCTTTTTCTTTTTCGAGTTCTTCAGTAATACCCGATTCATCCATCTCTTTTTTGATAAGCTGATCAAGGACTTTTTCACGTGCTTTCTGCTCTGCCTGTTGCTTTTTCTGCTCTTTGATCTCTTCCTTTGTAGGCTTTTCAGCTTCTAATTGAGCTTCATACGCTTCCGCATTTTCCTGAGTGCGGTATTTCTCGAAGTCAGAGTCAGCCTCGATAACCTCATTGTACTTTGTAAGCTCCTGATTCGGTGCAATTACGCTTCTGTGATATACACCGTCCTTGATTTCACGAAGTTCAATGTGTCCTGATTTTTTTATTTTATGTGTTGAATAAGTCATTGTGTTGTCCTGTATGAAAATGAAAATGAACATTGATTTCTAACCCCTGTACCCTCTTCAAGGTCTGCTACATTCATTAAGTTATCATTCACATCGACCATATAACAAAAATCAAAGGTGTCATTTGGAACAAAAGAATGAGGTTCTTTATTCCATCCAGTAGTATGACCGAATAGTCCTTTCCCAACACCTTGAAGTGAACCTGCGCCCGTATTAACAGTAAAAGGCAATCCACCTAAATCAATCCTGCCAGATGCAGAGCCTTTTGTAAGTTCAGTTGTTCTGAATCTACCAAACACAAAAACTTCGCTTCCTTTTTTTATATACCTTGCAGTCAGTCTTTCATACGTAATTGAGTCAAACCCACCAGATACACGAAATATCGGCTCCCAAGTTCCTGTCTCCTCTTCTAACTTCCCATCCAGTTCAGTAAGGATGTTTCGGTTTTTTGCTATTATATCCCCCGAATAGAGCATTTTATCATTATTAACCGTTAAACTTGACTCGGAATCAACGGATTGAACAAAAACAGGCTCTATTGCTTGCTCAACTAAATTAGAATATATAAGAACAGGATGAGTTCCAGCTGAGGTTGTAAGTTTTATAGCAATTAAATTGTCACCGTTTATTGTAACGGAAACTAATTCTCCTTCTATAGAGTCACTTTTGACATTTATATGTCCTCTGACAGCATCACTTGTAGGTGAACCTGTTGTCATTCCAACATTAATAATTGCTGAAGAACCAGTACCTTGTCCACTTCCAGTTCCCATTACAACAAAAATATCACCAAGTACTTTTGTAAGTGACTCCCTTTCACCAACAACTATATATGCCCCATCATTGAGATCGCTTGTAGCCCCTAAAAAGCGGTGTATGTATAAATCACCGTGATTTGAACCTTGCCCTTTAAATCTTGACTTTTGGTTATATATTTGAACACCACTGAACTCATTCCCACCTTCAAGGTTGGCTTTATCGTCTAATTCGCCTTGCAACCCAGAAACCTTACTGATTGCTATACTAAGAGAATCATACCATGATTCAATAGCTTGCCAAACTCGTTGTACTGTCCATGCTTTTCTTGTTGTATCTGTTCCTGCTTCAGCTTCGTTTTGTGTAACTGTGTCAGCAGTCCATTCTCTTGCATCTGAAAGTCTTGCGTCGTTGTCTTTTACATAATTTTCTGAATGAGCTTCATCGCCGTGTTCTGTTGGTGTCCTTGCATCGGATAATCGCTCGTCATTACCTTCCGTAACCGTATCGGCTTGATTACCAAAATCTTTATTAAATGCTGTATTCTTTGTAAATATAGGTTCTTTCCCATCTATCGTATCTGCTGTAATTGTTTGATAAACATCCCAACCACTTGATAATGAAACTGCTGATGTATTCTCTTCACCGCGTTGTATTGTTATATCATTACCACTCTTTCCTGTTGCATTAACTATCTCCGCTTCTCCTGCACCAAACGCATCAGATGGGTCGCCAACTCCCGCATTAAATATAACCAACTTCGTTGGAAATGTACTTAACGTACTTGCATCCTCTACAGTAATAATTGTATCAGAATTTGTATAACTTCCTACAAGTTTCGTTTTAAATAAATTCGTATGATTACTCATCTTCTTTGGCAGTGTTTATAGATTGTGATCGTTGTCCGATTATACTTATTACATCATTTCCAATTTGTCCTTCAAAGGTATATGCCGCTTTATATTTTACTTCTCTACTCTCCGTCTCTTGTTGTGGAAATGTTTCAAATACATCTAATTCCGTAAAGTTTGCTTTGGCATCTATAGCTTTAAATATTGTAACGGGCGTTTCTTGTTGATCTCTTACATTAAATGTAATAACGTTTCCTACTCTCGTCGCAATAAAATCTGGAACTCTGTCAACATTAACATTATACGAAGGAACGCCATCAACCGCTTTAAATATATAACTACTCGGAAACCCTGTTCTCTCAGATTGTCCCGTCGCAAATGAATCTCCATCAATAGCATAAAATTCATACGTAGATGATTCACCCGTTAATATCCTATTGATTAACGCATCAATACTATTAAACGAATACAAACTTTTTGTTGTTGTTACATCAACGTCCGCTAACGCTCCAATAAAAATGTGTTGTGGCGTGTCTGTTGTTACGTTTATCAGAGCTTGATCAATAATAAACCGATATAAACTTGTATTTGCTGTAACTAATTGAGACGCAATTCCATCAATTCCACGAAATGTAAACTTCGTTGAATCACTAAGAACCTGTACATCTACATTTTTAGCAACGAAATGATACCTTGCGAGTCCCGCAATGAATCGTCTATTAATAAACAATCCACCAGTGGTAGCACTTCCCGTTGCAAATCCACCTGTCATATTATACCGCTATAGGATTTTCAGCTTCCATTACAACATCACCATCAAATCGTACTGTAATTGTTGTTCCATTTGTAGATATATTCGGTATATCTACTACACAAAGTAAACGTGAATCTGCATCTCCCGTTACTTGTTTAAATATAACAACCGACGTAAAATCATCAGGACTTACATCTACATCTGTATATATAAGTTCATCCGCGTTGAATTGTATTTTATCGGGCGAGCCTGTAGCTAATGAAATGGATTTATTTGCCAATGACTTTCGTTCATATCCTGTTCCAGATACCTCTCCTGAAATTTCGGATACAAATGTATGTCCTTTATTAAATGAAAATCCACTACCAACTACAAGAGCCTGAATGTCATCAGTAACAAAATCAATGGTTTGACGTTGTATTTCAAGTAAACCATTGGAATAATTATTGCTTGCCATTATCTTCCTGTTTTTGTTGTGCTAACTGCTTCTTATAATCCTGATGAATCTGATTGAGCCACAGTATAGCTTGTTGGTGTTCGTCGTTCGTTGCTTTACTTTTTAAAATAAAGTTTTTTAATAGAATTGTTGGTTCGTCCATGCTTATTTATGGTCTGGTTGTTCTGGTTTATTTGGTCCTAAACTTCCACCACCACCTACGTTTGTAGATGTATGATCTTTGTCAATAAATCCTTTAACCATAAATCCAGCTATAAAAAACAAAACAGCTATTAGTCCTATAATAAATGCGTCCATGTTATATATTTTTAATTAAAAGTTAGTAGAATATAATAAAACTTTTTTAATAAAACAAATCTAATTTGAGCTTCCACAACCTGAAATAGTTACCGTATTTGAACTTACAAAATTAGAGAAATTTCCACTACCACAATCAGTTCTTACCCTAAATTCCACAAGGTCGTCATTTTCTCCAACTTGACTACATCCAATCGTATATGGAGACGTAACCCCTGATACTCTATTACCCCATTCACTCCAACCAGAGCCATCATCTACTCGTCTTTCGATTTCATATACACTACTATCTGGTGAATCTTCCCAACTCACTTGTAAGTCTTCAGTAGTTGTATTCATAAATGCACTTACGTCTGTTGGTGGGTCACACGTTGCTGGTTCTGCGTCTGTTGTAAATACTGGTCCAGAAGTAGTTTTTGTTTCATCAAAACCATTACGTGCTTGTACGTTCCATGTATATTCTGTATCTGGGTCTAATCCACTAACATTTTGACTAACTGTTGATTGTGAA
>LFIK01004318.1_pt1 | contig 11506 bp, 11 predicted proteins | sample 643401 | NCBI WGS metagenome assembly LFIK01 (sample SAMN03777447, study PRJNA286221) | soda lake metagenome | biome: soda lake; feature: Kulunda steppe; material: water; isolation source: sample T5-Br brine of Lake Tanatar-5 | place: Russia: Kulunda steppe | collected 2010-07 | reverse complement strand
TTTCACCACGATCTCATAGGGCGCTGCACGCATGGCCACGGATCGCTTGGCCACCTTGGTTGCGTTGGCGTTCGCCCAACGTGTGGCGAGACGTGCGGCGCGCATCCAAACGTCCTCGTGCTTGTCTGCTTTGCGAACCACAAGCTCAACGGTTGGTGGCCCACACCTTCGAGACGGATCCAGAGCACAACCGATGCTTTCTCCCCCCCCCCAACCGACCGACCGACCCTGGAAGGGTTTAGGGTTCGACGGCCACGGGTCGAAGGGGAGGGGAGGTTTCCCACGCCCCTGGTTGGATTGGGAAACGAAGTCCCTTTCCATTGGGAAGAAAGCGATCGATCGAACCCGAACAGAACCGAGACGAAAAGGGTGGGATGGAAGATTCGGTCGACGACACCGTGCAGGGAATTGCTTGGGAACCCGAGAGATCAGACCAGATGAAGCGTTTGTCTCGAGCGGAAATCGAATGGATAAATCCAGGAACAGAATTGGTCGAGAAAAGAAGGGGTGCTGGAATTGAACGGTGCGCAGGAAGCCAATGGATGGACATATCGCAAACCATGCGGTCCCGAAACCACCCCAAATCCTGCAGGAGAATCCCCTTGCGTGTGAGGGAAGGGGTACCTTGTGCCATCCAACAACCAGGGCAAAAAGTACATGGTTGCTCCTTCGCAAGAAAAACCAGCAGATCTGACAAGACATCCATCCTTATTTTACCACCGATGTATCTATGCACTTGTGGCGGAGTCCTGGAGCTAAGACTGGTCAGCATGAGGACAACTCTCGTTGGATGAATTCGCCATTTTGTATACAAAGCATAAATGGCAACGATGCAGTCCAACAAATGCCTCAACTGCCACGCAGGTCTATCGCAGGGCTTTCCTTCGGCAACCGAGAACAGGTCGATGTGACATCCTGTCCACCACACCATACACGAGCTGATGCTACTGAAATGTCTTTAAGTTGCCATGCTGCTTCCCTGAATTTTGAAGCACCTTTTATTTCAACTGAAGAATCGTTTCATTGCCAGCACTAGACCCAGTTACGTACCGCCTGCTTCTGACTTTACTCGAGAGCAGAGACCTGCATCAGCAACTCGAAATGCTACCCTGGTGTCCTTCAGGGCTCTTCTTTTCCCGCGAAACAATGCACAACGCATAACCGCCAGGATTTTGGAAGGCAATTATCCGGTCCTTTCATCTTGTTTGCAGCATTGCAGAGCATGCCGCTGCATCTAGGGAGGCAGTGAAGTTTGCCCCTTTCCTTGCCAACAGTTGACCCTCGGGTCACTGTGCACTCGGACATAGTGTCACGGGATCGAAATAACTTACGCTGAGGATGTGGCAACAGGAAAAAAAGAACCGCAAGGATTGTCTGTTCCAGATCAAATGCTCACCTTTCATTCGATCTGAATTCCTTTCAGAACTGGTGTGTACTTGGTCTCTGCTTTATGTTTTCTCCTCCTTTTCAACATTTTGAGTGCCAGCACCGTTGCCACTCCAGAAGCGCATCCCAAGCCATCCGCAACGAGGTCTTTGTGGCTCCAGTTCCCGCTCCACCATCCCAGGTGGTCTCCCACTTCCTTCAAGAGTCCAACGGTCAAGGACCCTCCCACTGCAAGTCCTACCTTGAGTTGTTCGAGTTTCGTCCACTTTCCCACCACTTCGTAGAGGACGAAGGTGACGATCCAGCAGGCGACGAAGTGTTCTGCTTTGTCTGCAGCCCACCAGAGGTCCGTTTCCATCCTCGTGTCTGTCGCTGGTCGGTCGGATCCATCGGAACTCCTGTGCGCCGCGATCCCCACACGATCCTTTTGCAGTCCTTGTACGGTCCTTTCACGGTCCTTTCGCCCAATCCCACCCTTGATCCTTCGGAGATCCACATTTCCTCTTCGATTGTGACAGAATAGATCCGATTTCGATCTGGATGGGACGGTCCGGCACCCAAGGGGAAACAAGACAGGTGGATCTGTGGCATTCGAGGCGTGGGAACTGTCGGCATGGAAGCACCTGTGTTCCACGCCACGTGGGAGGACATGCATGGATCCTTCGAAGCGTACGTGGAGCGAATCGAAGCAGAAGCGGAAGGACACGGGATATGCAAAGTGGTGCCTCCGAAAGGGTGGAAACCGAGGAAAGAACCGTACGAACACGTAGACGTAACTGTGGTCAAACCCGTCCGACAACACGTGACGGGGAAAAAAGGGATCTACCGAACCATGCTGGTGGAAAGCAGAGAGATGGACATGTGGAGGGGCTTCAAACGCTATGCGGAACTCAAGGAAAGGAAAGCACCGTACTTGCCGGAAGGTGTCGAGAACCTGGAGAAGAACGAAAGGCACTTCTGGAAAAATATCTGCTTCTCACCACCGCTATACGGAGCCGACTGCCCAGGATCCTTGTTCGACGACGACCTGGAAGGTTGGAATCTGAGAAGGCTCGACTCCCTTCTCTTGAGGACTCTTAACAGCAATGGAATATCTGTCCCCGGTGTCACGGATCCCTACCTATACGTGGGAATGTACCGCAGCATCTTCGCGTGGCACTCGGAGGACATGGACTTGCACAGCATAAACTACCTGCACTTTGGAGAACCAAAATCGTGGTACTGTGTACCCATGTCGCACAAACAGAGGTTTGAGCGAGTCATGCGTGACATAGTGCCAGATCTTTTCCGGGAATGTTCAGAGTTCCTCCGCCACAAAGAGCTTGTGGTATCCCCTCAAGTCCTCCAACAGCACCAAATTCCCGTCATCAAGATGACGCAATACCCTGGAGAATTCGTCATCAATTTTCCGGGTGCCTACCACTCCGGTTTCAATCAGGGCTTTAACTGTGCAGAGTCATGTAACTTCGCCACCAAGAGGTGGATTCCATGGGGGCAAAACGCACAGGTTTGCACTTGCCGGGACGACTCAGTTAGAATAGACATGAATCTCTTTGCTGATAAGGAGACAGCTCGCATTGATAGCGAGGATGAAATTACACATGTGTCAAAGAAAAGCAAAGTAGAAAACAGGCAAACAGCTATGCCCGTGCAATGACAATTACTTCTCCATGTGCAAACGGCACGATGTGACGAGATCGCTCCAGCTACACATCCCACTGCTGTTGTACCGTGCAACAATCACATAGGAACCGGCTTGATGGTGTTTTTATGCTTTATTTCTGGTTGAATCTTTTTCTGGAGATGTCCATGCAGCACATCTCACTTGACACCTTCTGTTTCGTGTAGAAGGATGCTTTCGAAAGCCATTCCGAGTGCCTTACGAACGTCCTGCACTTCGTGCAAGGCAAGCACATAAGGAAGCACATCAATAAGCTGTCGATCATGTGGATCATCAATAAATGTACCGATTGGAATTGCGTTTTCCGGTTGAAATATGTAGGAGTGTGGTGAATTGTCGATGATAATCACATCTTCTAATCGTCGTCCCAGCCGGGAGAGATCTTTCACGAAATTGCCTTCGTGAAAGACGCACGATTCCCGAAAGAGACGGTGGTGGATGGCTTGGCATCGGTCCATTCTGGTGAGGAGTGGATCGGCGTATTTGGTCAGGCTGGCTGTGAAGACCACCACCTCGAACTTGTTCGCCACTTCTTCCAGGAAGTGGTCCACCCAGGGCCTCTTGCGCACGTACACGTCCACCACCCTTGCGTCTATTTCCACGGGTATGATGTAATCTGGTGAAGGCACTGGCGTGAAGGACGAGTGCACGAGCGTTTCGTCGAGGTCAATGACGAGGGTCTTCTTTCCTTGGTGTTGCGGTGCAGGTGGTGGCAGGATGGGCATGCCACGACATTCCGTCGACATCGACTCGATCACTCGGATGCACTCTTTCATGTCTCCTTGGGCTTGCATCTCTTCCATTTGTCTTGCGACGCAACATCCCAGGACGGACTTCCACCATTTCCGGGACGGGACCGTACCCCTTTGCACTTGGTGGATGGGACTCTCGTCCAAGGCTCCGTTTTCCTTCTTCTTCGCTTCCATCCTTCCCGTTTCGACCTCGTTTCCCTCCTTCCTTCGCTTTCGCGGCTTTTCAGCACGCCTGTTGCGCCGCCATGCCCACGTGTGTGCGTGTTCGTTACCTGGGACACCGTGGGTTCGGTTCACGACACGAGCCCTCCCTCCCTTCTCCTCTCAGTTGGCCCTGGGTCTGGTCCCACGTGGCACCCATCCATCCAACCGATGCCAGGGAGAGTGACACCCAGAGAGGGAGGCACATCCACCCAGGATCCCATCGGGTCCGAGAGGGAATATTCGCCAGCGATTCGTCGATTCGGGAGGTGCTGGGAGACGTGGGCGTGGACGAACGGAGCGGTCTGATGCGCGCGATGGAAGCGTCCACGTCGCACTGCGAAGGTTGCGGATCGCTTTCCGTGATCCGGAACTTCCAGGAGATCTACGGCGTGAACGTGTGCACGATCTGTCGGAAGGAACCGGAGTACCGACTCATGACACGCACCGATGCCAAGGCGAAGTACTTGCTCCAAGACCAAGACCTCCGTGGATTGGGACGCATCGAGAAGCCACATCCGAACAAGATGTACACCAGACCCATGCAACTCTACCTCGAGAAACAAGTCCAAAGAGTCGCGTGGATCAAACACGGGGGAGAAGAAGGGATGGAAATGGCCAAACAAAAACAATTGGATCGAAGGATCGAAAAAAGCAACGCCAAACGAAAGAACGTGCAAAAACAGATGCGAAAGGAAAAGAAAGTCAAACGAACGATACAAGAACAGATCGAGAAAGAGAAAGAACACGAACACGAATTCGGAGAGGAACTGTACGACGAAGAAGAAGACGTGTATCGAAAAACGTGCACGACTTGTGGACTGAAGATGGAGTACGAGAAGCTGTGAAGCAGACGAAGAAAGCGCCAGTGAATTCCGTCCGAAGAAATGCTTCCAACGATGCGCAACATCGCCTCCGTATCCCACACACGTGCTTTGTGGCAGGCTTGGATGGGACGGTTCGATGGAGACGCACTTGTGCGAATGGAGGACGTGCATGCCCGTCACCACAAGCGAAGCGCCAGCGCATTCCGAAACACGCACGGGAAGGCACAACGTGGCGCATGCAGCACCAGAATCCACCGTGGTGTGGATCTCGACGCGTGTCTTCCTAGTCGAGGAACCGTCCAGCAATCCGTTCCAGCGTCGGTCTGCTCCGACGTCCCAACGACGTGCCGCTTGGAAAGCGCTTCCTGATCCAGACTTTGTCGCACACGATGGACGAGACGAACGTTTCAGATCCATTTCCACTCGTGCGCGAAAGGCAAGTGGATCGCCTTGTCGCGTCTGCTGTCGCATCGTCCATTGAAATGCAGGCGTGGCATCCAATTTCGCGTGACGACGTCACGTTTCGACGTTTCGGATGCGCTTCTTCCAGTGCTTCGTCAGTTCCAAACGTCCCACTGGTGCGCACCGCCACGCACGTCCCATCCGTCGCAAACGCGTCGCCATCTCCGATTCGAATCGTGGACGAACACGAGCGAAAGGTGGCCGTTCGCACGACCAAGTGGACGCACGAAGCTCGCGTGAGGCGCAGAAGTGCTTCGGCCGGATGGGATTCGCCGACACGTGTGTGGAGCGCACGAGGGACGTGCACGTCGCTGGTCGGATGGACCGGCGTCGCACGAGGTGCTTGAGCACGTTTCGATGCGTCCGTGCGTCGAGGACGTCGCTTGCGAGGCCGTACACGGCGGTGTTGATCGTGCCGACCGGCGTGGGCGCGGCCATCGGCGGTTATGCAGGCGATGCGCTGCCTGTGGCTCGTGCACTTGGCGGACTGGTGGATCGCTTGGTGACGCATCCCAACGTGTTGAACGGAGCCATGATGTATTGGCCCATGGACAACGCATGGTACGTCGAAGGACACGCACTCGATCGATTTGCGGCAGGCGACTGCGGACTGCGCGCCGTGCACCAGAACCGGATCGGCATCGTCATCGACCGTGCCGTCGAACACGAACTCAAAGTGCGACACCTGCAAGTGGCCGATGCAGCACAAGCCACGTTGGGATTGGACGTGGCTGGTTACATGGTCACAGAACAGTACCTGGGAGTCACGCTCGAAAAAACCGAAACTGGAGCGTCCACAGGAACGTTGAGCAACCCAGAGACGCTCTTGAATGCAGCAGACGTCCTGGTGAACTCCTACGGATGTGAAGCCATCGCAGTGGTTGCGCGCTTCCCAGACGATGATCTGGAAGGACTGGAAGACTACAGGGATGGGATGGGCGTGGATGCACTTGCCGGAGTGGAAGCTGTCATCAGCCACTACATTGTGAGCCATCTAGGTGTGCCCTGTGCGCATGCGCCAGCGTTGCCACCGCTGCCCTTGGACATTGACTTGTCTCCACGATCGGCGGCTGAAGAGTTGGGGTATACATTTCTCCCCTGCGTCTTGGCTGGCTTGTCAAGGGCGCCGCAGCTGGTTCCGCGTCACGGAGTAGTTCACTCGAATCGCAGCAGGCTCCTCGAAGGAATGCAGCCTGGTCAGGGGTTTTCCTTTAAAGAACTGCAGGATCTCAAAAAAGGTGCGCGTACTGCGAATGTTCCTGAGGAGGATGAACCTGCAGCACCTGTGGGTATGCCACGTTCAACTAGTGACATTTGGGCAAATGATGTGGATGCTGTGATTGTCCCGGAAACCGCGTGTGGATCGCCAGCCGTACTTTGTCTGGGGAAGAGAAAATCAGAGGGCAACAGACCTCTCCTGATTACAGTGAAGGAGAATTCTACAGTGATGGATGTCAGAGCCACTGACCTTGGCCTTGAATCCTTGCAAGTTTCCAACTACATGGAGGCTCTGGGAGCGATTGCTGCGCACAAGTCAGGAGTGTCACCTGCCTCCCTCCTGCGCGACAGCAGCCGGAGAACAAAGGAACTTCATTTCCCGCCCGAATAACAACCACAGCACAGATGGCAACAAGTCTGCACACACAACAACGACATTGGTTGGGTCTGTCCCTACGATGCACGAGCAAGCCTGTGATATATGCTGAGATGATCCGCTCAGTTGTCATTCCGTATTATTCATGGACCGCTCTATAGAGCAAAACTTGTCTGGGCAGTACTTGCACGAGGATGGATGATTGCAGGCATTTGCAGAGCATGCCTCAGCATCTCCGATGCATTGGGTTGGCCATTCGTTCGAAACAAAGACCCACGCGCAATGCAGCCACTTGCACGTGCGGGTGAATTACCGCGTTCCACATACTTCCGGCTGCACGATCCGCTCATTCGTGGCATCACCAGCACCATCTTCGCTGCGAGTCTCCGTCGGTGCATCGACCTTCCAACATCGACAGCTTCGAGAGGGGTCCTCGGCTTCACGGCGCACTCGCACAGCACCTACGTCTCTTCTGCGGTACGTCAATTTCGTACGCCTCTTGTTTCTCCATTCGCCATCCACCATCGCCTTCCGCCACGTGCTTCTCCACGCCTCGCATTCGCATGCGCATGTCGCAACGTCGGTGGGTCCGTCGGTCGTCGACCCCGGTGATTGGACCACGGTTGATTGGACAATTGGATCCGTTGACCCAAGAGAGGTCCGTTGGATTGGAAATCTCATCCGAATCGACTCGCAGTTCAAATTTCGCGGGAAGCGTCCGGACAGCCGGCATGGTGCGACAAGCCTTGCTGTCGCAGTACTTCTGCGCCCAAGACACGAAAGAAGGAGAAGCGAAGGCGACGAAGAGGCGGAAACGAAGCACGTGTGGGGATGAGTTGGAACTGGCACGTCCGAACACACCGGAACAGAGGCCGAAAGGAGATGCGAAGGTCCAAGCAGAGTCGACAAAAGTCGATCCCACAGCTCCAAACGAAGATGCAAGGGATTGCGAGAAGAGTCTCCAGTGTGAGGGAGGAGAAAATGGAAGCCAACAGGGACAAGAACGTACACATGTGTCTCCGAAGTCCAACTACGAACTTATGCGAGAAGAAAGGATTCGCAAAAACCTGGCACAAATGGAGGAACTTGGACTCCTCCGAATCTCCGAGAATATTGCACAGGAAAACGGGCATCCCAAGACCTCGAAAAGACCGCAGCAGAAGCCAAGCAAGTCTTTGAAACCACTTCGAAGAAGTTCGCGGGTAAATCGCACCAACACAGAAGCAGTGGGAGTAGAAAGCAAAGAGGCAGATGTACAGAGTGATGCTGATGTTCAAGAAGAACATTCCCTCCAGTACGTCGACTCAAGCGTCAAAAAGTACGTGTGCGAGACAATTCCTGCTAGCAGCCGTGCAGAAGAGCAATTTCCATCAGGGACTGAGCTCTCGGGGTACACAAGGCTTCCTCATACGTACCCTTTGGGGAATCGAGTCTACAGTGTAGATGATCTGCATCTTCGGAGACTGCTTGCTGTAGGAGGGCACCAGGGTCATACAGCAATTTATTCGAATAATCGCAAGGAGGAAATCGATAGAGCAGAAGGGCAGTCAGAACCCCTCCTATCATTTCGATCGCACAGGGGTTGGGTATCCGATGTCCAATTCACAAGCGTGCAGCCAGACACCTCTACCTTGCTGCTCACTAGTTCCAACGACGCTACATTGAAGCTCTGGGATCTCAATCAAACTACAGGAATAAATGGTCAGCATGTTCCGAAAGAGCTTGTTGCTTGTGATACGTTGCACACAGGCGGGATTTTTTCGATGCATGAGCTTGCACAGAATGTGCTGACAGCTTCAAAGGACTCCACGTGCGTCCTGTCGCACGTGTCTTTTGATGGGAAAATCGAGGAGATTTCCACATATGACAACCTTCACACTGGTGTCATCAAGTGTGTAAGGTGGAGAGATCACTCCGTCTTTGGGACCTCAGGAAAGGACAGGCAGGTCTGCCTGGTAGACAAGCGAGCAAAGATAGGCTGCGTGCAGACCATTGAGAATGTTCACGCTTTTGACGTCAATATCATTGAATGGGACAAACACAATGACAACTTCTTTCTCACCGCCAGTTTCGATCAATTCATCCATCTTCGAGACGTGAGGGCACCTCAATCACCTGTGTATAGCTTCAAAGGACACATGTTCCTTGACTCGCATCGTTGCAGATCAATCTACCATCCCGTTTTTGTGAATGATGGAAATGCTGTGGTCGTTTCTGGAGAAAGATCTGGAAGCTTGACAATTTACAGTACAAAAGATGGATCGATGATTAGCCAAGGGCATATTGGTTTCGATGCTTTTACCCTGTATTCTTCAGGTGGACCAGATCACACCTTGTATGCCGCTGCTCGGCATTCTATTCAGCTCTTCCAGCCACGTTTTGATTGAAAGTTGCAGCAAAGAATGGGATGTTACAAAGGATACATTGATTTATTACATCACAGTTGTTCGTCAGATTCATCCACAAGGGCACTTCTTTCGTTTGCTTGGGAGAAGCGACGAAAAATCTTCCAGCATAATACGATCGTGAATGGGTTCGGGTTCAACATCCCTCTTGGCAATTTCGGAAGCCAACATCATGAAGGCATCGTTTACACGCGCACCCGACTTTGCACTTGTCTCCATGAAAGGGATGCCGATACTCCTGGCCAAGGCCACCCCCTCCGAAGTGTCCACTTGTCTGGCATCTGCCATGTCTACTTTGTTCCCAACGAGCAGCTTGAGCACGTCATCTGATGCATAGGCTTCGATGTCTCTGAGCCACTTTCGAACATTGACGAAGGACCTCCTGTCGGTGACACTATAACAGCAGATGATCCCACTCGCTCCCCGATAGTAGGACGAGGTGACGGTTCGGAATTTTTCCTGACCTGCTGTGTCCCAGATCTGCAGCTTGATCACTTTGCTTCCCAAATTCACCGTCTTGATGCGGAAGTCCATCCCAATGGTATCCCGATATGTTTCTGTGCATCGTCGGTTCCGCTCTCACGGTCAGATGCGCCGTCCTCGAAGCTATTCCACGCGCCATTCGTTTTCCTTTACCTTCGAACTTGTTATCGGTGAATCGAAGCAGCAGGCTCGACTTTCCCACCGCCGAATCGCCGATGAGAAGCAGCTGCAGGTCCGAGGCCATCCGACCGTCAGTTCCTCGTGCTTCGTCGACCATCGTCGCCGTCGGCTTCTCTTTCGCGGCGCATCCCCTTTCCTTCGCAGGATGCGTTGCGTCTCCTCGTCCGTCTCTTCCCGCGTCCCTTCGTGCGCGTGGTTCGCCTCGATGGACGCACCTTGGACACCTTGAATTCGCTCATGGTGCACTGCCTTGGACGCGCACGTCGTGGACGATGCGACGCTCGTCCAGGAACCGTGGATCGGTCGACCTTCCTTTCGACGTCCGATCGATTGGGACGAAAAGGTCCTTTTCAAAGGAAGGATGGAAAGGACGAACCGGACGTAGAGGGAAGGAACGTGTGCACGAGAGTTGGTGGTGGTGGCCCAGACGCATCCTGTCCAGGCTGGAAGAGATGGCGGAACCAAGGTGGATGTACACTCTGCGCAAGAAAATAAAATACCACGATCCATCGCTGCACCACAGCAGGACGTGTGCGGTGGGATGGGTGTTGCGGGGACCCGTGGAACCACACGCGGAATAGACATGGGCGGCTGTGTGGAGCAGGGTCCATGGACGATCCGTAGGAAACGGCACCGTCATCCAATGCAAGGATGACGCGCGCTGGGATCAAGGTTGGTTGTCACAAAGACCCTGGATCAAGGACATGGCTTCTGCCTCCCTTCCTTGTTCCAGCCCCACCAGCACGACGTACTGGTCTTCCTTGAACTGCACGCGCAATCCAGCTCCACCTGAACCGTTTCCCTCGGCCTCTTCTTCCATCGCTGCGGAGACGAGGTTGGAGCGATGAACGTGGACGGATGTTTTTGGTTCCACGCTGTGCAGTCTACCGGCGTTGAAGCACAGATGTTCCTCCGTCACATACAGGACCCCAGGGAACTTGACCCGTTTTTCGGGGGTCCACTCGTTGTGGACGCACTTGTAGTTCTGCAAGAGCACGCATTGGAATGCGTCGAGCAGCTTTTCGGACGGTTCCAGTCCGAAGAGTGTCTCCAAGGCTCCATCCGGCACTGCCTCCCCTTCTGGTCCTTGTTCCGCTTCCATTTGTCCTTCAACGATCCCGTCTCGAAAGCTGTCAAGGGTGGACCACCAGCTGTTGAAAGCTTTGGACACGCCTTGCGTTTGTTTTTCGAGCGCACCCATGCCTTCGGAGACTTTGGCGGAGACCATGGAGAAGGCCGCGGTGATCTCCTTCTCTGCAGCGTTGGCGAGTTCCTTCCCGTGTTTTCCCAGCACTTCCAGCTGCTGTTCGATCTCGACGTCTCCGTCCGACATCTTCTCCTTCTCTTCGTCTCTCTCTTCTCCTTCTTCATCGTCTTCCATCTTCATTTCTTTCGGCGCCATGCCTTCCATCGCTCGCTCGTCCGTCCGAACGACCCCCCCCCTTTCCCGACACCATCTCCTTCGCTACCCCTCCCCCTTCTCCACCCTCCCCTGCCGAATATTCGCAAAGGGCGGGTTCTCCCCTCCCTTCCGC
>LFIK01004317.1_pt1 | contig 11506 bp, 10 predicted proteins | sample 643401 | NCBI WGS metagenome assembly LFIK01 (sample SAMN03777447, study PRJNA286221) | soda lake metagenome | biome: soda lake; feature: Kulunda steppe; material: water; isolation source: sample T5-Br brine of Lake Tanatar-5 | place: Russia: Kulunda steppe | collected 2010-07 | reverse complement strand
CGACGAGCGGATGCCGAGGTTCACCGCACCACAGAAGCCATGGTTGTGCGGGAGCCGACGCAGCTCGATGCGGTGCTTCGTAGCGCGGGCCAGGAACGCCTCGACCCGCACGACGGTGTCGTCTCTGGATGCGTTGTCGAGCACGACGACGTCGAAGCCATCGTGCTCGACCGCATCGAGCGAGGCGAGGCACCGCTCGATGTCGCGCGCCGAGTCCCACGTCACGACGATCGCGGTCACCGCCCCCACGTCAGGCGCCGTCCCCCGGCGGTCCCGACGGCAGCCCGGATGGCGGACCGACGGTCTCCCCCACGCACACCCCATCAGCCGCGATCACGACCTCCTCGGCGAGCAGGCTGTCGCTGACGATCGCACGGTCCCCGATCACGACGCCGGAGGACACGAGCGCATCGCTCACGTCGGCCTGGGCACCGATCCGCACACCGTCCGCCACGACCACGTAGGGACCGACCGCCGCTCCGGCCCCGACCGTGACGCCATCACCGAGGATCACCGGCCCGTCGATCCGGACGTCCTCGCCGAGCTCGACCCCGTCCCCGCAGCGCGCTCCCGGATGAGCGGGCGACTCGATGAGGTCCTCGAACGGTGGCCATGCCAGCGCCCCATCGAGCACGAGCCGCTGACCGGCCAGGAGCCGCTCGGGCGTCCCGAGGTCCGTCCACGCGCCGTCATGCACGTGGCCGGCGATCGTCGCCCCGCCTGCGAGCAGCGCAGGGAACACCTGACGCTCGAAGCTGAGCGGCCCCTCCGCGAAGCGTTCGAGCACACCGGCAGCGAGGACGTACGCGCCGGCATTGACGGTGTCATGCCCGGGGAGCGTCCCGGGAGCCGGCTTCTCCACGAACGCCGTGATGCGCGCGCCCTCGAGCACGCACACGCCGAAGGTCGACGTGTCCTCGACACGGGTCAGGGCGATCGTCGCCGCGGCGCCGGTCGCCTCATGCGTGGCGACCAGTGCGGTCACGTCGAGGTCGCTGAGCACGTCCCCGTTGAGCACCAGCACCGGCTCGTCCAGACCGAGCGTCGCCGCACGGACGCCACCCGCCGTGTCGAGCGGCGTCGGTTCGGGCACGAGCGTCACCTCGAGCCCGTGGGGCGCGAGCAGCGGTACGAGCGAGGCGAACGGGGCCGTGTCGGCTCCGACGACGAGCCCGAGGCGACGCACGCCGGCACGGGCGAGCCGGCGGCCGAGACCAGCGAGGAACGGTGCACCACAGAACGGCAGCATGGGCTTGGGCACCCGCTCGGTGAGCGGCAGCAGCCGGGTCCCGCGTCCGCCCGCGACGATCAGCGCCATGGTCGGCATCGTCATCGGCGTCGCTCCCCCGTCGTGCTGCGCCCTTCGCCCCGCAGGACTCCGGCGACCGACGTCGCGGCGACCCAGGCAGCGAGGCCGGGCCACAGCAGCGGACGCAGATGCCGGGCGGGACCGCGCCCGGGACGCGAGAGGTACCGCTCGAGGGCCCGTGCATGGGCGATCCGGGCCCGCAGCGGCCGCTGGCCCGTGGAGGCGCCGACACGATGCTCGACGAGCGCCGAAGGGACGAACCGGACCCGACGCCCCCGGGCACGGAGCCGGTCGCACAGGTCGACGTCCTCGACGAACAGCCCGTAGCCAGGGTCGAAGCCCCCGACCGCGTCGAAGTCGCTGCGCCGGACCGCGAACGCACATCCCGAGACCCAGTCGACGTCGACGGCCTCGGTCACGTCAGGTCCGGTCAGATCGAGCGCGTGGTAGCGGCGCGTCGCCGCGTTGCCGGGGACGACCCAGCCGATCGCCCCGTGCGTCAGCGCGGTCGCGAGGGTCGGCGATCGGCGCGCCGATGCCTGGTGCGACCCGTCGGGATACCGGACCCGGGGCCCGACGAGCGCGACTCCCGGATCGTCAGCGAGCGCGGCCACGAGCACCTCCGCCGCGGCGGGACCGAACCGCACGTCCGCGTTCGCGATCAGCACGACGTCGACGTCCTCCGGGAGCGCGGCAGCACCCGCGTTCGCGCCACGCCCGAAGCCGACGTTGTCGAGTTCGAGCACGCGGACCTCGGGATGCGCAGCGCGGACCGCCTCGGGGGTGCCATCGCGGGAACCTGCGTCGACGACGACGACCGGGCCGGGATGCCCCGTCAGCGAGGTGAGCGCCCCCAGGACCTCGTCACGCGTCTCGTGGGTGACGATCACGACGCCGGTCGTCGCCGGGGTCATCGTGATGCCGGACCTCGCGCTCCGAGCTCGTCGATCAGACGGCCGAGCGCGTCGTGCCAGTGCGGCAGCGGACCGATGCCGATGGTGCGCGCATGGGTCGTGTCGAGCACCGACCATGCCGGACGTGGTGCGGGCCGCGCGATCGAGCTCGACGACTGAGGCGAGAGATCGACCTCGCGTCCGGCGAGCGCGAACACGGCTGCGGCGACGTCGAACCAGGTGGCGACGCCCTCGTTCACCAGATGCACCGTCCCGTAGCGTCCGGTGACGGCGAGTGCGCGCACGGCGGCGGCGAGGTCGCGCGTCGTCGTCGGTGAGCCGGTCTGATCGTCGACGACACGGACGGGGTCGCCCTGATCCGCCAGGCGCAGCATCGTGCGCACGAAGTTGCGCCCCCGTGCGCCGGAGACCCATGCGGTCCGCACGATGTGGTGCTCGCGCAGGGTCTCGCGGACGAGCTGCTCCCCCGCGGCCTTGGTGCGGCCGTACACGCTGAGCGGAGCGACCCGGTCGTGCTCGCTGTGCCCCCGAGGCACACCGTCCGGACCGGCAGGAGCGGAGCCATCGAAGACGTAGTCGGTCGAGAACGTGATGAGCGTCGCGCCCTCACGCTCGCAGGCACGCGCGAGCCACCACGGGCCGAGCGCGTTCACCCGGTGCGCACCGTCGGGGTCGGACTCGCATCCGTCCACGTCGGTCCCGGCCGCCGCGTTGATGACGAGCGCGGGCCGCAGCGCGGCGACCGCCTCAGCGACCGCCGCCTCGTCGGTGACGTCCAGCTCCGCGCGCGTCAGGCCGACGGTCTCATGGTCGGCGAACGCATCGACCAGGTCGAGCCCGAGCTGCCCTCCCGCACCGGTGATCAGGACCTTCACGTGGTCGTGCCCCGACGCGCGGAGGCACCGGCGTCCTTCAGTGGACGCCACCAGTCCTCGCGCTCCCGGTAGAAGGCGATGGTGCGATCGAGGCCCTCCTCGAACGAGACCTTCGGCTCCCAGCCGAGCGAGCGGATGCGCGTCGTGTCGACCGAGTAGCGCAGGTCGTGGCCGGGACGGTCAGCGACCCGGTCGATGCGCTCCTCCCCGACGCCGAAGCGCTCGAGCAGGATCATGGTGAGCTCGCGGTTGGTGAGCTCGTTCCCGGCCCCGACGTTGTAGATGCTGCCGGGCTCAGCCTCGGTGAGCACGAGCCACTGTGCGGCCGCGTTGTCGACCACGTAGGTCCAGTCGCGCACGTTGCGTCCGTCGCCGTACAGCGGGACGTTCAGCCCGTCGATCAGGTTGGTCACGAACAGCGGGATGACCTTCTCCGGGAAGTGGTAGGGCCCGAAGTTGTTCGCCGTGCGCGTGACCGAGATCGGGTAGCCGTACGTCACGCCGTAGGCGCGGGCGAGCAGGTCCGCACCGGCCTTCGAGGCGGAGTACGGGCTGTTCGGCTCGAGCGCGTCACCCTCGCGGAACGAGTCAGGCTCCTCGACGGAGCCGTAGACCTCGTCGGTGGAGATGTGCAGGACGCGCGGCACCTCCGCACGACGGCACGCCTCGAAGACGACGCCGGCGCCGGTGACGTTCGTGTCGAGGAACGCGGCCGGACCCTCGATGGAGCGGTCGACGTGCGACTCCGCGGCGAAGTTGACGACCATGTCCGCACCGGAGACGGTCGCCGCGACGAGCTCCGCGTCACGGATGTCGCCGTGGACGAACGTGTAGCGACGGTCGTCCGCGACGTCGGCGAGCGACGCTGGGTTCCCGGCGTAGGTCAGCGCGTCGAGGTTGACGATCTCGACGTCGTCGGTCGACCCGAGGACGTAGCGGATGAAGTTCGAGCCGATGAAGCCCGCCCCGCCCGTGACGATCAGCTTCACAGCCGTCCCTCCGTGATCTCGATCTCAGCATGGTCGCCGAGCAGGAACCGGTGGGCGGCCGGGCGACGCTCCGTGCGCGAGATCCGCACGTCACGACCGAGCAGGGAGCCCTCCATCCGGGGCACGTCCCGGAGCTGGCACCGCTCCATGAGCACCGAGTACTCGACCTCGCAGCGCACGAGGTTGCAGTCCGCGGCGACCGACGTGAACGGGCCGATGAAGACGTCCTCGAGCACGCTGCCAGCACCGATCACGGCGGGTCCACGGACGTGGCTGCGGACGAGTCGCGCACCGGCCTCGACGATCACGTCAGGGGTGACGCTCGACTCGGCGTCGAGCTCGCCGTCGACCCGGCCACGGATCGTGGACAGCACGACCCGGTTCGCCTCGAGCAGCTCGTCCTTCTTGCCCGTGTCGAGCCACCAGCCCTCGACGAGCGAGGCCCGGACCTGCTGGCCCTCCTCGACGAGCAGCTGGATCGCGTCGGTGATCTCGAGCTCACCGCGCCACGACGGTTCGATGCGTCGTGCTGCATCGAGGATCGCCGAGGTGAACAGGTAGACACCGACGAGCGCGAGGTCGGACGGCGGGTCCTTGGGCTTCTCGACCAGCCGCACGATCGCCCCCTCGTCGTCGAGCACCGCGATCCCGAACCGCTGCGGATCCGGGACCTGCTTGAGCAGCAGCTGCGCGGCGGGTGCATCGCGCTCGAACGCCTCGACCACATGCCGGATGCCGCCCTCGATGAGGTTGTCGCCGAGGAACATGACGAAGTCGTCATCGCCGAGGAACGGCTCGGCGGTCAGCACCGCGTGCGCCAGACCGAGCGGTGCGTCCTGCGGGATGTAGGTGACCTCGAGGCCGAACGCCGAGCCGTCACCGACCGCCGCACGGATCTCCGGCCCGGTGTCGCCGACGATGATGCCGACCTCGGTCACCCCGGCGTCACGGATCTGCTCGAGCCCGTAGAACAGGATCGGCTTGTTGGCGACGGGGACGAGCTGCTTCGCGCTCGTGTGCGTGATCGGGCGCAGCCGACTGCCCGATCCACCTGCCAGGACGAGTCCCTTCACGTGCTGTCCTCCCGGGTGCGGCCTCGCGCACCGCTCCGTCGCCACTCCATCCGCCGGCCGGCGTCAGGAGGTGGCGTCCTCTCCGACAGCGACCACGACCTGCGCGCTGTCGGGCACGCGGACGCCCTCCGGGAGCGGCAGCATCGGTGCGCCGAGCACCGCCGCGACCCACTCCGCCCGGAGCTCCTGCTCCGGGAGCGAGTAGACGGTAGTCGTGTCGAGCGCGTCGATACGTGACGGACCGGGCCCTGCCGTGCCGAGGCTGCGGAATCCGCTGCTCAGCAGCGTGTCCTGCACGATCTGCGTGGCCACCTCGCGGCCACCGGAGAACAGGACGACGCTGGTCTGGCTCCTCGTCTGCGCCGTCCCTCGGGGCGCCGGTGCGCGCCCGGCACGCAGATCCTCGAGCAGTGCCCGTGCCCCCGGCCCGTACGGCAGGACGTAGGCGCGGCCTGCGACGGTGCGCGGGTAGCTCGGCAGCGTCATCATCGGCAGGCCGTCGCGCACGACGCCGAGCATCTCCGTCGACAACGAACGCATCTGGGAGACCCCGAGCTGATCGTCGGTCACCAGGTTCGATGCGACGTCGTCGACGAGCTGGTAGATCCGGGCCGGATCGGTGAGCAGCCGCCCGTCGAGCAGCCGCGCGAGCACCGAGCGGATGAACTGCTGCTGCCGGTCGATGCGCTCGAAGTCGGCGCGCGGGCCACTGCGCGAGCGGACGAACGCGAGTGCGTCGCGTGGGCCCATCTCGTGGCAACCGGCCTCGAAATCCGCCCCGCTCTTCGCGTCGAACAGCGGACGCTCGAGGCACACCTCGACGCTGCCGAGCGTGCGGACGATGTCGATGAAGCCGCCCAGCGACACCATCGCGAAGTGGTTGACGGGCATCCCCAGGTTGCTGCGCAGCGCCCGAACGAGTGGGTCCGGGCCACCGGCGAACAGGTCGGTCAGCTTCCGCGGCTGCCCATCCCCGTCGAACACCAGCAGGTCGCGCGGGATGCTGACGAGCGTGACGGTGCTCCGGTCCTCGCTGATCGCCACGTAGATGATCGTGTCGCTCTGCTGACCGGTGAAGTTCCCGAGCGTGAGCTCCGCACGGTCCGTCTCGCTCAGCCCTGCGCGTGAGTCAGAGCCGACGACCAGGAACGAGCTGGCGCGCGATGCCGCCTCGACGACGTCGAGCTCGGGGACCTGGATCCGCGTCAGGCTCGCGTCCGCCTGCCGCAGCAGCAGCGTCCCGCTGACCGCGGAGACGGAGCCGACGAGCACGAGCACCGCACCGAGCAGCGTGCCAGCACGACGCAACCCACGATGGCTGCGGCCGCCCGACCGTTCGGCGCCCCAGACGAGGCGATCACGCGAGCGCATCGCTCACCCCCCGGATGCCGTCGTCAGGTCGCGGCCGAGCAGGACGACGATCGCGACCGGATCGCCCTCGAACAGCAGCGGGCCGTCGACCGCCTCGATGGTGGCGGTCGGGAACTGCTCGGCGAGCAGGAACGCCACCGGTTCCGCCTCGCGGTCGCCCCGAAGGTAGTTGATGACGGTCCGCTGCCGATCGAAACGGGTGTCGTTGCCCGTGCCGGTCACGATGAAGCCTGCGCCGCGCAACTCCGCCTCGTAGAGCGCAGCGAGCCCTGCGACGCCCGCGCCGTTGAGGACCGCGACCCCGGTCACCGACCGCAGACGCTCGACGTCATCCATCGGGTCGATCGCGTCGAAGGGCAGCCCGTCACGGAGCCGCTGGAACCGGATCATCGCCGATTCCTCCAGGACGACCATCTCGCCGGTCCCGGGGTTGCGCACCATCGGGAGGCGATCGACGTCGAGCCGCATGGGGACCGCCACCCCCGGCGCGAGCTCGAGCAGTCGTCGGACCGTGAGGTCCACGTCGGTGACGACCTGCTCGGCGAGCACCCCGATGACCGAGCGTCCGAGCAGCGGGGATCGGAGGAACAGCTGGATGTCGAGCTGCGCGGCGACGGCGCGGAGCACCGCGGTGCTGCGTGCGAGCACGACCTCCGGGTCGTCGTCGCGCTGCCACGCTCGGACGTCGTCCGGAGTCGGCTCATCGCAGCCCCATCCGCCGCAGACCTCCAGCGGCCCGAGCAGCCGGAGCAGCGTGGGGAGCGCCTCGGTCGACAGCGCGACGACATGGTCGAGCCGCACCTCGGTGTAGTCGATGACGGCGCGCGCGAGCCGATCCGCACCGAGCTCACGTTGGATCTCATCGAGCCGCATCAGCCCACGTCCGTCGACGAGCACCTCGATGCTCTCGGGGAGCACGAGCACCGCCGGTTCCTCGCGACCTCCGCCGACCTGCACGATGACCGGTGGTGACGCGAGCGGGCTCGGCCGACGGACCGTCGGATCGAGCGGTTCGACGAGCAGCAGCAGGAACGTCGTGCTGTCCTCGGGGGAACGTGCACCGGACGCACCGAGCATGAGCACGTCGTCACGGAGCGCCGCGACCGGGACGCCCTCCATCCGGTTCGAACCGAGCAGCCACAGGACCCCGACGAAGGCGCCCCACAGCAGGGCGAGGATCAGCCCGCCGATCACGATGCGCAGCACGACACGCAGCACGCGCACGGGCGAACGTCGTCGCGCGAGCGAGAAGCCCTGCATCATCGACACGTGGAGGTCCTGTTCCGGGGGCTCGTCCACCCGTCGGTGGGCCCCGCCGTCGGAGCGTAGAGGGGGGCATGGCTAGCCTGACGGCTCCGACGCCTCCCTGATGGACGGACCGGTATGCGCATCGCAGGGGTCGGATCCCGCCCACCGACGGCGCCGGACGTCGCAGCAGCCCTCTCAGGCGCGGTGGCCGCGCTGGGCCAGCGTCCGGCGATCACGGGACTGCGACCGGACGGGCGTCGGGAGCAGGGGTTCGCCTCGCTCGCCGGCTGGGTCGCGAAGGGCGCCAACCTGCTCTCCGGTGAGTTCGGCCTCGGCCCCGGTGACCGGGTCGGCCTGGAAGGTCCGGCCGGCTGGCCGCTCGCCGCTGCCGCGCTGTCGGCCTGGTGGGTCGGCGTCACGGTCGTCCCCGCCCGCAGCGGTGGCACCGGACTCGCCATCGCACACGTCGCGTCGGCCGAGCAGGCCGCACCAGGTGGGTCGGCCGAGCAGGCCGCACTCCCTGCGGAGGTGCTCTGGTTCGGTGACGCGCTCGACGGGACGGACGGGACGCACGCAGCACCACCGTCAGGCGAATGGTGGGCGGAGGCGGTCACGCCGCATCCGGACCGCCCTCCTGCCGCGGTGCACGACGGCACACTCGTAGCGCTCACCCTGCAGGACGGGACCGACCGGTCGCAGGGGGATCTGCTCGATGCGGCGGTGGACGCTGCGGGCGGCGCGATCGGGCTCCTCCGCACCGGCGACGTCGACGTGCTCACGCGGTCGGAGGCCGCCGTGCTGCTCGCGACCCTCGCCCTCCGCCCGCTGGTGACCGGTTCCGCGACGGTCGTCGTGGAGGACGGCGCGTCACCTGCTGACCGGAAGCGCATCGCCTCCGCGGAACGCATCGTGCGCTGGTCGGCCTGACCTGCACCTCACCGCGACCTGAGCCTGACGCGGAGGCGGGCGCGCCTGCGCGCTCAGACGCCGGCGCGGTCCGGAGCGAGCGCGAACAGGTCCTCGGATCCGGCGAGCACGACCGGCGCGAGCCCGTGGACCGCAGGCAGGATGCGGGTCACGAGCACACGCGCACGCAGGGTGCGTGCCGCGAGCGTCCCGTCGGGCAGACCCGGCAGCTCGCCGTCGACCGCCGCGTCGTGTGCCGCCGCGACACCGCGGACGACCAGACCGGTCGCGATGACGGTGCTCAGCAGCCGGAGGTAGGCGCTGGCGCCGGCCAGCACGTCGACCGGCCGGTCCCGGCGCGCGAGCAGCTCGACGGTGACCTCTCGGGCGATGTCGCGGGCGGCAGCCAGCGGACCGGCGAGGTCGGCCATCGACGCAGGGAGCTCGTCGGGGACGAGCGTGTCGAGCACACCGAGCACCGAGGCGCCGTCGTCCACCGGCAGCTTGCGCATCACCAGGTCGATCGCCTGGATGCCGTTGGTGCCTTCGTAGATGGGGGCGATCCGCGCGTCCCGCAGGTGCTGCGCGACGCCGGTCTCCTCGACGTAGCCCATGCCGCCGAACACCTGAAGGGCGGTCGAGGTGAGCTCGACCCCGAGGTCGGTGCACCACGACTTCGCGAGCGGGGTGAGCAGGTCAGCCATGCGCTGCCCGGTCCTCCGGCCAGCCTCATCCGTGGCGTTCAGCGACAGGTCGATGGCGCGGGCGTTCTCGTAGCAGAGCGCGCGCATCGCATCGATCGTCGCCCGCATCTCGAGCAGCATGCGCCGGACGTCCGGATGGTCGATGATCGGCGACTGCACGCCTGGCGCCGCACCGGGCGCGCGGCCCTGGAGCCGATCGCGCGCGAACGCCTCAGCATGCTGCGCAGCGCGTTCCGCGACGGCCAGCCCCTGCAGTCCTACCCCGAGCCGCGCGTCGTTCATCATCGTGAACATCTGCCGCATGCCGTCGTGCGGGTCACCGACGAGCTCGCCGACCGCGCCGTCACCGGCCTCACCGAACGCCATCACGCACGTCGGTGAGGCGTGGATGCCGAGCTTGTGCTCGAGGGAGACGACGGCGATGTCGTTGCGCGCGCCCAACGTCCCGTCCTCGCCGACGAGGAACTTCGGCACGATGAACAGCGAGATGCCCTTCGTGCCAGGGGGCGCATCGGGGAGGCGCGCGAGTACGAGGTGGACGATCTGCTCGCTCAGGTCGTGATCGCCGTAGGTGATGTAGATCTTCTGCCCGAAGATCCGGTAGGTCCCGTCACCGACGGGCTCAGCACGCGCGGTGACGGCCCCGACATCGGACCCGGCCTGCGGCTCGGTCAGGTTCATCGTCCCGGCCCACTCGCCCGTCACCATGCGCGGGAGGTAGCGCGCCTGCTGATCGGCCGACCCGTGGTGGGTCAGCAGGTGCACGGCTCCGGTCGTGAGCAGCGGGTTGAGCGAGAACGCCATGTTCGCGCTGGTGATGAGCTCCTTGACGGCGAGGGCTGCGAGCAGCGGGAACCCTCCCCCGCCGTGCTCCTCGGGGTGCTGCATCGCACCCCAGCCGGAAGCGACGTAGCGCGCGTACGCGTCATGGAAGCTCGCGGGAGTGACGACGCTCCCGTCGACGATCCGTGCGCCCTCACGGTCGCCATCGCGGTTGGTCGGCGCCACGACCTCCTCCGCGAACCGTCCGGCCTCCGCGAGCAGCGCGGTGAGCGTGTCGCCGTCCGCGTGGGCGAACGGAGGCAGCTCCGACAGCGTCGAGAGCGGCACGACGTGCGTGAGCGTGAAGCCGATATCGGTCAACGGGGCGCGATAATTGTCCATGGGTCGAGCCTACTGGTGCGGGGCCAGCCGGTCCCGGACCCCGTCGAGGTCGAGACGATGACGTCCGAACCGTGGCGTGTGCAGCACCGACAGCGTCGCGCGCGGACCGTCGAGCCCCGGCCCCCGGTCCACGCCGGCACGACCGAGCCCCGGCCAGGACGCCGGCATCGCCGGCCAGACCTCGAGCACGGGGACGAGACGCAACGGCGTCCCGTCGGCCAGCGTGAGGGGTGCCGACAGCCCTCCCTCGACGAGCTGTGCCGCGACCCGCTCGAGGACCACCACGGCCGAGCCGCTCGCACCGGGCGGTACGCCGTACAGCTCGAGATCGGGGACACCGAAGCGCGCCGCCCCGTGGGTGAGGACCCAGCCGGCCCGATGCTCGGCGTCCGCGCCGCCCGTGCCGGTTCCGCCCGCGCCGGTTCCGCCCGCGTCAGCGCCGACCGTCGTCACGACACCATCGCCCGCATCGACGACGCCTGCGGCGACCCGTGTCATCCAGGTCGCGTCACGATCGGTCCGCGCGGACAGGTCGCGCACCCCACGGACCTGCCCGGGGAGGACGCGAGCCAGCGCTGCGAGCAGCGCCGCCTGCCGCGACAGCCCGTCGACGAGTCCGTCGGACGAGATCGCGACCTCGGTGCGCAGCAACGTCGTGCCCTCATCATCGGTCGCCCGGACGACCGCCCGTTGCATGCGGCCGCCCCAGTGCACGTCCTGTGCGGTCGCGCCATCCGACAGGTGCGGCGAGGCGCGATCGATCCCTCCGGCCGCGCGGGCGTCGGCCACGACCTGCGCCACGTCCTCGACCGGCCGGTCGAGGACCAGCGCCATCAGTGACGAGCGTGCTCCGGTCATCGCTGCTCCTTGAACCCCGGTTCGTCGCCGACATGGTCACGGACGGTGCCAGAGAGGACCACCTCGGTGCGGCCGTCGACGTCGACGAGCAGCCT
>LFIK01004314.1_pt1 | contig 11510 bp, 13 predicted proteins | sample 643401 | NCBI WGS metagenome assembly LFIK01 (sample SAMN03777447, study PRJNA286221) | soda lake metagenome | biome: soda lake; feature: Kulunda steppe; material: water; isolation source: sample T5-Br brine of Lake Tanatar-5 | place: Russia: Kulunda steppe | collected 2010-07 | reverse complement strand
GCCACCCATTATCATCATCCAGGTGCGTGTATGTTTCATTTTTCCACCTCCTGCTCTGTGAAATGCGCGACGTGTTTGTGGCAAGTGCTCTCGCCTGTCTTACTAGAATATGAATCCTCTGGACCTCCGTCATCCAAGGGGTCAGCTTCCTAGCATTTGACCAATTTGCTGTGGGCCTTCATTTGGCTCCCTTTTGCTGTGCCTATAGACCTTTCCTGAATGCCTGCAAACAGCTATGCTCAAAGCTTTGGAGCCTTACCCTTTTTGTATTTTGTAGTTTCGTTACTGTGCTGGCAGGGCGTTCCTGCACGCACGTTGCTAGTCATAATCAATGCAGGCTGATGTGCAGGGGTGCAACCTTTACCTTTACTTGTTTGTTAAGCATGTTCTTCAGCTTGAGTCACAGGGAGGCCTTATTCATGCGCACCAGTTACGATTAGAATTGGCAATGCAACCATGTTCAGATAATGTCCAGACTTGGCTGACACGCCAGATCCCTCGTATTTGCACCAGACTCCCATTTATATGACATCTCCCCATACGTTGCACCAGCTTATGTATTTGCACCAGACTCCCGTTTCAATGAAATCACCCCATACGTTGCGCCAGCTTATCTATTGGCACCAGACTCCCATTTCAATGACATTTCCCCATATGTTGCACCAGCTTATCTATTGGCACCAGACTCCCGTTTCAATGACATCTCCCCATGTTGTACCAGCTTATGTGCTTGCACCGGACTCCCATTTCAATGATATTTCCCCATTTGTTGCACCAGCTTGGTTATTGGTCATTCCATTCATGTTACACCAGCTTTTGGAGATTGGTTATTTTACATCAAGCAAAAGGGAGACTTCTTTTCTGTTTTGTATTCATTGATGTCAAACAGGAGCAGGAGGTGGACTGGTTTGCCAATCCATGGCAAGCTATTATGGAGATGCCTGAGACATTTGTGCACCCTGTCCAGACAATCAGCCAGGGCACCCCTTACGGGGTACATGACTTCAAAGTCATGGTGGTCGAGACCAAATGTGAGTATAAATGCACATAGAAGCAATCAAATGTGCACGTGCGCACACCCACGTCTTTTTGTACACACTCGCCCTCAAAAAATTCAAAAAGGCTTAAATATACAAGCAAACACACGCGCAAAATACACCAAACAGACACATACGCACTCACGGTAAACAATGCTGTCATGTGTGCACAAGGGAAAGCAACAGTAAAACACCACCAAGGGATTTAGGTCAACTTGTCCACAGTAATCTCTGGTCTGGATTTATGTTTTTTTACCATGTGGGAGCTTTTCAGAGTTTTGGCCAAGGCAGCAATCAGGGCAATCACTACCAAAGCTTTATCCACTCACTGCATTGCTGCAGTTGCTGGCCATACGCGGTCATCCCATCTTGTGGCTTGACTAACATACCCGTGTGGGAGCTATTCAGAACTTTGGCCACAGCAGCAATCAGAGCAACCACTACCAAAGCTTTATCCACTCACTGCATTGCTGCAGTTGCTGGCCATATGCGGTCATCCCATCTTGTGGCTTGACTCACATGCCTCACCAAGAAAGGAGCCCACTTTATTGATCAGCAAATGCCATGTCTTCTTTGCCTCTGGAATCGAGACAAGGTTGTGGAAACGCATGTGTGCATGTGTGCTTTTACAGGCACAGGGAAAAATTCATGCAGCGGTATCACGTGCTTCCTGGACTCAGACAGGGCAGTGTGGGCAAAACCCATGCTGCCCCCCTTCCTCCAGGCGTTCAAGGAGGATTACCTTAAAACGCTATCATGCACCGCCGCAAGTAGGAAGGCCTACCAGCACCTACTTAAGCTTGTAAGGGCCTGCATGCTGAAGCCAGCGGTCTTCTAGTGCAGAATTCAATGTGTCGTGGGAGGGGCTGTTGTGGCCTTGAAGCAAGTTTAGGGTACTGCAAGCAATGGACATCCAATGATTTGGTGCTGCTTTCCTTCTCCAGGGGGTGCTTGCGGGCTTCTGATTTTTTTGTCATTCACGCTTTAACTGTTTGGATAGCACAGACTTTGACAGAGTCATTTGGCAGCGTAGTAATGGTGTCCTACCATGGTACATGCAGTTGGCTTATGAAGATGAGGCAGAGGGTGTTGAGGGTGGCTTGCCATCAGCTGCACAATTTTTGCAGGCAGAGGTGAGCTGCTTACCAGATGCTTGTTGCTTTGGATCCTGAAGTGTAAGATCATTTTGCCCAACTGTGAACATAGCATGAAAATCATTTTGCTTAGATTGATCATGTGTGCACATTTCATTCAATGTTAAGCATGCATGCACGTTGCTGAATTGCATTTGGCATAATTTTCTGGTTTTCTACTACCCAAATGTCATGCTCCTGCGTGCCATTTTGTCCAACAATCTGCTTGCAGGACGAAAAACGAGAAAAGAACAAGAAAAAAAATGTTCTTTTCGAGTTGGGTGGGCGAAACGTGTTGGCTGTCTGGTGAGAAGGGGAGAAACAGTAATTTGTGCTCTTTCTACTCTTGGGGCTTGATGAGAAAGGCTTCTTTCTACCTTTTAAACAATTGTTTTAAGGCATGTGCTTGGCGCTTATGGGTATTGTAAAGATCATGTAGGGCGGCAGTGCACAGGTTTGTAAGATCCAGATGCTTACGAGCTTAGCTTTTATCCGGGCGTGCAGCATAAAAAGTTAGGGCATTGTTGTGAGCTGGATAGTACATGTGTATTTCATGCCCTTCATGCACAAAAAGGTAGCTCAAGCACTTAAATGCGCTCTCCACCAGCTGTGTGCAAGCCAAGCCCGCCTCTGCCCTGCGTTGCCCCTTCTCTGTTGCAGCATGGTGGACCGCCGGTTTATCATCCAGAACAGCCTGTTGTTGGATTCAAAGGACGGCTTGGCGGACACAAAGGTGTGCTCAACCTCTGCATGCGCACTGCTGGGGATCTTGCAGCACACACACACACACGCACAAACACACACATCATTGCATGTGTTCATTCTACCAGCAGAGCTCCAAGTATTTGCTCCCTTAATCACGCGTCAGAGCATGCCATGCTTCACGGGCACAGGTGCTTGATTGCTATCAAAGCAATGAGGAGCCAATCCACCCCGTGCATGGCCACAGGTGCTTGAATGCACCAGGCCCTTGAATGGACCAGGCCCGTGCATGGACCAGGAAGCCTTTTGATCAGGCCAGGACCTCTGCAAGACTCAGGGAGCTCCAGGAAGCATTTTGCCTTCAGATGCCCTGCACCCAGCGCATGGCTGTCCAGCTTTCCCCTGCTCTCTACCTTGCAAGCCATCCACGCGCCCATCGACCGTCTAACCAAGTGCCGCCCAGCCTTTCACCTTGAAAGGCGCGCCAAGGAGTGTCCTGCACACACCCTACACCCAAAAGTCTAACACATGGCTGTAAAAGGGAGCCTGCTTTGCTGCTGCAGGAGCTGTGTTTCACTTCTTTCCATCCCAGGAGCCACCACACTGCCAGCAAGGAGCTTGGTGTGTTGGAGCTTTAGAAATCACTAGCACTACTCACAGTCGGTCACAGGAGGGTCACTGCAAGGTGTTTGCCCTGTGGTCAACAACAAACCGTCATGGAAACCGACTAAATCCCTTGTACTGCCGCAGGTCATCAGGGATATGCATGTCCTGGTGCTGCGCCATTGCGCACGTGAGGTGTGGCAACGCTACCTGTGGGGCACCGGTGTGCAGCCAGGCCTTGGGGAGCAAAGTGTGCGCTCAGAAGTTGTGTCCACCGCACTGCGGAGCCTCATCAAGGTACAAGGCAGCGCGCAAAATCCTGCGTTTGCGAGTGTACTGTGCTCGTGCGAGTGTACTGTGCTCGTGCAAGGAGGCTCAAACCGTGTGCACTCCTGACTTGCAAGGAGCAGGTCTGCCCGGGGGGTGCTGGTTGAGGTTCGGTCTTGGCTTTAGTCTGCAGATTAGGGTTTTGATCTGCCGGGGGTGCCCTGGTTGGGTGCTAGATGGCTAGATGGTGTCTAGATGGCTTGATGGCTAGATTGCTGGCTAGATGGCAAGATGGTGGCTAGATTGCTGGCTAGATGGCTAGGTGGTAGGGTGCTAGATGGCTCTGCAGGAATGGTCTGTAGGCTCAGCCGCCTAACACAGCGCCTGACTCAGGCTGAAATGAACAGTTAAGAATAAAGCAGAGCATACGTATCAACAGTGAACAGGCGCATGCACTAAGCTTAACACTTCCCTTCCTCTATGTGCTGACATTGAGGCATGAGTTGTGGCTCAGGCGTTTCCGTGCGAGCTTGCATGGGTACCACCTGCCTCTACCAGAAGTGCAAGGAAACATGAGCGGTTATGTACCGCATGGCTACATATCTTCTGCGAGGGGATTAATTAAGTGAGGTAACATTTGTTTGGAGGTGTCCATTTGAGCCAAGCTTGCTCCCCCATGGCCCTTCACATGAAAATTAGCCATCAAGCGCTGCTGTGAATGCTGCATGTGCCATTCCAACTTTGCATGTATGGCAGGAGGAAGGCGCGGGGTGCTCTGGGACCCCCAAAAAACGGTCAAGAGAGCTTGAAAAGCTTCTCAGGAATTGCGCAGCTTCTGATGTCATTTTGAACGAGCCTCGCAAACGTTGCCAACCAAAGTGGGTGCCAAAGCTGCTTTTGCCCATGCACCCTGGCATGCTTGTGCATGTGCATGGGCAAACATGGTCAAAGCGGGTAGCAATGGAAGGGAGGGGAGGTGATAAGTGACAATGAGGCAGAGACATCCGACCCTCAGCTCCAGTATCTTAAGCTGACATCAGCCGCCCTTACTTTGCAGCGTACGCATACAAACCTGCATCCTTGCATGGCAGACTGCAATTTGCAGTGCTGCATTTGGTTCTGACACAATTTGGTTCTGACATGTATCTTAAACAGGCCACACAGTACAAACATTTGCTGCCGCCATGCTGATGCGCCAGCTGCCTCATCATGTCTGCAGGGCCTTGTGCTGCACTTGCTTTGCCACATGCGCATGTGAAACTGCATCCACTTAAACCCTTCCTACAGCACCATACCGCCTTGCTGATGCACCAACCCGCCACATTTGCATGGCCCTTTAGTGGTGCCACCCCCTTTAACTGATTCCTTACATCTCACTCAATATCATGCATGGTCTTTGTGCTTTCCCAAGCCCCCCTGTCCTTTCATAAACATACGTATCTACTGTGTGGATTCCGCACTGCCACCTACCTCATGCTTGCACCTACGGCCACCTCCGCGCTCACCATCTCCATGTTCCTTCTATACACATGCACGGTTTGCTTGGCTGTCCCACTTTCCTGCCCCACCACCCCTCTGCACTCCAGAAGAGCCTCGTGCTCAAAGCCCTCCCCCTCCCTCTCCCTTGTCGCTGCAGGCTGGAGCCCGACCTTGAAGACACCCACACTGCTGGCCGCATTGCACCCCATGCCCTGGCAGGGCCCTCGTCCACACAAGGCCCTGGCACTGCACACACGCACCCTTGGTGTGCCCAAGCTGTCGGGCCTGGCGTCGCCCCCACAGCTGCTGCTGCTCCTGCATACTTGCAAGGGTCTACCAAGCCAGGGCCATCCATGCCCAGGGTCGGGGCCAGGCACGCATGTGGCCTGAAGGAGGTGCAGCAGGTGTGGTTTGGGACGCCGTGTTGTGCTGCAGCTGCAGCCTGTCTCCCCACTTCAGCCATACATGCAGCTATGTAACCTACCCTAACCTAACCTCCCCACTTCAGCCATACAAACAGAGGGTGTGCGGCGCTGAAGGTGGCGTGGTTGGTACAGCTTGCCAGGGGTTCTATGAAAAATGCTCTCAGCACACTTGCTCAGCAATATGCTGGGTGATCCAAAGAGTGTCTTACAGTCACTCATGAATGTTTTCACTGATCTCGTGGCTGTTGCTAATTGAGCAGAGCTGCATGCTCGAAGCCGATCATCACTGCAGCATTGTGCAGCAATATGCATTGCAATGTGCTGCATGTGTCGTGCTATCTTCTCAAGTACTGTTGTGTTAGGCTACCATGGTCAGAGGGCCATGTGTCCGGGGCAGGTGCGTCACGTGCGGCCTCAGCACCATCAACTAGGAGAGGTGGAGTCCTGGGTGCAAGGCTAAAGCCCTGGTTTACGTTTTTAGCTAAATGTCTTCCGGCGACTTGCCTTTGGTGCAACTTTGCAGGCTCAAAAGGCGCTCGCTGCTATCAAGAAGGCCTATAAAGCCACAGACAGGGCTCCAGAAGAGCAGGTGTCTTCAAGGCTTTTACACATTACACAGCTTGAGTGCACAATTTGATAGCTTTCTTTGCCTTTACAAAATTGTGCTTGTGTTAATGACTATTCTGCACAATTTATTGTGATGGAATCAAGATACACCTGACGTTACAGTGTTGCAGGTACTAATTGTGTGTAGCAGAGGACGAAGCAGCTACACTTACATGCTGCAATTGCTTGCCTGCCCTATTGCAGGCCGAAGATAGGATACGGAGGCTATGGTCAAAATTAAATCGAATAAGTAAGAAACTGATGTAGCTTGGGATCTAGATTGAGCTAGTTCTCAGCATGCCTCTGTGCTGGAACAGCAATATGGGTCTTCCGAGATACTGCTGAGTGTTGGTATGGTCAACAGCGTCCCATTGCGCAGTGCACAGGCCAACTGCCTACCCGTGTAATTCTAGCACGTGTTTGCTCTGTTGAGGTCTACATGGAGCATAGGTCTTGAAAACGGAAAGAAGCCAATGATACACAGAACTAGCTTGATCATATGAGGAGTTAATCAACGAGACCTCTTTCTCTTTGATTGATGTTGTTTAAGGGTGTACAAGGTAATTTTTTGGGATTCAAACCTACCGCTAAGTTGTATTCAGCATATTTTACCCTTGCCAAAGGCTTTTATTAAAGGCTTTGTTAAAGGCTTTAACTTTAGTTAAAGCTAGTAAGCCTAGCCTGCCAATGACTGTCACGCCTCTGAAACTCTTATAGTCCTTTCCCCTCCTGGTAAACTTCAACCCTCTCCTCGCCACTGGCTTCACGGCAATAGTTTTGCCCAGAAAGCCTAGTAGGTATTACCCAGTAATTTCTTGCAGCTTACCAGGTTCGAACTCAGCTGACTAGATTATGAATGCCATGCATTTCAGAATACAGCATTGCCAGTCTACTAGTTGCAGTGAATCTCTTCTTTATCTTTAACATGTACACTTTAAGCTTTTGATTCATATCGTTTTATCTCAGAGCTTATGGATGTTTTCTGTATGGCTGGTGTTCACCAGCGACCTGAACAGTCAAACTGGCTGATGGTCAAATTAAAACTTGTAAACTAAGCTTTTGTTTCTGGTAGAGAAGCGGCGGAGGAACAGCCTCACCGTGTGACAGGGATGATTCTGTTGCTAACTTACCATCAGACATTTCCTGGCACGGTTGAAGTGCGTACCGATTTAAAATCCATCAGTGATCTGTAAAATTCAAAAGGCCAAGCGTCATTGCAGCTGACGAACATTAAACAGAGCATTCTTCCAGGGAGACCAATGGCGGCTCAATATCACTGTACAATGCAATATTGTACTCGGTACTACCGTGTATTAGCAATAATGCTCTTCTTCGCAGTACCGGTGTAAGCTTACACATGCCTTGAGGTACCGTCTGTTTAATGAGATTTTGAGCATTAAAGACTTTAAGAACTTCATGCCTTTAAAAAGCACGTTTCTGAAAAGGGTACCTTGCTGTAATTGAAACGTTCTTCCTAATGCTGGAGGCTAGGGATCTGCGTTTGCTAATAGCCCTACGTAACACACGCTACATACGTTATATAGCGCCATATGCTATAAACACTATTGCGTTATAAATCTGAAATGAGTGTTTTAGTCTTGTGAACATTGTCAAGAAAGCGTTGCTGATACTTACTTGGACACAAGAAGTCTGGTAAAACTCTGGTAATAAGATTTATAACCAGTTCGAGAGTTTGCGTGACCAAACTTATGTTGAGAATGCGTATCATAGCATGATGCGTCTTCAGAGCATAGTTCATATTTGAGCTTGGCAGGTACAGCTATGGAACCCTTACTTTTCCTTTCCATGCAAGTGCTGGCGGCACCTGGCAGTTGTGTATGCCCTTGAGTATGCAAAAGCAGTCTGTCAACAGGAAGGAAAAATGCAGGCAAAGCAGGTAGGTGGTGACATGGACATCAAGCAAAAGAACTGAAAATGAGTTAAACATAAGAGTGTGTGTTACTACCTCAAGCAAGTTACTGATAGTCTATAACCTGTGCTTTCTAGTAGCAAGACATGCAGGTGGCACTAAGTAAAACTGATACCAAACGGTGAGTGAAAATGAAACAATGTATCAGATCACCTACGCACTACCTAAGCTCGAGTGGAAAAGGTCCCATAGCTCCAAGATTGGGTTTCGAAACAGTTTCAATTTCCAGGTATTGGCCACCTGGCAGGATGGGGCCTACAAAGGGTCAGGAGGCAATGGGCCAGGAGGTTACCTTGCTCTATACTGGTCCTTCAAAGTCCACACCCCACTGCCTGCAGCATTTGGCTGGCGCTTGAGAGTGGCCACCTGCAAGGGAAAAACGAGCTAGCACAGGTCCAGATGAAGAATGGGAATGCCGGGTGCTGCATTGCACAGGAAGATATTTGTGGATGTTCGGACACTAGCATTACAGGGTACTCACAAGTTACCATTCTGAATTTGAATGATACAAGTATCAGCATGTCAAGCTCAGACACTGGACTTTCCAGGGGCCGACGAGGCACAAAAGCTTGTGCACCCTCGTCAAGAATGCCCCCCCTCTATCCGCCTCCCCCTCTTTCAAATTACAACATGGGAACGTAAGGTACCTACAGCCCCCAAAAACCTGGCTATTTGGTCGCTGATACTCCAACATCAAAAATTGAAAAAGCCAGGCATTTGATTTTTGAGAGCCCAAACACAGTCTTGATGCAAGACACCACACAAATGGTGGACAAATGAGCAAACACTTACAGCCCAGAGGAGCACAAGCGCATGCGCTCGAGCACACACCTCCTTGAGCAACTGCCGCAAAACAGGCAAGCGCTCCTGAGGGACTCTATCCTGGAAGGCAGCCACGAGGGCGGCACTAGCAGCCTCTTGTGTGGGGCCCTGTTGAGGATAGCAGGCGCAAGAGCAGGTTTACAAATTGTGCACACACTCGTCAGGCACATACCCAGGAAACATACGTGTGCACACATGCCTGCACAACTCTGTGCCCCCTGTGCACAACTCTGTGCCCCCTGTGCGCGACTTTGTGCACAACTCTGTGCCCCTGTGCACGCGTCCAGACATTTGTGCACAAGCACGGATCCAGCCTCTGGCCTTTCTGCTACAGCACTGCGTCCACAGGCAAGGCACTCAACCACCATCACCATGAGCACTCAACCAGCTAAGAAATCTACACTGTGCTCTCCATCCGGCAATTGAAGCAATTATACGGCCAGAAGAACTTAAGGTTCAGTCCTTCCAAGTATGCTTGCACAACCTCACTTCAAACATGAGCATGCACATACCTGAGAGGACAAGAATTCAATGACAGCATCCCTCAAGCTGGCATCATCCATGCCCTGACCTCCAGAAGCCCAGCGAGCAGCACTGCCTGTGCTCGAACCATCTCTGTGCTGCTCAGGGTCTTGCTTAATTGCAACTCCCCCCCCCTGCTGCTCCTGCTGCTGCTGCTGCTGCTGCTGCTGCTTATGACTATGATGCGCTTCCATGTGCTGCGCGCGTACCTCACCCTGCTGCATGCCTTGCTGCTCATCCCGCTGCTGCCGGCGTGGGCTCCCGTGCTGCTGCTGCTGCTGCTACTGCGGCTGACTTGCGGGACCCTGCTCTTCGTCAGCCTGCCGCTGGCGTGGGCTCCCATCCCGCTGCTGGTGACTTACCCCATCCTGCTGCTGCCCTGCACCCCCCATGTCTTGTCCATGCCGCTGCATTGGGCTCGGGCTTCCCTCCTGACGCCCCTGAACAGCCTGCGCCAGCCGTTGCCGCCTGTGCTGCTGTCCAGCCGCCTCCTCCCTTCCCAGGTCTGCAGTCACCTGCTGCACCTGCTGCTGCCGTGCCCTCATTCTGTTGAGCAGCGAGGCCGAGCTCTGTGGCCCTCCCAAGCTCCCCCCGACCCCCATCCCCAGGCCGCCATTACCAGCAGCCTCAGAGCCAGCCATTCCCCCAAACCTGCCGGGCAGCTGCCTTGCTGTGCCCCCCACCGCTGCTGCGGCCAGCGCTGCGGCTGAGCCGCTCGCAGCCGCTGGAGCAGCACCTCCTTCGGGGTCGGCAAGGCTGGTCCGTCTTTGCGCAGGGGCTGGGCTTGATAGGCCGGCAGCGGAGGTTGGCGGGACGGGCTGGTTGGCTGTATGGCGCACGACGCGACCAAAGCGAGGGGGCGGGCGGGGCGGCGCAGCATCTGCGGAGAATAGAGCACAAGCGGTTCTAAGGGTTCTATGGGGTAACAAGGGTACCAAGGGCGCCTGCGCCCTGGATTCTTTGCTGATAGGCTGCTGATGAAGCATGCTTGCCGCGCATCAAAGCACAAGGTCAGACCAGACAAACCTGCTGGGCATGGAGCGCGTGGGGTGCTGGCACAGTGCACTCATGCATGTGCTCAGCCATGTGCGCGGTGTGAGCATGTACGCACATGCGCTGTGCGCGGACCACTGCAGGCGCTGGCCTCAAGGCCTGGCATGCAGGAGCCGGCGTGCTCAATGCAACACAGAGGCCTGCAGGCGTGCTCAATGCAACACAGAGGTCCGCAGGCGTGCTCAATGCAACACGGAGGCCCGCAGGCGTGCTCAATGCAACACAGAGGCCCGCAGGCGCGCTTGATGCAACACATTTGCAGGCTTGCCTGCGTACCTGCAGGGGGGGGAGGGCGGTGACGTTGAGGCCCCCCAGCAGCCCCACTGCGCCCCGTCCAGGTGGGCATGGAAACCGGGGCACGCTGACACTGCAGCGTGCACGCACGTACACACATCATCCGCATGGAAGGGGGTGGGACACTTGCAGAGTGAAGGGCGTGCCTGCGGATGTTGGCCCTGCAGCGTGCAGCCCCTCCCCCACCCCTTCCCACCACACACACACGGTGGGGTGGGGCGCATGCCTGCCAGTGCTGGCACACAACATGAGGTTATTGGTGTGCATGCAGTGAGGGAGGCATGCATGCAGTGAGGTGTGCATGCAGTGAGGGAGGTGTGCATGCAGTGAGGTGTGCATGCAGTGAGGGAGGCATGCAGTGAGGGAGGTGTGCATGCAGTGAGGGAGGCATGCATTGAAGGAGGCATGCATTGAGGGAGGCATGCAGTGAGGGAGGCATGCAGTGAAGGAGACATGCATGCAGTGAGGGAGGCATGCAGTGAGCGAGGCATGCAGTGAGGTAGGTGTGCATGCAGTGAGGGAGGCATGCATGCAGTGAGGGAGGCATGCAGTGAGGGAGGTGTGCATGCTGTGAGGGAGGCATGCAGTGAGGGAGGCATGCATTGAGGGAGGTGTGCATGCAGTGAGGGAGGCATGC